>Ga0187886_1004438_pt1 | contig 10087 bp, 7 predicted proteins | sample June2016WEW_20_1_FD_133001 | JGI IMG/M metagenome (GOLD analysis project Ga0187886, IMG submission 133001) | Peatland microbial communities from SPRUCE experiment site at the Marcell Experimental Forest, Minnesota, USA - June2016WEW_20_150 | ecosystem: Environmental > Terrestrial > Soil >... | reverse complement strand
CAATCTCGGCCAAGGCAGCATCCATCGACTTCGCAGCGGCCATCTCTTTTATCTTGAGCTGTTCCAACCCCTGACGGGCATTTTCAGCGGCGATGTCTATCAGCTGTTTCTTAACGCCGCGGCGCGGCACCTGAATCCCGACTCCTCTACCCCTCTTGCTCTTGAGCCATTCCTGGATAACCTGCCCGTCATCAACCGGGTACTGGAGCAGCAAAAGCGGTGGAATTTGGGGGCAGGAGGAGTAGTACTGTTTGATAAAGCTGGTTATAATTTGTCGCGGCTCTTCCTGGCGGGTTCCCTGCATGAGGAAGCTCTCCCGGCCGGTCAGTTTATTACTGCGGATGAACAGCACCTGGACATAAGCCTGGTCGCCATCCTGCACGAAGGCGATGACGTCTTCCTCGCCGCGGATGACAGCGGCAACCTTCTCCCCCTCGATAACTTCATGTATCGCCTGAATCTGGTCTCTTATCTTGGCCGCACGCTCATAGTCCGTGGCATCGGAAGCCCGGCTCATCCTGTCCTTGAGCTCCCGTATAACCTTCTCCTGTTTTCCTTCAAGAAAGAGGATAACCTCCTTGATTACCCGGGTATATTCCTTCCGGCTGACGGTACCGGTGCACGGCGCCAGGCAGTGTCCCAGGTGGTATTCCAGGCAGGGTCGCGAAACCCTGCCGGTGATATCCCTGGAGCAGATACGGAAGGGAAAGATTCGCTGCAGAATCCGCAGGGTCTGCTTCACGGACCCGGCATTGGCGAATGGCCCGAAGTAGCGCCCGCCGTCCTGCTCGAAACGGCGTGTCACGTAAAGTCTGGGCCAATCTTCTTTGACATCTATTTTCAAGTACGGGAAGGTCTTATCATCCTTGAGGTGGACATTATAGCGGGGGTGGTATTGCTTGATGAAGTTAAGCTCCATGATGAGAGCTTCCTGTTCTGAGCTGGCAATATAAAAGTCGATATCGGCTACCTGCGTAACCATCCTCTGAATCTTGGGCGTCAGCTTCTGCGTGGCCTGGAAGTACGACCTCACGCGGTGATGGAGATTGGTAGCTTTACCCACATACAGGATAGTCTTCGAGGCGTCTCTCATGAGATAGACGCCGGGGCTATGCGGCAATCGCTTCAGTTGCTCTGCAACAAGGTTACTGGCCAACTTCACTCCTAGGGCATCATCCTTGCTTATTCTAGCATAGCCAGTTTAATGCGCAAAGAGGTGCTTGAGCGTCAGATTAATAAGTCCATATCTAAATTCACCAGATAATTAAAGGAAAATGTAGCAATTTTACTTTATAACATGTGTTCTATGATTATTCGTATTCCAATGATGATAAGAATGATACCGCCGGCTATCTCTGCCCTTTTTCCCACCAGCGCCCCCACTCTGTTGCCAATAAGCTGTCCGATAATCGTAATAATGCATGCCGTTATTCCGGTAGTGGCACTGGCAAGAACGATATCTACCTTTAAAAAGGCGAAGCTAAGCCCTACCGCCAGTGAATCGATGCTCGTGGCGAGTGACAGAGCTAGAAGAGTCAGCCACCCGGTGACAGCTTTTTCAGTCCGGTCTTCGTCTTTTTCATGGAAAGATTCCCATATCATCCGCCCGCCGATAACTGCCAGCAACCCGAAAACTACCCAGTGGTCATAGGCCGATATGAGGTCGACTACCGTATGTCCGGCCAGCCACCCGATGGCCATCATCAGCGCTTGAAAGATACCGAATGCCAGTGGCAAACGAAGGAACTGGCGTAAAGAAAAAGTTCGCCGGGAGATGCACAGGCATAGAGCAACAGCAAAACAGTCGGCTGACAGACCGATAGCGGTAATAAGAATAGTGGGGTAGTCTATATTGGACATTTTTAAATTATGGCACAAGACAAGGGAGGGTTCAAAGTCACATCTTAGGGTGTTTCATAATGTCATTCTCGGGCTTGACCCGAGAATCCAGACCCCTTTTTCCCCATCACTGGATTCCCGCCTGCGCGGGAATGACGATATAAGCATCCCGCGCAATAGATTAGTCTTTCAGGTTATCTTGATTAAACCCTGCCTGATAGCCACGACTACGGCCTCGGTGCGGGCATTGGCGTTCAGTTTTCGCAGTATGGATGTAACGTGGTTCTTAATGGTCTGCTCGCTGATGCCGAGTTCGGCGGCAATCTGCTTGTTAAGATAGCCCTGGGCGATATAATTCAATATTTCTACTTCTCGGGGGGTCAGAGGCGATATATAAGCCTCTGATTCACTCCTGGAGGAAAGCTCCTGGAACTGCTGTAATACGTGCTCGGCTACCTTGGGCCGGTTGGTAAGAGCTTCGTTTATCGGATGTTCGCCTTTAGCCACGCGCCTGATGATTTCTATCAGTTGTTGTGCGGTAACTTCCTTACTCAGGTACGCAACTGCCTGCGCCTTCAGCGCCAGGAATAGCTGGTTATCTTCGGGGCTGGAGGTCATTATAACAACGCCGATATTCGGTGAGCGCTGTTTTATTTTACGGGCCAGTTCAAGTCCACTCTCTGATGGGCCATCCAGGTCCAGTAAAGCAACATCCGGCGGGAGGTTATCAATAGCCTTAAGTACCTCGTCATTGACACCGGTAGTGCCCAAAACAATTATATCTTCGGTCTCCGAGAATGATTGTTCCAGAGCCTGGAGAAACAGTGACTGCTGACTGATAATGAAAATTTGAATTTTATTGTTGTTCATAGCTCTTTTTTCAGTTCATGTAGGGGGGAAATGGCCTGAACTGGTTTTACCTCCTTGCCTTTTTTCTCGTGTTGGATATGTTTTTTTCATAGAGAGAACTGAATTGTTGAACCAGATATGGGTCAAACTGCTTGCCGGCACATCGTTTTATTTCCTCCAGGGCTTTATCGTGGGTCAAAGTCTCGGAGTAGGACCTTTCAGAAGTCATGGTGGCAAATGCGTCAGCAATAGCCAGAATACGTGATTCCAGGGGTATTTCGTCTCCCTTCATGGCATCGGGGTAACCGCTCCCGTCATAGGATTCATGATGGTGCAAAATAGCATCGAAACAGGAGGATAACTGGGGAATATGTTTTACAATATCCGCCCCTAACTGCGGGTGGGTTTTAAGCGTTTGCCACTCTTCGTCAGTCAACCCACCCGGTTTGTTCAATATAGCATTGTCAATCCCTATCATTCCAATATCATGGAGCAAAGCGCAGGTCTCCAGCCGGCTCGCCTCTTCTTTATTCATCTTGAGTACTTTAGCCAGAGCCAGAGAGTAATCTGATACTCTCTTAGAGTGGTTATAAGTATAATAGCTCCGTGAATCAGCGGTTTCTGATAGTGCGGAAATAACGCCGAGAATCTTGGTGTCTATATCGTTTCTGGTCTCCGTAATTGAGCTGGCATACGTTAATGATGCCAGGGTGCCTGAAGCACAGAAACTCCGGTTTCCGCCGCTTCGTTTAGCTCTATAGAGAGTAACATCGGCCGCCGCAATAATGTCCGTGTGGCTGATACCGTCATCAGGCCAGCTTGCTAAGCCGATACTGGCAGAAATAGTAATTTTACCGGAGTCTAACCCCTCTGCGATTTTACTGCGGACTCGTTCGGCGACCTGATATGCGGCATCTATAGTTGTCTGCGGCAGGAGGACAGCAAACTCATCACCGCCGTAGCGAAAAGCGTGGTCAGCGTTCCGGATAGCATTTTTAATGTTACGACCGACATCCCTCAGGAGCTTGTCGCCGGCGAGGTGGCCGTAGGTATCATTGTACGTCTTAAAAGAGTCAAGGTCGAGGATGGCCAGTGAGAAAGCGCCGCCGTATCGGGAGTGGCGACTTATTTCGCTGTCAATCATCTCATCCAGAGAGCGGCGATTTAACAATCTGGTAAGCTCGTCAACACGAGCTTTCTTTTCAGCCCTGGCATAGAGTTGAGTGTTCTCCAGTGGCATGGCTATTTGTGAAGCCAGCTGCTCCAGAAGCTTGATATTCCGTTGACTGTAGGCATTCGGGTGTTGACTGGCCACGATAAAACTACCTATCACCTTGCCTTTGGCCAGCAACGGCATATAAACTACCGTTCGTAGTCCCTGTTTATAAAAGTGCTCCTCGGTGGTAAAGCACCTTTCCTGCTCCAGGTCAGATTCAATAAATGCCTTCTTCTGGGTGACTACCCATCCCGTGCCGGTGCCTTCCATTGGTAATCTGTCACCTACCTGATAGGCTGAATTTTCCGGCGAGGATAATGCTGCACAGCAAAGGTTATTATCTTCAATAAGAACTATCGTCGCCCAGCTTACGTCAACCACCTTCTTCAGTTCTTCAATAAAGCTTCCAAAAATCTCTTGAATATCCAGACTTGAAGATAAGATGACGCTGGAACTGTTAATTACCGATAGCTCTTCCTCGCGCTCCCTGAGTTGCTCGCGAAGGTATTCCTTTTCCATGCTAACAGCCACGCGGCTGGTGACTTCCTCTATTATCCCGAGGTCTTCGAGAGAATACCTCCCTGATTTCTTTCCTCCCAGTACCAGGATAGCTATCAAACGATCACGGCTTATCAGCGGCATGAACATCGCTATTTGCTTGGAATCTATTTCTTCTTTTTCCTGTGGCCATAGCCCTAAAAAAGCGGGTAGTATAGATAGATTCTCCCTGGTTAAAAACTTCTGCTCTCTTTCAAGATATTTAACAATGGGATTACCTGCTCTTAGTCTCAAATTGGCTAATTCATTGTGCCCGTCATCGGGCTCGCAGAACTGGGTCTTGAAATTATCACCGCCAGCTTCGGGAAAAAGCAAGCATACCTGTTTAATATTAAGTGCTTTAATAAGCAGTGCTAGTAATTCGCCGCCCTGCTCCTTCAAGCTAAAAACGCTGTGTATTTTGTTGGTGAATTCATTAAGTCTTTGGTGATAATCATAGCTCGAACCCTGGAAAGCCCGGCTCATCAGTGTAAAGAGCTGACCGCGTACCTTATATACAAAGATTGAGACGATAAGCCCTACCAGAGTAGCAATAAATGAAGCAGACAGGTCCAACTGGAAATTGAAGATAGCATGGAACACTATGAGTAGTAGCCAGAAAGCAACTGTACCGACAACCGCTAGACTGAACCAGGCTGTGCCCTGCCGTAAAACGATTCTGATATCTACGAGTCTATGCCGGATAACCGCATAGCTGAGGATGAAGGCGTTAAGCAGGTTTCCGTAGTGGGCGATGGGGAAATCATTGAACCAGGCCGGCGTGCTTATCGCTGTAAATAAACACAATATAGCGATACCAAGCATCAAGGCAAGAATTTGATTATGTAATACGGGGTTGTTGGAATTTTTACGCATCTTCAACAAAACGTAAAAATTCCTGACCACAAAGATTAGCAGTGGCAAAGCAACTACTAGAATTCCTATTCGATAAGCACTACGAACATAGTTACCATTAACAAAGACTTCGGATGTCACATATCCTTTGAAAACTGCTAAGATGATAACTGCCAACGATGCATAAGCGAAGTATATCCAGCGTCTCTGCCCGGGTGGATAAAAAGAAGTGATGAAACAGTGAAATTGTATGGCCATTAAAGAAAAGAGAATTACGGTGAGCTTCCACAGAGTGGGACCTAACCCTGGAAATAAGAAACTACGTTCAAGGTAATCATCAAAACTCCATGCCATCGCTGAGACCAGAAATAGAACGAACCAAAAATGCCGCTTCTGCCATGGCCGACTACTCGCTGTGGTGATCAGCAAAGGTATATAAGCAATAGTTGCGATTAAAGGCGCTATTGCATACGCATTCATATATGGGCATTATTAGCTCAAATATAAATACTGTCAAGAGGTAACTAAAGTAGCGAGACCAAGGTAAGGGAACTAAAGTACTATGAAAAATTTACCTTTTCAGGAACGGATTTCCCTCTTTTTTGGACTCCTGCTTTGGTTACGATGATAGTCTCTTCTACCTCAGCAGCAAGTATTGAAAGGGCTTTTTCGGGGGGATTTACGTGGGGAGGTTTTAAATGGGCCAGGTCAGCGCCCTCAGCCTGCCTCCGGGCGATATAACTTGCGAAAGTACCTTTGGGCAGAAGGTCAACTTTTACCCCGAAATATGCGATGTCCGTTAAATCATTATCCCGGGTTACTTCAGTCGATTTGTTATTCTCGGGATGGGCTAGCTTCTCATATATTAATGTGGCGATATTTGCCTTATCACCTTGATAGCCGTCTTTAAGCTCAATACCTATGTTCAGTATTAAGTTTTCAGCATCCTTATAAGCTATCCAATCCTCGTAAGCGACTCCGGTGCTCTCTATGGCCTGCCAGATACTTCTTTCTGTAAAATTGACGACATAGAAATCAAGAAAGTCATCCACTCTTCTTTCAAAAGCCATCTGTGGAATCTCGATACCCAGCTTTTCATTACGTAAAGATTGAATCCTGACCATATCTCCTATCATATATCTCATCAAAGCGCCACCGTGAAAACTGGTGACAACTATTTCGTAATTTTCTCCAGCTTTCACTTCATCGAGTAATAATGTCTTCGGCTTATAGCTGCGGTCCATCTGCCATTTCAGCTGTTCATCCTCCGGGATGAACTCCAGGAAGTTCAAGTGAGGGATAAAAGTCATACCATCATAGTCCCACGCCTGTGTGGCGATGACGCCGCCTTCAGTACAGGCGTAAATATCCAGGGGATTCCTACCCCAGAGATCTTTTATCTTTTCCTTGTAAACATAGCTATCTGTGCCACTACCGATAATTCCCTTTATTTCCCACAGGTCTCTAGGCAGCAAGGGGCGCCCTTCCATGCCGCTCCTGAGCTTACCCCTGGTCAATCGCCACAAAGCCTTAGGGCTCTTCAAGAACGGGCGAAGGTCAATTCTATTTGAGGAATCACGAATTTTCTCGCCTACATTCACCAGGACCAAGGAAAGCCCAAAAAAGTAATTAAAACCCCGGGACATGGCCTGTTGGAAGCCAAGCCTGATTCTTTCTTCAAAAGATAAATTTTTCGATTCTTCCAGAGTGGGTAAATAGTTAATCGGCGACTGCATCTGTAAAAGTTCGGCAAAGGTACCTGAGGCGTAAGGACTGGGTGCTACTGCATATAATATATTTACATTATCCGGGATTTGCGAGGTATCGCCCCAGCCGTTACAACCGGAAAGAATGCCAATGCCATATAATGCCTTACTCAGTTCCCACGCATAGTCGTAAGTCCACGGCACCCACTTGCAGGGGTATTCTCCTGACCTGCCGGAGGTGTGTACCCATTCGGCAGCTTTGGCCGGTAACACATCTTCCCTTTTTTCTAACAACTCCGGGCAATAATCTTTATAAGTGGTCAGCGGTACAAGCTGCCTGAATTCCTCAACTGTCTCTGGCCTGGCCCCGCGCATGATTTTTTTGCCGAGCGGGCAATTGTTAAGCAACTCCAACTGCTGCAACATCAGCCGATTCTGGATATCCATAAACTCATTGATATTAAGACTGAGGAAGCCGCAGCACATTTGCCAGAGTTCCTCTTTCCTGCCCTGGCGTAGAAGCTCTACCGCTTTTTGCACGTCACCCTTTCCAAGCTATCGTTTGTATTTATGAAAGAATCGAGGCTACAGGAAAAGATTAAGGTATTATAGATAGCTTGGGAAGTGACAATGTTCTAGAACACAGTTCTATTAGATTGGATATTATGAAGAATTCGTAGCTATTGATGAGAGCTGAGGTAAAAAACTGAACTAAGAGTCTTTGGTTTCTTCGTCGGTTCCTAACAACGATTCCAGCTGCTGGTTTAATGACTGGATATCCGTATCCTGCTGTTCCTTGCCCATGGCCATGCCATAACTGACGAAGAACTGAAGGAAATTATGGAGAAGTTCCATCATCTGGCGGGAGAAAAGCTGGAACTCCTCTCTGGTCACACATATTTTCTGGTTTAAGTGCTCTTTCATCTGACATTGAATAAGATAGTTGACGAATTCGGTACGGTTCATTTCGCCGCGGTTTTCGTCTATCTGTTTGACGACATCCTCTTTGACTACCATGATCAAATCGTCTTCATCTAATAAAAGGGTTCTTCTCATTGGTGCCTTATAACCTCAACCGCAGTCTTTAAAAGTCGTATTTCTTTTTATTATTAACATTAGTCTATCACCGGGGCATAAAAATCCATGTAAAAGTAATAAAAGATTCATAAAGTTTTCCTTAAGGTTTCATTAACATTGATGAGAAAATTGGTTTTAATCAGCGAGTTGAAAGTTGAAAAAACAAAAAACCTGAAGACTTAGCTATCTTCAGGTTATCTTAATTACCCGTTTGATTTGAGGTGTCATCAGGTCTGGCTATTGACTGGTCCCAGCATTTGCATAAGGGAGTCGATGGTCTTAAGCAGTTTAAAGCCGCTTTCCGTTACCTGATAAGCCACCATGGTATTATCTATGTTCACTTTATTAACAAAACCCTGATTTACAAGGTAATCAAGGTATTTTTGTATCTGGCTGTAGCTCATGTTGGCGGAATACATTATTTCGGTCTTACCGGCGCCGTTTTCGCCAACTCGCAGCATATCGGCAATGATTTCTATGTTAGAACGTCTCTGTCCCACGACCGGGCGTTGACCCACAACGCTGCTCGCAGAGCTTTTACTATTTAGTCCTACGTTCATACAGGACTATTGTACTGCTGGGTAGAGGCACTGTCAACAGTTTTCGCAGAAGTTGTTTGTTATTCCCATTTCAAAGGAAATGAGCAAATGATAACAATTACGACCCTGGCACAGAGCAAAAATTAATGATAACTAAAACAAACCTCGGTACCAGTGAAAAATTTCATTACCCCAGAGCAGTGTTATTATTGGTCCTATAGCCAGGAAAGTGCCGTAGGGAAGCACATCTTTTCTACCTTTTATCCTCAGCGCCAGAATCACGATTGCCACCAGGCCGCCGATTAATATCCCTATCATTAGAGCGATGACTACAAAAGGTAAACCGGTTACCAGGCCTATCAGGCCGGCCAGTTTGATGTCCCCCATACCTATACCCCTCGGACTGATGAAGAATACTATCAGGAAAAAGACAAAGCCGATAGCGCCGGCGATGACGCCGTTTAATATGCTGATGCTTAAAATGCCTGACTCAGGCCAGAAGGACTTAATGTTACTTATTAAGCCCCATTGCGGCAGGAACGAATCAATAGCCAGAACGGCAAGAGCCAGAATGGCGGCCGGATAGGTTATTTTATTCAATATTAACTTATATTCCCAGTCGATGAAAATTATCACCAGGAATACACAGCTCCAGAAAGCAGTAATGGCAAAAGCAGCATACTCAGGCGAATCAGGACGATTTAAAACAAACCACCAGAAAGCCAGGAAAAAGATAAGCCCGCCAGCTACTTCTACCAGTAAGACCCGGCGGGGAATCCGCGCCTGGCAATGCCGGCAACGGCCCCGCAACCACAAATAGCTCAATACTGGAACCATATCCAATGGTGTAAGTTGGCGCTGGCAATCATCACAGTGAGAAGGCGGAGAAACCAGCGATTTATGCAAAGGCAGTCGGTCAATACACACATTCAGGAAACTACCTATGGCAATACCGAGCAGGGTGAAGATGGCTGTGAGTAAGTTTGTCATATCGTTATATTAAAAGCTTTTTTCTAAATTATCGTGTTATCCTGAGTTAAGCGAAGAACCCGTACCCATCCAGTCAGGAACGGATTAATAAACGCTCTTTCATTCTGACGGTTTTTCAGGATTACGTCAACAGTATTCACCTGTTTCTATGTTTTCAGGCGGACACCCCATCAACATAGGGGTTTACCTCTATAAGGATTGAGGGAAAGTATTATCGCAAAATCCTGCCCGAATGAATAAGCTATATTTATCTGTTATGTTTTTACCGATTATTACGTTCTTTACGCTGGTAGGACTTTCTTCCCATATTCGATTGGGACTAACAACTTATTGAACTAAAAAGTGATTGTGATAAGCTGGAAACAAGGGTAAAAATTATCCGAAAAAAGACATAGGAGGTGTCTCAAAATGAAAAGGTTTTTTAGGAAATTCCGGTACGGAGAGAAAGGTTTCACCCTGATTGAGTTGCTGGTCGTAGT
>Ga0187886_1004437_pt1 | contig 10090 bp, 8 predicted proteins | sample June2016WEW_20_1_FD_133001 | JGI IMG/M metagenome (GOLD analysis project Ga0187886, IMG submission 133001) | Peatland microbial communities from SPRUCE experiment site at the Marcell Experimental Forest, Minnesota, USA - June2016WEW_20_150 | ecosystem: Environmental > Terrestrial > Soil >... | reverse complement strand
GGAGAGAACTGTCCGCAGGTTGGTCGATCTTTTCGCCAAGTGTGCGCTCAGGTGCAGTCGGCTGATCTCGTATGAATCCATCTGGGAAACAGGCGGGATGAGATATTCCATGAGCAGCGTGATATTGCTTCCGGCAAAAAGCGATCCCAACCGCAACATATGCCCTTCGTGCAGCGGCATGGGAGCGGGGTTTACCCGGAAGGAGGATTGCAGCGTGACCCCGGGCGTGGTTTCCACTTCCACCACCACTTGATCGGCATGGATCTGGCCGAGGCCGAGGAATTTCTGCTGCAGGAAGGGCGCGAGCGAGGCGATGTTGTCGATATACACCGCCTGGCCTCCCGTTTTGGTGGCGAGGGAATCCAGGAAGATGTCATTCCACTCCTCGCCGATTCCCATCGCGGTGATTTCAATCCCCTCCTGGGCGGCCTCTTCCGCCAATTGCAGCGACGCCGCTTCGTCCCCGTAGGTGCGACCGTCGGTGAGCAGAATGACGTGATCTACAGTGCCGGGGCGCCGCACCTGGCGCAATTGATTGACGCCGGCAGAGAGGCCTTGGTAAATTTCGGTCCCCCCGCTGGCTTGGATCAGGCTCAGCCTCTGGCGCGCTTCTGCCAAGGGTACGCTCGCATCGGTGGAGATCAGAACCTCCGCCCGATCGCTGAACGTGACAATGGCGATTCGGTCCTGCGGTCTGAGTTGGGAAATGATGTTTTCCGCCGAGGCCCGCGCCGTGTCGAGCCGTTCGCCGGCCATCGAGGTGGATCGGTCCAGAATAAGACTTAAATTTAGCGGAGACGGAACATTCTCCCCCTCCTGCTGTGCGGGCCGGATGGTTGCCAGCGAATACAGCACCTGCGGTTCGTCCAGCGCCCGCAATACCGGCCGGCTGACATGGACTTCCATGTAGAGCGGTTCTTGCCCGGTGGAAGGATTGGTCATGGTTCTCCTGTCATCTCCACAATGATGGCGGAAATATTATCCGGCCCGCCCATGGTGTTGGCCTGCCGGGAGAGGGCCGCAGCGGCATCCTGGGGGGATTCGTAGTTGCCGGCTATGCGGAGGATTTCGGAATCGGACAGGACCCCCCACAACCCGTCGGTGCACAGCAACAGTCGCGATCCTTTCTCCCATGGGATGGTGAGAAAATCGGTTTCGATCCCCTCCACTTGTCCGACCGCCTTGAGCAGCACATTCCGTTGCGCAAACCGCCCCGCTTCTTCGGTGGAGATATGTCCTTGATCGACCAGCCGCTGGACAAGCGAGTGGTCGTGCGTAATCTGGCGGATCTCCTTGCCCACGAGGTAGGCGCGGCTGTCTCCGATGTGCGTGAAAAAAATCTGGCGGCTGAAGACGAGTGCCGCGGTGAGCGTGGTTCCGCTGCCCGGAAGGTTGAGCATCACCGCTTGATTGGCCCGCAGGATGGAGGATTCCAGAATCTCCTGGATCGACTCGGAATTCTCGGAGACGCCGCCCAGCCATTGCGCGCCGAATCGGCTGATCACCTCTCGGGCGAAGGTTTGCGCCGCCAGCTGACTCGCCTGTTCGCCCTGCTCGTGTCCACCCATCCCGTCGGCGACGACGAATAACCCGTAATAGGGCGAGGCGGTGTCGCCCTGTTGCAGCGAAGTGGTGATCACGATGCAATCTTCGTTGGATTGGCGCACCCGGCCGGTATCGTACGTAATTCCAAACCGGAACATCGGGATCTCCTGTGAGCGATCGGCCGGAATGGCCGCCTTGGTAGTGCGGCGTTTGCGCAGTCGGATGATTGGGGACACGCCATTCTCCTTGAGACGCCCCGCTTACAGAGGCAGGGCGTATATTTTATGATCCGTGGAACCGAATACGATCATTTCTTCATTGACGGAAATCCCGCCGGTGATCGGTCCGCCGGTGAGGAACTTCCAGCGGAGCTTTCCGGTCATCAGTTCGAGGGCATAGAGGTGGCCGTCCACCGATCCACAGTACACCAATCCCTGTTCGACCAGCGGATTGGCGGTCACCTGGCCTTCCGTTTCAAAATGCCATTTCTCTTTGCTGGAACGGCCGTCTACGGCGTAGATTCGCCCGTCGGCCGAACCGAAGATGACCAGCCCTTGCGCAATGGTCGGGGAGGAAATGATAGCGTTATTGGTGCGGAACCGCCACGCCGCCCAACCGGATTTGATATCCAGGGCGTAAAACAAGCTGTCGACGGAACCGAAATACAGCAAGCCGTTGCCTTCGCACGGAGAAGAGGTGATCGCCCGTTTGGAGTGAAATTTCCATTTGATTTCACCCCGCAGATCGACCGAATAGCAGTCTCCGCTTTCGCATCCGAAATAAATCCGGTCGCTGCTGGCCAGCGGGGTGGACCGGATCGGGCCGTCAACCTCGGTCTTCCATGCGCCCCGGCCGTACATGACGTTGATGGCATGGAGTTTGGCGTCGTCGGATCCGATGAACACGTGGCCTTCGGCGATGGTCGGAGAAGAGCGCACTTCCGCCTCGGTATAGTAGGTCCAAGCCACCTTGCCGGTGATCAGGCTTACTGCATGAATCCGTTTGTCTTCCGAGCCCACGATGATGTTGTCTTCAAAGATCGCGGGCTTGCCGGTCAGTCCGCCTTCGGCGGCGTATTTCCATATGAACTCGCCGCTGGAAGGTTTCAGGGCGTAAAGGTTGTTATCGTATGCTCCCACGAGCACCATGCCCTTGACGATCACGGGCGTGCCGCGGATTTCGTCTTCGCAGGTGAACACCCATTTGGGTTGGATCCCGTCCTGGGAGGTCGCAGGAGCGACGGCTGCGGCGGTGGCGGGCGCGGCAGGGGTTCCGGAGATGACGATCGGTTGCCCTCCTCCTTCGGTGAATTGCGCCAGTGCGGCCTGGAAGGTTTTCATGTCCGGGAACCGCTGCTCCGGTTCGTAGGCCAGCGCTTTCATCACCGCCTGGTCGAGACCTTCCGGTACGCTAGGATTGATCTGCCGCAACGGGCGGTCGTGCCATGAAAAGGGTGGCTCGATCCGTGGATCACGCCGCGAAAGCAAATGGTGGAGCGTCGCCCCGAGTGCGTACACATCCGAGAGCGGGCCTGCCTCGCCGCGGTACTGTTCGGGCGGGGAATACCCTTCGGTGCCGATCATCGTACCTTTCCGGTCCGGTTCGAAGAGCTTGGCAATCCCGAAATCCACCAGGCGGATGTTCTCATGCTCGTCGGACATGATGTTCGACGGTTTGATGTCGCGGAAGATCACCGGCGGTTGGTGGTGATGCAGATAATGGATGACGTGGCACAGCTCGACTCCCCAATGGGCAACCGTTGTTGTCGGAAGAAAATCATTGCTTTCCGTCAGGATGGCTTCCAAGTCCTTCCCGTTGACGAATTCCATGACCAGAAAAGAGCGTTCTCCGATGGTGAAATAATCGTAGACGCGGGGGATGGCCGGGTGATTAAGGGTCGCCAGTAGGTTGGCTTCCCGCTCGAAGCTTTGCACGGCGGTCTGGCGGACGGCTTCATCCTTGCTAGGGTTCAGCATTTCCTTGACCGCCGCCAACCGGGTGACGCTGGGGAAGCGCATATCCCGCGCCTGGTAAACCCAGCTCATCCCGCCGCTGCCGACAACCCGGATGACCAAGTAACGGTTCTCCAGCGTGGTGCCGACGACCAGTGAAGCGGTTCCTCCCGTGTGCTGACGCAGGGGGTTGGTCATACGTTGAGTGTTCAGGGTCGCTCTCCTGAGGCGGAAACCCACTATTAAAATGATTATATCAGGGTGTTGCCATCCCGCAAACGAAAATCGGGCGGGGTATAATCCAGTCGCGGTTTATCCTATAATTCCCTTCAGGAATTGGGAAAACGCATCGGCGAACTCTGCGGACGAAGACCGGGGGACGAACCGGAAGGAAGACCCGGGAAAATCCCCGAAAGAACCGGAGAGGGTTGTAAAAGATTCGCGGCATCCGAGAGTGATTATTTCCGAGGAGGTCAATCCATGGAACGCGTTGTCATAACCGGGATGGGAACGATTAACCCCCTGGGGCTCGATCCGGAAAACAGCTGGAAAAACGCCTTGGCCGGAGTATCCTCAACGCATGAAATCGAGCAGTTTGATGCATCCCGCCTCTCGGTGCGGATCGCCTGCGAAGTGAAGGGGTTTGATCCGACCAAGTTCATGGATGCACGCACCGCCAGGCGCATGGACCGGTTCGAACAATATGCCGTCGCCTCGGCCCGGCAAGCAATTACGCTCTCGGGTTTGGATATTCACGCCCATTCCGACCGGGTGGGGGTCGTCATTGCATCTGCCGTCGGCGGGATCCAGACTTTGCAGGATGCCAGCAAGACGCTCCTGACCACCGGCCCACGCAAGCTCAGCCCTTTCACGATTCCGATGCTCATGCCCAACGGCGCCTCGGGGATGGTGGCGATTGAATTCGGCGCGCACGGACCGTCTTTTTCGGTGGCGTCGGCCTGCGCCTCGGGCGCCGATGGGGTGGGGATCGCCTGGCGCATGATCCGATCCGGCGATGTGGACGCGGTGATCGCGGGCGCCTCTGACGCGACCATGTGCGAACTGGCGATGGGAGCCTTCGACCGCGTTGGCGCGATGACCCGCGGAAATTCTTTGGATGTACCGAAACCCTTCGACAAGAACCGCGACGGCTTGGTGATGGGGGAAGGCGCGGCCGTCCTGATGCTGGAAAGTTTAACCCTTGCCCGCAAACGCGGGGCGAAAATTCTCGCCGAACTGGCCGGGTACGGCGCCACCTCCGACGCTTTCCACGTCACCGCTCCGGCGGAGGACGGTTCGGGAAGCGCCCGGGCCATCCAGCTGGCGCTGGCGTCGGCCGGAGTGAAAACCGAAGACGTGGATTACATCAATGCCCACGGCACCGGAACGGTGCTCAACGACCTTTCAGAGACCAAAGCCATAAAACGGGTGTTTGGGAAACTTGCCTACAAAATCCCCGTCTCCTCCACGAAATCGATGACAGGGCACATGATGGGGACAACCGGCGCGCTGGAGGTCATCTTCTGCACCCTGGCCATCCGGGACGGGAAGATTCCTCCGACCATTCATTACGCCACCCCCGATCCGGAATGCGATCTGGATTACGTTCCCAACACTGCCCGTGCAAAACCGGTCCGGGTGGCGGTCAGCAACGCCTTCGGTTTCGGCGGGCATAACGCCGTTCTGGTGATCCGCGCTTTTCAGGAATGAAAGAACCATCCTCCCCGGAAGCCTTTCTCTCCGATAACCGCATCCCGGCTGGTGAAAAAAAACACCCCACCGCGGAGGCGGTGGAGCGTGCGACCGGATTGGTCTTTGCCAATCCCGGGCTGGCCATCCGAGCCCTCACCCACAGTTCCTTCGCCAACGAGAGCGCTGAGGAAGGGGAGGATTACGAGCGGCTGGAATTCCTCGGCGACGCCGTTCTGGATTATCTCGCCGCGTATTGGTTGTACCAGCATTTTCCGGAACTCTCCGAAGGGGATTTGACCCGGATGCGCTCGGCATTGGTCCGGACCGAAAGCTTGGCGGCATTCGCACAACAGATCGGACTGAATCAAATCCTGCGTATCGGGAAGGGGGAACGGCTCGCCGGCGGAGAAAACCGGGCAACGATACTTTGCGGAACGTTCGAGGCGCTGACGGGCGCGATCGCGCTGGACCAGGGAATGGAGAAAGCCTACGCCTTTGCCGGACCTCTCTTTCAACGGGAAGCCGATCGCGTGTTCGAACGGCTTGCCAGCAGCGACTGCAAAAGCCTGTTCCAGGAAAAGGCTCAGGCGAAGTTCGGGGCGACGCCCGGTTACCGGGTGGTGGACATGACCGGTCCGGATCATGACCGGCAGTATACGATCGAGGTTCTGGTGGCCGGGCGCTCCTTCGGCATCGGAACGGGTAACAGCAAGCAGGCTGCGGCCCAGGATGCCGCCCAAAAGGCGCTGGAAAAACTTCAACGAGAAGAGTGATCGCCCCCATCCCGGACATTTCTCGGAACTCCATCCGCGAATATATTTAATCCCCCCTCTTCATTTAAATTCACGGTGGCAACGTCACCATGCCGATGAGGAAGGAAAATTAATCGGCAGGAGCCTCTTCCTCCTGATCCCCGGAAGCCACCGGGATATGGAAGAGCTCCAAAACGGCCGGAGCAAACCCGGTTAAATCCTTCATCCGCTGAGCGATTATTTTTCTAACGGCCGGCGGACCCAGGATGATGGCCGGAACAGGATTCCGGGTGTGTCCCCGCACGGACAGATCCTCGATGTTGCCATGATCGGACGTGATGACGACGGTCAAATCCGTTCCCGTCATAGCCGCAGCCATTCCGCCCAAAACGCGGTCTAGCATCTCCAGCAAGCGCACGGCACCGCGCATATCTTGGAAATGACCGGCGTAATCGGTCGGCCAATAATCGAAGACGGTGAAATCGTTCTGTAGAGCCAGTTCTGCCATCCGCCTTCCGGCCTGGTTCGGGGTGAGGACGGGTATATCCGTGTATCGCAGCCGGTTACGCCATCCACGGCCGGTGAAATCGGCCGAGATCGCATCCCCCCGGATTAAATCCTCCTCGGTTGCCAGGGGGATCCCCGCCAGGTCAAAGGCGAGCGGGATTGCGGAGTGCAGTCTCCGCCCGCTGCGGATGGCGTCGAAATAGGAAGCGGGGTAGGCGTTGAGCAACCGGCAGCGGAATCCGGTTTCCACCAACCGCCGGATGAGATTGTTATCGTGCAGGATCGCCCGGATGCGCGGATCGGGTTTGGGTCCAAAATGCGTGCCGATGATCCGCGGGACGTTCACGCCGGTTAGCAGGGTGGATTGGCCGGTGGCGGATTCCGGAAGGCCTTCCATGCCCAAGGTCGCATCGACGGAACGGAAGGAGGCGTACGCTCCGTCGAACGGTTCAAGACCGAGCAAGAGCCGGCGACCTTCCAGCAAAGCGGTGAGGTGCGGCAGGTTCGCTGCAGCCAGCGGATTGATTTTCGGATCCGGGCTGCCTAATCCCACGCCGTCGAGGAACATCAGAAAAATCGGAACCGGTCGCATGGAATTGACACCGATCAGAGTTCGTCGTCCACAATCGGATTATCGTCAACCAGAAGGATTTGGCATGGATTCAAAGCGGGCATCTTGCTAACCGGCTTTTCGCCCGCCGGGATGTTTTGATCGGGGAAAATCCGGTGAATAGGATGACCGGGGGAACGGGTTGTGAAGACGTGCGGTATGGGCGGGAGGCGGGATGGGTGGAGGACCGGGTTGGCCGACGGGAGGGTTTGGCTGCTTTCGAGCCAACGGATTTTTTCATGGCTTTTGTAGCGCATGAATCGCGACAACCTTCCTGATTGTACACCGGGAGATCGGCGTTCGGTTTCAGTGGAAAACCGCGGAATCCGGTGAATCCAGGACCGTCTGGAGTCGCTCCCTAACGCCGGGTATCATTTCTGGGAGGTTGGATGTCTCGAAAAATTCCGTCCGGGAAATTTCACCGCCGTCCGGGCGCTGCGATCCCGAGCAGATACTGCATTCGAACCAAGTGGCGATCGGGAAAAGCACATCTCCGCCGGGGAAGACCACCCGGTGCCCGCCGAATACACCGCGGATGCGGATCGGTTCCACCTGCAAGCCGGTTTCCTCTTCTGTTTCACGCATCACGGTTCCCGCAAGGCTTTCCCCCAGTTCCAATAATCCGCCCGGCAACGACCATAATCCGGAATCCATCCGGCGCACCAGCAGCACCCGGCCGTGCAGGTCGCGGATCAATGCGGTGGCGCTGGGCAGGATCAACGGTGCGGATCCAACCCGGTCGCGGAGCGTAGACCAAGTGGAGGATTCGGAGAAGCCGGGCCGTGGGGAGGAAAATTCTGGCGGATCGAAAAACGGTTCGAGCGTATCTCGTTTCTCTAGAGCCAGCCGGTACCAGGCAAGGGTGGGGGGAAAATCGTCCGGTGGAAAAAACGCCAACGCGGAGGATTCTCCTCCGCCGGTGTGGAGTGATCCGCCCTCGATCGAACATTCGAAATAGAAAGTGATTTGTTGGACGCGATCGCCGTTCGGATAGAGAATATTATGGCGTGGACTGGAGAGGACCGACGTCAAGCGGAGCGGACGCACCGCGAGGCCGGTTTCTTCGCGCGCTTCGCGTATGGCGCAATCCGCTGGGCTCTCCCCCAATTCAAGAATTCCGCCGGGCAACCCCCATACGCCGAAATCCGACCGGCGCTGGAAAAGCATCCGGCCGTTTTCATCGCGAACAAGAATGGTGCTATACGCCAAAGGAATCAATGCGCTGCCGACCGAGCCGCGCAGGCTTTCGAGATATCCCATCGCCTTCCCTTGACAACCGACTCGACGATATGCGATACTTACCGCGGAAGAGTTCGTCCCCCTTTCCGCGCTATTCTACAGAAAGGAGGAGGTGATGCCCAAGATGAGTATTTACGGTAGTCCTCGCGCTGCGGCATCCCTCCTTTTTTGCGAGTAAGATGCCGCAGCGCAGCAAAGGCCGTCCTTCGGGACGGCCTTTGACTTTTAATCGCCGAAGCAGATCCCCAACCCGCGCGCCGTAAGCATTCCGTCGCTGGAAAGATCCACGCGCTTGGGAACGGCCAGCGCCTCTTCGAGGGGAAGATCGGTGATGGTGGAATATTGAAGTGCGACCATTCGGCCGAATCCTCCCCGCATAGCCAGACGCACTGCGGCGGCGCCGTAGCGCGTCGCCAGCCAACGGTCGAAGGGGGTCGGACCGCCTCCCCGTTGGACGTGACCGAGAACCGTGACACGCGTTTCCGTCTGGCAGCGTTCGCCGATGATCCGGCCGACCAGCGTTCCAATTCCGCCCAACCGTGCCACCCGCACTTCGTCGCCGGCGATGGAATAGATCGGGTCTTCGCCTTTGGGATGCGCGCCTTCCGCCACGGCGAGGATGCTGAACTTGCTTCCGCGCGAGGCGCGTTCGCACACCTTGCCGCAAACGCTCTCGAACAGGAACGGGAGTTCCGGGATCAGGATCACATCCGCTCCGCCGGCCACCCCGGCATGCAACGCGAGGAATCCGGCGTCGCGTCCCATCAGTTCCACCACCATCGCGCGGTGGTGGGATTCGGCCGTGGTGTGCAGCTTGTCGATCGCTTCGGTGGCGGTGTTGAGCGCGGTGTCGAATCCGAAGGTGACTTCGGTTCCGCCGACGTCGTTGTCGATCGTCTTTGGGACCCCTACCACCGGGCAGCCCTTGTGTTTCAGTTCCAGCGCGATACGCAGGGTGCCGTCGCCGCCGATGACGATCAGGGCGTCCAGGTTCAGCGCAACAATCGCAGCCAGGACTTCATCCGACATGTCCACCACCCGGGTGGCGCCGTCCGGCTGGACGATTTTGCGGGCGAAGGGATTGCCGCGGCTGGCCGTCCCGAGGATGGTTCCGCCCCGGGGCAGAATCCCCCGTACATCATCCGGAGTGAGCGGGTGCACTCCGCCGGCCCGCAATAGCCCGTCGAATCCGTCTTCGATCCCGATGACCTCGGCGCCGTAATCGATGGCTGCCGTCTTCACCACAGCCCGGATGACTGCGTTCAACCCGGGGGCATCCCCGCCGCCGGTGGTGATCCCGATCCGTTTGGGTTTCATGATTGCTCCTCTGAATGGAATGCTGATCTCCGGCCCAACCTCCCATCCGTTCCCCCAAAATCCGTTCAGCCCGATTTATCACGCTCGGATAAACCGGGGAATAGACAATCCACCAGCGTTCTGCTTCATCAGTAAAAGGGGGCCAGGGGATTGTTTCGGATTCCGTTTTCGTTCTGTCATTTTAATACATTCTTCCGCCCCGAGCCCTTTCAGCGATGATTCCCGCGGGAATAGACGGGAAAATAATTTTCGGATGTAGTACACTTGCGGGGATTTGGATTCTCATGAACGCCTCAGTGAGGTCTGCATTGGTCGATCCTACAGCCGACAAACCGCAACCCCGAATTCCGAGAAACCTGATCGCGGTATCCCTGGGCTCGTTCTTCACGGATATTTCGTCGGAGATGATCGTCTATCTCCTGCCGCTGTTCCTGACCAACGTGCTCGGCGCGCAGACGGCGGTGGTGGGGCTGATC
>Ga0187886_1004435_pt1 | contig 10092 bp, 7 predicted proteins | sample June2016WEW_20_1_FD_133001 | JGI IMG/M metagenome (GOLD analysis project Ga0187886, IMG submission 133001) | Peatland microbial communities from SPRUCE experiment site at the Marcell Experimental Forest, Minnesota, USA - June2016WEW_20_150 | ecosystem: Environmental > Terrestrial > Soil >... | reverse complement strand
CTTATATCTTAATATTTTAGAAATAACGATGTAGTGAATAATTAATAATGAATTTAAAGATGATACAATTAAAAAGGTTGATTTATTCCTCTGACGAATTAAAAACACAACTTCCAAAAAGGAACCTTTTATTTTATTGAAGTTTCGGACCAAGAAATTGTTATCTCGAAAAGGATAACCAGACATATACAAGAATTTAACTCCCTCAAAACATCCTTCTTTTTTGATTAGTTCATTTTCTAAGGACTTTTTACTATTTGTTCCAAATCTATTTAATACGGTGACCCCAAGTCCCACCTTAACTAAATTTTTGGTAAGTATCCTAAGTCTTTGAATTTCGGCTTCAAAGCCATGGGGAAACGAAGTTGGACCAAGAAGTATTAAATTCATACACAATTTAGATTTATATGTAACTGAATGGAATAATTCTGAATCTGAGGGTACAAAAATAGCATCATATTGCCAAAAACCATAATCACCTTTTCTATATATAACATAAACCTTATCAATTGCCGTTACCACTGTAAACAAATACAGTTTAAAATGTCTTATTATTCTTATTCCTCTTATTCGTTTTTACCTAATATTGTTTTATTCAGAACCAAATAAATATTGTCAAATAAAACAGAGGATAATTCATCGGTTTAGAAATTAATATACTGGTGCCATATTTTCACTTACTATTGTTTGTATATATATTTTCTTTTTCATGCTTATTTAAGTAGTGCAATATTACAAAAATATGATCGAAAGAATTATTACAGGTTCAGCTAAACCTGTAGTTATCTCCAATAATTATTTTATCATCATTACTATCAATAGTTACTTCCTCCTGCTTCTCAGAAAGGAGTTTTAATATCGCGATCAAACCTGAAAAACTTATAATAGTAATCCATGTAATTGTAAGAGAATACAGGAATGCGGCAAGCAAGCTAAACAACAAGAAAATCTTTAATAATCCATTTCCAATCACGTCAAGTTTATTATTCCTATTCCTACGAACATTATATTTATACCAATAGAATATCGATACAATTATGAAAATAAAACCAACCAAACCACTTTGGGCAAATTGACTGATTAAGCCAGAACGACTATTTGTAAAATTACTCAATCTCATTAATGGGAAGTCTTTCTTTAAAATATTGTATTCCTTTTCATTATAACTATACCCCTGTATACCATATCCCCAGATAATTCCGGTTATGTCGGAATCCAAATAATCTTCAAAAACGTATCTGAATCCCTGAATTTTCCCCCACTGTGGCAAATATTTAAGTACAGTCGTTTGAGACGGCATGATTTGTTTCTCATAAACGGCTTGTAAACCTGAGCTGGAACTACCTCCCCTATTTCCAGCTATCGATATATAGTGATAATAATAGTCCAATCCTTCAAAGAGTCCATATCCCATTGCAGATACCACTATAATCAGGAAGGTTAACTTCCGAATATTAAGCCGTAACTCTGAACGTTGCTTATTTAAATAAAAGAGGAGATAAATCATCATCAATACCATAACGCCCATAATCGTCTTCGAGTCAACTGTCGTAAATTGCATCAACGATAGACAAACCACAACGAGATACTTTTTCTTCCGTACAACAGCCCAGACTAAAAAAGAAAAAAGGGCTATTAAAGCGGCATACCACGACGTAATAGGAGAGGCCACAGCCCCGAAAGTACCACACGAGGCATCATCGAGTCCGACCACAAATTCATACTTCCCGCCGAATCCATCTTCCATCATTATTGTTGATGGAGGAATAGTTTTGCTTACCTGTAAAAAAGAAACGCTAGTTTGCAAGATAGCAGCCGCAATAAACAGGTTTAATATTTTTTTATATTGGTATATAGTAAATACTCTGGCGCTTAAAATAAGATAAAGAAGAAAGAATGAACTGATGGTAATTAAAACAGACAGTGATTGTCTATGGTAAATAACGCTTAATAAAGTAATAAGAAGAAATAGAATCCATACAAAAATAAATTTTGCTTTCTTCAATTCAGCAGGAATTTTAGCGTACGCAAAAATGAAAATAATAAACAATAAAAATGACGGTCTAAATGCAGCATGTTTCTTGAGCAGTTCATAAGTCAGATATCCCTGTCCGAGATAAAAACCGTTCGTAAAAAACCACATTAACCACAGTTCAACCGATTTAAATAAACCGCTTGTAACTAAATATAAAAGTATGGAAATAATGATAACAATTGCGGCAGCATCTTTAAGATAATTTCCAGCCACTAATATTACGACAAATATCAGCAGGTACTTGATAACCGTTTTGAAATCTAAAAAATCTATTTCTTTACGCATTTAATAGTAATCAATGATAATTATAAACATGTTTAAATATCGAAAAATGGCGGCTATCTTATCTCTTTTGTTTTGTAGAGTTATTCTTGTTTATTAAATAATCGTTCAATTTTTTACTCTAAATCTTATATCCATTATTGTTCAATTGAACCCCATCTCTTTCTCTTGTTAAATTATTATTCGCCGGGATTATAAAAAACAGGCCTACCAATTGGATAACATCACAAAAAATAGAATCAACCATCCCCGTCATGGAAAGTATATTACTTATAGTATAGATTATAAAACCATACAAAAATAATTAATATTTCTTTTTTATTTTTCCAATAACCATATATTTATTTTGAAACGGATAATTCTTTCATAAAAAGATTGGTATTCTAAAATTGCCGTTTACAGTTTTCTATTAGTTTTAGGTGCTCTCCTATAATGTGGTTCAGAGAAAAATCTTTAGGAATATTCATAGGTAACTTTTTCTTAAGACAATATATTATGCCTTCTGCCAAATCAGATGCATCCTTATAATTAGCAAGATACCCATTCTTTTTATGGTTAATAATATCCGGGATCCCACCAATTTTGAACCCTACCGCTGGAGTACCACAAAGGATGGCTTCTAAAATAACTAGGCCAAATGTTTCTGCTAAAGAAGGAGCTATAAAAACATCAGCGGCATTATAAGCTAACATAGTAGAGTAATCATCATGTAATGGACCTAACATTTTTATTTTAAATGGAATCTTATCAATTATTTCAGTACTAAGTATTCCACCAAATGTTAAAATCAGAACTTCATCGTACTTCAAATTACTCCTTAATATTCCAAGAGCTTGTAGCAAATATAGCCATCCCTTAAATGGACTATTCAAAGAAGTAGCACCGAAAGCTAATACTTTAACTTCTAGTGGTATATTAAATATTTTTTTGGCAGTGATTTTATCAATTGATTTAAATAAGCTATTATCTATGACATTAGGTATAGTATATATTGGTTTATTTTTCAACAAATTAGATTGTGTTGCACAATTATATAACCACTTACTTGGGGATACAAAATAAAGGTTGTTATATTTTGCATATATTTTCTTTTTTTTTCTAAACTCTCTTGTTGAAAGATCAAATATTCTTTTTTTAGAAAACACTTGGCATTCATGACATTCATTAATATACTTTTCACATTTAAAACTATGGTGACACCCCCCGGTTATATACCACATATCATGCATAAAAATGATAGTGGGTTTATTCAATGCAGCAATTTTTTTTATATTATTTAAATTCAAGAATCCTCCAACCACCCAATGCAAATATATTACATCTGCATTTCTGATATGCTCATTTTTTGATATATCATGCCCTAGGATGGGATAAGAGAAAAGCCCATATTCTGCAACTGTCTCCCTTTTTAACAAGTTTTGCAATTTTGAATCTATTATAGAACGCAATAATGCTTTCTTTCCTAAATGATCTACATATTTATTTTTAGGTATATCTGATGAGAGCGAAAACATAGTCGACTCTATACCTACTTTTAGAAAGGCACTATGTAACCTAAAAGCCGCGTTTCCGGAGGAAGGCAGATGTTTTTGAATATGCACTACCTTAGTCATTATTTTTACTCAGGATGTTATCGATTATATTTTTAAAATTACTTTCAAAAACAGGTAAGGTAAAATTATTGCGTGCAAAAGTATATATTTGTTTACTTAACATTTCCAAATCTACCGTATCTGCATTTGATAATTCCGTTATCTTATCGTTAAGATATTCTATGTGATAATCATCAAGAAGAATTACATTCCCTCCTAACCTGTTAAACCCTGTATCTTTCATAACAACAGGAATTAAACCATGCAACATCCCTGTCGTAATAGATGTGGAAAATCCCTCAGAACAAGACGGAAGAATTATATACGTACATAATCCGACAATTTTAAGGAATAAATCAGAATTTATATTGATTTGTCCATATTCTTTAATATTCTCTGTGCCTTTAATATTCAAGAATTTTTTTTCTTTAGCATTAAGTCCACAAACGTGTAACATTATATCATTGCGTTCAGCAAATACATCTATGAGTAAATCGAGTCCTTTATGTATAGCGCCAGAGGATCCTATCCATAAAAAATTCTTTCTGGCAATAAGGTGATTTTTTTTAGAATAATTAAAATCTTTATTGATAAGACCTGTCGGAAAAATAGTATAGGGACTCTTATATTGAGTTAGCAATGGTTCAACTTCACTCATTGTAATTACTGCATCATAAACTGGTTTTAACTGATTTTCATTATAATGCATTAGACTACGTAAATAATTCACTTTTTTCTTGTGACGTTTACGATAATAATCTATTCTCTTTTTCTCTTCAACGTATGAGAAGGTTGGATGATGTTCGGTCATATATAAAATAGACTTTGCTTCTGGTTGTAACTGTGTCATAATATAGAAAGTATTACCCAATCCAAATATTAGATCATATTTCTTGCTTTTGATAAACTCCACTCCCTTTACCTCATTATTGCCAATGATATCTATACAATAATTCAATTTAGCGAAGACATCTATTATTTTAAATATCTCATAAGGTTGCGTCCTACCTATTGGATCATCTAGATTTGAAATGAAACCTATAGTCAAATAACATATTAGCATTCTTGGCTGGTTACTATCACATTGATAATTAATATTTTGTATTAAATTTATTTCTTTTATATAATTTTCATAAAACAAGCCTCGAATATTCATCCAAATCTTATTTTTTAACTTCTTTTTTATTAATTGTAAATTCATATTATGCATGTACTTCGTATTTTTATTGGAATAATTATTTAATCCAAATTCCTTTTTTATTTTTATTTATTATTTTGTGATATTGCAACGGAGCTAAAATATAACCGTTAAAATTTGCAATTATTGCGGCCATAAAAACTGAATATATTCCTAATTGGAAAACTTTTATCAGGAGAATTACTACACCTATATAAAGGAAGGGACTTACTATACTTGCTAAGAACTGTACTCTTAAGGCACTTATACCATTAAGGAAAGCAACATAAACTGAACCAAACATGCTTAGTAGAAAAAACGCGCATGCCCAGAAAGAAAGTGCGAAAGGAAAATCCAATTTCCCTTTACCAATCCATATTTGATATACTTCTTCAGAGAAATAAAGCATAATAAAACCAATAAATATCAATACAAAAAAAAGTTTTTTGTACATAGCAACTGCATTTTTTATCCACTCGATATCATTTTTTACATATGCCTCGGTAGAAGCTGACCAAAATGGTGTAATGAAAATCGCGAATAGCATAGTTAAAGTACTGAAATATTTATAAACTACATTATAGGAAGCTACACTAGTAATATCAAAATTCTTAGCAATTATTACACTAGCAGTCTGAAACTGTACTACACCGGCAATTTGAATAATAAAAAAAGATAATCCTAAATTAAAAAGCCCTTTCGAATGGGTAAAATCGATCTTTGAATATTTAGGTTTGTAATTCTTATAACTTCCGTTAAAATAATACAGACTGGCAAAGACTATCACAACAAGTGGCGCTCCACATAATACAATTCCTAAGACTATTAACGAACCTTGTGCAGTCTTTGTCAGTATAAAAACAATAACTAACGCAATAAATTGTCCAATAACATCTATCAAAGCAGCTTTTGCAGGCTGTTGATCTGCGGTAATTATTGTCGTTATTGTTTTTAATATAAATTGGAGACAGAAATAAGAGAATATTATGATAGCTAATTTCCCAATTTCCGGATTCATACTTTGCGAAACATTTAAAATATCTGCCCAATTTATATAACTACTAGTCACAAAGAAAATAATCCAGACTGTTGCAAAAATCAGAAATAATATCGCATAAGTTGTGCTCACATATACTTGTGCCAATTCATTATTTCCTTTTGCTTTTGCATCAGCGAATTTATTCCTTAACCCTTGAGTCAGACCAATATCAAAGAAACTTAGCCATCCAATTATTGAACTCAGTGTAAGCCAAATACCATATCTTGAAGGATTTATGTAGTCGATAGTTATACGGACAAGGATAATACTAATAAGAATACTCGTTCCTTTGATAAAGAATGACAATGCAATATTTCTTTTCGCTTCAATGCTTCGCGGATTCCCTTTTTTAAAATATTTAGTATATAAAGAAACGATATGATTATATAAATTTAATAACATTTTATTTTTCTAATCTTGTAGGAGTATTATTCATTATTTGAGACCTCTGAATAACTCTGTTAATTTGTAATTTTAATAGTACCGCTTTTCTCCTCAATGTATTATATTTGTATCACACCATTGAAGTCAGCCATAAAATGAAACAACAGATCAAAAGCGGTAAATTGATAATGCAGATCTCTTTACTATCGCAGCAAAAGAAAACTACTTGAAGCTTATCAAAATGCTTAGTAAACAAACGCTGTGTATTATCCAAGGAACAATAGACCTACAATATTTCTATATGCTTTGAGTGCGCGCTTATTATAATTAACAAAAATTGATATTAGTCTATCTGGAAAGTGTATAATAAATCCCCTCATTCAAGTGGAGGATTTGTTATGTGACTTATTTATTGAAAAATGATGTGGTCCATAAACTTTAATAATTCAATCCAATACTCTTTTGTTTTGTTGTTGAAATTTAAAAAAGGAAGGTGGCAGCACTAAACATAAATACTGAACCCTTAAAATAAAGAATACCACTTGGTTCCATGTTCTTAATCGTTTTTTTTGATAGTTCTTTAATATTAGTCGAGTTTTACCAATCTTCTTTTACATACACATCACCTATTCGTCGCATAAATAACTTGCGCAATCTACAAAAAATGGTGCCACAAATGCAAAACTGTTATCGATGGGACCAATATATGGCCTGCAGAATAGCAGAAGCGATCACAGCCACAGTTGTAATGGCAGGAAATATATCCTTCCATTCTATCCATGACGTGTGATCGATTTCTACCACATCTCCCTGGCAAAGCTTCAAGGACGCAGGATGTACTTTGGATGCGTCCGAGAGATTGATAAAGATTTCTTTTGTGACAATGACAGTATCGATTTTCTCAAAACGGGTAATTTTCACTTTTTCCATTTTAGAATAGAGCAGAGGCCCTCCGGCTAACGAAATAAGCTGTATAAGATCAGTCGTGGCAGGCACTTCATACCGCCCGGGCTTCTCCACAAACCCCCAGATATTGACTTGCATCATTACATCCCCCGGCTTTGCCGTGTTGTAATACGCCGCCTGGGAGTATACCGGAAGGTTGGTAATAGAACCATTTTGCTGGAGCTGAGCAACACATCGCTGCAGCGGAAACAGGAATAATACCCAGCACATTAAGGTTACAATATAAAAATATCTCGTATTCACTTCGTTTTCCTATCTATAGGTGATAGATGCTGTTTAATATCGTTCTCTTTTGGTATATCAGGCGGTATATTCTGTTGTATGTTTTGGGGTTTATCCGGAATATTTCCGTAACCCTGTGCGCCGTACTTATACCGATACCCATATTTATAGAATCCCGCAGCACTCCGCATGTCAAAGTTATTGATAACAATACCAAGGTAACGCGAATTGACAGTTTTGATAGATTCCAGCGCTTGATCGAGTGATGCAATAGGCGTTCTTCTATAAGACACAACCATGACAATCCCATCAACCAACATCGAAAGTACTACCGGATCAATCGCCGCAAGAAGCGGAGAGCTGTCAAACAAGATCATATCATATCGTTTCCTTAATATGCTGATCAAATCCTTCATTTTTTGCGACCCGAGAATTTCCGACGGGTTCAATGGAATAGCACCGCAGCAGATCAAATCGAGATTATCAATAAGTGTATGATGAATAACAAAATCAAGCGCCGCGGCACCTTGAAGCACCTCGATAATCCCGGGAACTTTCTCAACATTAAAAACTGTATGTAAAGTCGGCTTTCGAAAATCGGCATCGATAAGCAGCATCTTTTTCCCTGTCTGTGCAAATGTGATTGCCAGATTGGCAATTGTCGTAGACTTGCCTTCAACCGGATTTGGGCTTGTCACAAGAATCGTCGAGATTGTGCTGTCATATCGGTTATACTGCGAGATTCTGCTGTCAATTCGGGCATACTGAATATGTGTCCGTAATCTTCGATACGCTTCAGAAATCATGGAAAGGGGATTGACGAATGTAATAAGATGCACATCTATCAGCTGCCCATTTTGTTCGATGGCAGCCTTTCCGCCAAATTTCTTAATATCGCTATTCATCAGAGGTATATATGTAAGCACCATATATCCGCGTTTTTTAAGATCATCCGGCGTACCGACTTTTACAGTGACCCTTTCAAGTATATAAGCAACGGCTATTCCCAATCCAAGCCCGGCAATCATTCCCAATAAAAGGGTCTCCATTACACTGGGGCTTACAGGTTTTAACGGAACGACAGCCGGATCGATAATGTAGAGATAGCCAAAATCCGACTTTTCTTTCACCTGTGCTTCATTTGAATTTTCGTTTAAAAATAAATACAGTTTTTCATTACTCAAACGCGTCCGTTCAAGCCGTGCATAATCAATACTCTTTTGAGGGAGGCTATTGAATTGTTTATCGTATTGAACAATTACCCCTGAGAGGGCATCCTTCTTTGCCTTCGTTTGCTGAATTTGTATTTTCAATTCGATAATTTTCATTTTTGCTTCGCTTAAGAATGTTCGCGGACTTCCTGATGATCCTCCGCTCACTCCTTCGGGTATTACCGATTTCAAAAAATCTTCCGTCCGTTTGTGGAGTTTTTCACGTAACTGGGAAACCTGTACATTGATCTCGTTCAGCCGCTGCTTGTACATATCCTGGCCGCTTGTTCCTGTATTTTGCGCCGACGTTACATCCCGCTCAACTTCCAATTTGGCAATTTGCTCCTGAAGCAAAGTAATATAGGAGTCGTTCACTTCGCCCATCGCCTTTGCAACATTCGGTTCCTCCGCAGTTACTTCCTGTTTGTATGATTCCAATGTTCTCGTTAACGATTGGATTTCGATATTCGCAGCATCCCGGTCTGCTTCGAGCTGGGCAAGCTGCTTTATCACTTTCTTTGCTTCATCATCCAGCGAGACTATTTTATGCGTCTGCATATATGCCTGCAGCTCATTTTCTGCGCTGGAAAGTTTTTGCTGCTGCTCTTTCATTTGCCCGTCTAAAAATTCCCGTACAGAATGCGACCGTATGCGGCTGACAAAAAGATTGCGGTCATAATACGCTGTTGCATACGTATTCGCCAATAATTCTGCCTCTTTTGCACTATGGCTCCTAACAATAATTTTGATAACATTTGAATTGACCACAGGTTCAAATTTAACGGCACCTGCAAGCAGCCGGTCCGCGACTTCTCTTGGAGTTGCATAAGGAACAGAACTATGAAGCTCTTCGGGTGTTTTGATAATTTCAATCGGCTTCATGGTGGTTGTATCTGTTACTTTTTTCTCAAGAAGTTTCCTTGCGACATTTTCTGCAAGCAGCTTTGAGTGTAAAACCTCCATTTCATTTTGTATATCTTTATCATCACCAATACCGCCTATATCCAATATCGGCGATAATGCCGATTGTCCTCTTTTATCAATAAGCACACTTGCCGAAGCCTCATACACTTTTCTTGTTGTGAAGGTGTAATATGCTGCTGCGCTAAAAACGAAAACAAATACGGCTAGAATAATCCATTTGTCAAGCAACATGATGTTGAAGAGCTGCCGAAAATCCAGCG
>Ga0187886_1004434_pt1 | contig 10093 bp, 7 predicted proteins | sample June2016WEW_20_1_FD_133001 | JGI IMG/M metagenome (GOLD analysis project Ga0187886, IMG submission 133001) | Peatland microbial communities from SPRUCE experiment site at the Marcell Experimental Forest, Minnesota, USA - June2016WEW_20_150 | ecosystem: Environmental > Terrestrial > Soil >... | reverse complement strand
GACTCCGCACCCCATGCAGAGCTCCCAACTTCTCTCCACGGTCGAGTCATCCATCGAAAGGGCGTCGAAGGGGCAAGGGTCCACGCAAGCGCCGCAGAGATTACAGAGCTCGCGATCGAGCGCGGCGACGAAGCCCGAGGAAGCCATGGCGGGTATGCCGTAGCGGGTCATGGCCTCGATGCCTCCGCAGCAGCACTTACAGCAGTTGCAGATGGCGTAGAAGCGGTTTCGCATGGCGTCCTTGAACCAGGCCGAGTGCAGGTGCCCGCGCTCGTGTTCGACGCGCAGAAGGTCCAGGGCTTCGGCCTGGGTCAGGTGGCGACTGCTGTGCGGGTTGTGTTCCAGGATGAAGTCCACCCCGGGCTGGCCCACCACCATGCACACCTGGGTGGGCTGACAATGTGTGGCACGTGCGTGCCGGCAGGGGCACTCGTAAGCCGCGATGTCCGGCGGCCCCTGGAGCACCAGGTCGCGCGCCGTGGGGTAAGGGATGATTTGTTCGAGGTCACGCAGGGGGATGTCCTTCTGGTTGGCGATGATCGCTTCCGCCTCTTCGTGCCGCAGGACCTTGCCGTGATAGTGGTCGGAGAGCCACTTCCCGCCACCCGGTTTGAGGCGAGGGAAAACACGGTGGATGAGCGTGTGGACGTATTGATTGGTCCAGCGGCCGTACACGTAGGCGTGCAGGGCGTTGAGGCCGATGCCGCCCTCGCGCATGCTTCTCCAGGTGGAAGCGCGCAGAACACGCCAGCGCTCGCCGAAAAGCCAAAGACCGGCGAGCAACAGCAGCACTGCCCCGATAGCAAGCAGAATGATGGTGGCAAGCATCGCGCACCTCCGACCGAGGCGAGACTGCGGGATTACGTCGGAGGATTGTATACACCGCGAAGAGAGGCAAAGCAAGGCCGGGAAAGCAGCGGGCAAAAGGCAACGATTGATTTCGGTACTCTACCGGAAAGTGACGTGACCGGGGTTTCCTGTACCAGGGGGAATGAGAGAGAATCCACCTGAGGAGGAAAACCGCGGGCACCCCGACTTTTTTGGCGGGGCAGGCGAGATCAGGGCGAAATTGAAATTGGAAACTGGGAATCGACAATCCCCAGTCCCCAACCCCTACCCACCCTCCGTTCCCTTGCTCCTAACCCCGAGTTTCCGATCCCCAGCTCCCAGAACCTGCCTCCTGACACTTGCCGTTAATCGTGATATAACTTCCTCTGTAGCATTTGGCGAGAGGGGCAACTCCGCCATGCGAGCCGCCCTCTGAGAGAGAAGATGGATTCTTCCGGGCGTTGGGGATTTCGGGCGAGCGCCGCACTGGGCATCTTGTGCGTGGCGCTGCTGGCCGCGAATTTCCTGCTGCCCTATCTGTCCAGCCCTGCGCCCACCTCGGAACCCGCGAGCGCCTCCAGGACGATTCAGAGCGATGTCGCGTCAAGCGTCACGCCCACACAGGCTGACGTCGGGACCACGTCCAGCAAGCGTCCTGTCGAAGCGCGACCGCAGAGGGTTGCCCTTGCAAGCTCGATCGTCGCCGACCACAGACCGCCACTGCACAAGGCGACAGGCGAAATCCTAGAATCGCAGCTCGAAACCAGGGAAGCGCCAAAGACCAAGACCGCTGACTCCGCTCTCGCGGACCCAATCCAAAATCCAAAATCGGAAGTCGCGAATCTTATCAAACCGCTGGGCGTGATTGAGAAGGCCGACGGGCGCGTGCAGGCGGTGATCGAGAACGGCGAGTGGGTCGAACTTGTTGAGGAAGGGCAGGTGCTGGCCGACAATCGGCGCGTGGTGCGCATCTCGGCCGATGGGGTCGAACTGGCGCCGCCGGATGCCGGGCCACGGGTCGAACTTGCCCACGCTGCGCCGCCTCCGGAACCGAGCGCGGAAAAGGCCCCTGCTCGCGAGCCTTCGCGGGCGGCTGTTCCCGCAGTCAATGTTGTCGCGGCCTTCAGGCCGACTCGCCGGGACGTCCGCGCCGTTGCGGCTGCTGGCGGAGAGCAATCTTTGGCCGTAGCGACGCTCGACGTGCGTCGGGGCGACGACGAGGGTAACAGACTGCCGCTTCCGCAAAGCGCCGAGGGCCCCGCGCAGAGGCCGGCCACTGAGCCTAGGGAGACTGTGCGCCCGGCTCCACCTGCCGAGGCGCCGGTCGCACGGATCGAGGCGGCCCAGAATCCAGAATTTGGAATTCAAAATTCCCTCCAGCCAATCGGCCTTGTGGAATGGGCTGATGGTCGGGCCGAGGCGGTGGTAGCGGATGGTGACTTTATCGAGTTTGCGGATAATGAGAGAGTTTTGGCGGAGGCGCGGCGGATTCCGGTGACGCTTCCCGCAGCCGAAGCCCCTGACGACGGTTCGGCGCTCCAAGCCCGCGACGCGCCGATGCTAAGGCAGGAAGAAGAGATGGCAGCACTGGCTTTGTCGGAAGAGGTGGAACGGCCGCCACCCGAAGTTGAGCAGGCGGTGCTCGGGCAGCCTGATGCCCGGGCCCGCGGCGAGCCCGAGGAAGTGGCGGCAGCCAACTCCCGTCCGCCGCCTTTCCACTCGCTGGGCGACGGCCTCTGGGAAGCGGATTTGCCTGGCCTTGAGGAACCGACTAACGCCACCACGGGGAATTTTGAAGCCACTGTGCGCGCTTCCTTCGAAATCAATCGCGGGACGCCGCAGGCTTTAAGGCGAAGTGTGCCCGAAGAGCAGGTCGCAGGGCGGAGTGTGCTCGATGAATTATCCAAATTAGCGCCCTCCGGGATTGAACCACCGCTCCAGATTCAGGTTGTGGGAACAAGAATTGTCAGGCCGCTGGGAATCGTGGAATGGCCGGACGGCCGGGTCCAGGCTGTTATCGCGGACGGCGAGTGGGTCCAGTTGGTCGAGGAAGGCCAGAGGCTTTCCGACGGGTCCATCGTGGGTCGGGTCACCCGGCAGGCGGTTGTTTTGGAGCGGGCGGCCGCGGGCGCGGACGGAAGTTCGGCCAGGGGAGGCGGCACGGCAGCGGGAACCCAGCATCTAACTGACCAACATTCGCCGTCTGGGTTGCATTTGTCTCGCGCGATGCAGGATAATCGAACGCAGTCGCGCGAATAGCAGGGAGACAGGAAATGCAAGGAAAGGGAATTCTGTCGGGTTTGGGCGGGTTACTGCTCGTCGGCATGTCGTGCGGGGGGGGCAGCACGGCCTTCAAGGAAGCTCGGAGGGCCGAGGCGCGGAAGGACTGGGATACGGCCTTGGTCAAGTATGAGAAAGCCCTGCAGTCGGAACCTGAAAACGCCAATTACCTCCTCCACGAAACGAATGTCCGAACGCACGCGGCGGACTTCCACTTGCGCCAGGGTCGGAAGTTGCTGGCAAGTGGGCGACTGGACGAGGCCGCCGGGGAGTTCCAGAAAGCCGCCAGCATTGACCCCACCAACCAAGCCGCCAGCCAGGAATTAGCTCGAGTCTTGGCTCAGCAAGCGGCCTCCAAAAAGGTTCGGGAGGAGAGTCTCCAGGAAGCCCTCAAGGCCCGCGAACAAACGACTTCGGTCACCGGCGGCGTGGTCAAGCTGAAGCCCCTGCCCCCCGAGCCGCTGGCGCACTTCCGCATATCCGCTGACAGCCGGAAGGTCTATGAGACTCTGGGGAAACTCGCGGACCTAAACGTTGCCTTTACGTCTGATTTCCAACCCAAGCCTGTGTCCGTGGACCTAACCAGCGTGAAGATCGAGGACGCGCTACGCATCCTGGCCTTTCAGACTAAGACCTTCTGGCGGCCGCTTACGACGAACACGATCCTGGTGATTCCTGACAATCCGACTAACCGGCGGGACTACGATGAGGAAGTCCTGAAGACGATTTATATCAGCAATCCCCTGGCGCCTGCCGACCGGACGGCCATCACCACGGCACTCAAGCAGGTCCTGGGCCTTCAGCGGATTGTCGATAATCCCGATTCCAACGCCATCATTGTGCGTGACACACCGGCCAAGGTTGCCGCGGCGGAAAGAATGATTCGCGACCTCGACCGGGGCAAGGCCGAAATTCTCCTCGATGTCGCGGTTGTGGAAGCGGATCGCAGCCGTGTGCGCGACTTGGGCTTGACGATGGTTCCCACGTCCCCGCTGCAGGCGACGAACATCGCCGGGCTGGGTTTCAATCCCGCGTCCACGGTCACAGTCGGCGGTACGTCAATCCCTGCACTGCCGCTCAATCGCCTTACCCCGGGGTCGAAGGATTTCAGCGTCGTGTTGCCGGGTGCGGTTGCCAATGCGCTGCTCAGCGACTCGCACACCCACGTCTTGCAGAATCCCCAAGTGCGCGTTACCGACGGCTTGACCGCCAAGCTGCGCATCGGCACGCGTATTCCCTACGCCACGGGCAGTTTCCTGCCGTCGTTTGGAGGAGGAACCACCTCGACGACGGGCGGAGGTATCGGATTATTGGCCAGCACGCAATTCCAGTATCAGGACGTGGGCGTGAATCTGGACATTACCCCCCGCCTGATGGCCAGCGGGGAAGTGGCGCTGCACGCGACGATTGAAATCTCTTCTCTGGGAGCCAATATCACGATTGGAGGTTTCAGCCAGCCGACCTTCGGCCAGCGCAAGATCGAGCACGATATCCGCCTCAAAGAAGGGGAAGTGAACCTGCTGGGCGGGCTCATCCAGACGAGCGAGACGGTCTCGGTCTCAGGCCTGCCAGGGCTCAGTCAGATTCCTTTCCTTCGCTATCTCTTTTCGACCGAACACCGCGACCAGACGGACACGGAAGTGCTCGTCATGCTCACGCCGCGCGTCATCCGTCTGCCGGAACTGGGGATGGGCAGCGGGGAGGTGGCAGTGACCGGAGGCGGTGCCCCAGGCAGCGCTCCCCCACCGGCCTTCCCGGGCATCACGCCTCAGCCGGTTCCGGAAGTGCCACAGCAGCCGGAGGGGCCGGCGGAGGCCCCGGGTCAGCCGCAACCATGAGCTTCCGAAGAGTATCGAAGTGCGCGGCAGGCGATGGGAATCGAGGATTTACCCTCATCGAACTGATCGCCGCCATCACCATCATGCTCATCTTGACGGCCGTCGCCCTCCCGCTCGCTCGCGTGCAGATCCAACGGCGAAAGGAACTCGAACTGCGGCGCGATCTGCGCGACCTTCGCCAGGCCATTGATCGTTATAAGGATTTTGCTGATCGCGGCATGATCCCTGCTAACGCCGACACCTTTGGCTATCCCCCCGATCTCGAGATATTGGTGAAGGGTGTGCCGCTCAAGGGTGCGGCGACAGCCAAGTACAAATTCCTCCGCCGCCTTCCCCCTGATCCCATGACCGGTGAGACGAATTGGGGTCAGCGCTCCATGCAGGACGATCCCGATTCCCGGAGCTGGGGCGGCGGAAACGTTTTCGACGTGTATTCGAAGAGCTATGGGACAGCGCTCGATGGGACAAAGTATGCGGATTGGTAGTCTAGTGGACAGAGGGCTTCGGTTCGCGTCCAACCGCCAAAGCCTTTGCTGTCTAGTCCCTCGCCCTTGGTCTCGGACCAAGGACGAAGGAGCAAGGACGAAGGACGAGCGGCTGAAGGCGAAGTCCGTCCAGCCCTTCGGATTCACTCTGCTTGAGTTGATGGTCGTCCTGACGCTCATTCTTACCATCATTTCGATTGCCACGCCGATGTATGAACGCGCCATCCTGCGCGCCCGCGAAGCGGTGTTGCGCGACAATCTTTTTACCATGCGCAACTTGATCGACCAGTTCACCCTCGACAAGCAGCGTCCGCCGCAGGCGTTAGAGGAACTGGTCGAGGCGGGCTATCTGCGCGGCGGCGTGCCCGAAGACCCTATCACCCGGTCGAAGGACACTTGGCAGGTCGATTTTGAAGACGTGGTTGTCGGCGCCAATCAGGCTATGCCGGGCATCGTGGACGTGCACAGCGGTTCGGAGGAAGTCTCGACCGACGGCACGACGCCTTACAGCAGTTGGTGAGGAAAGCAGTTGGCAGTGAAAAGAGTGAAGCGAATTCGGATGTTGGATAGTTGGCACGCGGGTCTGGTTGAGGTTGTCAACTGTCCACTGTAAGCTGACTTATGGAATTTATCTGCAAAGTCGGAACCGCGTCGGGCAAGGTGGTTAGCCAGACGGAGGAGGCGCTGTCGGAGGCGGAACTCCGCCAGCGGCTGGCGGCGGCGGGTTACTACGTCTTTTCGATTCATCCCCGGGAACTCATCAAGGCCAAGCTCAGCAGCCTGCGGGGAGGGCGCATCCGGCCCGACGATTTCCTGATTTTCAATCAGCAGTTCCTTACCCTTTCGAAATCGGGCCTGCCGCTCCAGACTTCGCTGGAGTTGCTGTCGCGCCAGACGCGCAGCGAGGAGTTGCGGGCCGCCATCGAGAATGTGCACGAGCGCGTGCGCGCTGGGGCCCTGCTCTCCGAGGCCTTCGAGGCGGCCGGAAAATTCCCCAAGATCTATTCCGCCACGATGCGCGCCGGCGAGCGCAGCGGCAGCCTGGACAAGGTTCTGGCGCAGTACGTAGTCTATCAGAAGACCTCAAGAACGTTCCGCAAGAAGTTTATTTCGGCGCTCATCTACCCGGCCTTTCTCATGGTGTTTCTCTCGGCCCTGATTTCGTTTGTCATTACATTTATTGTGCCCCGCTTCGCGCTGCTTTACGCCGACCTGAACGTCGAATTGCCGCCCTTGACGCGATTCATGATTGAATTCTCGATGCAGGTGAAGAGCCTCGGCCCGCTGGTGCTCGTCGGCATTGCCGGGATGGCGCTCATTCTGCGTGGGGCCTGGCAGTCGGAGCGCACGCGCCTCGCCTGGGACAGGGTCAAGTTCCGCCTGCCTATCGCCGGGAGCCTGCTGCTCAAGTTTTCGGTGGCGGAGTTCGCGCGTACTTTGAGTACGTTGCTGCAGGGAGGGATTCCCATCGTCCCGGCGCTCGAGACGGCGCGGGAGTCGGTCACCAGCCCGCTCCTCGCCCAGGCCATTGGCCACGCCCAGACGGACGTCACGGGAGGGCGTTCGCTGAGCGGCAGCCTGCGCGCCACCGGATTCTTCCCCGCCATCGCCCTGGATATGCTGGAGGTGGGCGAAGCCACTGGGGCCCTGCCCACCATGCTCGACGGCGTGGCGGAATTCTTTGAAGAAGACGTTAACATCGATCTGGCGACGCTTGTGGCACTCGTCGATCCATTGATGATTGCGTCCATCGCCGTCGTGGTGGCGTTCGTGCTGATTGCGTTTTACCTGCCCCTCTTTTCGATGGCGGCGCAAGTGCATTGACGTGGTTGTGGCGCCGGCCTTGAGGGCGGCGCTTCAGACCGGGAGAAAGACCATGCAAGAGACAACTCCGGATCTCGCGAAGGAAATGGAGCACGCTCGCGAGCTCGCGGAGCGCTACCACTTCGACTTTGTGGACTTGCGAGATTCCCGGCCCGACGCGGACCTGCTCCGCACCCTGCCGCTGGACTTGATGGTGCGCTATCAGTTCTTGCCCCTTGAGGCGCATGATCACCAGCTCGTGGTGGCGGTGGGCGATCCGAGCGATCTGGCGCGCCTGGACGAACTCGAGATGAAGCTCGACCGGCGCTTGGTGGTCCGCGTGGCGGCGCTCAGCCAGGTGCGCGAGTTCCTGAAGAAGACCGAGCCGTCGCAACGCGTTCTGGAACAGGCGACGGAAGAGTTTCGCCTCGACGTGATCCGCGACGAGGACGCCGGCGAGGAAGGCTTATCGCTCGAGCAGCTCGTCGAGGAGCGCTCCGCGAGCCCCATGATCCGTCTCGTGGATTCGATCATCTTTGCGGGACTGGAGCGCCGCGCCAGCGATATCCACATTGAGAGCCGCGATAATTCGGTGGTGGTTAAGTACCGGATCGACGGCGTTCTGCAGCAGGCGATGGCGCCCCTGGCGCGCGAATTCCAGTCGAACCTCATCACCCGCATCAAGGTGATGGCGGAGCTCGACATCGCCGAGCGCCGCGTGCCCCAGGACGGGCGCTTCCGCATCCGCTACCGCGGCCGCCCCATCGACTTTCGTGTCTCGATCATGCCCTCGGTCCACGGCGAGGACGCGGTGCTCCGCATTCTCGACAAGGAATCGCTGCACGAAAAGTTCCACCAGTTGCGCCTCGATATCCTGGGATTCGAAGAGCGCGAACTCAAGCGTCTGCGGCGCTTCATCCGCGAGCCCTACGGTATGGTACTGGTGACGGGGCCGACGGGCAGCGGGAAGACGACGACGCTATATGCGGCCCTGAGCGAGATCAAGACGGACGAGGACAAGATCATCACCATCGAGGACCCGGTCGAATACCAGTTGCGCGGTGTGACGCAGATCCCGGTTAACGAGAAGAAGGGACTGACGTTTGCGCGCGGCCTGCGCTCCATCCTCCGCCACGATCCTGACAAGATCATGGTGGGCGAGATTCGCGACAATGAGACCGCGCAGATTGCCATCCAGTCGGCGCTGACCGGCCATCTGGTTTTCACAACTGTCCACGCCAACAACGTCGTGGACGTACTCGGCCGCTTCCTGAACATGGGAGTGGAGGCTTACAACTTCGTCTCCGCACTCAATTGCATCCTGGCGCAGCGGTTGCTGCGGACGATCTGCGAACACTGCAAGCAACGCGTCGATCCACCCCCGCGCGAGGCACTGGAGGAGTCGGGCCTCGATCCGGTTGCCTGGGCGGAAGTTCAATTCTACGAGGGCCAGGGCTGCGCAAACTGCAGCCAGACGGGTTACCGCGGCCGGACGGCGATTGGTGAACTGCTGGCGCTCTCCGACCGTATTCGCGAGCTGATCCTCGACAAGCGGCCTTCCTCGGAAATCAAGCGCGTCGCCAAGCAGGAGGGAATGATCACGCTGCGCGAATCGGGGATCGAAAAGATCCGCCTCGGCCTCACCACCTTGAAGGAGATCAACAAGATTACTTTCGTGGAGTGAGCAGCGCCGCCGTTTCACCGCGGTTTAGCCGGATCTTATGCTCTGCCGGTCGCTGGGAGAGAGGAGAGGCAGTGAGGTTGTTGGGAAGAAATGTTTGAAGCGATTACCAGGCGGGTCATGGCGGTCACGCACGGCGGTGTGGCGCGGTTCACGCTGCCGCCGGTGATCTATGAAATTGCTCCGGGCTTCGTGGCCGGCTACCGCCTGGAGGGTTCCGGCCGACAGGCGCGCAAGCTCCGTAGTCTTCGGCTGGCAGCCCTGCAAGCGCAAACGCTCGGACCGCACCTGAGCCACGCCAACGTCGCAGACGCCGCTGATTTGCAGAGCGCCGCGGAAGGGCTCCTCGCCACGGTGGGAAACGGTGGCGGCCGCTACGGGCTCGTCCTGCCGGACGGCGCGGTCCGCGTCGCTATTCTCACATTTGAGACGCTGCCCGGTGATCCGCAGGAGGCTGAAGCGCTCATCCGCTGGAAAATGAAAGACAAGCTTCCTTATAGCCCCGACGAAGCACGCGCTTCCTTTCAGGTTCTGGCCCGGGAAGCGGGACTCGTGGAGGTTCTGGCCGTCGCAGTGCGGGCCGCGGTGCTGGCGGAGTACGAAGCGGCCTGGGTGGCGGCGAACGGCGGGCCGGCCTTGATCCTGCCTGCGACCGTGGCTTTGCTGCCCCTGCTGCCCGACGCTGGAGGGCGCGGGCAGCTTCTGCTTCACGTCTGCTCGAACTGGGTCACTGCGGTGGCGATTGCGAGCTCGCGACCCTGCGTCTGGCGCACGCGGGAGTTGGACGCCATGGCTCCTGAGACCCATGCGCGGGACGCCGCCTCGGAAGCCGTGCGTGTGCTGGCCAGCGCTCGCGACCGCATGCAGGCCGATTTGAGCCGCGCCTGGCTATGCGCGCGTCCCTCCGTCGGACCCGATATGGTTGCCGCCATCAGCTCCGCGGTGGGTCGGCAAGTCGAGTTGGTGAGGCCGGGGGTGGAGCTCAGCGCGCTCCTCTCGCCGGACAGCCGTGAGACATTTGCGCAGTTTGGCGCCCCCATCGCCGGTCTGGTAGCGAATGCAGGATAAATGAAGGTCACCCTTAATCTCGCCCGTCCTTCCAACGTCCGTGAGCGCCACGGCCTGGCTTGGGCTGTTCCCAGCGGGCTGGCTGCCGCGCTGGTGCTGGCCTTGATGGG
>Ga0187886_1004433_pt1 | contig 10093 bp, 9 predicted proteins | sample June2016WEW_20_1_FD_133001 | JGI IMG/M metagenome (GOLD analysis project Ga0187886, IMG submission 133001) | Peatland microbial communities from SPRUCE experiment site at the Marcell Experimental Forest, Minnesota, USA - June2016WEW_20_150 | ecosystem: Environmental > Terrestrial > Soil >... | reverse complement strand
TCATGATTGTTGGGACTTGGCGAAGACAAGAACTGGAAGAAAGAAGTAGAGGCCAAAGGAGTCCTGGCGTCAAGTGCCCAAAAATGGAAAGGAGACAGTAGAAAAAGGGTTACGGCGACAAACGCTCTTTCACAAAGTGCTCTTTCACAAGCTGAAAGCGAAACCAGGACCTGATACCTACAAAGCGGAACCCCGACGCACAAATCGTAGCCGGTATCCTCTCGCCCATTTTACAGTTCACCTCCTTTCTGTTATATTAAGCCTGTTCATGAAGAATAATCCGGAGCTTCCCCTTCGATACATCCTGACCGTTTCAGAACTCACCCAGGAGATCAAAGGCCTTCTTGAGCTTAAGTTCTCTGATATCTGGGTCGAAGGTGAGATTTCAAACCTCAGAATCCCCCCTTCAGGACACATCTATTTCACTTTGAAAGATGAAAACAGCCAGATACGGGCTGTGCTCTTTAGGATGCAGGCGCGCGCCCTCCGGTTTATCCCTGAGGATGGTCTTCATATCGTCTGCCGAGGAAGGGTCAGCCTCTATGAAAAAAGGGGAGAATACCAACTGATCTTAGAGCGGATGGAGCCAAAGGGCATTGGAGCCCTTCAACTCGCGTTTCTGCAATTGAAAGAGAGGCTCGAGAAGGAAGGACTCTTTAATGCGGACCATAAAAAACCGCTCCCCATGCTTCCTAGAACGATTGGAATCGTTACCTCTCCCACGGGGGCTGTGATCAGCGATATGCTTCATATCATCCAGAGACGTTTTGAAAATGTCCATATCGTGCTCTATCCTGTTCAGGTACAGGGAGAAGGGGCCTCATCGGAGATTGCCAGAGCCATAAAGTATCTTAATGATTGCACGAAGGCAGACGTGATCATCGTAGGAAGAGGAGGAGGGTCCCTGGAGGATTTATGGGCTTTTAATGAGGAGCCGGTAGCCAGAGCAATTTATCACTCCAAGATTCCCATCATCTCGGCAGTAGGCCATGAGACGGATTATACGATTTCTGACTTTGTTGCAGATTTAAGAGCACCTACCCCATCTGCTGCTGCAGAGTTGGTGGTCAGAGAGAAGAGAGAGATTGAAAACACACTTCGCTATTTGAGGACACGCTTAGAGGGTCGAACGCTAGACGTCTTCCAGCGACATCGAACCAAGCTATCCCATTTTAGAAGGACTTTGATCAGCCCCAAGAAGAGAGTGGAGAACTATCTCTTAAGGGTTGACGATCTGGTCAATCGATTCTCTATTCTGCTTGCATGGATCTTGAAAAGGGAGAGGGAAAAATGTTCCCATCTAAGCGAAAGGGTCTATCTTCGAAGTCCACTCTCAGAAGTGGAGCACCTCCGGCTGTTTAGCTCCCAGATTGGAAAAGGTCTTGAGCAGAACATCCGGCACACGATCGAGATTTATAGAGAGAAGGTCGGAGGGGGACTGGGGAAATTAGTCTCGTTGAGCCCTCATTCGATCCTTCAGAGAGGCTACAGTATTACTCGTAAGATCCCTTCACTCCAGATCGTGAGGGAGGCAGCCCTGGTAGGAGAGGGCGATCGAGTAGAAGTGAAGCTCTACCGGGGAACCTTGTACTGTGATGTTAAGAGGATCGAAAACCCTTGACGATGCTGTCTCCGACGAGATAGTATTAAAACACTATACGGGTTACCAACGAGGCAAGAGATGGCAAAGGAGAGATTCGAGGACGCGCTGAGTAAACTGGAGAAGATTGTCGCTAAGCTGGAGGGAGGAGACGTTCCACTGGAAGAGTCGTTGAAACTCTTTGAAGAAGGAATTCGGCTTTCACGGATTTGTAATCAGAAGTTGGATGAAGCAGAGAAGCGGGTGGAGATTCTCTTGAAGAACAAGGAAGGAGTTTTGAAACCACAGCCATTCGACCCTTCGATAAACTCAGGGCAGGCTCCTTCGGCAAACTTGGATCAGGCTCCGTTGGCCGGTTCAAAAGAAAGTGTCTCCGAAGAGGATCAATAGATCTCGTAATAATGTCAAATGCCAGAGCTCGAAGTTCAAATGAAATTCGAAGCTCCAAGTGGAAAACGTAGGGTCCTCGTTTTTCTTGCCGGACGGAGAAGCACGATGACATTGAGTCATTTGAGCTTCGTTTGACATTTGGATTTCAAGACATCTTTTATTGTTCCGCCTTGGCGGGATTCGATATTCGGACTTGGAATTTGAAATACAACGCAAGAAATCTCAAATACACTCGGTCACACCGGAATGGATATTAAGAGATATTTGGAAGAAAAGAAGGGGATTGTGGATGCCGCTCTTGAGACATATTTCCCAAAGGAGATGGAGCTTCCATCCATTCTTCACAAAGCGGTCCGGCACAGCCTTTTTGCAGGAGGTAAACGGGTTCGTCCCATTTTATCCATTGCTGCCTTTGAAGCGGTGGGAGGAGAGGGGAGCGGGGTTCTCCCTTTTGCCTGTGCCTTGGAGATGATCCACACTTACTCTCTCATCCACGATGATCTTCCTGCCATCGACAATGATGAATACCGTAGGGGAAAACCGACCTGCCACAAGGCATTTGGAGAAGCGGTCGCTATTTTGGCTGGGGACGGACTCCTGACGGAAGCCTTCAAATTGATGACGGACCCGGCTACGCAACAAGGTTTGCGATGTGATGCGAAGCTGGTTCTCAATATGATCCATGAGGTCACGCAGGCCGCGGGCGTCTCTGGCATGGTTGGGGGACAGGTGGCGGACATTCAATCTGAGGGGAAGGAGGTGGATCTTCCTACCGTTGTATACATCCACACGCATAAGACGGGGGCAATGATCTTGGTTTCGATCCGGTTAGGAGCAACGTTGGGGGGAGCGAAGGAGCAGACCCTCAAGGCCTTCACCCGTTATGGGGAGCGGATTGGACTTGCCTTTCAAATCGCCGACGATATTTTGAATGTTGAGGGAAAAACCGCCTTGCTTGGAAAGAAGACAGGAGGCGATCTCTCCAAAGGTAAGGCCACCTATCCTTCCTTGTTGGGGCTTGATGAATCTAAGAGGAGGGCCAAGGAATTAGTCGAAATGGCGGTCAATGACATGACTCCTTTTGGGCCAGAGGCTGATCCGCTCAGAGAGATTGCCCACTTCATCGTTTCGAGGGAGTATTGACCTTAAGGAGCGCTTGAGCTTCGGAATCGTCGAGAACCCGGAGTAATTTTATGGCGTATTCAACTGGATTTTGGAACATTCCTTGCATGTTTGATTTACCTGGAAGTTGGACGGATGTGGATACGTTTTCTTGGAGGAATTGGAGTTTCTGATTCATGGCAAAGATACTCGATCAGATAGAGTCCTCTCATGATGTCAAGCGATTAGGACTGGAGGAGCTCGAGAAGCTCTGCCACGAGATACGCGAGGAGATCATCTCCACGGTTTCGAGAAATGGAGGGCATCTCTCTTCCAATCTGGGAGTGGTGGAGTTGACGGTTGCCCTTCACTGTGTCTTCGACCTCTCGAAGGACAAATTGATATGGGATGTTGGCCATCAGAGCTATGCCCACAAACTCTTGACTGGGAGGAGGGATCGCTTTCACACCCTGAGGCAGTATGAGGGAGTCAGCGGTTTTCCCAAGAGGGAGGAAAGCCCTTATGATGTCTTCGATTCCGGTCATAGTGGGACTTCCATCTCTTCGGCCTTAGGGATAGCGGAGGCGCGGAGGCAGAAAGGCGAAGAAGGAAGGGTGATCGCCCTGATCGGCGATGGGTCGATGACCGCAGGTCTCGCCTTTGAGGGACTCAACCAAGCAGGCCACATTGATCGGGATCTGATCGTTGTTCTGAACGACAACGAGATGTCGATCTCTCCCAACGTGGGAGCCCTCTCTTCCTATCTCAACCGTTTGATGACGGGTCAGTTTGTCAACCGGTTTCGGGATGATATGAGAGCCTTTCTGGAGACCCTCCCAGGGATAGGGAAGTCAGTTCTGCGGTTTGCCAAACAGGCGGAAGAATCGCTTAAAGGGTTATTGATGCCAGGGCTTCTCTTTGAGGAACTGGGTTTCAAATACATCGGACCGATCGATGGGCATCGTCTAGACTATCTGATAGAGACCTTTCAGAACATCAAAAAGTGGAGAGGGCCGATGCTGGTCCATGTGGTTACGAAAAAAGGACGGGGGTATCAGCCGGCGGAGTTAGATCCCATTCGCTTTCACGGCGTCTCTCCTTTTGTGCTGGAGACAGGGGAACCCCGGAGCGATCAGGCCGGCCACCCTCCCACCTTTACCGAGGTCTTTGGAGAGACGCTCTGTCGGCTGGCAAAGGAGGACGAGCGCTTGATTGCCATTACGGCGGCCATGCAGAATGGAACAGGGTTAGAGCGATTCTCAAGAGAATTTCCAAGTCGGTTCTATGATATTGGGATTGCCGAACAGCATGCGGTCAGTTTTGCAGCAGGTCTTGCCCTGGAGGGGATGAAGCCTGTTGTGGCCATCTACTCCACCTTTCTTCAGAGGGCCTATGACCAGATCCATCAGGACGTCTGCCTTCAGAATCTTCCGGTGGTCTTTGCGTTGGATCGGGGAGGGATCGTCGGGGAGGACGGTCCGACCCACCAAGGACTCTTCGATTTTTCCTATCTTCGTCCCATCCCCAATCTCATCGTCATGGCGCCCAAAGATGAGGATGAATTTCGACATATGATTAAGACAGCCATTGACTGTTCCAGACCTGTAGCGTTTCGGTATCCGAGAGGTAAGGGAGTAGGGGTGAGGATGGATGGTGCACTTCATTCGATCCCCATTGGGAAGGGGGAAGTGCTCAGAGAGGGGGAAGATTTGGTCATCCTGGCCATCGGTTCGACGGTCTATCCTGCCCTCCAGGCTGCGGAGCGATTGGAGGGTGAAGGGATTCATACGGCAGTGATCAATAGTCGATTTCTGAAACCCCTGGACGGGGATCTCATCTGTCATTGGGCCCAAACCACGGGGAGGGTTCTCACCGTTGAGGAGAATGTCCTTCAGGGAGGTTTCGGCAGTGCAGTCCTCGAAGTCCTTCAGGAGAAGAACGTCTCTCCCGTTGAGGTGAAGCGCCTCGGCATCCCTGATCTCTTTGTCGAACACGGACCCCAATCCCTCCTTAGGTCAAAATATGGGATCGACGAGGATGGGATTGTCAGAGAAGCGGAAGAGATCGTAGGGAAAAGACGGGAAGCCTTCACTTATCCCAAGAGAAAAGCCTCCTTCAGCAAAACTCTTCTCCATCAAGAATAGGTTAACTGGCGCCCGATGTTGGATTTGAAAAGGAGATGGGTGTGTTTCCTGACCCTTGCAAAGTCCTGCCTCCGGCGGGATTGAGGATGCAATGATCGGATCCCTCCAGAGGCGGGACTAGACCCCTTGAACGCTTTAGGTGGTGGTGCTATAAGGTAGGGTGGCGAGAAGAGAGCGGATCGACAAACTCCTTGTGGAAAAAGGGATCATTCATAGTCGGGAAAGGGCAAGAACTTCCATTATGGCCGGAAAGGTCGTGGTAGAAGGTCAAACAATCGACAAACCTGGGACAAAGGTAAAGGTAGAAGCACAGCTCCAAGTGCGAGGAGAGGATCAGCCTTATGTGAGCCGCGGAGGCATCAAATTGGAAGGGGCACTCAACGAATTTGGAATGGATCCCAGAGGGATGGTCGTGATGGATGTTGGTGCTTCGACAGGTGGGTTCACAGATTGCGTTCTCCAGAAAGGAGCAAAGAAGGTCTATGCTGTGGATGTCGGATACGGAAAACTGGCATGGAAACTTCAGAAAGATCAAAGAGTGGTTAGCATGGAGAGGAGGAATATCCGATATCTTAACAAAGAGGAAATCCCAGAAGAGGTGGATCTGATTCTTATTGACACCTCATTCATCTCGATCGAAAAATTTCTTTCACACCTTCTCGGATTTTTGAAGGGGGGGGGCACTCTCATCAGCTTGATCAAGCCGCAATTTGAAGTCGGCAAAGGCGAGGTTGGCAAAGGAGGGGTTGTAAGAGATCCGATCCTACACCAGGAGGTGATCGACCGAATTTCTCAGTTCAGCCAGGGGCTGGGACTAAGCATTCTCGGGATCGCTGAATCTGTACTTCTCGGTCCAAAAGGAAACAAGGAATTTTTTATCTATTTGAAAAAGCAAGATCTTACCTGATTCAAGGGGTTAAGTGTTCGAGGGCGGAAAGTAGAGAGTGGAAAGTGGTCGAAACCACCTTCCACCTTCCACTTTCAAATCCTTGAATCCTCAACAGGGAGGAAGACTCCTCGCAAAGGAAATGGGAGAGGATGGATAGAACGAAAGAACCCGAGCCAGCGAAACTCTTCATGAGCCTGATTGCATCGGAGGATGCCATCTTTTACCGGAGTCTGGAGGATCTGCAAGCGGCTTTTGGAAAGATCGATTTTGCCAGCGATCGTTTTCCCTTTGACTTCACTGACTACTACACGGAGGAAATGGGAAGTCCTCTCTTTAGACATTTTGTTACTTTTGAACGTCTGATCTCTATCCCCCTGCTGCCGGAAATCAAGCAGAAGACGAACTGCCTTGAAGAGAAGTATTCTACCGCTAACGGAAAACGACGAGTGAATATTGATCCTGGATACCTCTCTCTAGCCCATGCCATCCTTGCGACGACCAAAGGCTTTACCCATCGCCCGTATCTAAGGGATGGGATTTATGCTGATTTGACATTGGTCTATCAAAACAAAACCTTTCGACCGTTGGAGTGGACCTATCCTGATTATCGTCAAGATCAGGTCATCTTTCTCTTTAATCGGTTTCGAAAGAAATATAGGGAAGATCTAAAAGGAAGGCAAGGAAATTCATGTTGAAATCGATGACAGGCTTTGGAAAAGCGGAAGGGGAGACGAGTTTGGGAAGGGTGGTTGCGGAATCCCGCTGCGTCAACCACCGCTACTGCGATATCAGCATCAAGCTGCCTAAGCGCCTGATTCCCTTCGAGACCCGTATGAAGGAGATGATCCGGTCAGAGGTCTCGAGAGGAAGGGTGGATGTTTCGCTGAGACTAGACATGACAGGAGAAGGAAGGCTTCAGCTTACTGTGGACCTTCATCTCGCTGAGCAGTATTACAAAGCCCTTATGACATTGAAGGAGAAACTCCGACTGGGGGAGGAGATCACCTTGGGATTGTTGGCAGGAGCAAAGGATCTGATTACGGTCAAGGAGGACGTGGAGGATGTGGAACCCTACTGGAAGGAGATCGTACCGATCTTGAAGCAGTCCTTGAAGGCCATGGACGACATGAAACAATGGGAAGGCGAATTGCTTGCGAAAGACCTTCAACAACGGCTCGAACGAATTCATGGAGAACTGGTGAATATCAAACAACAATTCCCTTCCCGCCTCAATGCCTATTGGGACCGACTGCATGAACGGCTTCGCTCCTTCTTGGGTGACGCCGAAGTAGACTACGCTCGCTTTCAACAAGAGGTGGCCTTCTTGGCCGAGCGGACAGACATCACAGAGGAGATTGTGCGGGCCGAGAGTCATTTGACCCAGTTTAACGCTCTTTTGAAATCGGCGGAATCTGTCGGAAGGAAGATGGACTTCCTGCTCCAGGAAATCCATCGAGAGGTGAACACCATCAGCGCGAAGGCCAATGATGCCGAGATTTCTCAAGGAATTGTCGAGATCAAGAGCGAACTGGAGAAGATTCGAGAACAGGTTCAGAATATCGAATGATGGACAAGAAGGCAAGGGCTGAACAGTAGATGAGCAGAAAGGGAGAAGCACTGGTCTTTGTGATTTCGGCTCCCTCGGGCGCTGGCAAGACAACTCTGGTCAGGAGGGTGATGGAGCAACTGCCGAAACTTCACTTCTCCGTTTCGTATACGACACGGCCTCCCCGATCGAACGAGCGCGAGGGTGAAGACTATCACTTCGTCTCCCGGGCCATCTTTGAAGAAATGGTAAAGAAGGGTGATTTTTTGGAGTGGGCAGAGGTATTGGGAAACCGATATGGAACGGTCCGGGTTGATGTGAGGAACTTGGAATCCAAAGAATCTGACCTCATTTTAGACATCGACACTCAAGGTGCAAAGAAGGTGAAGGAGATGGTCGACCAGACGGTCTTGGTTTACGTCCTTCCCCCTTCTATGAAAGTCCTCAGAGAACGACTCATGTCGAGAGGACTCGATTCGAACGAGATGATTGAATTCCGACTGGCCAATGCCATCAGGGATATTGAAGAGGCCCATTGGTACCACTATGTCATTGTCAATGAGAGGATCGAGGATGCTGTTGAGAAGCTGAAAGCGATTATCATTGCGGAACGGTGTCGAAGAAACAAGAACTTCATTCTTGAAGAGAAGCAAAGAGTATGGGAGGAAGATCATGGCAAGAATTACGGTAGAAGATTGCCTGAAAAAGGTAGGGAGTCGATTTGAATTAGTGATCCTCGCGGCGAGGAGGGCAAAGATGATCATGAAAGGGGCAAAACCACTCGTAGAAACCGACAATCGGCCCATCGTGACCGCCCTGCGAGAAGTTGCAGCAGGAAAGGTGAGGTTTATCGATCCTAAAGAAAAGGAAGAACTGACCGAACTTCCTCCCAGCAGCTCATAAAGAATAGGTTTGGCGTATTAATCTGGCGATTTGAAGAAATGGTCTCAAATTCTTCCAGGCCTCCCCTTTCCAAGGAGAGGAGAATTCTTTTCCCTCTATAGAACGAAGAGACAGGCATTTATTCCCCTTCAAAGAAGGTCCGAGTCGACTTGTAGCAACGGATGAAGGGGGATTGCGTAGTGCTGCAGAGAGTTGAGGGTCACCTTTCAGGAAGACAAAAAAGTGGAAGAAATCCAAGGAATCGGATTGATCGCAGACCCCATTTACCACTATATCATAATGACAGACCGTGTGGAAGGGGAGGAAACGGAAAGAAACGTAATCGACACCCCCTGGGTTCAGCGTCTTCGACGCATCTTCCAGCTCCAGAGCGCTCGATGGGTATTTCCCACCGCAGAGCATACTCGCTTTCAACACTCCCTTGGGGCAATGCATGTCGCAGGAATTTTCTCTGAAAGGCTTTATCCTTCCCTATATCGAATCGAGAAAGGTGAACTTCCTTCCTCTTCCTATGTCGAAGAACTCCTCCGACTTGCTGGTTTGTTGCATGACATCGGTCACGGTCCTTTCTGTCATTTCTTTGATGAGCAATATCTTGCCCGATTTAAGACGAACCATGAGGAGATCGGCCAGCACATCATTCGTGAAAGAGTATCTCCCATCCTGAAGAGAATCCACAGAAGTCCCCACGGTCCATTTAGAAAAGGGGAAACCCTTGAATCAGAACAGGTTGCCTTTCTTATCAAGAGGCCTGTGAAGAGAGAAGAGCGGAGGCATCCGAGATGGCTGAATTTACTCCAACAGCTCTTCCGAGGAATTTTTACTGTGGATAATATCGATTATGTGTTGCGGGATGCCTATATGACCGGTGTCTCCATCGGTCCAATGGATTGGAGACGGATTCTTCACTACACCTCTTACCAGAAGGAGGGATTGATTCTAGACAAGAGAGGTCTGGATGCGTTGGCTATGTTTCTCAATGCCCGTCTCTACCTCTATTCGAATGTCTATTATCACCGCACCACCCGTTCCATCGATCTACAACTTCAAGAGATATTTAAGGAGACGATGGAGATTCTATGTCCTTTTCATCCATTGGAGGAGATTGACCGTTACCTGTCGTTGACAGACTGGTATGTGATGGAAAAGGTGCTAGAGTGGGAGAAATCCCGATTGCCGAAGGAAAGGCGACTGGGGAAGAAATGGTCAGAAGTTCTTTCAAGGAAGTTGAAATGGAGCAGCGTTTTTGAGGAGAAACTGGCCCTTCGAGAGGTAGAATTCGGGAGGCCATCTTTCTTGGCACCGAGGGAAGTGGAGCGAAGGATGGCTACCTTTTTGCCCAAGGCCGTGAGAAAGATCGAATTCCACATCGATATGGCCCATCATGATCCCAGGCCTCTCAACCCTTGGCATGAATCAGAAGGAGCGAGCCTTCTCATCTTCGATCCTGGTTCAAAACGAATCTCGAAGGAACCCCTCAGGCGGTTATTTCAGTATATTCCGGCAAAGGTTGCCATCTG
>Ga0187886_1004432_pt1 | contig 10094 bp, 9 predicted proteins | sample June2016WEW_20_1_FD_133001 | JGI IMG/M metagenome (GOLD analysis project Ga0187886, IMG submission 133001) | Peatland microbial communities from SPRUCE experiment site at the Marcell Experimental Forest, Minnesota, USA - June2016WEW_20_150 | ecosystem: Environmental > Terrestrial > Soil >... | reverse complement strand
CCGGGAGTACATCCAGCAACGGATGAACTCCACCGTGCGGTTTATCGTCAACACCCACCATCATGCGGATCATTGCGGCGGAAATTATTTTTTCCCGGAAGCCCAGATCATTTCCCATGAACTGTGCCGAATCCTGATGGACTCGAAAGACCGCGGGGCACTGGCGTCGGCCAAGCAGGAGAATAAAGATTTATCCAATGCGCAGATCATTCTTCCCAATGTGACGTTCCGGGAAGGGTCGCTCTATTTTCTGGTGGGCAAGCGAACCATTCGCATTTTCCCTCTCCCGGGTCACACTCCGGACGGCATCGGTGTGCTGTTGGAGGAAGAACGCATCCTCTTTGCGGGGGATGCCATGATGCCGTTACCGTTCTTCCGCGATGGCGACATGGATCAGATGGTCGCCACACTGAAAACCATCGCCGGGATGGGGTTGGAGAATATCGTCCAGGGGCACGGGGACGTGATTCTGCGTGGGGAAATCGACGAAATGATCGCGTCTCACCTCATTTACCTGGATCGGGTGAAAAAGGAAGCCCTTAATGCGGTGCGATGGAACTGGCCGGTGGAGGATCTTCGCCAGATCCCGATCGAGAAATGCGGAAAAAGCCGGATTCTTCTGAACGGTCTGGCGCCGGACCTGCATTATCAGAATCTGGTGGCAGCCTATCAGAAGATTCGCAAGGAAGAAAGCATCGCCCGGGAGCCGAGGAAACCCGCCGGAAGGTAAGGTTTCGAAACGCAGGAAGGGAATCGGTGTTAAGCATGGCGACGACAAACAAACCCCGAAAGGGAGCGTCAGCCGAGCGGGACGAAGAGAGTTTGATCCGGCAGGCCAAATTCGACCCGAAGGCGTTCGGAGAACTATACGAGCGCTACATTAAAAAAATTTATACGTATGTTTATTACCGGATCGGCAACCATGCGGACGCGGAGGATTTGACCTCGAGGGTTTTTCAAAAAGCCTTTGTCCATCTTCCGGGTTATGAACATCAGGGCCTCCCTTTTTCCGCATGGTTGTACCGCATCGCCCATAACATGGTGGCGAACTGGTACCGCGATCAAAGCCGGCGGAAGATTGTGGGCTTGGACGAGGCGACGCGGCATTCCACCGAAGAGGAACTGGGTTCGGCCGCGGAGCGCACGGCCGAACGGGATATGCTCTTGAAAATCATCCGGCAGCTTTCCGCCAAGAAGCAGCAGGTGCTGATATTAAAGTTTGCCGAAGGGTATTCGAACACGGAAATCGGGGCTATTCTTGGAAAATCGGAAGGAGCGGTTAAGAGCCTGTATCATCGAACGCTCCTTCAATTAAGAGAAACCGTTAAAAAAAATCATAGCGACAAACCCTGAACGGGAGCAGTCAGCAAGGAGAAGTAATCATGGTTAGGGAAGACAATCTTGAGAAAAAAATTCAACGTGCGCTTCTGCCTGTCGCGCCAAGAAAAGGCTACGCCGCGGCGTTAAAGGCCAGGCTCCTGAAGGGCACGCTAATGCCCGTGGAGTTGGAACGGAATCAAAGAGTGAACGAGATCCTCACGCTCGCCACCATCGGGGTCGGCGCTCTGGCCATCGTGGCCGCCGTTGCGACCATCGGGATAAAAACTGTTTCGTTGTTCGGATCCGGCGCCATTCTGCTCAACGCAGCCTCCAAGCGGCGATCGCCGCGGGGAGGCATGAAATCCCAGACTGTATAAAGAAAAGAAGAAGCGGGTGTTTCCACCCGCTTCTTTCATCAGGCGACGCGCCAACGCGGTGTATCACCGCGCAATACGGTGAGAATTTCCTCGGCAATATCGCGGGCCGCCCGTTCTTGGGCTTCGGCTGTTTGGGCCGCGATATGCGGGGTGCAGACAACCTTCGGATGTTTGACCAGTGGAGAATCCGTCACGGGTTCCGTGGCGAACACGTCCAGGGCTGCACCCGCAATCTGGCCGGATTCCAGAGCGGCGAGAAGCGCGGTTTCATCGATTATATTTCCGCGCGCGGTGCATACAATGCGCGCCCCGTGTTTCATCTGCGACAACCGTTCGGCATTGATCATCCCGCGGGTTTCCGGTGAAAGCGGAACATGCAATGTGAGTATGTCGGCCCGGCGAAGGACGTTGGCTAAATCGGCCGGTTGTGCTCCCCGTTTGGCAATTTCATCGTTCGACAGCAATGGATCGTATCCCACGCAAATCATCCCGAAGCCGGCTGCCCGTGCTGCCACAAAAGACCCGATCCTGCCCATTCCGACGATTCCCAGTGTTTTCCCGGAGAGTTCAAACCCTTCCAATTTCTTCTTCAGCCATTCGCCACGGCGCAAGCCCGAATCGGCGAGGGGGATTTGACGGGCCAGGGAGAGAAGCAGGGCCATGGTGTGTTCGGCAACAGCGATTGTGGTCGATTGCGGGGCGTTAACCACTACAACGTTTTTGGCCTTGGCTGCTTTCAAATCGATGTTGTCCATGCCCACGCCGGCCCGGCCGACCACTTTCAAGTCCGGCGCTGCGGCAAAAACGTCCGCCGTCACTTTCGTGCGTCCCCGAACGATGATCGCCTGGACTCCCGTGAGTGTTTTCATCAGATCGTCGGGGGAGATATCGGGGCGATTCTGGACTGCGGACGCCTTTTCCAGAATGGCAATCGCGGATTCCTGCAAACCATCCGTGATCAGCACAGTCCAAGCGGAATTCTTGGGTTGGTTGGACATTTTAAAACCTCCGAGGGTTCACCGGGGCAAGCCGGAAGAATGGGGGAACCGGTTTAAAGGGCAACCTTCCCCAGAATCGCCCTTGGCAAGGGCTGAATCAGATTGAGATAATAATCACAATCTTTCATTTTGTCGAGGGTGTCTTTTGTCGAGCCTTCCGGCTCCTCGAATTTACTTTTTTTCTGGACCGGGCGGGGGGATTATCAAGCAGTTCCTTCATGGCATTGGTAGCCCGCTGGATGATGTCGATCAATTCCTGCTGGTCCGCTTGCAAAGGGGTCGTGGGTGGACGGGATAACATTTGCAATGCCATGATCACCACGCCCAGATGCATCCGTAAATCGTGCTCCCGGGTGGGAGTCTGGCGGCTGGTTGTCAACTTTCCTCCTCTTTCAGCCGGAGGTGCGGATATAAGATCACCTCGCGGATCGTCGGCTGGTTGGTCAGCAACATCGTCAGGCGGTCGACGCCCAATCCGAAGCCGCCGTTGGGCGGCATCCCGTACCGCATCGCGTTCAAATAATCCTCATCCGTCGGATGGCGATCCTCTTCCTCTTCCGAAAAGGTCCGGCCCATCTCCAGGAACCGCTGTTCCTGGTCCTGCGGATCGTTCAATTCCGAGAAGGCGTTGCACAATTCCATGCCCGCGACGAAACCTTCAAAACGTTCGACGATGCGGGGATCGTCCGTTTTACTTTTGGCCAGGGGAGAGATATCCCTCGGATAATCCATCAGGAAAGTTGGCTGTATGATATTCGGTTCGACGAAATGGGAAAGCAGATTTTCGATGAGCTTCCCGCGGTGTTTCTCGGCTTTGGGCGCAAGCCCCTTCTGTTGCATCGCGACGGCAAGCAACTCCGCGGTCGGGTAGTCGTCGATGTCGATCCCGCTTTCCCGGCGGATGGCCTCGCGCAGGGTCAGGCGCGTCCAGGGAGGTGTGAGATCCACGGGATGGCCGCGGAAGGTGATCTGCCGGCTTCCGGTCACGCTTTCGGCGACGGAGGAAACCATCGTCTCGGCGATCTCCATGATCGTTCGGTAATCGGCGTAGGCCATGTAGAATTCCAATTGCGTGAATTCCGGATTGTGTTTGTAGGACACACCCTCGTTGCGGAAATCCCTGCCGATCTCGTAGACCCGTTCTATTCCGCCGACCAGCAATCGTTTGAGATAAAGCTCGAAGGAAATCCGTAGGTATAAATCCTGATGCAACTGGTGATGATGGGTGACGAACGGTTTGGCCGCCGCACCGCCATAAATCGCCTGCAGAATGGGTGTCTCTACTTCCAAAAAACCCATCCCGTCGAGAAAATCTCTGATCGCGGAGATGATCCGCGCCCGGGTGCGGAATATCGCGCGGACTTCCGGATTGACCGCCAGATCCGCATAGCGCTGGCGGTACCTGGCTTCGGGATTGTCGAATGCGGAATGAACCACCCGTTGGCCGTTCTCCACCGTCTCCTTCGATGCGGGCAGCGGTGTGATGGCTTTAGCCAGCATGGTTATTTTTTCCACTTGCAGCGTGATTTCTCCGCTGCGGGTGCGGAATAGCACGCCGCCGGCTTGGACGAAATCCCCCAGATCGTAAAAATTTTTAAATTGATCCAGGATATCCTGGCCGAGGACGTCCGATTTGAGGAGGATTTGTATCTGGCCGTCGCCGTCTTCCAGATGAGCAAAGATGACTTTTCCCATTAGGCGAATGGAGCGCACGCGTCCCGCAACCGTGGCCGAAACCGTTTCTCCGGAAGCCGCGCGCTCGAACGCCGCAATGGCTTGAGCGCTGGTATGCGTGCGATCGCAACGGGCGGGGTACGGTTCGATCCCGGACTCGCGCAGTTGGTCAACCTTGTTCCGGCGGTTTTTCTCGAGGTCGGTCAGTTCGCGCATGCGGATTCAATCGAAGGAAAAAACGCCCCCGCAAGTCCGGGGGCGAAGGGCGTTGCCGGAGTTGCTATTTCACCGACAGCACGCGGAAGGTTAGTACGCCTGCCGGTGCGCTGACACGGATTTCGTCCCCGGTTTTGCGGCCTAGCAGAGCCTGACCCAGAGGCGACTGATTGGAGATGCGGCCTTCTTTGGGGTTGGCTTCGGCGGCGCCGACGATGACATACTGTTCGGGCTGGTTTTCGCCCTCCTGGATCGCCACCTTGCTCCCCACCCGGACGATATCCTGGGGTCCGCCTTCTTCGATGATGATAGCGTTGCTGAGCATAGTCTCCAGGGTGAGAATACGCCCCTCGACAAACGCCTGCTCGTTCTTGGCACTTTCGTACTCGGCGTTTTCAATCAATTCCCCGCCTTCCATGGCGTCATGTAGGCGCTCGGCCACCTCCGCCCGGCGTTTGGTCCGCAGCAGTTCCAATTCCTCTTCCAGCTTTTTATAGCCGTCCTTTGTCAGGAAAACCGGTTGATCGGTCATGAGTCTATCCTTCCCCAGCACTCGTAGCTGGGACGGAAAATGTGCCGTCCGACCATGCCCGTCTCCGAGGGGCATACGGCGGATGGATGCAGACGTTGATTTCTTCCCGTGGATTAGGCAATGATCAGTGCAATTCGCTTGCTTGGAACGGAAAAATCATAGCATATTCCCCCCGGCTTGACAAGAAAGAGACCGGTGGTTCCTGCCCTCCCGAACCCGGATGAGCCAAAAATGTTTTGGAACAGGATATCACTGGGGTATACTTTAATTATGCGTAGACGAAGGTTTTTTTGGAGCGCGCTGTTTTTCCTGGCGGTGTTGGCGCTGATGTCTTTTGGGAATCCGCTTCCGAGTGGTGTTTCCCAGAGGGTGTCGGATCTCTTCAGCAGCATGACCGCTGAGGAAAAGGTCGGCCAGCTCTTTATGGTGCCGTTTACCGGGAAGGATATTTCCCCGACGTCGGATATTTATACCCTGCTCTCCTCGTATCACGTCGGCGGCGTGCTCCTGGACCGGGAAAACGGCAATTGGCACAGCGGCCAGGGCGAAGCAGCCGCTGCGTTGGCCCTTAGCAACGGGCTTCAACAAATCGAGGCGGATGCAGTCACCGCGCAGGGCGGGGACGCCGGCGGGGAATATCTTCCCCTGTTCATAGCGTTAAAAGGTGGAGGGGACGGATATCCGGACAGCCAATTGATAACCGACCTGACCAATCTGCCCTCAGAGATGACTCTCGGCGCCACATGGCAACCGGAAATGGCCAGAACTACCGGAATCACCCTGGGAAAGGAACTCTTTCTGATCGGGGTCAATCTATATCTGGGGCCCTCCCTGGACGTCTTGGAACGGCCTAACCCCGGAACCAGCGGGGATCTTGGCGCCGGCACGTTTGGTGGCGATCCGTTCTGGGTAGGCGAAATGGGCCAGGCGTATATCCAAGGAATCCATGAAGGTAGCGGAAGGAAAGTCGCCGTAATCGCCACCCACTTTCCCGGCATCGGCGCTTCGGATCGCAGCCCGGAAGAAGAGGTGGCAACCATTCGAAAGGCGATGGATGATTTGCGCCTGATCGATCTGGCCCCGTTCGCCACCGTGGCGAGTGCGGCGCCGGGTTCGATGGAAATCGCCGACGGGTTCCTGGTCTCCCATATTCGTTATCAGGGTTTGCAGGGTAGCATACGCACAAGCACGAAACCCGTCAGCCTGGATGCATCGGCCTTAAGCCAGCAGTTGATGGCTCTTCCGGAATTCGTCAATTGGAGAGCGGATGGGGGAATAACGATAAGCGATTCGTTGGGCGCGCAATCGGTGAGGAAGTTCTACGAGACGTCGGGAATGACGTTTTCCTACCCCGGGGTCGCGCTGACCGCGCTCCAGGCGGGCAACGACATTCTCCAGCTGTCGGATTTCCAGGATACCGATAGCGGAGGTGAACTGCAAAGCGTCATCGACACCATAAAATATTTTCAGCAGCAATATAAGGCTGATACAGATTTCGCCTCCAAGGTGGATCAGGCGGTATTGAGAATTCTGGCTTTGAAGAGCCGGATCTATCCGGTTTTTTCGAATAACGTAGTGCAGGGTTCGCAGGATGCCTTGAGCGGATTGAAACAGGACAGCCAACTTGCCTCCGAAAGTTGCAGAGCCGGGGTGACGCTGATCAACCCCAATTTAAAAGCGCCGGGCGCCACGGTCATCGAGCCGCCCACTTCCGCCGACCGGATCGTTGTGTTGACCGATTCGCGCGCGGTGGTTCCCTGCCCGTCTTGCGCCCAGGAAGCGGATCTTTCCCCCGGGATCATGGCGGATACAATCCTGCGTTTGTACGGCCCGGGAGCAAGCGGATTGATCGCCCCTTCGCGGATTCAATCTTTTACATTCAAGGATGTCAACAGTTATCTCAACGGCGTCACCTCGCCGGCATTGGAAACCGCCCTGACCAATTCAACGGTTATTCTGGCGCTCCTGCGCAACCCCACCGCCTCCATTCCGGAGTCGAGCGCGTTTCAAACCCTGTTGGCGCAGCGGCCGGATCTCATCCGGAATAAAAACATATTCGTGTTCGCGCTGGGGGCGCCGTACTATTTGGATTCAACCGAAGTCAGCAAAGTCTATGCGTATTACGGGCTATATTCCAAAAACGACGGCTGCCTGGAGGTTGCCGCCAGAGTGTTGTTTGGAGATCTCACGCCGGGTGGGGCTTCCCCCGTAAGTGTTGAAGGAGCCGGATATGATCTGTTAACGCAATTGTCTCCGGATCCCGATCAATTGATAGAAATAACTGTCGGGCTTACCAATTCCACGCGGCCTACGCCCATTTCGATTACCCCCACAGCCCAAACTCCAACGATTTCACCGATCCCTCTAGGATTTTCGTTAGGGGATAAAATCACTTTTCTAGCGGGTCCGGTTTTAGATCACAACCAGCATCCGGTTCCAGATGGCACGCTCCTCCAATTCATTGTCACGTATCCGGCGGAAAAAATTCCTCCCTTATACTTGAGTAAATCCACCAAGGACGGCATGGCTCAAGCGGACTACTCGCTCGACCGGCAGGGAGATATGCAGGTCTCCGCCTCGAGCGAGCCGGCCAAGAATTCCGTGATATTGCAATTGAGAGTGGGGGAGAAACCGGCTTTTATCACCGCGATTGCCCCCACCCTTAGCTTAGTCCCAAGTGAGTCCCCTACGTCGGCATCCTCTACTCCTACCCCGCAACCAAACCCGGGCGGTGGAGGATCAAACCGTGCGGGTTGGGATACTTTCCTTGTCATTCTTCTGGTGCTTGGATTATTCTCGGGCGCGATTTTCGCCGCAACCAATACGCCGGAGAGGAGCGCGTTCCGATGGCGGGCAATCCTTGCCGTCACGGTCGGCGGGCTGGCCGGGTACGATTTATTCGCTTTGGGTTTCCCCGGAATAAACAGCGCAACGGTCTGGGGCGGACGATGGATCAGTGTGGTAGTTGGAGTGTTAGGTAGTATTTCCGGAGCCGCCCTGGCCTGGTGGTCAATCCGCCGGGCGCAAGAATAATTCGGCCTATCGGAAGAGGTTCGCCGCGAAGGCGAGAAGTAGCAGGGCTGCCGCCACGCCTGCCAATATTTTTTCTGACCAGGCGAAACGGAAAAAAGCCCTGGGGAGCAAGTTACCATATCGCGGAGAAGGAAACGGAGGGGGCAGGGGGGGATTGTCGCCGAAAAGCGATTCGCGGAAAATGCGGATCGTCGCCGGTCGGTCGTTCGGATGCAGCGCCATTGCCCACAGGATTGCCCGTTCGACTTCCGGAGTGATCCTGGGATTTATATGCCGCGGAGGGATGAGAGAATCCGGATTGAGAAACCGTTGCTTGGCTTCCGGGGGCGCCTGCCCGGTGAATAAGTGGTACAGCGTGCACCCCATGGCGTAGATGTCACTGCGGACATCCGTGTGGCCGGTATCCCCGCCGTATTGTTCCAGGGGTGTGTAGAGGGCGGTGCCGCGCCCCTGCATGACCGTTATGGTCATCTCGTCGGGCACCATTTGTTTGACCAGGCCGAAATCCACGAGTTTGACCACACCGTTGGGGGTAATCCGGATGTTGCTGGGTTTGATGTCGCGATGAAGGATGGGAGGATCCTGGTTGTGGAGATACTCCAGCGCGTCGAACAATTGCGCGCTCCAACCGAGAATATCCGCCACGGGGATGGCGTTTCCGGATTGCCGAGCTTCGTCGACGATACTTCGAAGATCTTGTCCGGGAATAAAATCCATCACCAGGTAATCGCGGATTCCGGAAGAGAAGAAGTCGGAAACTTTGGGGAGGTTCGGGTGATCCAGACGGGCCAAAATACTGGCTTCCCGATAGAATTGATCGCGCGCCTCCTGTTGCAGTTTCTCCGGAAGGTCGGGATCCTGTTCCACTTCCTTGATGGCGCATTTGCGACCCGAAAGCCGTTCGTCATTGGCCAGGTAAATAGCCCCCATACCGCCGTGACCGATGACGGATTGAATCCGGTACCGGTTTTTTAATAAATGATTTGCGGTCAGCAGCTTGGGCATAGGATGGCCGGAATTTCGTTTCCTCAAATCCGGAAACTTCTTATAATGGATAGAGGAAAGTGTAACCCTGAAAGAGTTTTCGTCGTCGTGTGGGTGTTTACCAACACCCCGGCGTCACAACGGCGAATAAAAGAATTATAACCCATGACCACTGCGGAAGAATCTCCCGTTCTTATTGGTCAATCCGGCCCGGTCCAGGGCGGCCGATGGTCCATTCCATTGGAAGGAATAACCATGGGCCGCGAGGATGGATGCAATGTCATCATCGCCGACCGGCAGGTATCGCGCCGGCACGCGAAGATCGACCGCCGCGGGGGAAAGACTTACCTGCAGGATCTGGCCAGTAAGAACGGAACCTGCGTCAACGGCCTGCCGGTGGAAGAGGAAATCGAGATCAAGGACGGGGATGTCATTCAGGTAGCGCTGGCTGCAAGTTTTTTATATGTCGCTTCGGATTCCACCATGCCACTGGATTTCGAGGGATCAGCTCCCCGCCAGGGACGGATCCGGCTCAACCCCGCGGATCACAGCGTGTCGGTCCACGAGAAAACCATTGATCCTCCGCTGTCTATCCATCAATATCGGTTTTTGGAACTGCTGATCTTGCGCGGGGGAGGGCTGGTGAATCGAGAGGATGTCATCGGAACCGTCTGGCCGGGGGAAGATACGGGAGGAATTACCGACCAGGCGATCGACGCCCTGGTAAGAAGACTGCGTGACCGTTTGAAGGAAGTGGACCCGGACCGGGAATATATCCTTACCATTCGAGGCCACGGATTCCGGTTGGCCAACAGCGTTTGACGGGTCTGGTCAATATGTGGAACGTCGAATATAATACCTGCTCCCGGGGCGTAGCGCAGCTCGGCTAGCGCACCTGCATGGGGTGCAGGGGGTCGGAGGTTCAAATCCTCTCGCCCCGACCAGCAGCGACCAAGTTCT
>Ga0187886_1004431_pt1 | contig 10096 bp, 9 predicted proteins | sample June2016WEW_20_1_FD_133001 | JGI IMG/M metagenome (GOLD analysis project Ga0187886, IMG submission 133001) | Peatland microbial communities from SPRUCE experiment site at the Marcell Experimental Forest, Minnesota, USA - June2016WEW_20_150 | ecosystem: Environmental > Terrestrial > Soil >... | reverse complement strand
TTTCCGAGTGACGGAACATTTCGTGAAACACCCACGCATAACTCGGCACTGGCCGATATGAATTGGGCGGCATCCCGCGGCCATAAGACCATTCGTCGAGGTTGATGGGGACGCGCTTCTCTTTGAGCGCCGGAATACGGTTCAAATACTCCTCGTAGTGCTCGTATTTTGCCCGGACGCGATTGGCGGGACGACGCGCCCATTCCACCAGCGGGTCTTCCGTGTTCACGTATGCGCCGCGTTCGAGATCGAAATGCTGGTTGTTATTGCAGTAGCAGTGCTCGCTGATCAGATCCATGTTATCCAGACATTTGGCGAGCATCCCTCCAGTCCAATCTCCCGGCGAACCGTACTCGGTCAGAACTTTGCCGGTGATTCGTTTGTTTTGCAGCGTGACCGTCATTTCGTCAGGCATTGCTCCTGAACCAATCAGCTTGATCGTCGGATCAACCTGCCGCATGGCCTTGGCAAAAAGATTGTGTTTAATCTCATACTGTTGCAGCGGCATGACGCCGAGTTGCCAATCGCCGTACATCTCGTTGCCGATTCCCCACCATTTGATGCGGTAAGGTTGCGGATGTCCATTGGCCGCGCGAAGCTTGCCCATCGGCGTGGTCGGCGCGCCGTTCGCATACTCGACGAGTTGCGCGGTGGAGTAAGCGTCACCGAAACCGGCGTTGACCGTGATGTAAGGCTCGACATCCAGCAGACTGCAAAGAATTATGAATTCATCCATGCCGACATCATTCGCCTGAACGGCGTTCCATGCATAATCCATCGTCGGCGGACGTTTGTCGCGCTCGCCGATGGCGTCGCGCCATTCGTGATTCGAAACGAAATTGCCGCCGGGAAAACGATAAACGCCCGAACGCAATTGCTTGAGCAACGCGATGACTTCGCGGCGAAAACCTTGAACATTGTCCGCCGGCATCAGCGAAACAGCGCCGATGTGAAACGCGCCTTTCCCTGTTCCTGCGATTTCCAATCGCGCGTTGTCGCTGTCTTCTTCCGCTGTGAAGGCCAGAGAAAATCTTTCATACGCAACGCCGGGTTTTTTCAGAGCAATCGTTTGACGAGAACTCGCGTTCGTTCCCCAAACCAGACTGACAACGACATTCGCGCCGCGATCACGCGCGAGCATCACGTGTCCCACATATTCCCTGCCTTTGCGAACAGCCAATCCCGTCTGCTGAATTCCTCGCGCGGCGCTTTCATCCAGTTTGACCAACGGTGTGTGGTCGCCGACGTAAGGATGGCTGGTGTCCATCGCCACAAACTCGTCCGGGCCGATAGGAGTCCAGCGTCTCAATTGCCCACGCCGTCCCGACACGGCGTTGGTTGTTTGCATCCGAGAGACGACTGGATGGTAGAATTTTCTGTCGTCCAGCATTTCGGCCCAAATGCCATTATTGATTATGCCCCCGAGATGTTCGATGAACTGGCCGTACACGTACTTCGTGATCGGCGCGCGAGTTTTGCCGACGTCAATCGTGACGGTGATGGGTTGAGTTTGCGCGTCTGCACTTATGGCTAGGGCAAAGAGAGTCAGACCGATTCCGAGTCTGGAAAAGTCTTTAAGCATGACAAGCTCCTTTCTGTATTTTGCGAAATTGTTTCATCAATTTTAGTTGGGTTTCGCGCTCAACTCTTTGAACAGCGCGAGCTGCGCCCATGCAGCCTAACGCTCAAGATGAGCTACCGCGAACCGCGCGCCAGCGCGGGTCGCGGTTAGCTCCATCGGATGGTTAGGCCCTCCTATGGAACTACACGCTTGTAAATCTGACCACAAGTCTTGCACTGATGACATCCGCTGCCTACCTCCCACAGATGGACGACCGCACCAGCGGCGATACACCGCGCACACACTGCATGACCGGTCTTCCGCTCGATGTAGTAACCCTCACGAGGATCAAACTCAAACTTGCTCGCCAGCGGCTTTCGAGCCTGCGAGCGCAAATGGAGGATATATGCTCCGGCAACTACTAAAGCGAATACCAATAATCCTACTAATCGCAACAGGAATTCTTTGGTGGACGCCTGCTCTACTGCGCCTAGCAATGGGCGACCAAGCTCCATCAGGAGGAATAAAATTGCTGCTCCTATCGCTCCTGCCAGGACTCCCCCTAGCTTATCTAGCAGGCTACCTGTTTGGCGATTTGGGATGCTCGTCACTCATGGCCTAACGTCAGAGTGGAGCGACGGGCGCTTGCGCCCGTTCGCTCCCACGAATTGTTCGCCGGTCATTTCAGGCGCGCCTCGATTTGTTTCCAGGCGTTCAGGAACACAGTGAAGTCCCGATTCTCGTCCGTGAACCGATCAAGAGCGATAAGCTCCTGATCCGCATTGGGTAAGCCTCTGGCTTCCCAACACCGCTTTGTCTTCGTCACGCGCAAATAGGAGTCGATCCGTTTCTTGGCTGCGCCGTGGATGGCTTTGAAACGGTGCAAGAGTTCGACCGGGGGCAAAATGATGAAACTGGTTTCTTTCTCTACAAACGACGGGAGCACGAACAGCCAGAAGTCGGCATTCGACTTCTGGATTTTGCGCGCGTCGAGACTCCACCATCCAGCGGCAAGCAGACGGCTCTGGAGAAGGAGTGACCCGTGCGTGGGGTTGAAGTCCTTGGAGAACTTGACTTGGAGAGACACTGCCTTCCGGTTTCTCGTGTCAGTCACGAGGAGATCGACGCCGGTGTCTTTGGACGGAAGCCATACATTCCAGCGGGGAAAGGTGCGCTCGATGTATGCTCCGACCAGATACTCGCCCACATGGACCGTGAATAATGGTTTCATTCATCCCTCCGGCGAATGGTAGAGGTGAGCTACCGCGCCCGCCGAGGGCACGGTTAGCTCCACCGACTGGTTAGGAGATAGGAATGAGAACATCACAAATCACGAAGATTGGGGCGCCGAGGACGCCCTGGCCTCTGCGGACGGCCAGCCTTGCCCACGAATGCCTTTGGTTGTGGTGGTTTTGCGCCCAGTATTTTTGTCTGAAGTGCTATCAGGGCATCTTGGAGTGTCGCCAATTGCTGCTTGAGCGCCGCCTGCTCTTTCTCAAGCAGCGCAATTCTTTCAATGTCGGTCATTGTTCTCCTAACGCTCAAGATGAGCTACCGAGGCACGCGCGCCAGCGCGGGACTCGGTTAGCTCCATCGGATTGTTAGCCTCTGACCTCATAAGTCGTCTGCTTCACGACTCTAACATCTTGGGGACTGCCCGGCCAGAGAACTACACGATAGCGGTCATCACCATCTAAGCCAGTCTCACTGAGCGTGCCCAAGCCTGCGTGCAAAGCGCGGACGCGATAACAGCCGGGCTGCAAACGGATACGAGCGGCGTCCGGCAAATAATCAGTGCAGCCGAGAATGGCAAGCCTACCGGATGGAACATCAATGCTGCACTCAGTAACATGATCCCACTCGGCCAAATCGTGAGACGGCTCAGAATCGTGAACCTCAAACTCAACGGGAACGGTGGTGCTGCGCTCTGGATAAACGACCACGATATGAGGAGCAACCTTGATGCGGTGGCGCACATCCTCATCTGTGACATCGGAAGGAATCTCCGGCTGCGTCTCGTCGTCCATGAAATAGAACTGGTGATAGTCCGCGAAAAGGTCGAAACGATACTTTTTTGTTTTTTGCCAGAAGCGCATCATATCAGGCTAACAGTATTATTCGGCCTTACTCACGCGCGGTCGCCGTGCGGGAGAAAAGGCTGTCTTCACGGTGAGAGCGTAGATTTGCCGCCGCGCCCCGTCAATCGCAATCGCAACACGTTACGCAGCCAATGAGGACTCCTCGCAAGACTTGACGACGCGCGCTTGGCCCGCAAATATCGCTCCGGCAAAACCCTTACTCAGTTGGGCTTTCGCAAAGTGATATGCAGGTGAATTCTCAGCCCGATCAGCCGTCGGTTTGGTTCCCGCAATGGTCAACGGCGCTCCAGCAATTGCGGTTGCCGCCGCTGCGCCGCCAGCACTACCGGCTGGCGTTGATCCGCTACCTGCAATACTGCAAGCGATCCCAGCAACGGGCGACGGTTGAGTCCGCCCGCGCCTTCATGGCGCTCCGAGCGCCATTCATGGAATCGGTCCAAGCCAAACGCTTGCTCGGCGTGTCCATGCTCGCGACATGGAAAGAAGCCTTGAATTGGTTCTTCAAGGAGGTAGGGAAGCGAACGGAGGACAGAAATCAGGAGCAGAAATCAGACAACACACTGACGCCACAACAAAGACGCGGCGGGCTGGGCCAGCCCGCCCTACCCACGGCACGATGACCGACGTGCCGCCGCCCGCCGGGGCGGGCAACTCCGTTCAAGGAGTCGCAGGTTGTTGCGCCTTCGCTGGCTCGGTGTTGGTCTCGGCCGGCTTCGGCGACGGGGCGGACTTGAGGCGCGCTTCGAGCTGCGGGTCGGGCTGGGCGCCGAGGTCGAGCGCCTTCTGGTAATGGTATTGCGCCAGTTCCCAGCGCGGCGTCTTCTGCTTGGCGTAGATCACGGCGAGATTGAAATGCGCGTCGGCGTACTGCGGATTGAGTTCAATGGCCTGGCGGATTTCTTGTTCTGCAGCCGCACTCCAGCCCTTTTCGCTGAGCGTGATGCCAAGATAGTTATGGGCTTCGGCGTTGCGCGGGTCGAGCGCGACGGCCCGCGTCAGCTCATTGAACGCCTCGTCCAGCTTCCCCGTCCGAGAGAAGACCACGCCCAGGAGGGAACGCGACGCGCTGTCGTTGGGCGCCGCCGCCACGGCCTTTCGCAAGAATCCCTCCGCCTCATCGAGCCGTCCTTGCCGATAACGAATGGCACCCATGTTCGACAAGGCCGTCACGTTGTTCGGTTCTTTTGCCAGGATCTCCTGATATTTGAGGGCCGCCGAATCGTAGTCCTTCAGAGCCTCTGCCGCACGCGCCTCGTTCAACATGGCTTTGATATCGTCCGCTTCCGCTGGTCGAACCGGTTCCGTGGCCACCACCGCGCGAGCGATCGCATTCGTTGCGGTGGCAGGGCTTGGCGGTGGCGCGGTTGTTGTGGCTGGCCCCAAATACGCGCTCGGGGCTGGCGCTGATGGCTTGGCTGGTGCGGGGGGAGCCGGCGCGTTGATGGTTGCCACGAGCTTGCTGCTCCCGGATTCCTTCATCGACGCGGCTGACGACTCTCGCTTTGGAGTTGCAGGCTTCGCTGGCGCCGCAGCGGCTGGTGTGCGACGTCTCGGACGCCAGCCTCTAAGCTCGTTGTTCAGGCCGCTTTCTTGCGTTGCCTCCCGCGCGCGGACGGTCACCGACCCCTTCCGTTCCGCAATCTCGCGCAGCAGCGCATTTTCCTTGCGCAACTGCAGGATGATTTCGTTGCCATTCTCCGTGGAGGATTTGGCGGCACGAAGCTGGCGATCAGCCTCATCCAGCTTGGCCATGATTTCTTCCTGCGACTGCTTGAGCCGAACATTCTCGGCCTGGCCTTTTTCCAGTTCCTGTTTGGCAGACGCCAATTCCTGGTTCGCCTTTTCAAGCTGTTGCCTTGTTCGTTCCAACTCGCTGCGCGTCTGGATCAACTCCGTGCGCAACTGGATTTGCTCAGCAGCGGCCGTTGCAGTCCCGCCACCGAGTTGTTCTCTCAATTCCGCGACCTGCGCGGTCAGTTCTGCGTTCTTCTTGAGCAACTCCTCGATCTGCGGCGTGGTCTGAGTCGGCGCGGTCTGGCTCAGGCTTGCCTGGAGTTTGGCGTTGACCTGGTCGCGATCAGCCTCAAGCTGGCGGAGTTTTTCCTGCGATTGCTGCAACTCTGCCTTCAGCGTTTCGACTTGCGCAGTTTTTGCTTCTGCTTCCTGCAACTTGGCGGTCAGGGCGTCGCGGGTGGCCTTCAGGGCGCGGAGTTGTTCCGACGTCTTCTGCGCCTCCTCCCGATTCGTCGGCGAAAGCTTCTGAAGTTCTCCTTCGAACTGGGCCTTCAGCGTGTCGCGATCCTGCTGGAGTTGACGGATTTTTTCCTGCGACTGCTGCAACTCGGCAGTGAGTTGTTGAATGCGATAAGTCTCCAAGGAAACGGGTACGGATACAACGAGTGGAGCGGCGGGAGCCTGCGGCGAGAGTGGGGGTGGCGGAGGTGCAACGGGGAGTTTGGGTTTCAGCGCCTCGAGATGGTCGGCGCAATATTTCACACGAAACTCGATGATGTGCGGATTCCAATCGGGGTTTTGCGATTTGATCTCGCGGAAAATATCCAGCGCCGCTTTGAACTTGGAATCGGCCTTGATCCAATCACCTTTGCTTTCGGCGCCGTCGCCGTCCTGGATCAGAAAATACGCATCGAGGAACTGGTCACCCGGATCAGCCGCCGCCCAACCGCGAGACAAGCCGCAACTGCACACCGCCAACAAGACGCACGCTACCAAGCATTTCTTCATAACCGCCGCAGTGTACCCAAAAGACTCATGGCTTGCAACGGTTTCGTTGCCACAGAGAAAATCAAGCCAGCTTTTCCAAAAAAGCCAGCAGGTGCCGATTGAACTGCTCAGGATTTTCCAGGTTGCTCATGTGCGCGGCACGCGGAATGACGTGCAACTCGGAGTTGCGAATCTTCTCCTGTACGGCCTTCGCAACCGACGGCGGCGTCAGCGCGTCCTGCTCGCCTACGAGGATCAGCGTCGGGACGCTGATCTGGGGGAGACTTGCCGTGGTGTCGGCGCGCGAGGCCAGTGCGAGCAGCGCACCGCAAATACCGACGGGCGAATTGCGCTGGATGATGTTCTTGATCGACTCAACGACCTCCGGTTTGAAGGCAAACGTCTCGGCTGCGAACACCGACTTGACGAACCCCTCGGCAAACGTTGCGACGCCCTGTTGCTTGACAGTTTTGATTGCCGCGGCGCGCTTCAGTTTCGCTTCGTTGGAATCCGCCTCGCTGCGCGTGTCGCAGAGGATGAGAGCGCGAAACCGCTCCGGATTTCTCTCAATCGCGCGCAGCGCAATGTACCCGCCCATCGACAGTCCGCAGACGATTGCCTTTTCTATTTTCAGGTGATCGAGCAGCCCGATCAGATCGTCCACGAAGAACTCCAGCGTGTACTGGCCATCGCCCGCGTCGCTGTCCCCATGACCGCGCACGTCGTAAACGACGACTCGATGATTCTTGCTCAGCACCTCGACCTGCGGCTTCCACATTTCGTGGCTGAATGGAAAGCCATGAATCAGCACGACGGGCGTGCCCGAGGAATTTCCACTTTCCGCGTAATAAAGTTTCGTCCCGTTGACCGTTGCCAGCATGTTTGAAACTCTCCACGGAGAGTGTGAATCGAAAGTGCCGCGGTGTTCAATCCAATTTCGCGTTGCGCCCATTGGCTGCACCACGCGCTGGCCGGAACGATGGGCATCGAACCAAGATGCCGCACGGCGTTCTGGATAAGATCCCCCCGCCTAACCCGTGCGCATCCGCGAGACGAAGCCGCGCTAATCCTTCACACGGCGCGCCGCCATCCACACCAGCGCAAGCCCCGCAAAGTAGAAGATCGTGCCCAGCGCTTCGTGCACGAAGTAGTATGACCACGTCACGCGCGGCGCGACGAGGCAGATGCTGACGATGCGAAGGAAATTGCAGACGATCGCGATGGGGACGCTGAGCGCCAGCAGCCCGAGCTTGTTCAGCCACGGCAGCCGATACTGAAACGCGAGGATTGTCGCCAGCAACAGTGCGGAAGTCAGCAGTCCGAAACCGTTGCACTCCGTCGCCACGCGGTAGAGCCGATCGCCGACGGCCAGAACCAACTCCGCAGGCCGTCCCGGTTCGATTACGAGTTGCACGGGCGCGCCCAGCGCGGCCAGCAGACTGCCCGCGTACTTCGCGGCCATCGCGCGCAACGGCCAGTCCAGCGTCGGAAACAATCCAACCAGCAGACCGAACACAAAGAACCCGCCCAGCGCGGGCAGGAATTGGCGGACGCCGGCGCGCCCGAATAGAAACGCAACGATCGCCGCGAATGAAGCGCAGAACGAGAACACGACGAGCGGCAGTACGCCCACCGCGAACTGCCGCGCCAGCCACAGGCACGCGGACCCCAGCGCCAGCAGCGCGAGTCCCAGCGGGTTCGCCTGCGGCTCAAACCGCAGCTCGCGCAGGCCGTCTTGCAGGCAGACGACGGCCGCGAACACGACCAGCAGCGCGCCTGTGGACAACTGCGCAACGTGCAGGCTCACGCGCGTCAGCCATGCCAGCAACGGCCAGTACATCAGCGTGAGCAGCACGCCGATGCCGACGATCAGGGCGACGCTGAGTCCGCGTGAAGAAGTTTGATCGGGCGCGTTGGTCATGCGTAGCATTTGACCATAATGCACGGGCGTCGCGCAAGAAGCGATCCCGCCACGGGTGCCATCACAAGTGGCGGACAACCGAACGACCAACCCTCACCCTGACCCTCTCCCTTACGCGGCAAGGGAGAGGGGATTCTCCTCTCCCCGTCGCTGGGAGAGGATGAAGGTGAGGGGGCATCCTGCGCCCCTACAGCACGCACACTTTCTCGGCGATCCGTGCGGCGCTGATGCCGTAGTGGTGCATCAGTTCTTCGGGTTTGCCGGAGCGCGGCACCTCGCGCACGCCGAGCTTGTGGACGCGGATGCCTTCCGGCGCAACAGCCGACGCCACCGCGTCGCCCAGTCCACCCTCGATGTGGTGGTCTTCGACGGTGATGATCGTGTTGTTGGTCCGCTTTGCCGACTCGATGAGCAACTGCCTGTCGATCGGTTTGACGCTGAAGATGTCAATGACGCGAATCAGCGTGCCCTGCGCCTTGAGTTGGTCGTAGGCCTTGAGCGCTTCGAACACGGTGACGCCCGCGCCGACGACCGTGACTTTGTCGTGGTCGCTGTGGCGGAGCAAGTTGGCCTTGCCGAGGCTGAACTCGTGATGGTTTTCGTAAATCACCGGCGTCTTCGGACGCGATGTGCGAATGAAAACCATGCCGGTGTGATTGGCGGCCAGTTCCACCGCGCGCTCGGTGCTGACGGCGTCGCACGGGTACAGCACGACGCAATCCGCCATGGCCCGGAAGATCGCGATGTCTTCCAACGCCATTTGCGACGGGCCGTCTTCGCCAATGGAGACGCCCGCGTGCGAGCCGACGAGCTTGATGTTGGCAAACGAAACGGTCGCCATGCGGACTTGGTCAGTGGCGCGTTCCATGAAACAAGCGAATGTCGAAGCGAACGGCACCTTGCCGCGGCTGGCCAGACCGGCCGCCACGGTGACCATGTTCTGCTCGGCGATGAAACCTTCAAAAGACCGTTCCGGATACGCCTTGAAGAATTTATCTGAAAACGTCGAATTCTTGGTGTCGCCATCCAGAGCCACGACCCGCGGATCGACCGCTCCAATCTTGACCAGCGCCGTGCCGTAAGCTTCGCGCGTGGCAACCATCTCGCCCAACTTGTACGCCGGCGGGTCGATAGGCACGGGTTTGTGCGCTTCAACGGGTTTCTCCCGCGGAACGTGCTTGACCTTCGCGCCGGTCGCACCAGTCAGTTGGGCCTGAAGCTCGGCGATGGCCTTGTCATGTTCCTCACCCTTCTTGAACGCGCGGCCGTGCCAGCCTTCCTTGTCTTCGGCAAACGAGATGCCTTTGCCTTTGATGGTCTTCGCCAAAATCGCCGTCGGCTGATCCTTGCTTCGGCGCGCCTTGCGCAGCGCGGAGACGATTTGCGCCATGTCGTGACCGTCAATCACCAGCACGCGCCAGCCGAACGCCAGAAACCGTTTCTTGTACGTGTCGAGATCGTACTGCAACATCGTCGGCTGTGACTGGCCGAGGCGGTTGATGTCCGCGATCACGGTGAGATTGTTCAGCTTATAGTAGCTGGCTGTTCCCGCTGCTTCCCAGATCGATCCTTCCGCGCTTTCGCCGTCGCCGATCAACACCCACGTGTGGTAATCGCGTTTGTCGAGGCGCGCGGCGAGCGCCATCCCCGCCCCGGCGCTGAGTCCCTGCCCCAACGAGCCTGTCGCCACATCCACGAAGTCCAGCCGCGGCGTCGGATGACCTTCGAGGTTGCTGGTGAACGTCCGCAGCTTCAACAAATCCTCAACGGGCACATGCCCGACCTCAGCCCACG
>Ga0187886_1004430_pt1 | contig 10096 bp, 7 predicted proteins | sample June2016WEW_20_1_FD_133001 | JGI IMG/M metagenome (GOLD analysis project Ga0187886, IMG submission 133001) | Peatland microbial communities from SPRUCE experiment site at the Marcell Experimental Forest, Minnesota, USA - June2016WEW_20_150 | ecosystem: Environmental > Terrestrial > Soil >... | reverse complement strand
ATCTGAGGCTCGATTGCGCGAAATATTCCAGAAAGCGCAAGAAACGTCACCTAGCATAATCTTCATCGATGAGATGGATGCCATCGCACCGAAACGAGAAGAGGTAACAGGAGAAGTAGAACGACGAGTTGTCGCACAACTCCTATCTCTCATGGACGGAATGGGATCCAGAGGGAATATCATAGTAATAGGCGCAACCAATCGACCTAATGCAATAGACCCAGCACTACGTCGACCTGGACGTTTTGACCGTGAGATAGAAATTGGCGTGCCTGACAAGGCAGGAAGATATGAAGTTCTCCAGATTCACACAAGGAACATGCCTCTTGACGAGGATGTAGAATTAAAACGACTTAAGGACATGACTCACGGCTACACTGGAGCCGATACCGCGTCATTATGTCGTGAAGCGGCCATGAAGGCTCTTCGACGCTACATACCAGAGATCAACTTAGAGGAAGAGCGCATTCCGCCAGAAATCCTAGAAAAGATGGTTGTAAAGATGGAGGATTTCATGTCGGCTTACAGAGAGATTACCCCTACTGCAATGCGCGAAGTATACGTGGAAGTCCCACAGGTAAAGTGGACTGAAGTCGGCGGCCTCAAACGGGTGAAACAGGAATTAATGGAATCCGTAGAATGGCCACTGAAGAAACCTGAAGTATTCGAAAAGATGGGAATAAAACCACCCCGAGGAATATTACTTTACGGCCCACCCGGATGTGGCAAGACGCTGCTTGCAAGGGCTGTAGCGACGGAAAGCGAAGCGAATTTTATCTCGATCAAGGGGCCGGAAATATTCTCCAAATGGGTTGGAGAATCCGAGAAGGCGATTCGTGAAGTATTCAGAAAAGGAAGAACTGCCGCCCCGGCAATAATATTCTTTGATGAGTTGGACGCAATCGTCCCCAAGCGCGGATTAGGATACGCCGACTCAGGCGCCAGTGAACGGGTGATCAGTCAACTTCTTACTGAAATTGACGGCATTGAGAGCTTACAGAATGTGCTAGTAATCGCAGCAACCAATCGACCAGACATGTTAGATGCAGCAGTAATGAGACCTGGCAGGTTTGATCGACTAATTTATGTGCCCTCACCTGATGTTGAATCATTGAAAGAGATCTTCAAAATACACACGCACTCAATGCCTCTATCTAGGGATGTGACAATCGAAGAACTCGCTCGAAGAGCTCAAGGCTACTCTGGCGCGGATATTGAGGGAATCTGCAGAGAAGCAGCGATGAATGCGCTGAGGATTGACGTTGATGCAACGGAAGTGACACGCCGCGACTTTGATGAAGCTATGGAACGGGTTGGTCCAAGCATTGCACCGGAAGATGATGCGTGGTACCAGAAATTCTCGAAGAGGCTTAGAAGGGAGAGGGCATCAGCACCGACCCCTGTAGCTTAGGGATGCATATGGAAACAGTTTGGGGCCCGCGACCTTTACAGCTCTCCGTCCTCGAGCTCATCGGCAGAAAGGGACCTCTGACTGACGATGAACTATTAAAAGAGATGAATAATGGCAAAGAGGACATTAGCTTCCGCGAACTCAATTCAATACTTATGAAATTGGAAGTCAATGGATTGATACGTGTATCACGACAAATGAAGGGAAAAAGACGCGTAGAACTCGCGCAACAATTAGACGTACGCAAGCAAGAATAGTACTTGTCAACTCAATCAGTAGACCTTGCAATCGTTGGATCCGGAGTCAGCGGATCCACCTCAGCACTTGCAGCAACAACTTACGGAGTTTCTGTGGCAATATTTGAGGAACATGCCAAAGTCGGTTACCCATCGCACTGTTCAGGACATATTGGGATAGAAGCTTTCAAAAAATATGCTCCTGAACTTCCGCGGAAACTTATCGAGAACGAAATTAGAGGGGCTATCCTCAACGCACCAAACGGAGAATCACTAACACTTCATAAACCAGAACCAATTACCTGGGTGATTAATAGAGCAGAATTCGATAGCTATCTTGCTTCCCTTGCCACACGGAATGGCGCAGCTCTCAATCTGAACGCTCGAGTAAATGGTATTACAATATCTAAGGAAGACATAACGCTGAGAGTAGGATCACGAGAACGCACCGAGATCTCGTGCAAGATGGTTATCGATGCTGGAGGCTGTAGTGTGCCAGTTGCGCGATACATGGGCATCCCTAAACTGGATAACCTATCGTTTGTCAACTCAGCTCAGGTTAATGTTGTCAACCTAACGGATGTTGATCCAGATTTCGTCGAGCTTTACTTCGGTCAAAAGTTTGCTCCAGGCTTTTTCGGTTGGATAATTCCGCGAAGAGATGGTTCAGCAAAGTTAGGACTCGCAGCGGGAGCGAGGTCAAATGTGAGATTATGCCTTGAACGTTTCTTGAAGCACCCGGTCATTTCATCGAAGATGAAACGCGCCAAGATTATCACTGAACCGCGATTTCATCCCATTCCTGTTGGAGGCGGTGGAAGACGCACGTTTGGAGATTCAATCTTAACAGTTGGCGATGCTGCATCTCAGGTTAAGCCAACAACTGGTGGGGGCATAGTGTTCGGGCTGGCATGCGGGAGATTGGCTGGACAGACGGCAGCTATGGCAATTATGAATCAGGATACTTCATCAGCTTTCTTGAGCAAGTATGAGGCATCATGGCGCAGGCTGATTGGTTTCGACTTGAAGGTAATGACATGGCTGAGGCGCTTCCTTTATGGAATGCCGGATCAACGTTTGAACAAGATATTTGCTTTGTCAAAAGAGCTGGGAGCGAGCGAAGTATTGAGCAGAACCTCGGACATCGATTTTCAGGGTCGTACGTTGTTATCCTTAGCCCGAGACCCAAGACTGTTTGTCACATTGCTATCTGCGTCTGTTCTATCGCTTCCGTCGCTTATTCATGAGAAAGGTTAGCTTTTTCTTAGTTGCTTTATGGTTTCAGTTAGAACGGGCAATATCTGATACAGGTCTGCTACGATTCCATAGTCAGTGAATTCGAATATGGGAGCCTTTGGATCATTGTTGATAGAGATTATTATTTTGCTATTTCTAACTCCAGTAAGATGTTGTATCTGACCAGAAATGCCGCAAGCGAAATAAAGTCTCGGACTGACTTTTTGGCCGGAAAGGCCTATGTACTGTTCTTCCGAGAGCCAGCCAAGATCTTCAGCTATTGGCCGTGAGCAGCCTATTACTCCTCCCACGGCGTCGGCGAGTTTCTCTACCATGGCTATGTCCTCTTTCTTTCGTATACCCCGGCCAAAGGATACGATCACCGATGCATCAGCTAACCTTACTCCCTTAGCCTCCTTAGGCTTCTTCTCAAGAAGCTTAGTGCTGGGAGCTTTAATCTTCGGTTCCACCTTGACCACCTGACCTTTGCGGGAACCGTCCGCGGGTAGCGAAGAAAATAGTCCTCTGGCGACAGTTGCAATTTGCGGCTTTACTTTTGAGACGTGAGTTTCGACAAGGTTTCCGCCAAGAGTTAGTCTATCCATAAGAAGATATTTCTTGTCCGCATCGAGCTCAATTCTTGTGGCCTCTGTTACACAACCTACCTTCAACCGTTCAGCCAAGCGAGGTGCAAGTTCCAAGCCATTCCTGGTTGCTCCGATCATGATGACATCAGGTTTGTGTTCGGTGGCGAGTTCGCTTAGTGCATCAGCGTATGTATCGACGTGGAAATTAGCCAATGCAGGGTCGGCTGCTGTAAGTACCCTATCGGCTCCATGTTTTATGTAATCTTCATTTCCTTCGGCAGATCCAATTGAGATTGCGACCAACTCTGAACGTAGGGCTTTAGCGAGAAGACTCCCCTTTCCAAGGAGTTCAAATGCAAGTTGAGACACTTCGGAGAAGATCCAGACTCCGCGATTTTCCTCTTGCATTCTAAGCCACCTTAAGAACCCCTTCCTGTTGAAGCGCTCTCGCCAATTTGAGTGAAATCTCCTTCGGATCTCCCTCTAGCATTATGCGTTTCCTCTCTCCTGAAACCACAGTACTTCTCAGGACTTCAATCAAGGCTCCATTGAAGCCTAATTCGTCTTCTCCCAAGCTAAGGTCAGCAGCGTTCCATGTGGTCGTGGGTTTTTTCGAGGCAGCCATTATTGACATCAGTGTCGGAAGTCTTGGCTCGTTGATTTCTCTAACAACGGTAACTAGGCATGGGAGTTTTCCTTCAACAACTTGGCGTTCGGTTTCCAAATCTCTTTCGACTACAATCTTCGTTCCGTCTAGTGTTATCTTGGTTGCGTAGGTTATTTGAGGGAGGTTACAGATCTCAGCCAATCTTGGTCCCGTCTGAAATGCAAACAGATCCTCAGAATAGGCGCCGCAGATTATCAAATCGTAATCGAGTATCTTAGTTACCGCAGCCGCTAACACGCTTGCGACTGCGTGAGAATCTGAACCTTCAAACCTCGGATCAGTAATAAGAATCGCTTCGTCAGCTCCCATTGCCAAGGCCTCTCTAAGAGCCTCCTTTGCTTCAGATGTCCCCACGGTGATGACGGTGATTTTTCCACCATGCTTCTCCTTTATCCGAATCGATTCTTCCAAAGCATTTTTGTCAGACTCGCTTACAACTCTCGGAACCCCTTGAAGCAACAAACTCTTGGTGGTCTTATCGATTTTTAGTTCAGCAGTTTGAATTACCTGTTTGACAAGCACGATAATGTTTACCATAGCTCTTCACAAAAATGATGCTCTCAAGAGATGGATATGGAGCTAATAAAATTGAGATTAGAGTTCAATTGAATCAGCCACGAGTTCTGCTAAGTCCTTGACTGAGAGAGGGTCTTTTGCTCCAACCGAGACTGAGGCGTCCTCAAACATGGAAGTGCAAAATGGACACGCCGTCGCAAGAATATCGGGTTTCAAATTTTGAGCTTCTTCAAATCGTATCAGATTGGTTCGTTTCTTTTGACTTACCTTGTACCAGAAGTTTGCTCCTCCGCCTCCGCAACAAAAGCTGTTCTCATGATGGCGAGGCATCTCCTTAAACTTCAATTCACCTAGCGACATAAGAATGGATCTGGGAGCATCATATTCCTCATTGTATCGTCCAAGATAACAAGGATCATGAAATGTGACGAGCTTATGCGGCCCCGTCCTTAACTTCAATCTTCCTGAATTTATCAGGTCTGCAATGAACTGTGTGTGATGAACAACTTTGACTGACTCTCCAAACTCTAGATATTCATTCTTGAAAGTGTTGAAGCAGTGAGGACATTGAGTTACCACTGTCTTAACTTTGTATTTTTTGAAGAGTTCTATCAGCTCGAGAGCTGATTGTTGGAATCGTCCCTCTTCTCCAATCCGTCTTGCAACCTCGCAATTGCATCTCTCTTCGTTTCCAAACACGGAAAATCGCACGTGGGCGGTGTGTAGAATTTTCACCATGGCTCGTGATACTCTCTGATTCCGAGGGTCATAAGATCCAGCACATCCAACCCAATATAGCACCTCGAAGTCTGGTTGCTGCGCGGCTGTCTTGACGTCGAGGCCCTCTGCCCATTTTAGTCGGTCATTAGGCGAGAGGCCGTAAGGATTTCCAGAATTATTTAGATTTGTAAGAAGATCCTTCTTAGCACGATCTAACTTCCCTTCTCCTACGAGGTGTCGTCTCATGTCAACAATTGCATCGATATGATCTATCAGGACTGGGCATTCGTTTACACACGCTCTGCAAGTTGTGCAGGCCCATAACTCATCCTGGTCGATGACCGAACCCAAGAGCAATGAACTCTCTCTACCTCTGCTGTTCAGCATACTGTTTCGCAGTTTGAGAATTAGATGCATAGGAGAGAGGAGCGTTCCGGCAGCGGTTGCCGGGCACGAATTGCTGCATCTGCCACATGACGTACATGAATCGAACGCTAACTTCTCCTGCCACGAAAAGTCAGCAATGGTAGCTGCCCCTATCTTGACATTAAAGTCTCCCGACGCAAGTAGTTCTCTAAGGTCGAAGGGTTTGCTCAGTTGACCTGGAGGTCTCTGATGTGCAAACAGTGCATTTAGAGGCGACGTGATCAGATGAAACAGTTTAGTGTATGGAATACTTGCAATTACTGTGAAGGCGAGAACTGCATGAAACCACCACAAGCCCCTGTAGAATGGTACTGTTTGCTGTCCGTCAAATCTTAACCTCTCAAGAATCAAAGCGATTTGGTAACCTGCAAAAGACCATGGTGCCCATTGCGGCTTATCAACCGCTAGACGAATGCCCTCCAACAGGTAGCCAGTTACGAGGATGACTATCAGTGTCGACAAAACGAAAATATCGTCACGGGATGTTGGTAAGTTCGACGGTTTTATGAAAATGCGCCGATAAATCGCAAGAATCAACCCTATGATTGCTAACAGTCCAAAGGCATCTAGAACCGTTTCATAGACGAGGTAAAAGTAGCCGGTTAATATTTGATAGTGGAAGAACGACTCCCAAATATCAAAATCCAAGAAAACGAGCGTCGTACCAATAAAGAGGGCAATCATTCCAGAGTAAATCAACAAATGCATTGTTCCAGGGTAAGCTTTCTTCAACACTTTGCGTTGAGCAAACGCGTTAACAACAGCCCTTCTAGTTCGTTTGCTGACAAAACCTACACTGACTAGTGAAACTCTGCCAAAATAGAGCCTGAAGCGTCTGTAGACGCCATACAGAAACACTACAGCAAATCCTGACACTATGAGATACATGACGAGAGAAGTCAGAGCGGGCATAAGATCGTAGGTCAATCTGTGTGGTTCCGTCAATGCTACTATACCTAACGACGGCAAAACAAGTAAGAGGTTGTAAAAGAGATTTCGCGTATCAGAAGAAATTAAATCCCATGTACACATGTCCAGAACATTTACAGTTCTGAGAGCTGAAGAGAATTGGAAAAGATCAGAGTAGTTCAATACGGACTGGGGCAGATCGGAATTGGAATCGTTGAGACTCTCATCAGAAGACCTTGGATCGAGCTAGTTGGCACAATTGACACCGATAAAACCAAGACGGGCAAGGACGTAGGCCAGTTTCTAAAGAACCCTAAGAAAGTGGGAGTCATTGTTAGTGATCGGGAAGATGAAGTACTCAATAGGGCAATGCCGCAGGTAGTCACTCATTCGACCTCGTCATACCTGAAGATTATTTATCCTCAACTTGAAAAAATACTGAAATACGGCGCAAGTATTGTTTCAACCGCTGAGGAGCTTGCCTATCCTTTCATTAAGAATCCTGACCTGGCACTGAAATTAGACACATGTGCTAAGTCTAACAAAGCGGTTCTGCTGGGAACTGGCGTTAACCCTGGTTTTCTTCTCGACACATTGGCAGTTGTCTTGAGCGGCGCCTGCCAAGACGTAACCTCTATTCGTGCTGAGCGCGTCGTGGATGCGTCTAGAAGGCGATCATCTCTTCAAAGAAAAATTGGAGCAGGATTGACACCTGCTGAATTTGACCGCAAGGTTGCTGAAGGAGTGATAAAGCATGTAGGATTGCCAGAATCGGTAGGATTGATCGCCTTAGCAATGGGATGGAAAGTTGGAGAGATACAGGAGAGGATAACGCCTATAGTTGCAGAGAAAGATGTGAGCACTGATATTCTGAAAGTTCCCTCAGGCGCGGTAGCTGGTGTTCGTCAAGTTGCCAAAGGAATTCTGGCAGGTCAAGAATTGATTGTGTTAGATCTAAGAATGTACCTCGGTGCACAGAATCCACACGATTCCATTCTAATCGAAGGTGTACCTCCAATCGACATGACAATAAAAGGCGGCATCCACGGAGACCAGGCGACTCCAGCCATCATCGTGAACACAATACCAAAGCTACGTTATCTCCAACCTGGACTCCGGACCATGATTGACCTCCCTCCTTTGTCGCCACGCATGGACTTATCAGAAGTGGATAGATCGGTAATGCTCAAAACATTCTAGCTACATGATCACTTGATTTTGTGCTCGCTCACGTATTTCTCGATGGTGGACGTCAAGAACTTGATGTCCTCGTCATTATGAGCATAGCTAATTGCCCCGTGCAAAGTATCCGGCGTTAACATCAAGATACCATTTTCTAGCAACCATCCAAATAGGTCACTTGGTTCTCCGAGGATTGAATGGGAGTCCGTATTACGAGCCACTGTCTTGTTCATGTGAATTGCAAACAGTGACTCTATACCCGTAATAGTTGTGGACGTGCCACGAAAGACATCGCTAAGACCTCGCCTGGCTCTTTCGCCGAGTTCTCTTAGCCGCGAATATACTGATGAATGTTCTAGCGCTTCTATTGTCGCTAGACCCGCCGTTAGGGAAAGTGCGTTGCCAGCGAATGTGCCTCCATGATAAGCGTAGTCAATTCCGGAGAATTTTGTATGATCCATCCTCTCCATTATCTCGCGTCTACCGCAGATAGCTCCTATGGGAAGCCCCCCACCGATAATTTTGCCCAAAACTGTAACGTCAGGAATCACATTGAATCTCTCTTGTGCTCCTCCAAGTCCCACGCGGAATCCGGTTATGACTTCGTCAAACATAAGGAGGGTGCCCACTTTGTCGCAGTATTCTCTCAACCCTTTCAGAAACTCTAACTGAGCTGGGATCATCCCACCCGCTCCGAGGACGGGTTCAAGAATAACGCAGGCCAGTTCTTGCCCCTTGACTCGATCTAGAAATCCGCTCAAATTATTGTAAGGTACTACAATCGTGTCCTCCTGTGATGATCTAGTCATACCTCCTGATGGAGGTTGATCATAGGGTGGTTTAACGGCGATATGGATAGGGTCGTAGGGCCCGTGCCAACCACCTTCAAATTTTGCAATCTTGTTTCGTTTCGTGTATGTTCTGGCAAGGCGAATAGCAAAGAGATTCGCCTCACTAGCAGAACTAGTGTATCTAACCATCTCCGCACTGGGTACGTGTTGGCAAAGTTTCTCAGCATGAAGTATCTCGAGTTCGTGCTCAAGGCCATAGTGCCAACCATTCTCGATCTGGCGTTTAATCGCTTGCAGAACTGGTTGAGGAGCGTGACCAAGAATCATGGTAAAATGGGTGCACCAGTAGTCAGTGTACTCATTCCCATCCACATCTATCAGTCTAGCTCCCTTTGCGCGCTTGACAAAGAATGGGTATGGGTCAAACAATCGGAACTTGTAAGAAACGCCTGCTGGCTGAACTTTCTTGGCCCGTTCAAACATTGATCTGGATTTTGACGTTCGGTCGAGGTAATTGCTTCTCATTCACAATATCCCAAACCAAGAAAGAATTGTTAGCATTACTAAGTTCTCCGCAAATTTGATGAGACCTTGTATAAGACCTGCCCAACAAGAATGCAAGGTTGCTGAAGATGAAGACTAAATATCAAAATCAGAATGGAACAAACCATGCTACGATGAAACATGCAACTGTCATCTATTTACATTCGATGCGCGTATTGTGGGCAAACTATACCCAGACTGACCCCCATCTGCCCCGTATGTCAGAAGAAGTTCCTATTCAAAGGACTAGGGCTGTAGATGAAGGCGCCGCCTCTACTGTTGCGCGCTAGATGAAGGCGCCGCCTCTACGGCAATCTCCTTTTGTTCTTCCAAGTATGATAGAGCATCCATTGCCGCTTTACAGCCTTCGCCCGCTGCGGTAATGGCCTGTCGGTATCGGTAATCGTGAACATCTCCAGCAACGAACACACCCTTCGCGCTTGATTCGGTGTCGTTACTTACGACAATGTATCCCTTCTCGTCCAGTTCGATCTGTCCTCCAAAAACTTTCGTGTTAGGCTGGAATCCGATAGCTACGAATAAGCCATCACAGGATATCATTGATACTTCCCCCGTCTTCACATTTCTAACCCTGAGGCCTTCTACTTTGTCCTTTCCCAGCACTTCATCAACTGTAGCATCCCACAGAAATCTTATCTTAGGATTAGTAAGCGCTCTACTTTGCATAATCTTACTCGCTCTCAACTTGTCACGTCTGTGAATTATAATGACGTCCGTGGCATATTTTGTTAGAAAAAGGGCTTCCTCAATTGCCGTGTCCCCTCCACCGACAACTGCAATCCGCTTATCTCTGAAGAAATAACCATCACAAGTAGCGCAGCTTGATACTCCACGACCGCGTAGCCTCTCCT
>Ga0187886_1004428_pt1 | contig 10101 bp, 7 predicted proteins | sample June2016WEW_20_1_FD_133001 | JGI IMG/M metagenome (GOLD analysis project Ga0187886, IMG submission 133001) | Peatland microbial communities from SPRUCE experiment site at the Marcell Experimental Forest, Minnesota, USA - June2016WEW_20_150 | ecosystem: Environmental > Terrestrial > Soil >... | reverse complement strand
TCCTTCCTACGAGGAGAAATACGAATGAAAATATGAGAGCGCGACGGACTCCCAACTTGTCTGGTACAAAACCTAAGAGGACCATTGCAATTGCGATACCGGCAGTCAGAACCATGACCATCTCGTGGGACCATATATCTGCGTGCTCGACACCTTGGAAGACGAAATCCGAGAAATGAATAGCTAAGTATGTAAGAATCCCAAAGTAGGACAATCCTTCAATCGTATAAGCCAGATTCACTCCCCATAATGCACGCGGAGCATGCACCAAGTCAATAAATGGTTGAGTGATTTCATGCCAGGTTTTTCGCAATACACTTTCAGTCTGCTGGTCTTGTGTTGGATTTATTTCAGACATACGATCCTTTGTTTTATTTATCCACGATGCTTAATACCTAAGACGTATTTATGGGATGCGTTTCAAGAATACTGCAGCAAGCGGCGGCAGTGTTAAATTTAATGAGAACGGTCTGCCATGATGTGGTAGAGACTCAGTTTTTATTTTTCCAATGTTGCCAACATTGCTCCCTTGATAGAAAGTAGAATCACTATTCAGAATCTCCCCGTACATTCCTTCTTCCGGGACACCGAGGCGATAATGTATTCGAGGCACTGGTGTAAAATTATAAACAACAATAACTTTCTGTGAACCATCATTCGATTTCCGCATAAGCGCTATTATGCTGTTCGCCTTATCTTGGAAGTCTATCCATTCAAATCCAGAATAGTGAAAATCCACTTGATACAGTGCACTTTCTTCTCGATAGACATGATTCAAATCCGTTATCCATTTTTGGATACCCGCATGCGGCAAGTATTGTGCAAGATGCCAATCGAGTGATTTTTCATGATTCCACTCGTCTCGCTGTCCAAATTCTCCACCCATAAAAACTAATTTCTTTCCTGGAAAACCGTACATTAATCCGAACAGAAGTCGAAGGTTGGCAAACTTTTGCCAATCATCTCCCGGCATTTTGTGGAGCAAGGAAGCTTTGCCATGCACTACTTCGTCATGGGAAAGCGGCAGTAAAAATCGTTCTGTGAAAGCGTACAACAATGCAAATGTAAGATTGTTATGATGATAGGGTCGATGAACAGGATCTTTTGAAAAGTATTGCAGCATATCGTGCATCCAGCCCATATTCCACTTTAAACTGAACCCAAGTCCGCCATACGCTAGATCTGTCGTTACTCCGGGATAGGCAGTTGATTCTTCTGCAATCGTAAGGACACCAGGATAGTATTGATGTATCAGACGAGTTGTGTCTTTCAGGAGGGCAATAGCTTCTAAATTCTCACGTCCTCCATATTCATTCGGGATCCACTCTCCTTCTTTGCGTGAATAATCAAGATACAACATCGAAGCTACTGCATCGATCCTGAGACCGTCAATGTGATATTTTTCAGCCCAGAAGAGCGCATTGCTAATGAGAAAATTGCGAACTTCTTTCCGACCATAATTGAAGATGAACGTGCCCCAATCTTGGTGTTCGCCTTTTCGCGGATCCGCGTGCTCATATAAATGTGTTCCATCAAATTCGCCAAGAGCGTATTGATCTTTTGGAAAATGTGCCGGCACCCAATCGATAATAACACCAATGCCATTCTGATGGCACGTATCCACGAAGAACATGAAGTCTTGAGGAGAGCCGAACCGGCTAGTAGGTGCAAAATAGCCGGTTACTTGATATCCCCACGATGCGTCGAATGGATGTTCCATCACAGGTAAAAGTTCAATGTGTGTGAACCCTCGCTCTTTCGCGTATGCCACTATTCTCTCTGCTGATTCGCGATAAGTGAGCCATCTGTTGTTTTCTTCAGGAATGCGTGCCCAAGAACCAAGATGTACTTCATAGATGGAAATCGGTTCCCCAAGATGATCTGATTTCGCACGGCTTTCCATCCATGCTGCATCGTTCCATGTAAACTTTTGGAGAAAGTTGACCTTTGACGCAGTGCGTGGCCTCAGCTCCATTTCAGTTGCGTATGGATCTGCCTTATCCAGCACATATCCAGATTTTGTTTTCACTTGAAATTTGTAAATTTCACCTTCCGGTAATTCCGGCACAAATATTTCCCACACCCCCGAAGCTCCCAGCACACGCATCGCATGTCTTCGCCTGTCCCAATTATTGAAGTTCCCGACAACGCTCACACTTCGTGCATTCGGCGCCCATACGGCGAACTGAACACCTTTTATCCCCATCACTTCGATCGCATGCGCACCTAACTTGTCATAAATACGATGATGGTCACCGGCATTAAATAAATACAAGTCAAGATCGGTAAGGGTTGGGAGAAACGAATAGGAATCATAAAAGATATTCTCTGAACCATAATGTGTTACTTTTCTAAGTTGATAAGGAAATATTTCAGACCGATTCTTGATAACAATTTCGAAGAATCCATCATCATTCATTTTATCCATCTGAAAAGAATTCTTATTTTTACCATCTTCGAGCACAAACATTTCTTTCGCATCCGGTTGGAACGCTCTCACGACAACGACAGGTTTCCCTTCCCGTTTGAGAATGTGAGCGCCTAACACGGAAAATGGATCATGATGCTCCGTGTAGATAATGCGATATATGTCATCAATGTGTGCGGTTGATTTCATTTATATTTCTTTTCCGGATAATGGAATGTGAATGTACATACAATAAATGTCGTTTGATGTACCTCTCTATGGGCTTTGATATAAATTTCGAAACGGTCAATTCTTTCTTGAGTCTTTTTCTAATTTCCGTAGATGATACCTGAAGAAGCTGGCCTTTTATTGGTTGAAATGCAATATTTTGATTTTTCAATGATTGACTAAATCCCCTTCGCTTATAAACAGCGAGGGAAGCAAGTTGGAGAATGGTTTTTGGTGATCTCCAAGATTGAAATTGTTCAAGATTATCTGCACCAATGATCAGGATAAGAGCGGCATTCGGGAAACGATTCCTGAATGATTTGAGTGTATCAACAGTGTAAGATATCCCACGGCGCTGTAATTCTATTGTGGTAACTTTGAAATCTTTCTTCCCATCAATAGCCAACTTCACCATTGAGAGTCTATGTTTTGCTGTGATGGAATAATGCTGCAATTTGTGAGGCGGTAAATAGGCGGGCACAAAATAGATTGTATCTAGAGAGAGTTGTTTCATTGCTTTTTGTGCAATAGCAATATGCCCTTTATGAGGCGGGTCGAATGTTCCGCCAAAGATACCGATGCGTTTCATAGTATGTTTTGATAGAGTTGGAAAGTGTTTTTTGCACATGCTTCCCAAGTGAACTTTTTAACATTCTCATATCCACGTTGTATCATTGATTTTCGTAAATCATTATCTGTAAGGACTTTTGCCAATACCGTTGATAATTCTTCAGATGAATACGGATCAAACAGGATTCCAGCATCGCCAATAACCTCTGGGAGCGATGCAGCTCTTGCCCCTATTGCTGGCGTGCCAGACGCCATTGCTTCAAGCACGGAAAACCCAAATCCTTCATACAATGAGGGCAGAACAACAACACTCGCCTCCTTATACGCAATGACAAGTTCTTTTCTTGATACTCGACCTATATCTACAACATCAGCCAACAAGTTGTTTTTCTTGATAATTTCAGCGATGGTTTTATTCTCTCGGATTGACTCGCCAGAAAATACAAGTTGATATTCTTTTCGATTTAAGAGTTGAGAGAATGCCTGCAATAGGGTTAGTACGTTCTTATGAGATTTGAGACCTCCTGTATAGAGGACGAAAGATTTTTTCAAATCATATTTATTTCGGAATATTCGGATCTCTTCCTCTGAGACGTTCTTGGTATATTCTTTTGATACTCCGAGGTAAATCACATGAACTTTTTCCGAACTAATATTAAATTCGTCCAACAGTTCAGTCTTTGTAAATTCTGAATCAACAATGATCGCACTGGATACACTGCACGCGTGTTTAACCATCACACGTGCATACATACGTTTTTGCAATGGAAAGTATAGTTTTCCTCTTACATGCAAAATATCATGAATAGTTGTAACTATAGGGACTTTTATATTCAATGGAACAGTATAATGCGGAGAATGAAATATAGTAGCGTTCATTTGTTGTACATCTGAGCTGATGGAGAATAATTCCGATAATGAATACTTACCCGAAGCATTTTCCTTCAATTCAACTGAAGGATAATGGTCAATCTTTGATCTATCTTGCGGAGATACTATCAGACCTAATGAACAAAGGGAATAGAGATTCTGTACAAGGTTCTGTATATATGTCCCGATTCCGAAATCGAAATACTTCCGTGCATCAAGAACAATTCGCATGATATATCAACGCTAATTTTATGATTGACAAGATTTTTGCTCGGTCGCTCTTTTTTGTATTCATTAGAATTATAACGTATTTCATAAGCAGATAAAACCGAAGCAAGAATATTTGCCATGGAGAAAGGTGTTTTGAATAATAAAGTAATTGTGACCGACGATATTCATGCTGTATTGTATCTATATTTTTTGGAGACGAGCTAGCACCGCACAGATGCACCAAGGAATGAGCTGGATAATAAATGGTTGAGTATCCTATTTCTTTAAGCCGCATGCAAACATCAGCATCTTCAAAATACATGAAATAGTGTTCATCAAATCCGGATATTTGTGTAAATGCATTTCGAAGAATCATGACTGCCGCAAACGACACCCAGTCGACCTGTTTAGGAATGAGATTCGTTGGAATAGATTTTATTACTTTCGTTTCCTTTCGCACCCGCCATTCATTTTTTATTGAAGGAAAATATCCATAGGAATGCTGGTAGGTACCATCTACGTTTACCAGCAAGGGACCTACTGCACCACAGGAAGGATTTTCTTTTAAGAAGAGACTAAGCGGTGAAACTAGATCTTCTGTGAATATTGTATCATTGTTGGCGAAAAATAGATATTCACCGGTGGACGCATTTACTCCAATATTGTTTGCCTTGCCAAAACCAAGATTTTGCTGTTGAGCAATAACGTTGACGTTGGGATATTGTTCCTTTATAGATTCGACACTGCCATCTCTTGAATCATTATCAACAACAATAACTTCAAAAGAACCTTCTTCATGGGTCCTTTGTATTGACTCAATACATCGTGTGGTGTGTTGGAGACCATTAAAGTTTACTATTATGATGGATACCTTGATCATTTTGAATTTCTATCGACAATACTAACGGAAGCATGGTGAGAATCGATATAAAATATAAACATATACATTATCTCTTTTTTTTCCTAAAGTTGTGATCGAAAAAATTTTTAGATTCCAACCTCCTTCGGCTGTAAAGATAACGAAGACCAATGATGACAGGCACTGGGAAATAGGCAATCAACCGGGCGCAGAATTTCCAGAAAATACTTAACCTCTTATCTGAAAAGTATTGATTGTAAGATCTAAGATCATACACACCTTCACTCCGATAAGCAAGAAGATATTTGAAATTTTTCCAAGGTTCTTTTTGAGTGACTTTCTTTTTCGCACCGTCAGAAATATCCTTGAAAGACCAGACCAGTGCAGGCCACTTGAACATCCAAATTTCAATACTACGATTTTTCCACTGAGAATTGCCATAACGGATACTAATATAAGGTTGGGAAATTATAATTGCTGCCTCCTCCATGGGTCGCTGGAAAAGAACACCAACATGTATAAATTCAGTGTTAAAATAGAGTTTCCGCTCTCGGCTGAGCCATGTGCTTCGCCGTATCACGACCGCACCAATAAATGAAAGAAGCCACATCGCATCGATGAAAAGATTTTCCATTTCATTCGAGGAATATATCTTATTCTCTTTTATCCTGATTCGCTGACTTTGAAGGACGCCTGATAATTCACGGTCCTGAACATCAGCGTTTACTATTACCAGCCCATAGCCTGCGCTGATCGCTGATTTCACAGCGGCAACGGCTCCAGGCTTCAGTAAATCGTCGTCCGTAAAAAGCCAACAGAAATCTCCGTGTGCAAGCTCGACTGATCTATCGTAATCTTGGTCAACACCACCTTTTTGTGGGAAACGTATGTAACGAATGAGATCGGATTTCTTGAGGTAGCTACGCATTACATTTTCAGTTTCATCTGTGGATGCTCCGTCTACCACCAATAATTCAACATCGTCTGTTAACTGAGGAATAATACTTTCAATCGTTTCACCGATGTAATCAGCGCGGTTGTAGGTTGCGATGCATATTGAAAGTAGCGGTTTTATCATGGTGCTATGAACGTCTTTATAATCTTCGTAGTAATTATTTTACATTTTTTTCACAACAAATGTTGCAAAAGTATATCGATACTTATCCAAATAAATAAAATCAGGATTCTGACAATCCCATTGCGGATGATCGACTAACCTGCAATTCCTCAACAACGGCAGTAACCGATGTCTCAGATCATGCTGCGTATAAAGCCTCACGTCTACCTCCGGTTTAAGTTTGCCCATCTTCCATTCATCGTTATAATCACAAGTTATAATAACAACGCCGCCTGGTGCCAATAAATCCGAAATACACTTGATAAATGATTCATCATCCGGATCATGTTCAATGACTGAAGTTGAAAATATAATATCGTATGAGTTTTTCACTGTGCTTGGCTTTGTAAAATACTCCTGTAATGAATAATTTATCATGGGGTCTATTTCCTCAACTGAATATCCCATTTTTATCAAACTCATTGAAGCAGTATCCTCATAACTTCCTACGCATAAGAGTTTAGGATTTTTATAGGTAGGCAGATATCGATAAACGGTGTCAAACACAAAAGCTTGTTGTATGTTTGCATCTATAATTTTATTGGACATTGTTATGGGCACAAGCTCTGTCAATTTTTGAATTGCAGGTGCATACAATTTTCGAGCTGAATTGTCCAAAATTCGATTTAATGAACTTACAGTCGGAATTTGTATAGGTTGGTACTGCACGGAATGATCCACGTGCATATCATCCTCAGTCGCTTTCCCTGAATTTCTTAGCCATGTCCATGTGTTGTCTGGGATCGAAAAAAACTTTTTATATGTTGATTGCAGGTTTCTGAAAATACTCATCTTCGTTTTTAATGGGTTTTGTTGTTTTATAAAAACGGAATTCAGTATCCTTTCATAATCCCATAAGAGATTATCTGCGTTCCATTCATGATAATGTTTTTTCAGCGGTGTAAAATTATTGTGAATGATTGTTTTTAGACTATTATTTTTGATGCAGACAGAAGGATCGGTATCCAAAACATGCCTGAACATTACGGCATCAGAAACAGCGATAGGCCTTTGAACCGCCATGGCAAGATCCACTGCACTCGATAATCCCCTGCCGCCGGTATCTTCGTATAAGAATATATTGAGAGTATTCTGTGCCAGAAAATCCAGTATTGTTTTATTATCCAAAAAATCGTGTGTTATTATTAATTTAATCCCAGGCTTGTTAATTAGATTGTTGCAGTTTGCTGCGATAGCTCTTGCATTTATGCCATTCTTATCCCCAAAATCTGCCGAAGGGATATTAAACCTTATATTGGCTTCGTTATATTCCTGTTGAACTAATTGTACTATTTTTTCGAATCCCTTTTTAGGAGTACCAAAACCAAAACTGCCGATGACAGGTTTCAATGGAATTGGGAAATTATTTTGATACGATGGTATCAGCCTTCCAGTCTTATAGACAAAGGGATTCTTTAATAAGAGAGTTGGATCAGGTGTAACATAAAAATCAAACAAACAATTGCTGAGAGTGGATACACCAAGGAGTATTGTTCTCTTATAATTCATAGCTGTATCTGCAACATGTTGTGTTATCTCATGTATGATTCCAATTTGAGGAATATGAAGATTTGCGACATTATTTCGATAGACATGATGTCCTATTTTTGTGGCCACCCACGGCATGACAGATTCGTAATAATTATATATAATAGCTGCAGGGGTATTTTCTGCAACAGCAGTTTTTAACTCGTCGAATGAAGAACATTCAACCCGAATAAATTGGTAGTTTTTTGAATGCTTCAAAACATCTGTAATATTTTTTCCAAATTCATAGACACCGCATTGTGCTTTTTTGTGAGAAACGAAGAGTATTCTTTTCATCATTTGTGGATCCTAAAATGTAAACTTTTCTCGCTTATCCCTTGATTGATGAGAAACTCATTTTAATTTTTAAGAACTGGTTATAAAATATCGGCCTGATTGTCGGGACCGAAACCAATGTTGCCGCAAATGTGAATAAAGAGACGACGATCAACGACAGCAGCATCACCGATTGAGATGTCGTGCCATTCAATAGTAACCGTCCTATGCTTGCGAAAGATAAACCTGCTAAGATCGGAATACTTACGTCATTCCAATACCAATGCCACATTTCTTTCTGTAGTATTTTTCCATGCATGATGGGAATTTCAAACATCATATATCCTATGTTTAATATGAGCCAAGCGCTTGCTGCCCCAAGGGCACTATAGTGAAGTGTCAGATAAATGATGAGCGGTACCAAGAGGATTACTGCAATAATATTTTTTACAACGGATAATTTAGTCCAGCCAAATGCCAACTGTAGCGCATAGGGCGGATTCATAAGCCCATTAAGTGCAGTTCCACAAATCATAATGCTCACTATGAGATGAGTTTTATCTGCGGTCATAGGATTCTGAGTCCAGAGAAGAATTATTTCGTAAGAAAACAAAGCAATAACGACTGCGATCGGCAGGATGAGCACCGCAATAAATTGACAGCTTTTATGATAAAGAAGTTTTAATTCATCCAGGTTATTCATGGAGACTAATTGTGTAAACCTTGGATAGATACTAAAGAATACAGGAGTATACATTCGCCCCAGGCTCATCGCTATCATACTTGCAAGCGAGTAATAGCCGAACAACTCCAGAGAAAGTAATTTACTCAATATTACCTTATCCAATTGAGTGAGGATCACGCCTAAAAAAGAGATACCACTCATCCCGGCAGTAAACCTCCAAATTCCTATAAGAAGTTGCTTCTGAAAGACGGCGTTGTTCTCACTTCGAGGAAGACTACGCCATAGAAATAGTGCATAGAAAAAGGAATTTATTATGCTGATTCCGAATTGCCACAGCAAAAAAGCTTGTATCGTTGGAGAAAGCAGCCATAAAACAAGTACAGCACCAACTCCACGCAATGTGCTCATACAAATACTGATGACATTTAAAAGAACCTGTTTCTGCAATCCCATCAACCCGCCGGAGTAAAACCCAATGGGCATTTGGAAAACAGTAATAAAACCCATGATTACCAATGCCTGATCGACGGTTTTAGAGGATAGCAGTCCTGGTTTAATCCAATGATGAGAAATAAATGGCGATATAGAGACAATCAAAATTCCGGCAAATAAAGCAATTCCCCAATAAATCGTTTCCAAGGTACGTACAAGATTGCGCGTTTCTTGTTCCTTATCCGGCAATACGGAAAGCCTTGCCAGTTCACGGGTTAATGTACTCCCCAACCCTACATCTAAAAGTCCAAATATGATTTGAAGGGTGCTAAAGATTCCAATTAATCCATAAGATTCAATTCCTATATATTTAATATATAGTGGCAAAAAGATTAAACCCATGAGAGCCTGCCAAAATGTTCCAGCGAAATTGGCGGAAATATTTTTTTTAAGAGGATTTTTTGAAATTTGTGAAGATTGGAGTTTAGGGCCTACCATGCAATTCTCTTAACAAAGTACTATTCTTTAAAATAACTATGGAATTCAAACTATCATAAATTCATTTTTCATGTAATTGTTTTTCCATCCAGCATACTACACAGATTTAGTTTCTCCCATCATCAGATCCGCGAGCTGGTGAAAGTCTACTTCTGGCACCCACCCAAGACTTTTAATTAAATCAGGATTGCTCACTAAAACGTCATATTCTGAGTGATAACTATTTTTTATAGTGACATATTCCTGCCAATGTTTATTGATTTGATTGAAGCAATATTCCACCCATTCTTTTATACTGTAGGTTTTTCCGCTTCCAATTATCGCTTCAAATACAATATTCTGATTGACAAGTAGCCACACAGCTTCGACGATATCACCAGCAAAATTAAATTCCTTTTTTACTTCAATGTTCCCTATTTCTA
>Ga0187886_1004427_pt1 | contig 10101 bp, 6 predicted proteins | sample June2016WEW_20_1_FD_133001 | JGI IMG/M metagenome (GOLD analysis project Ga0187886, IMG submission 133001) | Peatland microbial communities from SPRUCE experiment site at the Marcell Experimental Forest, Minnesota, USA - June2016WEW_20_150 | ecosystem: Environmental > Terrestrial > Soil >... | reverse complement strand
AGGAAACGCCGCACGGTCTGCGGGGTAAGCGAAATTTCCGGCACCATCACAATGGCGCCACGTCCCAGGCGCAGCGTTTCCGCCACCGCTCGCAGATAGATTTCCGTCTTACCCGAGCCGGTCACCCCGTGCAGCAGGAAAGGCTTCACGGCTTGTCCAGCGGCGCAAGCCTGTAAACCGGCTTCCAGGCTGCTCCAGGCGGCTTGCTGACCTGGAGTTAGCTCGGGCGGCTGCTGGAGAACGAACTCCACTTTCTCCAGCGGATCGCGCCAGGTCTCGCTCTCGCCCAGCACCACCAGCCCCATTTCGGCCAGGCGAGTCAGGTCGACCAGGTTGCACCGGCTGGCGGCGTAGACCCAGGCCACGTTGACCGGCCAGGGCTCGCCCATCAAGAAGCGTAGGGCGGCCTGCCGGCGGGAAAGCGCTTCGCCGCGGCCCAGCTCGGGCAGGCGCGCTTCGGCTTGCGCCGGAGCTACCGCCAACTGGACCGTGCTGACCGTCTTCGGGCGCACCGCCGGGGGTGGCAGCAGCGGGCGCGCCTGCAGCCAGCCGCGCCGCGCCAGAGCTTGGGCGCTCTGCCGCCAGTCCTGGTGGGGCAGGGCGGCATCGATTTGGCGACCGCGCAGCCCGCCGCGCTGGCGTAATAATCCCAACAGGTTCTGCTGGGCCGCTGAAAGCTGGGCTTCCACCTGTCCGGCCGCAGGCGGGTCGAGCGGCTGGTAGAACGTGTCGGCCTGCTGGCTGAGCCCGGGGGGCAGCATCAGCTCCAGGCAAGCCGAGAGCGGCGCCAGGGCCTGCTCGGCCATCCACCCCGCCAGGCGCATCTGCTGGGCCGTGATGGCGGGCTGCGGGTCGAGCAGCGCCTGGATCAGGCGCGTCTCGAGCACCGACGGTTCTTCCATTAGGTGCAGCACGATGCCCTGCACAGTCTGCTTTCCGAACGGCACCACCACCAGGCAGCCGGGGGCAATCTCGCCGGTTAATTCGGCCGGGATGGCATAATCGAAGGCCCCGCTGACCTGGGGAACGTTGACGGCAACCTGAGCGTACATAATCAAAGTCTACCATCAAATTCGGCTCTTTTTCCACTCTGGCTGAGCAGTTACGTTTACGTTACAACTTCCCCTTCCACCAGCGGGGCAAAATCGAGCGCCTCCCCGTGGTGCGAGACCAGGATCGTCTCGCCCGGGCGGAAATCGCCGTTGAGCAAGCGCAGCGCCAGCGGGTCCTGCAGCTCGCGCTGGATCGAGCGCTTGAGCGGGCGAGCGCCGTAGTCCGGATCGTAGCCGGCCTCCACCAGGTAATCCCTGGCGTCCTGCGACACCTCCAGCTTGAAGCCGCGCTCGGCCAGCAGCTTTTCTACCCGGCGCAACTGGATGTCCAGGATGGCGTGCATTTCCGCCTTCGCCAGCGGGTGAAAGACGACAATCTCGTCCAGGCGGTTGAGGAACTCCGGGCGGAAGTGCGCCTGGAGGATGCGGTTGACATCCTCGCGAGTGACCTCGTGATCTTGCCTGAGCCACAGCTCGTTGCCCAGGTTGCTTGTCATGATCACCAGTGTATTGCGGAAATCCACCGTGCGTCCCTGCCCATCCGTCAGGCGCCCGTCGTCTAGCAGTTGTAAGAGCACGTTGAACACCTCGGGGTGGGCCTTTTCGATTTCGTCGAACAGCACCACGCTGTACGGGCGGCGGCGCACCGCCTCGGTGAGCTGCCCGCCTTCCTCATAGCCCACATAGCCGGGTGGGGCGCCGAGCAGGCGTGAGACGGTGTGCTTCTCCTGGTATTCGCTCATGTCGATGCGGATCATGGCCCGTTCGTCGTCAAAGAGGAACTCGGCCAGGGCGCGTGCCAGCTCGGTCTTGCCTACCCCGGTGGGGCCGAGGAAGATGAACGAGCCGATCGGCCGGTTGGGGTCCTGCAGGCCGGCGCGTGCCCGGCGCACGGCGTTCGCCACCGCCCGCAGGGCGTCTTCCTGGCCGACCACGCGCTGGCGCAGGCGCTCTTCCATGTGCAGGAGCTTCTGCATTTCGGCTTCCAGCAGGCGCGAGACCGGGATGCCCGTCCAGCGGCTGACCACTGAAGCGATTTCTTCGGCGTCGACTTCCTCTTTGAGCAGGGCGCCTTCCGCCTGGAGCTGCTTGAGCTTTTCCTCGGCCGCCGCCAGGCGGTTCTCCAGTTCGCGCATCTCGCCGTATTTCAGGCGGGCCAGCTTTTCCAGGTCGTTGCGGCGCTCGGCCTGCTCCATCTCGAGCTGCATCTGTTCGATTTTCTCCTTAATGGCGCGCAAATCGTCGATGGCTTCTTTTTCGGTCTCCCAGCGGGTGTGTAGGCCGGCCGAACGCTCGCGCAGGTCGGCCAGCTCCTGCTCCAGCTTTTCCAGGCGTTGGCGCGAGGCCTTATCTTTTTCCTTCTGCAAGGCTTCCCGCTCGATCTCGAGCTGCATGATCTGCCGGTCGACCACGTCCAGCGCCTGCGGCTTGGAATCGATCTCGGTACGCAGGCGGGCGGCCGATTCGTCGATCAGGTCGATGGCTTTGTCCGGCAGGTGGCGGTCGGTGATGTAGCGGTTAGATAGGGTGGCTGCGGCAATCACAGCTGCATCCGTGATGCGCACACCGTGGTGCACCTCGTAGCGCGATTTGAGCCCGCGCAGGATGCTGATGGTGTCTTCGACGGAAGGTTCGGCGATCATCACCGGTTGGAACCGCCGTTCGAGAGCGGCGTCTTTTTCGACGTACTTGCGGTACTCGTCCACCGTGGTGGCGCCGATCATGTGCAGCTCGCCGCGGGCAAGTAGGGGCTTGAGCATGTTGCCGGCGTCGATGGCGCCTTCGGCGGCGCCTGCCCCGACCACGGTGTGCATTTCATCGACGAATAGAATAATTTCACCGGAAGCCGAAGTGATCTCTTTGAGGACAGCCTTCAGCCGCTCTTCGAACTCGCCGCGGTATTTGGCGCCGGCTACCAGGGAGCCCATGTCGAGCGCCACCAGGCGCTTGTGCTTGAGGCCCTCGGGCACGTCACCGTTAACGATGCGCTGCGCCAACCCCTCCACCACGGCAGTCTTGCCCACGCCGGGGTCTCCGATCAGGGCCGGGTTATTCTTGGTGCGGCGGGAGAGGATCTGCACCACGCGGCGGATCTCTTCGTCGCGGCCGATGACCGGGTCGAGCTTGCCCTGGCGGGCGGCGGCGGTCAGGTCGCGGCCGTATTTCTCCAGGGCCTGGTAGGTCCCTTCCGGGTTCTGCGAGGTGACGCGCTGGCTGCCGCGCACTTCGCTGAGCGCCTTGAGGATGGCTTCCCTGGTCAGGCCGTGCTGGCTAAGGCGCTTGCCTTCGCTGCTCTCGGTCAGGGCCAGTAAAATATGCTCGGTAGAAACGTACTCGTCCTGCATGCCCCTGGCGAAGCGTTCGGCGCCGGCCAGCACGTCCGAGGTTGGGCGAGCCAGGCCGGGCGTCTCACGCGTGCTGCCGTAGACGCGCGGGCGGTTTTCCAGCTCTTTGACCAGCTCCTGGCGCAGGGCGGCCGTGCTCCCGGCTACCTTGGTGATGACTGCCGGAACGACACCTTCGGGCTGCTGGACGAGCGCCAGCAGCAGGTGGGCTGGCTCGATGGTTTGGTGGTTATAGTCCTGGGCCAACTGCTGGGATTGCAGGATGGCTTCTTGAGCTTTTTGAGTGTAACGATCAAGGTTCATGGGGTTACTCCAAAGAGAGATTTCAGTCCCTAAAGAACGGGGATATATCGCCAGGATTCGGCTTTCAAGGCACAACTGATAGCCGTTTGGTGTGTTTCCATTATGGCGCGCCGGCATAGGAATTGGATTAATAAAATATTAGAGGAATATAGAAACGTTCTCGTTTTCGTCGGCCAGGGATTGGTAATAAACCGCGGGTCCTTTGATTTCCCCCAGGGTATCAAGCAAGGCATAGGGCCATACCTGGTCGAAAGGCGCGTCGCTGGGACCTGGATAATGGGAGATGATACCATTGATCGTATTTCCTTTTCCAGTGCACCGGCCACAGGCGCGGTTCTTTCCACTGGGCTTCCAGGCGTAATTCACCGTTTGCCAGCGCCCCGGTGTAGCAGTAATGGTTCTTCGAATCGAGCAGGCTTGGATAATTATCGCCCTGCGGCTGAAAATTCAGGGTTGCCAACAAGGACGTTTCGCAAGGCTGTCCCGGCGCAACGACTTTCACGCCAGTCCGTTCAAGGATGCGTTGGATGGTGGGGGCAACCGGCTGTTCGGCGCCCGTCACCACACCCGGGAATGTCTGATCCACCGCCAGGCAGAGACTGGTTATGGCCAGGGTTGGGGTTGGCGTAGGGGTAGGTGAAGGACCCGGGTAGGTGGGGGTTAAGTGTTATGCTGGAGACAGGCGTGGGGGTCGGTGGTGCGAGCTGGAGAGGAGAGCAGGCCAGGAGTAAGACCAGCAGGGCGGCCAGTACCGCAGAGCTGGCGACCAGCCGCCGCATCACTTTTGTGTCTGCCCGGATTTTTGCCATTGGCGATATTTACCGATCAGCTCGGTTTTGTCCCGCCGGTCCATGGCTGCCAGACCGACCATACCGGCCGCAAAACCCAGCACGGCTGCCAGCAATCCAAGCAAGGCAATGAAACCAGCCACAGGCAGGATCAACGGTCCGAACTTCACATGCGTGACTGAGACAAAGAACGGCATGGGGGTTGGCATAAAGCCCATGTAGCCGATCAGCCAGGAAAGGGCGAAGGCCAGCACATAGGGTGCCCCGTAATTATTCCAACGCTTCTTATCCAGGGGATGCGATAGGCTTGAATAGAACAACCGGCGGGCCAGGATCCCACTGATCATCATGGCGATGAGTGAGTACCAGAAACCTCGCGTCATGCCCCCCGAGCCATATCCTGCGAGACCGCCTAATACTACCAGGGCAGCAATGATCAAAGCCATGCCGAGTAGTTTTCCAACCATACTGGTCAGCGGATATTTTTTGATGTTCTCTTCGCTGGTTTCCGGGCGGGCGAAAAACTCAGCCAGGCGCGAGGGCGACCGTCCGCTGGCGCAATCCGTACATTTATTGGGTGAAAGGGTCGAACGGTTCCAGACAGTCAATTTCTTACCACAGTCTACGCATACGGCAGCGGCCATTTCTGCACCTCCTATTCAAGCAAGCTTGTCACATGAAAAAAACACCCGCAGTCCATAAGAGCGGGTGTTGGATGAAAGATTGACGCTGCATTACCACCCCCAACCCTCCGGGCTGATGTTGCGATCGCCTCTGTTAACAGGCGCTGGGTTCAATCTATCTTTAATAATAAGGACATTTGCCTTTTTGTCAAGAAGATTTCTTCGGGATCTGTGTCTTCTCTGATCTTATCTGAAAACTGACGACTGACGACTCTGTTATAATCTACCTAATCCCTCATTCAAGGATCGCAGAATGACCGACGAAATTTCCCCTGAAACGTTTGCTTACCTGGTCGGGCTGGCGGCGCTCGAGCTGGACGAGACGCAGGCCGAGTACCTGCGCAGCGAGCTGAACCACCAGCTCAAGGCCATCCGCGAGCTGGAAGCCATCCAGCTCGACGAGAATGTCCCCATTTCGCTGCACGGTGTTTCCTACCCACCCGAGATCAGCCCGGCCCTGCGCCCGGATGAATGGCAGCCCGACCCGCATACCGCTGCCATCCTCGGCCAGGCACCCCGCCAGTCCGGCGGTTACATTGAAGTCCCCGACATCCCCCATACCACACTGGAATAAGCCATGGAACTGTGCGATCTTTCTGCTCTCGAACTGGCCCAGATCGTGCACCAGCGCCGCGCCTCGGCCGTGGAAGTGCTCGATTCCTGCCTCAGGCGCATCGCGGCGGTTGATGGCCGGCCGGGCGTTCTGGATGCCGGCCGGCTGACAGATGAAGACCAGCGCGGCGTGCACGCCTTTATCACCCTCACCGCCGGGCGGGCGCGCGCCCAGGCCGCCGAGGTGGACCGCAAGCTGGCCGCCGGCGAAGAGCCGGGCCGGCTGGCCGGCGTGCCCTTTACCACCAAGGATATTTTCTGCGTCAAGGATACCCCTTCGACGGCCGCCTCGCGCATGCTGGCCAACTTCGTGGCTCCCTACACAGCCACTCCCGTGGCGCGCATGGAAGCCTCCGGGGCGGTGATGGTCGGCAAGGTCAACCTGGACGAATATACCTACGGGTCGTCTACCGAATCCTCGGCTTTTCAGCCCTCCACGCGCAACCCATGGAACCTCGGGCGCGTGCCGGGCGGCTCTTCGGGCGGCAGCGCCGCCTCGGTGGCGGCCGGAGAAGCCGCCCTCTCGCTGGGCACCGATACGGCCGGCTCAATCCGCCAGCCGGCCGCCTTCTGCGGCGTGGTAGGGGTGAAGCCGACCTACGGGCGCGTTTCACGCTACGGGCTGATCGCCTTCGGCTCGTCGCTCGACTGCCCCGGCCCGCTGGGGCGCACGGTGACTGACGCGGCCCTGATGCTGCAGGTGATCGCCGGCCCCGACCCGCACGACAGCACCGCCGCGGCCGCGCCCACGCCGGACTACCTGGCCAACCTGGAAGCTGGGGTCAAAGGCATGCGCATTGGCCTGTCGCCGGAATATTTTCAGATCACCTTCCCGGATGCGCGCACGGGCGAATACCAGCAGCAACCGGTGCCGCCCGAGATGGAGCAAACTGTGCGGCATGCCGCCGTGGCGCTGGCCGGACTAGGAGCTGAGATTGTCGAGGACGTGCCCATGCCCAACACACGTTACGGTATCCCGGTCTATTTTGTCATCAGCCGGGTCGAAGCCGCCTCCAACCTGCACCGCTACGACGGGGTCAAATACGGCTACCGCACTGCCCAACCAGTGCGTGAACTAAAGGAGCTGTACCGCAAATCGCGCAGTGAAGGTTTCGGTTTGCAGCCCAAGCTGCGCATCCTGATGGGCATGTACGTCAGCGCCGCCCAGTATTCAGCGCAATATTATAAGCGCGCCCTGCGCGTGCGCAGCCTCATCCGCCAGGACTTCGAGCAGGCTTTCGATCCGCAGGGAAAATACCGCCTGGACGCCCTGCTCACCCCTACCACGCCTACGACGGCCTTTCCTATGGCGGCGGTGTATGGCGATTCGGTGCTGATGCAGTACGCCGACCAGCTCACCGTGCCAGCTAACCACGCCGGTGTGCCGGGCCTCTCCCTGCCGGGTGGAATTGCCCCGGATGGTCTGCCGGTCGGCCTCCAGTTGCTCGGTCCGGATTTCAGCGAGGGACGCCTGCTGCAGATCGGCCGGGCCTACGAGCTGGCTACCGAGGCGGAGGCGTGGCGCAAGGTGAGGCCGGGGGTGCTGGGCTAGGCGCCTTGCCACAGTTGCCGGCTAACCATCTCCAGAAAGGCCTCTACCACCCGTGGGTCGAAATACGCGCCGGCCCCGGCGCGAATATACTCGACGGCACGCTCCTTCGACCAGGCGGATCGGTAAGGCCGGTCGGAAGTAACGGCGTCCCACACGTCCACCACGGAGAAGATGCGCGCCGCCAGGGGGATTTGCTCGCCCGCCAGCTTGCGCGGGTAGCCGGTGCCGTCCCATTTTTCGTGATGGCAGTAGGGAATATCCAGCGCCAGCTGCAGGTAAATGATCGGCGACAGCATCTCGTAGGCGAGCTGGGGATGTTTACGCATGCTTTCCCATTCTTCGGGGGTAAGCGGCCCGGGCTTGAGCAGAATGTTATCGGGCACGCCCAACTTACCAATATCGTGCAGCAGCGACCCGCGCCGGAGGTGCACCAGCTCCTCCCGGCTGACCCCCATGATCTCTGCCAGCTTTTCGGTCATGTCCGTCACCCGCTGGGTGTGGCCTTCGGTTTCCTTATCACGCAGGTCGAGAGCGCGCGACCAGCCCTCGATGGTGGCATCGTAGGCCATAAACAGCTCCATATTTGAATTCTGCAATCCCTCGAACAACGCCGCGTTATCAACGGCGATGCCCGCCTGCCCGGCAAACGTCTCGAACAGGCTGAGCCACTCGGCGTTGTGGTTGAACGGGGCGCGGTGGTAAACTTCCATGACGCCGTTCACCTCGCCCTTGGCCGACAGGGGCAGGGCGTGGTAGGTCACGAACCCTTCGCCTGCCAGGCGGGCCGGGTTCTGGAACGTCCCTTCTACCTCGGCCAGGTTGGGGATGAAGATCAGGGAGCGCTCGCGCAACCCCCGGCCGGCCTGGCTTTCCTCGACCTTCAAGCGGGCCTGCTCGTTGGCGTGACCGTGGAATCCTTGGCCGGCGCAGTATTCGAGCGCCTGCAGGTGCGGATTGAGCAAGAAAATGTCGGCGGCGTCCACTTTCAACTGCTCCAGGGCATGCGCCAGCAGGATGTTGAAAGTGAAGCGCACATCCAGGCTGCTGGCGATGGCGCTGTCGATCTCGCGCAAGGCGCTGATCTGTGCCAGGTGCTGCCGGGTTTGCTCGTACAGGGTAGCGCGGTAGATGGCATTGGCGGAGATGTCGGCGATAGCCGAGAGCAGGCGCACTTCCTCCTCGCTGATGGGGGTGAAGCGGCTGATCCACAGCGAGCCGATGATCCGCTCCTGGGCGATCAGCGGCTCCCCGGCAGTGGCGTATTTGCCTCCTTTCAAGTTGGTGTCGAGGGACCTGGGATCGCGCAGGGCGTCGTTGTTCAGGTACGGCTTACCGCTCTCGAGAACGTAGCTGTCCAGCCCGCGGCCGGGCGGGATGCGCGCTCCTAATTTTGGGGTAAATTTGCCGTGGGTGGCCATGATGATCGAATCGCCCGTGTTCGGTTCCAGGATTGACAGGTCGGCCGAATCGATGTGTAGCAGGCTTACAGTTTGGTTGATGATGATAGGAAACATCTCTTCCAGAGTGACCGCCGAGCGCAGAGCCTGGCTCAGGGCGGCAATCACCTGCAGTTCCATTTCGTGCTGCTGGCGTTCGGTTACATCCCGCGAGTTGACCACCAAGGCGTTGACATTCGGGTCTTCCAGCAGGTTGGCGATTGTGACTTCGTGGTGATGCCACACACCATCCACGTGGCGCAGGCGCATGACCCTGGCATCGGAAAGATTGCCAGTTTTTTTCATAACCCGGCGAAAGATCTCTTTCAGCCTGTTCAGGTCGTCAGGGTGGACCAGGTCGAAATAAGAGAGGGAAATCAGCTCTTCAGGTAAGAAGCCGGTGGTGCGCCTGACCGATGAGCTGACGTAGCGGATGGTGTAGTCTGGATCGAGCAAGAAGAGCATGTCGGTGGAATTTTCGATCAGGCTGCGAAAGCGCGCTTCGCTAGCGCGCAGGCCCTCCTGGCGGCCCAGCTCCTGGCGCAGGCGCCGGGTGGCGACGGCGTTGCGCACACGCAGGTTGATCTCCTCCAGATCAATTGGCTTGGAAAGGAAATCGTCCGCCCCGGCGGCGATGCCGCGCAGGCGGTCGGCGTGCTCGCTGAGGGCAGTGACCAGCAGCACCGGAAGCTGGCTGGTGGCCGGATCGGCTTTGATCTGACGGCACACTTCGAAACCGTCCAGGCCTGGCATCATGACGTCCAACAAAACCACGTCCAGCGGGGTGGCTGCCGCCGTCTGCAGGGCCTGCTCGCCATTTTCGGCCTCGCAGACGGTGTAACCGTGGAATACCAGCAGGTCGCGCAGCAGCTTGCGGTTGCGCTCTTCATCGTCCACCACCAGCACGGCCCCGGCTGGAGCGGGGGGAAGTTCCTGAGCGTCTGCTATCATGCCTCTTCTCCTGGCTGGGGGGCCGGCAGCGGCAGGGTAAAGACAATCCGGCTACCCCAGCCGGGCCCTTTACTCTCTGCCCACACTTGGCCGCCGTGCAGCTCGACCATGCGTCTGACCAGCGAAAGGCCCAGGCCGGTCCCGGGCGTTTTGCCGGCCTCGGAGTTCTTGACCTGGTAGAAAGCCTCGAAGACGCGCTCCAGGTCATCGGCCGCCAGGCCGATGCCGGTGTCGGTCACGCTGACCTCCACCCACGGCTGGCCTTGGTGGCTTTCCACCCCGTCCACCAGCCGCGCCGAGAGGTCGACCGCCCCGCCATCCGGGGTGAATTTGACCGCATTAGCCAGCAGGTTATACAGCACCTGCCTGAGCTTGCTCT
>Ga0187886_1004424_pt1 | contig 10104 bp, 10 predicted proteins | sample June2016WEW_20_1_FD_133001 | JGI IMG/M metagenome (GOLD analysis project Ga0187886, IMG submission 133001) | Peatland microbial communities from SPRUCE experiment site at the Marcell Experimental Forest, Minnesota, USA - June2016WEW_20_150 | ecosystem: Environmental > Terrestrial > Soil >... | reverse complement strand
GGTGTTGGGGCTGGGGGGTTAGGGAAGCGAGTAGCGGTTTTGGAAAACCTTCGTTTTTGGGAAGGAGAGGAAGATAATGATCCCGCCTTCGCTAAACAACTGGCGGCGTTGGGAGACCTGTACGTCAATGATTCTTTTGCCGCCTCTCATCGTGCTCACGCCTCGATTGCCGGAGTCCCTAAGTATTTACCTTCCTACGCGGGGCTGCGTCTTGAAGAGGAGGTAAGCCAACTGGGAAGTGTTTTGAAGAATCCCAAACGTCCGTTGGTATTTGTCTTGGGAGGTGCTAAAACGGAGACGAAGCTTCCTCTGGTTAAGGACTTTTCTAAGGTTGCCGATTTTGTTTTGCTCGGTGGTTTGCTGATGTTCCATATCGAGTTAAAGAAGATTTCAAATGTTATTTTCCCAATGGATGCAGTTTCAACTTTTGATATAGGTCCAAAATCAATCACGCTGTTTTTGGAGAAGATTAAGGAAGCCGCGACAGTGGTTTGGAACGGACCGCTTGGAAAGTGGGAGGAAGAGGGATATGCTGCAGGAACGCGCGCGATCGCCCAAGCGCTTGCCTCTCACCCTGGCAAAACTGTGGTAGGGGGAGGAGATACGATTGCGGCTTTAAGTGCTTTTGGCCTTTTGGAAAAAATGGGTTACGTTTCGCTGGGTGGGGGAGCAATGCTTGAATTTTTATCTGGCGGGAAACTTCCTGGTCTTGCCTCTTTAGGGTATTACAGCAAGTAATTAGAACTCCTCCCCTCTTTCAAGGTAAAATCAGTACGCCAATGCTTAAGATTCTCAAACCTACGCGGATGGAGCGTTGTACCGGTTGTGGACTTTGTGAACTGGTCGCTTCCCGAATTACCAAGAAAAAACTTTCTTATTCTGATTCTTTTTTGCAGATCCGTAAGACTTCTGCAGGGCAGCCTTTCTTTAAGGCGGTAATTGATTACGGCCAAAAGACTGGTTATTCAGAGGTAGGGAGTATTTGTCCGGAAGATTGTTACGACGTCGAAGAATAATGACTGCTCCAACTTTTCTTCAGCTTAATCTCTCCGACGAGACCTTTGAGGTTAAATCATATGAGGAGCTCGTTCCTGGGGTTGGGGGCTTGGGTTGGGCTCTTCCCCTCTTCGAGAAATTTTTAAGTGAGGATCCGATTGTTTTTGCCGTTGGGCCTCTGAGTGCAGTTTTTCCTGGAGCCTCAAAGACTGTGGCAGTTTTTCGCTCTCCCCAGACGCATGGTTTGGTAACTTCTTTCGCGGGGGGGCAACTAGCCCGCTTCCTACGGGCGGCGGGATATCAGGGGATGGTAGTGGTTGGGCGTGCTGCGCGACCTACGTTTGTTTCAGTCGATGAGGGGAGAATTAATTTTTCCGATGCGAGTCCGTTTTTGGGGCTAGATACCCCGAAAGCCTTTGAACGGATTCTCTCCTCCATTACGGGAGTTCCTGGTCGCCAAAGCATTCTTGTTTCTGGACCGGCCGCTGAGCGGGGATTGGTTTTTTCGCCCTTGTATTTGGATGAGTTTTTCTCCTTTCCGCGTGGGGGGTTGGGGAGAGCTTTTGCCCAAAAGAATCTCAAAGGCATCTCCATGTCTGGAAAGAAGGGTGAGCAGATCCCTAACGCTCGGCGGTATGGGGAAGTATTTACCGCGCTGGTTAAAAGTCTAAAAGGTTACAGCGAGCTTTCCGAGTTGGGTACGCTACGCAACCTCACCACGGAAAAAAAGCTTTCTGCTGTAGTGACCAATAACCTTACGGAGTTTAATTTCGTGGCGGAAGAGTTGCTTGCACCAAAGTTTGCGCGGGGGCTTGGGGCGAAGCGGGTCGCGTGTGGTGGTTGCCCTGTCGGTTGCATTCATCTTCTTCGTCAGGAGAAGCGCTTCACTTTTTACGATTACGATGGTGTTGTGGCACTGGGTCCGTTTTTGGGATTGAGTAGCGCGGGAGAGGTCGGAAGACTTTTGGAAAGGGTGTGGGAATTGGGGTTGGATCCTACTTCCTTGGGAGTAATTCTTGCCTATATAACCGAGAAAGAGAAGTTGGAGTTTGGTAGTTTAGAGACTTACTTAACTTTGACTGAAGCCCTCTTTGCTGGGAAGGAAGGTTGGGCTAAGGATCTTTATAGTGGTCTTTCCTCTTCTCCGACAGCTCTTACCCTTGGGGGAATGGAGTTTCTCCCTTACTTCAACGGCTATGCTTCTGTTCTTTCTCAGGTTTTGCAATTGGGTGCAACCACCGAAGAGAACCGGGGCTTTTGGTTGGATCTTGACCTTCTGGGTAAGGAGATTGATTCATCCGACATTGTTTCTCGTCTCATTAATGCCGAAGAGAAGAAGACGTTGGCCCAGCTTTTGATAGGGTGTGGGTATCTTGCCGATACTTTCGAGGATCCTGCCACGGCGTTTGCGGCTTTGGAGGCATTGGGACAGGGTTTTTCCCATGAGCGGCTTCTCGGCGCGGCTAAGGAAACGCTTCGTCTTAAAGTTAAGATCCAGAGGAGCTTGGGCTTTCGCCCCAAGAATGTTAGAATCCCCGAGAGGTTTTTTCAGACTCCGTCTCCACAAGGATTGCTAAAGAAGGAAAAGTTAGCCGAGATGGTTCGGATCTACTCAAAAAAGATTTATGAACCGACAAATTGATCTGGATCAGGTTAATAAAAGAACTTCCGGAGGACGCCGTAAGCGTATAGCTGTTATTTTAATTATACTTGTTGTCTTGTCTTTGATTGGGGGAGCATTCTTTGCGCTTTCCAAGCTCAGCTTCGTGCAGGTGCTTCTTTCTCCAATTTCCTTTGTTGCTCGCTTGGTAAATCCCGTTCAGCTTAAAGAAGAGGACGGTCGGGTGAACGCTTTGGTTTTGGGTTTGGATACCCGCGCTAGTGGGGCGTTGAGGAATACCGATACAATTTTGATTGGCTCAATTTCTGCTACCGAAGGGGATCCGGCACTTATCTCCATTCCTCGAGATTTTTGGTTAAACCTTGCTCCTTATTGTGCACCTTTCAAAATCAACTCCGCTTATAGCTGCGGAGGGACCCAGAAAAATGGTTCGTTTGATGAGGACAAGGGGATTGCGTTTGCAAAGGGAAAGATAGAGGAAGTTTTGGGGATTAAGATCCCCTATTGGGTAGTGGTAGATTTTAGCGGTTTTAAGGACATTATTGATACGCTTGGGGGAATTCAGGTCTGTGTGGATACAGCATTCTCTGACTACTCCTATCCTAATGCTGGTCACGAAGCCGATCCGATAATTTCCCATCGCTACAAGATCCTCCATTTTAAGAAAGGTTGCCAAATGATGGATGGGGAGACCGCTTTAGAATATGCCCGTTCACGCAAGGGGACAAATGGGGAAGGGTCGGATTTTGCCCGTGTAAGGCGTCAGCAGAAAGTAATTACTGCGGTCAAGGATAAGGTTTTTTCGCTTAATCTTCTGCTTAATCCAGGAAAGTTAGTCAAACTTTATCAACAGTTTAGTGCTGTGGTTAAGACTAACGTCGGTTTGGGAGAGATCCAGCGTCTACTGGAGGTTGTGGGTAGGTTGGGAGATGTCTCGAAGGCGCGAAGCTTGGTATTGGATCCAGTTTCGGGGTTGGTTTACCACCCTAGCGACGCTCTCTACGGGGGGTACGTCATTATTCCTAGTGGGGGGAGTGGTTTCTCTAAAATTCATCAAGCGGTTCAAAAACTTCTTTTTGGTGCGAAAACCAAACCTGTCTCCTCACAGGGAGGGAAACAGTGATTTTTGTTTTTCACGGAGAGGATCAACCCTCTTTGCGTGAGGCTTTCCTTAAGCTTAAGAGAAACTACGGCGAGGGGAGATTTTGGACAAAACCAATCTCCGAACTTTCTGCCTTTCTCCGTACTTCCTCACTTTTTGGTAAGAAGGAAATTGTTGCGATTGAAGATCCAGATCTTAGGGGATTGACCAAGGAAACTATTAGCGCTTGGGTGGGAGGAGGAAAAGACGTTGCCCTCCTGTTTTCTCGTCGACTCATGCCGTTTGAGCTGGAGCGGTTTGGTAAGGCACAGGTTCTTGGTTTTGCGCCGAAGATCCCCAAGAACGTTTTCCCCTTTTTAGATGCCTTGGTCGCCCGGGAAAGCGCTAAGGCGCTTAAAGAGGCCCATCGGCTTCTTCGCGAAGGGAATGATCTGGACTACATCCTCAATATGATTACTTGGCAGCTGCGGACCCTCGCTCGGGTTAAGAGTGGTTCGGTAAAAGGAATGAAGGCCTATACGGTTGATAAGCTTCGGGGGGTTGCCCCAAAATGGAGTGAGGCGGATTTGCGTGAGGCTTTTTCTGGACTGTTGGATGAGGATTTGCGCAGGAAGAAGGGAAAAAAAGTGCCTCTGGACTTCTTAATTAGCAGATTGACGCGTTAGTTCACTTCAATATTTCTGTATTAAGGTTGGGGTTGAGAGGTTGTACGGTTTTTTGGGAAAAATCTACCTCGGAAAGAACACTTTTCTTCTCAAGAATGACCCATCCTATCCAGGATGAGATTACGATTACCGTTAGGAGTAGAAGGGCGGTTAGTTCTTTTGTCATTTGATAAAGAAAGCTTTCACTTGGGCGCTTACTTCTAGCGTTGTCTTTCCTTCCTCAGAGCGCAGGTTAGTTTGTAGTGATTGAAGTTCCAGGAGTTGCCCCTTTTCTAGGTTCTTAAGGAAAGAGAGGAGGCGGTTTTGTCCTCCTGTTGCAAAAAGATCGAGGGTATAAAATCCCACTGCTCCTGCTTGATCTTCCTGCGGATGGAAAGAGACAGATTGTAGAGTCATTGCTGCTGCTCCCGCGTCTTGACCGAGTGCTCTAATTACCTGTGGTTGAGACGGTCCTTCTGGAACAATTGCGCTCAGTTTTTCAATTTCGCTTGAAGCAGAGAGAAAGTTTGCCGAAGCTTGGTTTATTGCGTTGATATTTTCGGCAAGAGCCGATTCGTATCGCTTTCCGTCCCTGAGTTGAGAATATGCTTTGACCGTTGAGGAGATTAGTGGAAGTAGCCCAAACACGCCGAAAATTAGGATGGTAAGAACGGAGAGGATGAGGAGAGAATAGTCTGCCCGCTCACTTTGGGTAAAGTACGGCCTTATTTTTGTGAGGTAATAGTAGTATCCGACCATTATTGTAATTTCTCCTTAACGAGACCAAGTTCCATCGTGAAGACAAAATTTCCATTTTGGCTTAGACTGCCCGCGGTGATTGAGGCCCCGTTGATCCAATCTTCTTTGAGGATGTTTGCAGAAAATAATGCAAAGGATAGACCTCTGGGTGTTTCGGCGGTGAGATCAAGCTCACTGTTTTTTAGGGTGAGATTGGTAATAGTGACCGCGGAGGGTTTAAGCTGACTTAACTTGCGAATAGCGCAGGAGAAGCAGAGACTTTGTCTGACTTTTTCAATTGTTTCTAGCTTGAGCTGCGTCTTGCGAACCGTACTTTCAAAGTCAGCACTTTCTGTAAGGATCTGTTCCTTCTCTTTAACCGAAGAGGAGAGGGTACGCAGGTCTAATTCAAGCTTAACGCGGAAGGCGAGAATTCCCAAGAAAAAAAGTTGCAAGATGAGGATTAGCGGGATTCCGACAGTTCTCGCCCAAAAGGAGATTATTTTGCTCCTGCCCCCGCCGCTGGTTGGGGGGAGGAGTTCAATTCCTCGCTTTTCCATTACTTAATTTTCTTACTCAATCTGCTTTTTAATCGTGCGGCCCTGGCCTTTGTTAGAATTTTTCTCTTTGCGGCTTTGTCGATACTTTTAGTAAGTTCCGGCAGGTTCTTTGCCGTTACTGATTTTTTCAAAAGCTTTCGGAGCCCTTCTTTGATGACCCTGTTTGCTGCTTCTCGACGACGACTTTTGCGCAGATTTTTTGCGGCACTTTTAAGGTATGGCATCAGTGGTATGTTAGCATTTTATCGCATGAGAATCTTCGGAAAGATTAGGGAAAAGGTTCAAAATTGGCTGTTTTCTCGGCAGGTAGATGTGCTTTCGGCGGCGATAGTATTGGCAGCATCGGTACTTGTCTCTATGATCTTGGGACTAGTGCGAGACAGGACTCTGGCTCAATTTTTTAGTGGTGATCAGGTTTCTCTTTATTTTGCCGCTTTTCGCCTTCCCGATAGTCTTTTCCAAGTTTTGGTTCTAGGTTCCCTCTCGTCTGCTTTTATTCCTACCTTTATTTCCTACATTTCCCGTCACCAAGAGAAAGAAGCTTGGAGAGTAACGAGCATTATGATTAACTTCTCTCTTCTCGCCTTTGTTTTCTTTGGGAGTTTGGTTGCTATCTTTGCGAACCAAATTTGTACAATCCTTGCCCCAGGGTTTTCCCATGCCGAGGTAGTGCTGATGGCACAATTGACGCGTATCCTTCTTTTGGCCGAAGGTTTCTTTGTTCTCTCGTTCTTTTTGACGGGAGTACTCAAGTCTTTCCAGCACTTTTTAATGCCGGCTTTGGCCCCCATCTTCTACAACTTAGGGATTATCCTCGCGACAGTTTTTCTTTCTGGTACGTTTGGAATCTACGCCCCGGTTTTTGGTGCGGTGCTGGGTGCGGCTGCACATTTTCTTATTCAGCTCCCCCTTGCTGTAAAGCTTGGTTTCCGGCCCCACCTCTCCTTTGATTGGAAAGATCCGGGAGTGAAGAGGATTTCCAAACTGGCTGCACCGCGGGTTGTAGAAATCGCTTGTAGCCAAGTTTTACCGGCGTCGGATCTTTTCTTTTCCTCATTAGTCAGCACTGCTTCTTACGGATATCTAACTTTTGCTACCCATTTGGAGATGGTTCCTGTCAATTTTTTTGGGCTTTCCTTGGCTGATGCTGCGCTTCCGGCGCTTGCATATAAGCAGGGGAATGAAAAGGAGTTTCGAACCCTTTTCTTCTCTATCTTTAGGCAGATTATTTTTCTTGCACTTCCGGTTGCGATGGCGTTCATCGTCTTAAGGATTCCTTTGGTGCGGTTGGCTTTTGGTGCGGCGAAGTTTACCTGGAATTCCACGGTTTTGACTGCTTATACCCTTTCTCTTTTTGCCCTTGGGATTGTGGGTCAGGCACTGACACTTTATTTTGTGCGCACCTTTTATGCCCTGCAAGATACCATTACCCCGGTTATTGTGGGAGTTGCTGATATTCTGTTTGATATATCCCTATCCGCGTATTTTATTATTGTTCTCAAGCTTCCGATCTGGGGGTTGGGTCTTTCTTCCGCAACTGCTTCTCTCATCCAAGCGTTAGTTTTGGCGGTGATCTTGATCCGTCGTCGCGGCTTACCATTTTTTGAATTTTTGACCCCGTCACTTAAGGTTTTGCTTGCGACGCTTTCTTCGGGGGGAGTGATGTATTTCATTATGAAGGTGATGGACCGCTCCGCATGGGACAAACGCCTCTCGTTTTTGGGTAGGTTTGCTTTGCCCGAGCAGTACGCGAAGTTCGTTCTTGATACCCACTACACCAAAAATCTGATTATTCTAACGCTATTGGTGTCAGTAGTTGGCGCACTCATTTACCTTGGCGTTTGCCGTTTGTTGAAGGTTCGGGAGACTTCAATGCTCTCTAAGATTCTACGAAAGGTTCCGCTCTTGGGACGCTTTCGGGTTCCCGCTCAGATAGTGCAGCATGAAGACTGAGCTAGTCCGCAATTTTGCGATTATCGCCCATATTGATCACGGCAAATCTACTCTTGCTGACCGTTTGATGGAGGTAACCGATGTTTTGCCACCTGCACAGACGGAAACCCCCCGGATTGATCGGATGGAGCTTGAAACCGAGCGGGGAGTAACCATCAAGCTTAAAGCCGTGCGCCTTCCTTACCACTTAGGTTCCACTACCTACACCCTGAACATGATTGATACCCCAGGTCACGTAGATTTTTCCTACGAAGTTTCCCGTTCCCTCGCGGCTTGTGAGGGGGCGCTTCTTTTGGTGGATGCTACCCAAGGGGTTCAGGCCCAAACCCTTTCCCACCTGGAGAAAGCGCGAGAGCTTGGACTTACGGTAGTGGGAGCGATTAATAAAGTGGATTCCCCGCTTGCGCGGGTAGCAGAAACCGAAGAAGAAATGAGGCAGCTGGGGGTTAGTGGAGAAATCTTAAAAGTCTCTGCTCTTAAGGGGAGGGGGATTGAGGAAGTGCTTCATGCGGTTGTGGAACGGGTCCCTGCTCCTAAAGGCGCGGGGGAAGCATCTTTTCGGGCGCTGGTTTTTGATTCTGTTTTTGATCCTCACCTTGGGGTGATTGCTTACGTACGCGTAGTGGATGGCGCGGTTGAGGTCCGAGAAGGAGGAGGGATCAAGTTTTTGGGGACGGAGCAAGAGGCTCAAATTAAAGAAATTGGCTATTTTTCCCCAGATAGAAAACCTACCCGTGCTCTTGGGTGTGGGGAAATCGGTTATATCGCCACAGGACTTCGCGACCCCCGGACCGTTCACGTTGGGGATACGGTTGTTCAACTACCCGTGAGGGGTGTTTCGCCTCTCCCCGGCTATCAGCCTCCTCAATCCTTTGTCTTTGCTTCCTTTTTTGCCAAAAACGTGGAGTTTGAAGAGTTCCGTAAAGCGCTTCAGACTCTCCGTCTTGAGGAACCGGCAATTTCCATAGAGGAGGTCTCAACACTTGCCTTTGGGAGGGGATTTAGGATCGGATTTTTGGGGACGTTTCATTTGGAGATTGTGCGTGAGCGCCTCACGCGGGAGTTTGGCCTAGAGCTTATCGTTACTAAGCCTACCGTGGCATTCCGGGGTTTGGGAGAGGAGCCGTGGATTAGATTGACCCTTCTTACTCCTCCAGTATCTTTGTCTGGGGTAGCACGCCTCGTTTTGGAAAGACGGGGAAGGCTGAAGGATACTGAGACTTTGGGGAGTCGTTTGAAAGTTGACGCCGAACTTCCTCTTCTGGAGTTTGTAAGGGGGTTTTATGATGCACTCAAGAGCATTTCCCGTGGCTACGCTTCTTTGTCTTGGGAGTTTTTAGAGTATCGGTCGGTGGACTTGGTGGAATTGGAAATCCTTGTACACAATGAGCCGGTGGAAGGGTTGGCGGAAATTGTTCTTCGGGGAGAAGCGGTACGCCTCGGGCGAGAGAAGCTCAAGCGCCTAAAGGAGGTTCTTCCCCGAGAATTGTTTTCATACGCGGTTCAGGCACGGGTGGGTGGAAAGATTATTGCGCGCGAAGATGTTCCTGCCATGCGCAAGAATGTTCTCGCTAAACTCTCGGGAGGGCATGTCGAGCGTAAGATGAAGAAACTTCAGGAGCAAAAGAAAGGAAAAAGGCGTTTGGCAAAGTTCGGCAAGGTTGAAATCCCTCCTGAAGCGTTTTTGGTTTAGGGGTTGCTTTTTCCTCATTTTGGCTTATCTTTAAAGTTAAGCAAACTTAATCAAAGGAAAGGAGAGATCTCGTGGACTTTCAGATTGAGTCCGTCTTGCGCGAAAAGATTTCCCGAAGAGAACTTAAGGCGTTTCGCGAGTTTGTAATGCGCGGGAACCTCCACCCAAACTTCCAACGATGCCGCTACATCCTTAAAGCGAGCGTAGGAGAAAGGTTGGTAGGGGTTTTGGGGATTGAGTTTTGGGGGAATTATATTTCCCTGCGGGCGCTTTTTGTGGATAAGGAGTTTAGGAAGAGGGGGATTGGGGGCGCTCTCGTGAAGAAGGCCCAAGAGATCGCGCGAAAAGAGGGTGTGCAAAGCATCTTTTCCTATACTCTCTTCTGGAACAACCGTTTCTACGGGAAGTTAGGATTTGTCCGCGTGAATGTACATTCGGTTCCGTGGGATATCCAACAGTGTGTAAAGTATCACCATCCCCACTATCGAAGCTGCTGCGCCTTGGAGTGGAAATGTGCACAGACCCAGTAAAGGCAACGATTGCTTCTTACGAGAAGTTGTCTGAAAGTTACGCGGAGAAGTGGCTGGATGAGGTGGTAATGCAGGAGCAACGAAGCTTCTTTAGTAGGCACCTCTCTGGATGCCGCATCTTGGATGTAGGTTGCGGACCAGGACGTGATGCACGAGCTTTTTCTGACTCTGGTCATCGCGTTGTGGGAGTAGATCTTTCCTTGCGATTTCTCGAGATCGCGCGGAAGATTGCGCCCAAAGTTCCGTTTCTTGAGATGGACATGCGTG
>Ga0187886_1004423_pt1 | contig 10108 bp, 11 predicted proteins | sample June2016WEW_20_1_FD_133001 | JGI IMG/M metagenome (GOLD analysis project Ga0187886, IMG submission 133001) | Peatland microbial communities from SPRUCE experiment site at the Marcell Experimental Forest, Minnesota, USA - June2016WEW_20_150 | ecosystem: Environmental > Terrestrial > Soil >... | reverse complement strand
TCCGGTCCGCGTTCATCCGCTCTTTTGGTTAATGACCGCCCTCCTGGGAGCCTCATCCGGCAGCTTGATCGGACTGCTGATCTGGATCCCGGCGGTGTTTGTGTCGATCCTGGTTCACGAGTTGGGACACGCGCTGACGATGCGTCGCTTTGGACAGGTTCCGCAGATCGTATTGCACATCGGCGGCGGATTGACTTCGGCCGAGCCCTTCTGGTGGGGGAACCGTCCGGTTGTCGTGCCGCTGACTCCCGGCCAGGAGGTGCTCATCTCGCTGGCCGGCCCCGGCGCGGGGTTTGGGCTGGCCGCGCTCGTGACGGGGATTGTCGCCGCCGCTGGCGGATCCTTGGGCGTAACATTGCTGCTCGGAATCCTCCCGCTGCCCGTCGCCGGGTTTTCCGCGAGCCTCGGAATTGCGGCCTTGATCGCGAATACCTTTCTTTGGTTCAATGTTTTCTGGGGATTGATCAATCTGATTCCCGTCTTCCCGCTTGACGGCGGGAATATCGCGCGCACTTTGCTCGTCCAATCCGATCCATGGAACGGTGCGCGCAATTCGCTGCGGATATCGGTAATTGCCGGTGCCGTCGCCGCCGCCGTCGGCCTGATTTTCCTGGCCAGCCCATTCCTTGCGCTGCTCTTCGGGTTTCTGGCATTCCAAAGTTACCAATTGCTGCAAGGCAATGCGGGAAGCGGATTATTCTGAAAGTGAAGGAAGTAGCTCTGCTTTCCCAATCGTTTTGGAATTGAATAATGATGCCGCGTTTCCAATCCATCCGGTGAATGCCATGAATGGCGCAACCGGATCCGAAAGAGATACAATCGACCTGCCGGCATTGTCCATTCGAATGGCGAAGGAATCACGCATGGATTCCTTCTTGGCATGTCGGAAAGAATAACCGAGCGATTGCTCGCTTGAACCGATCGGAAATATCTGGTTGGCGATTATATTAAAAGAAAGGCGGATGCCATGAAAGCCATTGTTGTTTACGAATCGCTCTGGGGGAACACCGCCGCGGTCGCACGAGCTATCGCGGAAGGGCTCGGATCCGGCGCGAAGGCGCTCTCCACCGCCGAGGCGAACGCCGCCGCGCTCGCGGGCGCCGTCCTGATCGTGGCGGGCGCGCCGGTGCTCGGGTTCCGCGTTCCATCGGCGCAGATGCTCCAAATGATCGATTCGAGCCGCGAAAAAGTTGCGCCCGATCTTTCCCAACCGGCGATGGGGCAATGGCTCGACGCGCTTCCCGCCGGGCGCGGTCGCGCGGCCGCGTTCGAAACCCGCATCTGGTGGTCGCCGGGCGGCTCGACCGGCGGGATCGAACACGGGTTGGAAAGCAAGGGATACAGCCTGCTCGCCAAAGCCCGGCGCTTCATCGTCAAGGGTAAATACGGGCCGCTGCGCGAAGGCGAAATCGAAAAAGCGCGCGCCTGGGGGGCGGAACTCGCGCAGGCGATGAAGGCCTGACCGCACGCGGCCGCGTCAACCAACTGCCATAAAGCCCGCGGTTGATTCTTCCGCCAGGCTGGACATTCTCCGACGAGGAACGAAATATGATCATTCCAAAATATTGGGCCAAAGGAAAAAAGATCGTCGCGCGGCCGGGCAAGGGGAATTTTAACGTGATCAACTGGCAATGGTCGGACGCGAGCGTTGACGATGCCCGGCAAAAAGCGGAGTCCCACGCGGCCGAGATCGCCGAAAGGGTTATGCGGGGAGAGGCGCTCGACCGGTACGGCTACGCCGACCGGCCCCTGCGGGAGGAAATAAAAGAGTCGATCCGAACCCCCTTCCAGAACGAGGTCGGCATTATCACGCGGAACGCCTATGGCTCACTAGTTTTAAATTCTGCCAACGCCATGTTCATCGATATCGACATTCCGGAACCGACGAAATCCAAAAAAGCGGGATGGTTCGGCGGCGGCGGAAAAGATTCGCCCGTTGCCGACAAATACCTGCCGGCCGTGCAGAAAGTGGAAACCTGGGCGGGGAAACATCCGGAATACGGGATCCGGATCTACGCGACCTTCGCGGGTTTACGCTGCCTGATCACCAACACCATGTTTGATCCCAAAAGCGAAACTGCGCTGGGCATTCTGGGCGAGTTGGAAAGCGATCCGTTATACGTCCGCCTGTGCAAAGCGCAGGAATGCTTCCGGGCGCGGCTCACGCCCAAGCCCTGGCGCTGCGGCTTCCGCCAGCCGCGGGATCGATTCCCGTGGGAAAATCCGCGCGTCGAGGCGGACTACCGGCAATGGGAAAAGAAATATGAAGCCGTCATATCGAAATATTCCACTTGTCGGCTGATCCGGCAATTGGGCGCTCCGGATATTGACCCCGATATCGAAGCGATCACTTCCTATCACGACCGGGTTACCTGCGTCGCGAGTAACCTGCCCTTGGCGTGAGGGGAATCCCTGGTATTTCCGTTTATTCCCACCGCGCTGCAAATATCGCGTTGCCGAGCTTGACGGCCGCACTATAATCAACATGCCGCACGCGCGGCACCGGCGTGCGCGGCAAGGATTGCCCATGCCGGAGACTAGGAGGAACCATGGCGACTCGAATTTCATCCGCGGAGTGGAAGGGCTCATTAAAAGAAGGGTCCGGGACGATGAAGGTGGGCAGCGGCGTTTTCGAGGGGCCGTTCTCGTTTGCCTCGCGTTTTGAATCCGGCCCGGGAACGAACCCGGAGGAATTGCTCGGCGCGGCGCACGCCGGCTGTTTTTCGATGGCTTTCTCCGGGGCGCTCTCGTCGGCGGGTTTCATCCCCCGCCGGATCGCAACAACAGCCACCGTTCATCTGGACGCGGGTCCCAAAATCACTCTGATCGAACTCGTCACGGAAGCCGACGTTCCCCAATTGGACGATGCGGCCTTTCAGCGATACGCGGAAGACGCCAAGAAGAATTGCCCGGTATCCAAAGCCCTGACCGGTGTGGAAATCCGGCTGAAGGCGACGCTTGTCAAATAAACCGGAAGAGGGCAGTTCCAAGGATAATTCGGATCCCGCCCCCGGCCGCGGAAGCCGGAACGCGGATCCGCCGGCCTGGCCGTCCGGAGATATCTGGGCGAACGGAATCCGCCTGCACTATTACCGCACCGGCGGCGACAAACCGCCCCTCGTTCTGGCGCACGGATTTGCCGACGACGGCCTGTGCTGGACGTCCGTGGCCCGCGCGCTCGAGAGATCGTACGACGTCGTAATGCTGGACGCGCGCGGACACGGGCGGTCGCAAGCGCCGGCCCGGGGGTATGGGCCGCTCGACCAGGCAGACGACCTGGCCGGCGTGATCGCAGGCCTGAAGCTGCCCCGTCCGATCGTGCTCGGCCATTCGATGGGGGCGATGACGGTGCTGGTGCTGGCGGGCCGGCATCCGGACCTCCCGGGCGCCGTACTCCTCGAAGACCCGCCTGCGTGGTGGATGAAAGATTTCCCCCCGCCGTTCACTGCCCAGTGGCGCGCGCAATCCAAGGAATGGATCGCAGGGTTCCGGCGTCATTCGCGCAGTGAAATTATCGCCGCCCAGCGCCTTGCAGCGCCCAACTGGCCGGAGGAAGATTTGATCCCGTGGGCCGATTCCAAAACACGTCTGAGCCTCAGTTTCTTCCACGAGGATGTTCTGCCCGAGGTGGATTGGCCGCGGCTGCTGCGGGGAATCAACTGCCCGGTGCTGCTCCTCACGGCCGATCCGGAGCGGGGCGCGATCGTCACCGATGCGCAGGCCGCCAGCCTGCGGGCGATGGTTTCGCATCTGAGCATCGCGCATATTGCCGGGGCGGGCCACAATATCCACCGCGATCAATCCGCGCGCTTCCTGGAGGTGGTGCGGGCTTTCATGCAAGAACTGCCCGGGGCGAAAGAATGATCCTTCCTTTATTAGCGCGTGATTGTCATACCCACGGAAACCCCCGGCTCCACACGGCGGGTCTGGGCGGGCCTGAGACCGAAAGGTGAAGGCGAGCTGGAACGGTGGACCTTGCAGCAGGCACCCAGAAAGCATTATGGGGATATAATTATTCGTTGTGTTGGAAATTTGGCAGCGACTCCGACGGAGGCAAGCATGTGCATGTTCTGTGCAGCGATCCCTATAACCGCGGCAGGCGGAATCGCCCTGGATAGCAAAGACCGGCAAAAAAGAAAAAGTATTGGACTTCCGTCTAAGCGGATTCGTCCGATCCTTGTTTTGACATTCATCGCGCTCTCCCTCTTGATGGCCGGGTCGATTATCGTCCATATTTTCCTCGGAAATAATCTGCCGCCTGTTTAATAATCTTCTCTACTTTCGAATAATAGTCGTCCTTGCATCATTCATTGTTCATGGGCTAAGCCGATAGTCATAGCACCGGATTCGAATTCTATCCGCATAGTTTGGATATTTTCCAAACCGCCGGACTTCACCATCGACCTTTCTCCTTTTCATCGATCAGAGTCGATATTGGAAATCCGCACGGCGGTATAATCCACTCCGTCGATAACCTTTCGGGCGGGAGGAATTTCCATGATACCCAAACTCAAACGACTCTTCGGCGCGGGTGTTTTCGGAACCGGCTGGGCCAATGCGGGGATCTGCATCCTGCTGGCGGTCGGGGTATTTCTCAGCAACGAGCTCTATGCCGTCCTGAACCACGGGCCAGCGGTCCTGAATTTGCAGACCCCCATCGACACCGCCCTGCCGGTGGTTCCCATCTTCGTCATCCCGTACGTCTCCCTCAATCCGTTTGTTTATGCAACCCTCATTCTCTTCCTCCTTTTCCGGACGAAGGTGTTTCAATCCGCCTGCCTGGCAGTCATCACGGTGATGATGATCAGCTACGGTTTTTATTTTTTCGCGCAGTCGGAGGTGATCCGCCCGGTGCTCCTGGGCACCGACCTGTTCACCCGGATGATCCGCGACGTCTACGCCGGCGACAATCCCTTCAACTGTTTCCCCAGCCTGCATACGTCGGTTTCCACCATCCTCGCAATCCACTGGTGGCGGGTGGACCGGCGCGTGGGAATCCCGGTGGCGGTCTGGACCGCGCTGATCGTCGCCTCGACGATGCTGATCAAACAGCATTACATCGCCGATGTGATATTCGGCCTGGCGCTGGCTTTTGGATTGTGCTGGCTGTATATGCGGCTCCTCCTGCGGAAGGCCTGACCCTCCAAACCCGAAAAACCCCGCATCGGGTTACAAAATTTCCGTTCTTTCTGCAGAGGATGAACGTTTCTAAAATCCCCCAAGCCATCGAAGGCAACCTCTTCGAATTGTATCGGACGGTCGCGGAATTTTCCAAGAAGCCGATCCACATCGGGCCGAACGTCTCCTGGGTGAATCTCACCCCCTCCCCGTGGGCCGGCACGATTTTCGGAGCGGATTTTTCCGCCTCGGATGCCGGGAAGGAAATCCGGTCCGTGAAAGAACAGATCCGGCTCGGAAATGCCCCACGCTCGTGGAGGACCGGCCCGTCCACCCGCCCGGAGAACCTGGAGGAGCATCTGATCCGGGAGGGTTTTGCGAAAAAGTGGGAAACCGCCGGTATGGGGATGGAGCTTTCCGACTCGCCATCCAATGTCGAAACGCCGCCGGGGCTGGAGATCGAAAACGTTTCGAACGATCTCGCGTTGCGCGAGTGGGCGTGGGTGGTCACCCTCGGCTTGTTCAACCACCCCGAATCCGAGGCGGATCATTTCTACGAGTTGATGCATTCCGCTAAAGGCTGCGGCCGGCTGGATTTTTTTCTCGGACGGTACGGATGCCGCCCGGCCACTTCCTCCGCCTCGTTTCTCTCCGACGGGGTGGCGGGGATTTATTTCGTCGCCACATTGCCCGAGTTCCGAAGAAAGGGTCTCGGGCGGAGCATCACGCTCGCTCCCCTTCGAAAAGCACGCGACATCGGTGCGCACGGCGCGATTCTGCAAGCGTCCGCGCTCGGCGAGCCGGTGTACCGGCGGCTCGGATTCCAGCGGTATAGCACGATGGGGCAGTTCGGGTTGGTGGAGTAAACTCCCGGTACCGGCACAGGTAGCGGGGTATCCAATGCGCCGCGAATAGAATCATGGAAGACCTGTAAAGTAAATCCGCCTCCGGCTGCATTTTGCCAGTGAACTTTATTGCTATAATACTCTCAGCCCCCTAGCCTTACCCTCCTAATCACCCGGGGAAAACCGGAAGGGACGGCGGGCAACCGGACTTTCCTACCCGAAAGGATGGTCCATGAAAATCCATTCTTTCATCCGTAATGCTGCAGCCGTCTTCTTCGCTGGCGCCTGCCTTCAGGGATGTGGCTCTCTCGCAACGCCCACGGTCACCCTTACTCCCACTATCGCATACACGGAAACCATGGAGTCCACCGCAACAATAACAGCAACTTTCTCACACCGCCCGACCAACACCACCGTGCGCATGCCGACCCGCACGCCCACCCCGGCCCCCCTAAGCACTCCTCAACCGACGATTCTTTCTTGCGATGTTCGCCCAGGGTTGTGGGAAAGCGAGGAATGGGACGTGGTGTGGCCCATGATATATCCGAATTCGATCGTGTCTTTCCGAATAGAACAGTGTGCGCTGCAAGAAGAGACCGTGATGGTTTTTATTGAGAGCGATATGGGTTTCATAGATGAAGAAATTGATTTAAATAGTACGCTTCAAATCGGGGCTGATAATGAATATTCATTTTCCGTGTCCTTCGATAATCCAAACGGACCGGGGGCGTTCAGTGTTTATGGAAAATTTTCATCCGAAGACCGCTGCCTTGGTTTCATCATGTTTTCCAAAGGTTTTACGGTGGGGAGCCATACCCTTCCGGAAAACGTGACGATAACATTTCATGCCAAGCCGTATGCGGAATTCCCCATATGACCCATTCGGGTTGATGAAAGGCATCCGATGATATATTTCTTGAAGGACCATCCGGATTTCTATTAATGACGGAGCAAAAAGGGAATTTATTACACGAACAAATCGCTTATTGCCGCGCCCGCGCGCCGGAATACGACGAGTGGTTTTTGCGGTAGGGGCGGTACGACCGCGGACCGGAAGTCAACGCACAATGGTTTGAAGAAGTCGCCGTCGTCCGCACCGCGCTCGACGGTTTGAAGGCCGACCGGCCGCCTCCTCCACCTCGTTTCTCGCCGACGGGATTGTGGGGATTTATCACGTCGCCACGCTGCCCGAATTCCGCAGGCGGGGCATCGGGCGCAGCGTCACGCTCGCGCCGCTCTTGACGGCGAAGACCTTGGGCGCACGGGCAGCGATCCTGCAAGCCACCGCGGCGGGCGAGAGTGTTTACCGCCAGCTCGGGTTCCGCACCATCTGCACACTGGGACGATACCGGCTCATGGATTAAGGGCAATCTCCTAACGAGAAATCGGCGAACAATCGTACCCGCCCCAGACAGAAGACGAAAAAAATTTTTTCCATGGATTCCCTCGACGAACTGCTCCACCAACAAATCGCCTACTATCGCGCCCGGGCGCCCGAATACGACGAGTGGTTTCTCCGCCGGGGGCGCTACGACCGCGGGCCGGAAGCCAACGCACAGTGGTTCGAGGAAGCCGCGATGGTCCGTGCGGCGCTCGACCGGTTCCAGCCCGCCGGCGACGTGCTGGAGCTGGCCTGCGGCACCGGTCTGTGGACCCAGCAGCTTCTCGCTGCCGCGCGCTCCGTCACGGCCGTGGATGCCGCGCCGGAGGTTCTCGAACTGAACCGGCAGCGGTTGCACTCGAAAAAGGTCCGATATATCCAGACCGATATTTTCGCATGGAGACCGGAGGAGCGATTCGACACTGTCTTCTTCGGTTTCTGGCTTTCCCACGTTCCTCCGCAGCGCTTCGAGACCTTCTGGCGGACGGTGGCCGATGCGCTCAAACCCGGCGGGCGGGTGTTCTTCGTCGACTCAAAGTTCGATCCAACCTCCGCCGCGCGCGACCATACCCCCGTCGACCCAGTGCAGGGCGAAGCCTTACGGCGGCTCAACGACGGGCGGGAATTCCGGGTCGTCAAGATTTTCTACGAGCGCGAAGAGTTGGAGAAGCGGCTGAGGTTGCTGGGTTGGAACACAACCGTCAGCGAAACGCCGCATTATTTTATTTACGGCGAGGGAAAATTTGTAAATCAGCTATGAACAACGATCAGGCGGTGTGTGAAATTGCCGGGTACATCCACCAAAGAAAAACCTCCCATCCCCTGGCGATCGCGTTGGACGGTATCGACACTGCGGGCAAGACGACCCTGGCTGATTCCCTCGAGAAGGAACTTCGCTCCCGCGGTCATTCCATCATCCGCGCTTCGATCGACGGATTCCACAACCTTGCGAGAGTCCAATGCATGCGCGGAAATCCATCGCCATCACGTCTGAGCCCAGACAGTGGTAGAGTGGACCCGGGTGCTAGATTTTATTTTCCAATCGGCGGAGCGTGCTCTGACCTTCCCATTTAATAAATGTTCCGATTGGAAGGATGGTCTGAATTAACAATATGAGAGACGGTTTTCACTCCAGTCCGGCACGCCCTAATATTGAATTATGATTTCACCAGATCAATTGCCATGGCGATTGCTCCCAATACTCCCGATCTATTCCCAAGGGAGGGCGGGACGATATATTCATCAATCGTCTTCAATAGCATGGGCGATTGAATATATCCGTTCAGTCCTTGTTGCACTTTTCGGCGCACAATCTCGTGTAGACCGGCATGCTGGGAAACGCCGCCTCCCAGCACGATCCGCTGGGGGGAATAGGCGTAGATCAGGTTGATCAATGCCAGGGCAATGTACTCCGATTCCAGCTCCCAGGCCGGATGAGAATCCGGAAGGGCCTCCGCGTTTTTGCCCCAGCGGCGATGGATCGCCGTGCCCGAGCCCAATCCTTCCAGGCAGTCGCCATGATAAGGACAGATTCCCGGGAACGGGTCTTTTTGCCGGTCGTGGGGGATGGCGAAGTGACCGGCTTCGATGTGGACCAGCCCGTGCACCGGCCGGCCGTTGGCCAGGACTCCCACCCCGATCCCGGTCCCAATAGTTATGTAGACAAAGGGGTCAAGCAAGTTGTTTTCCGCCGTCCAGTAATGTTCGCCCAAAGCAGCCGCATTGACGTCCGTATCCAAAACGACGGGTAAATCCAGCGCCCGCGAGATACAGCCGTGCAGATCCACATTAATCCATTCGGTTTTCGGAGTAGTGGTAATGTAGCCGTACGTCGGCGAGGCGGGGTTGAGATCCACCGGGCCGAAGGAAGCGATTCCTACTGCGGCCAGTTCCCCCCGCCGGGCGTACGGTGCAAAAAAGGAATTCGTCTGGTTGATGGTTTCATCCGGGCCGGCGGTGGGGAAACGTTTCTCCTCAACCACTTCGTCCGGGCCGGTTGCGACCATGCAGACGAACTTTGTGCCGCCGGCTTCGATGCCGCCATAGAGTCGCTTCATTGCGCACCTCTCCCAGATTCGAAAATTTCCACTTCGATTGCATATCACCGGGCTTGCAGATGAGCTGGGCGGGAATCCCCAGGCGCCGGAGAGCTAATCCGGTATTGGACACCGCCCCACCGGGAGACAATGCCGCCGCGCCGACCTCGAGCAGATACCCCGGCAGGAAAGGCTCTTTAAATCCTCCGGGAGGGATTGCCGGCATGGCCGGAATAATATCCAGGCAGATGTGACCGGCGACGACGGCGCTTAAGTCCTTTTCCATCACGTCTCTATTTCCCTTTATAGTACCGGGCGTAGTCGTTGCACAGCAGATAGAGCGGCGGCGCGTCTTCGTCAATTTCCGGGAAGCGGCCGACGGGCTCGTAAAAACGATTGTCATGCTGATCGTCGTTGACCAGCGACACCTCGCCGATCAAGACGCGCCCTTGGCCCCAAAACTTGTGGTAACAGCGCGGCTCGAGGGAGATGCTTTCCCCGGGAACGAGCCGGATCGTATCGCCAGGTTCGAGCGTGTGCTGAAGGCCGTCCACGGAAACGTGCACCGCGTTTTTCTCGTCGAGTTGCTCGTCGGTGGTGGCGTGGTAAAGCTGGATGAGGAGTTCCCCGCCGCCACGGTTGATGATGTCTTCCATTTTCTTCCAATGGAAATGCATTGGCGTGACCTGGCCGTCTTCCACGATCATGATTTTCTCGGCGTACAGCTT
>Ga0187886_1004422_pt1 | contig 10108 bp, 9 predicted proteins | sample June2016WEW_20_1_FD_133001 | JGI IMG/M metagenome (GOLD analysis project Ga0187886, IMG submission 133001) | Peatland microbial communities from SPRUCE experiment site at the Marcell Experimental Forest, Minnesota, USA - June2016WEW_20_150 | ecosystem: Environmental > Terrestrial > Soil >... | reverse complement strand
CGCTGCGGGCGTTGTAGGAAATCTCTTCCCGCATTTTTTGTTTTTGATCCGCGGTCATTTTCGCGAACCAGGCGCCGGCGATCGATTCCAAAACGATTCCATTCAACAAGCCGGACCGGATGATCGCGACCGTCAGATCCCCCAGGATGGGAAAGCGCAGCAGATTTTCCATCGGATTGGCTGGCATTGTTTTCGGTTTGAGGATTCCACCCTCGATGCTGACAACCTTCCCGACCACGTCCGCATATCGGGCCGCCATATTCAGCACGATCGCCCCGCCGTAGGAGGCGCCGATCAAATGCGTCTTTCCCAACCGCAACTTTAGAATCAACCGGGCGGCTAGATCGGCCTGCTCGCCGACCGTATAACCGAATCCGGACCGCGGCTTGTCGGAGTCTCCCGTGCCGAGATAATCCAGCGCTAGAAGGCGATATTCCTCGGAAAGCCGCGGAACGATGGCATTCCAGGCCCGGTATGTGCTGAAGGAACCCGGAATCAGGAGGACCGGTTTTCCCTTGCCGATATCCACATAATGGATTTGGTATCCGTCGATTTCGATGAATTCGTCTTCGCCGCATTCCGCTTTGGATAAAAGAGGATGCGTTCGCATATTCCCGCCGATAAGGCTGCCCCTCCTTCATGCCAAGCCGATAATAAAAAGGGGATGACCGGATATGTATCCTTCCATTATGACACATCGTATAATCGAAAGCGATATGGCCACACTGCAGGAAACGCTGGATACGCTGTCGGCGGATGCCGAGTTGGTTCAGTCGCAGGAAGAGGGCGTGGTCCGCTGCCTGGCCTGCGGCCACCGCTGTCTGGTGCGCCCGGCAAGGCGCGGCATCTGCCGCGTGCGCTTCAACCGCGACGGGAAGCTGCGGATGCCGTGGGGGTACGTAGCCGGGTTGCAGGCCGATCCGATCGAGAAAAAGCCGTTTTATCATTTTCTGCCGGGCGGAACCGCCTTAACCTTCGGGATGCTCGGCTGCGACTTCCATTGCGGGTTCTGCCAGAATTGGGTCTCCTCCCAGGCGCTTCGCGATCCGGTGACAGACAGCATGGGGCTGACAATCCACCGCACCTCTCCGGAGGAGATTACGGCCGCGGCGGAACGCTCCCGGGCGGACGTTGTGGTTTCCTCCTACAACGAGCCGCTGATTACAGCCGAATGGGCCGCGGCGATTTTCCGTCCGGCGCGGGAACGCGGATTCAAAACCGCGATAGTCTCCAACGGCAACGCCACGCCCGAAGTACTGGCTTACTTGCGGCCGCACTTGGACGGGATGAAGATCGACCTCAAAGCGATGCGCGAGCGCACCTACGCGACGCTGGGAGGCGTGCTGCAAAATACGCTCGATACCATCCAAGCCGCCCGCCAAGCGGGTTTGTGGGTGGAGGTGGTCACCCTGCTTATCCCAGGCCTCAACGACGATTCGTCCGAATTGTGGGACGCGGCCCGCTTCCTGGTGGGTGTCTCGGCCGACATCCCCTGGCACGTCACCGCCTATCATCCCGATTACCAATACGACGCCGCGCGTCCGACCAATGCAGCTGACCTTACCAGGGCGGCGGAGATCGGCCAGGAGGCCGGATTGCGCTATGTATATGCCGGGAACCTACCGGGAATGGTTAAGGAGCTGGAAGATACCCTCTGCCCGAAATGCCGGCAACCGGTTGTCCGCCGGAGAGGTTACTCAATCCTGGAATACCGGCTCGGGGACGATGGAAAATGTCCGAATTGTGGCGAAATCCTTGCTGGAATTTGGCGTAAACCCGAGGGAGTTGAGGGGAAAGCGCGTTTTCCAAGACCGCTGGACCTATGAATCTTGGGTTTGAAAAAACATGACACTTGTCACTATGGCAGGGTTTTGAGGGAGCGTATTATCTTTTTTAGAGTGCGTTAAGCGCTCCGAATTTCTCTCCTCCCTCCCTCTCCCTCCAAGGTGGTTGTAGTTGGGCCCGCTTGCGCGGGCCCAACTACATTAACCGATCGGTTTCGGTTATATCTTCGCCATCAACTTAGCTTTCTTCTCCTGGAATTCCGCGTCGGAGATGACCCCCTTCTGGCGCAGGGCGTCCAGTTGCGAAATCAGCGCCGGGACGTCGTTTCCGGCGGAAGGCGCACCCGTCAGTCCCTCGAGCTTGGCTTTGGCGTTTACCATGGCGATTTTATATTGGACGGGGTGGGCGATCCGGCGGATTTTATTCACCCCGATTTCACTTGCGGTGAGTACTTCGATGTCGCCGTAGCCAAAGATGCGCCCCAGGAACGTTTGATCCAGCATGACGTCGTTGACTTTTTCCAGCGAGGAATCCACAACGTCTTTATTCAGCACGCCCGAAAGCTGGATCACCCGGCGGTTGGTGATGATGTATTTGCGGTTCGACCATCTCAACACGTCGCGGGTCAGGCTGGCGAGCGGCGCGATCAATACCACCAGCCCAATCAGCGCCAGCGGGACGAAGATGGACAGCCCGACCACTACAACGATAATCACGAGTGAAAGCAGCAGTTCGCTGGCGATTTCCTCCAGCAGCACCAACCAATGCTGGTGGTCCACCAGAAGAATTTCTTCCTTATCTCCGAGCAGGCTGTTCAAGTAGGAATCGGCCATCGTGTCCTCCGAAATGAAAGATCAACCCCGTCGATGCGGTTCCGCAAGGATCGGGGAACGGTTCGATGAGTATATCCGATTCTCGAAAAATCGATATCAAAAAAACGGGCGGCTGACCGCGGAATTCTGCCCGTGCCGGCACGCGAAAAACGGGGTTTCCGGTAAATTCCCCCAGCCGATTTTCTCGGTGGCAGTCCCTCCGAGCATGATCATCGTAAGATAAAATGGATGTAGAATATACCCTATTGTGGATTGGATTCGTCCAGCATGATGAATGCACAATCGGAAGCAACGATCTGGATCGGCGGCGAGGCCGGCGAAGGCATCGGCTCGGCGGGCGACGTCTGGATGAAGACTGTCGCCCGGCTGGGTTTGGGGGCGTTTGCCCATAATTCCTACCAGTCCGTGATCCGCGGCGGCCAGGTGCTGCTGCAAATCCGGATCGGCCCGCACCCCGTTTTATCGCAAGGAGGAAGCTGGGATTTCCTCGTTGCGCTCAGCCAAAGCGTTCTGGATTTAAACCTCCAATCCGCCCGGCCGCAAGGACGCGTGCTGTTCAACGCCGATATCGTCAAGCCGCCGGACTCCCTCGGCTCTGTCCTGCCGTGCGGCGTTCCCGTCGGGGAGCTCACCGCAGACCTGCCCAAGAATCCCGTAATGCAGAACACGGTCCTGCTCGGAGCGCTGGTGTTTCTCCTGAAGGTCCCGTGGGATGTTTTCGAGGGAGCCGTCCGCGCCCAGTTTGGAAAACGCAAGGCGGAGCTTTCCGATCAGAACGTAACCGTCGCCCGGCGGGGGTGGGATTTCGCGCAAAAGACGTTTCCTCCCGCGGAGCACATCGCCCTTTCCGGCGACGGGAAGCGCCGAATGGTGATCACCGGCAACCAGGCCATCGCCCTGGGCGCTGTTGCCGGTGGATGCAAATTCTATGCGGCCTATCCGATGACGCCGGCTTCCTCGATCATGCACTGGCTCGCGCCGCGCGCGTCCCGCTACGGGATGCTTATGAAACAGACGGAGGACGAACTCTCCGCGATTAACATGGCCATCGGCGCGGGGTACGCGGGGGTGCGCGCGATGGTCGGCACGTCCGGCGGCGGATTCGCCCTGATGACCGAAGCCATTGGCATGGCTGGGATGATCGAGGCGCCGGTGGTGGCGGTCCTTTCCCAGCGCGGCGGCCCATCCACCGGGCAGCCTACGAAAACCGAACAGGGCGATCTGTTCCAGGCGCTCGGTGCTTCCCAGGGGGAATATCCCAAAGCCGTCCTTGCTCCGCTCGACGAGGTCGATGCCTACTACTCCACGATCGAAGCTCACAACCTGGCCGAGAAGTATCAAATGCCGGTAATCGTGATCCTGGACCTGTATCTCTCGGAACGCACCGTTGTCGCCGATCCGGAAAGCCTGAACCCCCATGTTCCCATTGAACGCGGCGAGGTGGTGCGTTCCGTGGAAGGTGAATATCTCCGTTACCGCGACACTCCCAGCGGCGTTTCGCCGCGCGCGCTCCCCGGCACGCCGGGCCGGATGCATATCGCTACGTCCGACGAACACAACGAACAGGGCGTGCTGATCACCGACTGGTACACCAACCCCACCACGCGGACGAAGATGATGGAGAAACGGATGCGAAAGATGGAGGGCGTTCGATGTGACACCTTGGAACGCGGATTTGTCTGCGAAGGACCGGAACATGCGGAGATTACCCTGGTTGGTTGGGGATCGACCTTTCAAATCCTGGAGGAGGCGCGCCGTGCGTTGGAAGCCGGCGGGCGTTCCGCCAACCTCATTCAGTTCCGGACTCTCTGGCCGTTTCCGGCCCAAAAGGCGCTTCCTATTCTGCAATCGGCGAAAAGGGTCGTGTGCGTGGAAAATAACTACGGCGGATTGCTCGCCCGCCTGATCCGCCAGGAGACCGGTTTCTCCATTCCATCCGCCATACACAAATTCGACGGCGAGCCGTTTTCGGCCGGACCGTTGACGCGGGCGCTGGAAAAATGTTTGCAGGATGATCCACCCGTCAGCCAGAAGCTCGTCTCGTCCGAGTTGGACCTCCCGGTGATTTTAAAATGAGCACAGCCAGCGAATATAAATCCCACGTCCGGCAAACCTGGTGCCCCGGGTGCGGTGATTACGGAGTCCTCAACGCGCTGCAGACCGCCTGCGCGGCGCTGAGCATTGAGCGCCAGAATCTGGTCGTCGTTTCCGGGATCGGGTGCTCCTCCGACTTACCCCATTTCATGAACGCGTATGGAATTCACACCCTTCACGGCCGGGCCGTTCCGGTCGCCCAGGGGATCAAGATGGCGAACATGGATCTGACCGTGGTGATCACCGGCGGAGACGGCGACGGCTACGGGATAGGGGTCGGTCATTTCATCCACGCCCTGCGGCGAAACCTCGACCTGACTTATATCGTGATGGACAATCAAATTTATGGGCTCACCACCGGCCAGGCGTCCCCCACGTCGGCCAAGTGCGCCAAGACCAAATCCACGCCGGAAGGGAACCCGGAGAACGCGCTCAACCCATTGGCGATGGCCTTGGTGGGCGGGGCGACCTTCGTCGGTCGGGGTTTCTCCGGCGACCCGGTCCAATTGGCCGAGGTGATGAAACGGGGAATCGCCCACAAAGGTTTTTCCCTGGTGGACGTGTTTTCCCCCTGTGTCACATGGAACAAGGTCAATACCTTCGCCTGGTTCCGCGAGAAGGTGTTCAAACTGGAGAGCGAGGGGCACGATCCGTCGAATCTCGACGCTGCGATCAAGCAAGCGATGCGCACCGACGACAAACTGCCGCTCGGCGTGTTCTACGAAGCCGACCGGCCGACCTTTGTCGAGGATGAACCGTCACTGCAAGGGGAGCCCCTCGTGAACAGCCGGATCGGATTGACTGATGAAGAATGGAATGCGCTGATCGAGGAATTCTTATAAATCGATAACGCTATATTAATAAAAAAACTGGTTCTTACCGCAAAGCCCGCCCCTGGTAGGTCGGGCCGGGGACGCATAGACCGTCAAGAAATTTAAGTGAACATTAGCGCTCTTTGCGCCTTTGCGGTGAAATGGTTTTTCCATTCCCCACTTTCCCCATCCCGCTACGGGTCCAACGGGAGAAACCGCATCATGAACTGGCGAACGTGATCATCACTACCGTATTGCCTCCTTGGGGCAGGATGGTGATCGTTGCGACCCGATCGTCTTTTTGCCAGACGTCGATGATATTTGCGCCCTGCTTAGTGGCGCTCAGCAGCGTCCATTTTTGCGCCGGCATTTGCTGCTGGTAAAACTGATCGACCTTGTCCGTCGAATCGGTCGTTGAAAACTCGACCGCCTGATCGGACAATTTCATCAGGCCGGTCGCCCCCGGGTAGAGCGGGATATCCTCGGGCAACCCGCTTTGGGAGAGAGGCACGGTCGGCGCAAGCCCCGGTGTTGCGGTCGCTCGGCCGGGCTTCACGGTCGGTTGGGTTGTGGCGGACGAACCAACGGCACCAAGAAGCAGGAAGGTCACATCCACCCCTGATGGAACGGCTTGACTCAGTCGAAGGGAGACGCGTCGGCCGCTGTTGGTAAACGAGGCGGCGAACGGCAACGGAACGTCCCCGGCCGGTAATTCCTTGTCGCTCTTCCAGCCCAGCGGCGGTAGATTCTGCGAATAAAAATCGAGAACCTGCCGGCCGGTCGAGGCGGTCACGAAATCCGTCATGCCGTTTGCGCGGATGAGCGATTGGGCGTCCGCCATCACCGGAACATCCGTTAGAACTTCCAGGCAGCCTTTCGGCAACGCGACCGACGCCGAGCCATCGGTCCCGTCGACCTCATAGTCCCAGGTTTGAGCGACTTGGGCCTCATTCGAATCGGGCTTTGAAGGAGCGGATACGTTCAACAGATATTTGACGACGTATCCTCCGGTATTGGCGATCCATATTTCTCCGGCGACCTTGGGTTTCGGGTCCGCCCAGGGGAGCGAATTCTGGTCGAAGCGGTAATGCGTCGCGGGGATCCCGTTGACAGATTCGTTTCCGACTTTGGTCGCCTTGGAGACGGGGGACAGCATCGCGGTCGGGTCGATCAGCTTTTTCGCCGATTGTTCGTCATACTCGCCTGCGCATCGCCCCACGGGCGATTTCCACGCGTAAATTGCCGGCCCGAGCCCGATCACCCGCAAATAGGTGGAGGGCTCGTCGCTCCCTTGAATCGTAAGGGAGAAATCGAAATCCCCCGTCGCCGGGGCGCGGGTTAGCTCGAGTTTCGTATGGCGCTCGAACGCGGCGCCTTTGAGGGTCCCGGTGACGTCCTGGCTCAGGGTCGCGTGGTAACCCGCCAGATCCGCCAGACCCAAGGTGGGATCCTGCAGTAAAACCCCCGAGCTGCCGCCGGTTGAAGGGGATGAGGAGGCAAAGGGAAGACTCAGCGAGCAGGAAAGGAGGATCCACCCCCCAACCGCAAGAATATACAACCCAACACGTTTTCCGGAAGGGGGTTGGCTTTTCATTGCGAATCCTCCGGCTCCAGAGAAAGCATCGCCGTGTAGCTGCCGGTCGCAACCGACTCAAGCCGATCCAAGCCCTTCTGGAAGAAATCCAGCTGGATCGAAAGCGTGCCGCCGTCCTCGGAAAAATCCTCCCCGTCGATAAAATTCCCTTCAGATGGGATCATGGCGGACATGGAAACCGGCACTTGTTGATCCCCGCATTGTCCGACAGCGGATTTACCCCACTGAAAGTCTTGAGGCGGACCGAGCGTAAAACGGATTGTCTTTGCGTCGCTGTCTATTTCAGCGGACGCATTCACGCTGCCAAATCCGTCTCCGGAATCCTGGCTGACCAAGGAGCAATCCGGCATAGTTAAATTGGTGATCATGGCGGTGATGTGTATCGCGTTATTCTCGCTCGTCAGCATGTCCGGATGGTCCGGATCCTCCGGCATGAGATCGCCTGACGAATCCACGGTAAATAGCAAAGATTCCGAGATTTCGCCTTCGACGATATCTACGGTCAATTCCCCGTAGAGCTTGTAATGATATTGGCACGATTTCAGGACCTCAATGGTGGTTGTATCGGAGTCCGAAAGAACTTCGCCGGTTGGCGTGCCATTTTCATAATGGTAAACCGCCACATCAACACTTAACGTATCCGTACCCTCGTTTTTTGCCGTAAAGGTGCTGCTCACCACCCCCGCTTTGACAACTGGAAAGAGGCTCTCTTGCGAGAGGGAATTTCCATTCGATGTCCAAAACGTGATGCTGCTAACATCTATCAGCGGCGTTAAGAAACTATCGGGGCCAAACTCGGCTTCCAATATTGTTTTTTGTCCAACGCAGAGCTTCGATATATGAGGTTGGACGAAATGGATCTGATAGCCATGGGCGGTCTCTGCTTTTGGGATCGAGCCGCCGGCCTGTGAAATTTCGGCCGCAACCCGGGAGACCGGCAATGACGATAGTCCAATCAACAAGGAAAGGATCAGGAAAAACCTTACGCGGAGAATTTTCATGCTTCCCCTCCTCCCGGAAACTTTCCGCCAATCATCAGATGATTAGATTCTATGCAGGAATGAAAAAAAAGCAAATTTTGTAAAAAACCCTTCCGATCAGTCCTTGAGGCTTATCCAACAGGATCGCATCTCGACGCCCGCAAGTTTATTGCTCTTCCCGCCGAATAGCGAAAGCATCGCCGTATAGCTGCCGGTCGCAACCGATTTAAGCCGATCCAAGCCCTCCTGTAAAAAGTCCGGCTGGATCGGAAGGGTGCCTCCTCCCCCGGAAAAATCCTCCCCGTCGGTAAAACTCCCTTCGGACGGGATCATAGCCGACATGGAAACCGGCACCTGCTGATCACGCTGCCATATCCGTAACCGGAATCCTGGCTGACCAAGGAGCAATCCAGCATGGTTAAATCGGTGATCATGGTCTCGAGGGTGATCGCGTTATTCTCGCCCGTCAGCAAATCCGGTCGGTCAGGGTCCTGCGCCATGAGATCGCCCACCGAATCGAAGGTAAACCGCAGAGACTCCGAGATTTCGCTTTTGAGATTTTTACATTCAATTCCCCGTGGAGCTTGTAATGATATTGGCACGTTTTCAGGACCTTGATGGTGATGGTGTCCTGGGCGGCGCTGACCTCTTCCTTATAGCCGTACCAATAATTGCATAAAATCGTAACGATCGTATCGGTCCCCGCTTTCTTGGCCGTGAAGACCGAACTCACCGCCCCGGAATTGCTCATCGGCTGGATTTCCACCGGGTCAACCGTATTGTTGGCGGAGGAGATATCGATGCTGTCGATGGGGACCAGGGGGTGCAGCAAGGGATCGATCGAACCAAAATTCACGATCAGGTCCGTTTTTTGCCCGACGCACAAACGTTTGGCATTGGTGCCGTCAAAATAGACGTACTATCCCACCATTTTCGATTGTTCCGAAGGATTGGCTTTCGTGGAAGATTTCGCAGCAACGTCGGAAACCGGGAAGACGGAAATACCTATGAGGAATAATCCGACACCGATTATTCGAACACGATGGAAAGTCCATGCAAAGGGTCGCATACCGCCTCCTGGATTATCCCTGTATGGTTCTTTATTGATTATATATCTGTTGTTCCGCTTTCAGTATTGCGAATCCACCGCAGCTTGTTGCCAATCTCACAGGATCGGTGATGCCGGAAACCATGCGGCATCCCGCGCTGTTCTTCACTCCCCAATAATTTTTATCAGCACCCTTTTCCGCCTGCGTCCGTCAAACTCTCCGTAGAAAATCTGCTCCCAGGGGCCGAAGTCCAGCTTCCCCTGCGTCACCGCCACCACCACTTCGCGGCCCATCACCTGGCGCTTGAGATGCGCGTCGCCGTTGTCCTCGCCGGTGCGATTGTGCCGGTATTGTGATACCGGCTCGTGCGGCGCGAGCCTTTCCAACCAGGCGTCGTAATCCTCATGCAGACCGGACTCGTCGTCGTTGATGAAAACCGAGGCGGTGATATGCATCGCATTGACCAGCACGAGTCCCTCCCGGATTCTACTATCCCCGAGCGCCTGCTCCACCTCCTGGGTGATGTTCACGAAACCCCGCCGCGCGGGAAGGTTGAACCACAGTTCTTTTCGATAGGAAAGCATTTGGTTTCTTCTCTCCCTCACCCCTTACCCCTCTCCCAGTATAAACTGGGAGAGGGGAAGCCGGCGATTTTCCGGCGGGGTGAGGGGTCCTAATTCCTACCGCCCTTGTCTAAAATCCCTCTTCCCGGTATGCTTTTCCTCCGGAGCTTACTTGTGAAACTATCGCGCAGGAAATTTCTCCAATTGGCCGCCATCGGCGCGGGTTATGAACTGGTCCCGAAGAATATCCCGAGCCTTTGGAAGCAATCGGCCGTCGATCTGATCGACGAGTGGAAGAAAACCTATTCCAACGGAACCCGGCTGGGGCGCGTGCTGGCGACTCTCTCGCTGCGCACGCATCCGGATGCGGAGGCTCCGGCGGTTGGAAAGAAATACGT
>Ga0187886_1004421_pt1 | contig 10111 bp, 12 predicted proteins | sample June2016WEW_20_1_FD_133001 | JGI IMG/M metagenome (GOLD analysis project Ga0187886, IMG submission 133001) | Peatland microbial communities from SPRUCE experiment site at the Marcell Experimental Forest, Minnesota, USA - June2016WEW_20_150 | ecosystem: Environmental > Terrestrial > Soil >... | reverse complement strand
TTGTACAGCTTTCTCTGCTTTTACATCTTCTGCCGAAACAATTACCTGTTCATCATCTGGAACTTTTGCAACAATGTCATTGGTCTTTTTTTCTATCGTAGATAGAAATTCGTTTACCTTTTCGGAAACTGGACCTTTCATAAATGGCATAAAAGTGTTTAACAGTTTTTCTGTTATGTCTGACACTATATCTTCTCTTTTTCTCTCTACAACTTCCTCTTTTGCAGGTACATCTTGTACATCTGGTCGAGTTTCCACTTTCTCTTGTGCATCAACTTGATGAATGTCTCCTTTAACTCCCATCAAAGAATTCATCAAATCTTGATATCTCTTCTGCACTTCACCAAACTTTTTATTCGCGTCTTGATTAAGTCTTTGAATTTTGGCATCAGCATCCTGTTGTACCTTTGAAGTCTTCTGCTGTGTATCTTGCTGTATAGATTCCATGTCATCAAAAATTCTCATTACATTGTCTATTGCTTGCTGAGATACTTTTGATAAATCTATGCCACTAGAACGCAACCTCTCCTTGGCTGTTGCTACACGGAAATTTTTCTTTGCATTTTCATATTCCATCTGTTCCTTTGTTTGTGGTATAGTTCTTTCTTTATTTGTCATAAATCATCTCTTATTACACTATTGGCGAACTAGTTCATTATAGCATATCGTTGCCTATCCTTTAATTCTTGTTTTTTACCATTGTTCCAACCGTCAATACTCTGGACGTAGCCCGTTACCCTCGATAAACTGACCACATCATGATTATAGCATTCCGGGCACATTGGCCTGTTGCATACCGGGCAGAGATCAGTTCCCGAGATAACCTCTCCCTTTCTGCAATTCTTACCTTGTATTTTTAGTACCACTGAGTATGCATCAATCTTGCAGATTAACTCAGGATTTCTCACGCCACACCTCGGACAGTAAGCGTAACTCCTGTCTCTTAATATTGTCAAAATATTTGCCTGTCCTCCCTGTGAGGTATCGAATACATAATTACAATGCCGGCACTTATGCATAGTCTCATTTTCTGGAAGGCTTCTCAACATTTCATACTTCTCTTCTTTATCACTTGAAACCGTACAAGTTTGTGTATTATCCATAATATTTTCCATATACGTCTCCCTTATTTATCCTTTACTTATTCTTCATTTATCCTTTACCTATTCTTCATTGTTCTCAATATACCAAATGGGACAACAGCCTATTATATAATAGACAGGATCTAAGCGTCCCAAACGCTCAAGAATGGACCAATCTACATCATTGTCCCAAAAAAGCGATTCTTCATATATTTCATCATATTCTTTCCAAAGTTATTCTCCACTTTGGCCATTTTGTGGGATCTTCTTTTTTATCTTTATTCCCATATACATTTTTCTTGTTTATCCATCTTACAATATCAATAGAATCCTCCAGATTAATTTCTCCATATGATTTAATTTCAAACGGACACTTGTTGAACAACTCTTCGTCTTCTGGAGGAAAAGCTGGATGCATTCCACTTAGTTCAACTTCTATGTCAAACTCTCCTTCAATGATCATTTTTCCATCTTCGTATGTTGCCTTTGGGCTTTCCATTGTCATATTTTCATCTCCTTACATATATCATTTTTCATGTTTTTATGTGTGACATCTTGTCCAAATATTCTTTGTCTTTCATCATCTTCTTTGTAATTAGTCTTGATGATTTGCGAACATTATCCTCGCTAGGTTTCCATTTTTTTGCACCTAACACAGTGCCTATCTCTGACTTGATATCATTTTGATGAAAACACCTTGTTACAGGATTATCGTTATTACCATGGCCAGATACACAAACAAAATCAAGACCTCTTTCTATTGTTTCCATCATATCTCCTGATGACGGTATTGCATCATTGTTACTTTCTGACAAATGTGTATGAGTATGAAAGTTGCCTAATGACTTTGTACCTATTGGACATTTCTTTCTTATATCGACATGATACTCGCTTCCTTTTTCTATATCAGTAGTATGTATACCTTGTCCGGAGCAGATATCGAAAGCATGTTCACTATTCCTTTCTTTTGTCCCTTCCAGTGATTTCATAACTTTCTTATTGATATCTTGTCTTTGAAGCAGTCTATATGCATTGTCAAGTGTCATATATCACCCATATTCAAATATTCCTAAAATTTCCATCAGATGCATGTCCTGATCTGTAAATTTCTCAACATTTCCGCCCATAATATTGTTAACTCTTTCCAAGTTATCAATTTCTGTAGCAAAATATAAATCTGCAAGTAAACGTTCTCTACTAGATCCTTGTCGTAACCAATCTACAATCTTCTTATATTCCTTCTGAGCATTGTATCTAGAATTTATATCATCAATTTCTTCTTTTGTAAATCCGTGTCCTTCTAGTAATTTACTCATTATCTTAGGCGCATTTTCCTCTAAGATCTTTCTGTCGTTTAATGCTTGCTTCCAGTTCACGTCTCTTGCCATACTCATTCTCTCCTTGTGATACTAATTACATCTAGAACATCTTCGCAAACTTCATCTAGTTCCTCTTCAGGAATATCCATTTCCTCAAAATAGTCTTCTTCTTGGTTAACGAATAAATCTTTTTGAGCAAATATGGTTCCTTGGAAACACATTCCAGGTTCCTTATAATATAAGTCGAAAGACAGGTCTGGGAACATTGGTGCGATCTTTCTCACAAAATTATAGGGAGGACACCAATGACTCTCAAATTGATATATCAGCACATCTTCAGACTCGTCAACTAGACGAGCCTCAACATCCCATTGTATTCCCCAATTACGAATTCTCCAATCATACCAATTATATTTGTCTCCAGGAGAAGTTGTGCCTTCCAACTCTTTTGGCATTGGTACAAGGTTGTTAATACACATGTCAGTTTCTACTCCTCTTACTTGCTCTTTGAACATCTTTAAATTTTCTTTATTTCCAGTAATGGTAAGTTTATTTGAGCACCAGTTTGACATTTATATACTCCGCGTTTTGCCGGCTATTTCATGTCGGCACTACTATTTGTTCCAAAAATAGTCAATACCTTTAGTAACTGTATATTTTCTCTTGAGAATATGATCAAGTTTTCTTCCCTGTATACGTTTTCCTTTCAAATAGTCCCATGTATCTCTATTTCTCATGTACCCAGGAAAATATTCTGCTATATGAAACTTATCTAAGAATGTGGCAAAACTACTTTGGCTAGATTTTTCCATGTCAAAAAGTCCAAGAACAGATATATAGTATTTCTCATGCTTCATATCAACATTTTCAACGTGTAAATCTAAAATATTGTTGACAGCCTCCAAATATCCGGCTACGCAATGTAATATTCTAGCATATAACCTAGCTCTCCTATTTTCATGTTTATACAAAAATCTTTTGAAATCTTTCACACCTGATTTTATCCAATCGTCGCGAAATTTGCTCACTTCTATCTGGGTAAATCTGTAACCTCTCAACATTCCGTAGAGAATTTTTAGTTTATTCCTATTAAGTATTCTAATATCACTGTCATAACCCACCTCGCAGCTCATAGACACATTAGATATAAAGTCGAAATCTTTATAATTTACCTCTGTAATAACGCCGTCATACCTTATTGTAAACACTTTCAGTACATTTTCTTTCATATACTTTCTGAACCAATCCAAGTTTATACTTGTTTTTCTATGTATATTAGGATTTTGTAAATGTCTCAAAAACTCGGAGTCGAAAAAGAACCAACATCTGCCGTGGTTATCAACATTCTCTTTAATCTGTTTCTGTATATTTTTCTCAAAAGCAGAAGGGCCGACACCAAAATCACTTGAAGGCGTACTTTGGATCTCCACAGGCAGATTTTCCCCAATGACAACAATATCTATATCATTCACTTCATGCTCCACATAACAATTTGGGAATTGTTTCATCAGAAATTTTCCTATATATGGTCTGACGACATTTGCATGAGTCCAAAAAATATACTCATCAGTGTCATTCACAAGTTTTATGACTCCTGGCCTTATTTGTTCTATTCTAGTTGTCATACCTATATGTCTCCCCATGCACTTTCTATATCCAACTGACTTCCGTCCACATATTTCGCTCCCCACCTAAAGTCCAGATCTTCAGGGTTATTCTTCTGTTTATAATTCCCCTTGAAAAGTACGACACACACATCGTAATCATTTTTACCGCCATCATGTTTAGCTTGAAATTGTGTACTCGATTTTGTCTGTTTATTCAACTCATCCATTATGATCATAACGGGTTTAAAGCCAAAGAGCACCGCTCTGTCTGTTACTATACGATGTGCATCAAGCTTTTTCTTATTTCCATAATCTCCTACTACCACAATAGCAACCGCGTCATCTTTCAATACTCTATATAGTTCATGTAGGTACTGCCCAGTAAACCCACTATATGACATAGGATTATCTACTGTACCGCCTGCATGGTCCGTAATTCTATCATAAACCTTACCGTATATTTCCGAATTGTCGTTCTTTTCCAACATTTCAGAATTTATATGACCACCAACAAAAGGATCTCCAATACCACTAATCGACCAAATACGAAGCCAATTTGCCATCCCGTAGTTAAGATTAGCCGTATATGGAGGCGACGTCACCACAATATCTGCACATTTATCTGGCAAGTCCAGTTTTCTTGCATCACATGATATCAACTTTCTACTCAACCTACCAAACTTATTTTTTACTCCAAGTTCATCCAATCCCATATGGTCAACATAATGTCTCATATTCTCAAATATATTGACATCATACGGCGATTCTCCTAATGACTTATAATATTTCAGTATGCCCTTAATATATGTATTGTCTGTTCCTCTTGTCTTGATTCCATTGAAACTCATATCACGACTACTGTGCAACATAAGTTGACTCATCACTAGCCGGGTAAACATCACAACTTCGTGTCTATACGTATGAACCATTTTTGGATCGTCTTTATATTCATGTCCTATGTCGCCAAGTAGATCTTCTCTAAATCCCAACAACACGTCACGACTGTTCAATATATTTCTCAGCTTAATTATCTTGTCAAATGTCTTCCTATGATACAATTTTGCAACATCATTGTCAGAACCTTTTCCTGCATAATCAGTAGAAATATTACATCTGTTACTATTGATATACTCTTCCAATATATTTATAAATTTAGTAACGTCTCTCATATATGGAACATACATTATAGAATGGCAAAGAACATTACTATACGAACTAAGGTCGTTACAAATCACATTTCTGTCTGTCCATAACGCTTGCATAGCCGTTGTGCCCCTTCCAGAGTTGTGTGTTATAAAACCGTTCACAACATAATTACGCGTATTTTTTATACGTAGGTCATATAATTTATCGTTATATTCTATTTTTTTTACACTAATAACCTCGTCAAATATTATATCTTCACGTACATATATTTCTTCCCATTTCCAATAATTATAAAATGGTTTATTTGTCAGTTTTGCATTGATACCAATTCTATTTTCTTTTGATATCAAATATTCATATAATTTTGATGTTTCTCTCAATTTTTGGCAATCATATCTATATCCTACATACCTCAAAAAATTCAATACATTCAAATGGCTATCTGAAAAATTGATATGATATGTAACACTTTTATTGCCGTCATCTCTTAATTCGTAATTAACTTTATATTCTTTTACACACTCAATATTAAGTTCTTTTAATAAATCTACAATGTTGGATATATAGTTAGATAGATAAGATTCCAAGTCTTTTATCTTACTTTGCACAAATCCTCCACCGTTCAACACTGGGGATTTTTCCCCAGACTTTAATATCTTATATGTAAACATAGGCACAGTTCCATCTCCCCCCATTAACCCCCCTAAAAATTCTTGTTTATCTCTTTTACTACAATCATATATCCATGAAGGGATATCAAAAATTTGTTCTGTCTTTTTTCCTAATGGAACCCCAAGAGATTTGAGCAGCACGTATAAAGATCTTGAAGACAATGTTACTTGTGAACACGAACCTCTATCAATACACCCTTTCTTCTTGTCTCTATTTATTAAAGGTTTTGCGTCAGTATCAAATCCTAATAACTGGATATCGCGTATTACACTCACAAGAGATTCCGATTCCCCGCTAGGGAATGTAATATCAGTACGAGGATAACCGTCCTTTGTAACACCCTCATTTATAGACCCATCGGTCATTAAAAATCCTATCAACCTAGACAGTATGAATAATTTTCTATTTTTATTTGTCAACGGAACTAAACCTGTGCTCTTTAGATCATTTAACACAGCTTCGCGATTTACACCGTCAGGAATATTTTTGATTATATCTTTCTCACCTAGTATGGTCACTTCTTTTTCTACATTACTATCAAGATGTACAATCGACGGAAACATTGCTACAAAGTCTCCAAATTTGATATCTTTCAACTGTTTCCACTCTAAACCATTTCCGACTTTAACAAGAAAAACGTGATTTTCAGAAGCCATCAACATTCTTCTATTTCTAGAAGAAATCTCAAATATATTCACATTGTCACTTTCTCTTACAAAAAAATTTTCTACGCCGGAAGACTTTATTAGACTATCTCTATCATCGGGATTATTACTATGTTCCAGATCGACACTCATCACATTGTCAATATATCTATAATTTCCAAAAAGATCTATTTGAGCGTCTTTTCTCATACCTATATCTTGTATATTAATAGAATCTTGTTGATTAAGTAATATTTTTGAATCCTTACATACGCAAAAAGGTTCGAATACTGTATCCCCAACATTGGAATAAACGCGAATGAACCATTCAGCCACGCTCTGTGAGAAGGCTCCAACGTATGGTATCTTGAACGGCAACCCTCGGTCCCTGAAATTTCCTAGCTTATCATCCAATATACGCCATGTATTTTTCAATTCCCTCGAGTTTACCATAGGTATTGCCATTTTCAGTCCCCTTCTATACCATCTTCGCTATCTGCATTCCATTCCAGAAAGTCGTCTCGAACCGATATACACTCTTCACTAATATCCAGACTTACCAATTCCTTCTTCCCATTTTCTAAGTCAATATCTTTATAAAAAAATAAGTCATACAACCCTGCAGACCTTCCCCATCCATTGCTTTCCAGTTTTTCCATAATGACAGATATCTTATCCAATCTTTCCTTTATATGTAAACCCAAATCTCTTATATCTTCTGGGGTCGCTTTATCCAAATCTATCATCCATTCAGGTTTCCCAAACAAAAAAATGTCTACTTCCATAATTCAGTCTCCTTCTAACATTATTGTTCCTTTTTAGTACCCTTTTTTATCCATTTATTGTCATCTCCGTTTTTCAGTCTTCTATTAGTCTCTTGTAGATTATTTTCACAATTTACCGTATCACTCGTTTTCTCACTAATCGGTTCCTAATCACTTTTTTCTAATATGTCAACTTATCACTCTTTCCACGATCTATCTTAAACCATTTGTCACACTCCAACACTAGGTCAAACTTCGCAATCTTCAATCTATTAGAACTTCTGAAGACTCTAATTTCCAATATTTTATCTTTAGTAATCGAAATACCTTTCTTAAATTTTGCTCCAACAGATATTACCCTGTACGGAAAGTTATAATATATGGTGGTATGTACATCAGGTTCTTCAGTACGTAACCCTTTATATGTCAACGTTGTTATACCAAATTGCACTGTATCGCTAGGTTCTAACTCTTTTCCATCATAACCATATATCTTCATGGAAATATTATATGGACTAGATCTTAAACCGCTTCTCCTCGTTGAATCTTTTACTCCTCTTATTGTAATCATATGACAATTGTGAGCAGTTATAAATATAGTTTCGTCATCCTCAGACAAGCCAGCATATGTCTCATCTATGATAGAACGAACTTTTCTAAATCCGTCACTTTCCATTTTATCTATAAACTGCTCGTACAATGTCTCTTGCATGGTGTTATTATTTTTTTCTTTTGTCTAAGTTTTTACTGTATTCATATATTCATATATTCATATATTCATATATTCATATCATAAGACTCTATTGTGTTCGACATTTTAGGACCTATGATAATCCCACTTCTCACACTTTTCTGGTTATCTATTTTTTCTAGACACTTATTACATATATTGAGACTTTTACCGAAGCTTAGATGCAATTTAGCTTGACTTGATTTTACAGTCTCTCCACATTTTCCACACTTGACCATTCTATAGATTCCAGCTGCATTTAATATATGAACCGGATTTCCATATATATCTGTCTGTATCCCACCGTTTTTTGTCATACCCTTCTTACCCATATTTATATCTCTCCTTCTATTTTATATGCCTGTATCCTGTTCCATCTCCTGGATCTATTTTCCCCTTTCAACAATTATGATTATCAATACATCCGCTACATACGTATTTACCGCATTCACACATTATCATCGTTGCGCAGGTGTCGCAATAAACGTTGCCACAGTCTGCACATGGCGGCGGGTCATATATATCTTCTCCGCAAGAACTGCATTCCACATGGATCACCTCCTACCAACTATCAAGTTTACATAGTCATGATTACCACCGTTTTTTCAAATAACAAATGTTAGTCCACCTCACATTATCGACATATGGATATATAGGGTTTTCTTCAGATTCTTGTTCTCCGATAGGACAACCTCCCTCACCCATATAACTATTCTTTCTCCACATATCTACAACTCTTCTAGCTATAGACTCTCTTTTTAGTCCCTGCTTTTCCAGATATAATGTCAAATCTGTATATCTTACAGAACCTCTTGTAATACTACCCAAATATTCAATTGCGCTCTTTATTACTTCTTCACTTACTTCTCTTCCTTCAATTATTCGCGTTATACTCTTTTGCAACTCTATCAACTCTACAGTTGATAAGTCTTTCAGTTGTTCATCAATACCCACATCCATCACCTCAGTTTTCGTCGTGTTCTATGACTCTCGGATATTCATCCTCATCATGTTGATCTTCGACATTTTCACCATGTTTCTTGTTGACTATTGCTGGACCTTGTCTATCTCCACGTATACAAAATTCAAAATGGAAATCATCCGATTTTAACGTATCTAAGTCTATCTCTCCACCGAGCCAATGAGGATCTGCATAGGTATGTAAGGTACAGACTCCTTCTTTCTTTTCTTCATCGCTCTGATCTATTACTATGCAAGATCTATATAGAGGTACAACAATCAAGGCATCAGGATGCATCTCTTTGGCAATGTCAGCTATTTTACTACCACATCCAAGACCGTGATCAAGAAAGTTCTGCACAAAATCATTTACCTTTTCCTCTCCATTATCACTGTCATTTCCACACCCTTTGTTATCTTCACATTTTTCGTTTTCTTCGCACATATTTATCTTTCCCATATAATTATCAAAATCGTTTCTTATTTGCTCTCATTTCGCATTTGATCTCATTTCGCATTTGATCTCTTTTCCTATGTTTGCATAGATTTCATCTTATCAACATCGACAGACTCTGAACTATCCCCATCACTTGATACATGTCAGAAACGGTACCAATATTTGCCAATATTTTCTGTTATTTCAAGTCTCTTTTATACTGTGATTATACCTGTTCCATGATTACATATGCAAATTTCTTTTCTTCCTATTACTTTACTCCAGAATTGTCCAACTCCAGGATGTCGTACATTATTTATATCGTGAAAAGCTACTATTCCTCCTCTTCTAACAAATTTTGAATAGTTTTGATAATCTGAAGTTACATACTTTTCAGAATGATTTCCATCTATGTAAAGGAAATCTACTTTCTTATCTTGCAATATATTTTTCACTTTAACAACAGTGTCCTGTTTGATCGAATCAGCAATTAAAAATTTGATTTTATTTTTGGATTTTCTAGTATCCCATTTCAACTTATTTTCAATATCTACCCCTATTAATATAGGATTACGCTTATTTCTAAGTACATAATTCCATAAACCAAGAGTTCCCCCTGTATTTACACCTATCTCTAATATAACATTAGGATTTAGTCTTTCAACCTGATCTAAAAGCCAGTATAACTCCCAATAATTTTGGATTGGTTTGTATTTATTAATTAGATAAATTAATTCATTTTTATCCATAA
>Ga0187886_1004419_pt1 | contig 10117 bp, 6 predicted proteins | sample June2016WEW_20_1_FD_133001 | JGI IMG/M metagenome (GOLD analysis project Ga0187886, IMG submission 133001) | Peatland microbial communities from SPRUCE experiment site at the Marcell Experimental Forest, Minnesota, USA - June2016WEW_20_150 | ecosystem: Environmental > Terrestrial > Soil >... | reverse complement strand
GCATATCACGACATCACAAATCTTTTTTATTTAACCTTATTTGACACTGGAACAATAAGTCTTTTTCTGGTATAAGTATCGCCTCTGTTAATAATTATTACTATATTTATTTAACCTGGAATACGGCATGTTTGCGATAATCAGCGATATACATTCGAATATCGAAGCCCTGACCACCGTGCTTGCGGATATCGAAAAAAGGGGCATAGAAACCATTTACTGTTTGGGTGACATAATCGGCTATGGTCCAGACCCCAAGGATTGCCTCGACCTGGTAATCAAAAAAACCCAGGCCTGCGTTATGGGAAATCATGACTATGCTATTTTATACGAGCCGACAAATTTTAACGTCGGAGCCGAACGCGCAAGTTTTTGGACAAGGAGCCAGATAGAAACCGAGCCGAGTAGCGAGAAAAGGCACCAGAGGTGGAACTATCTGGGCACACAGCAAATGCGGTACACTCTTTCTACTGAACTTGACGGCGAACCGGCAACGCTCGATTTTGTGCATGCTTCGCCGAGAAGACCGATTAACGAATATCTTTTCCCCGATGATGTTTATGCAGCTCCCACAAAAATAACTGCACAATTCGACCGTGTAAAACATATTTGCTTCATAGGCCACACACATCTGCCGGGTGTTTTTCTTGACGACCCGGATTTCTATACGCCTGATGAGCTTGATAACGTTTATCCGATTGTGCCTGAGGAACGGGCAATTATAAACGTCGGTTCGGTCGGCCAGCCAAGGGACAAGGATAACAGGGCAAGCTATGTCTATGTCGAAAAAAACATCGTTAATTTTGTCCGCGTCCCGTACGATTATAAAACCACACAGAAAAAAATTTATGACATTCCGGAACTCGACGACTTTGAGGCCGACAGATTAACCGAAGGAAGGTAAGAAAGTTTTAAATTTATTATGAATTTTAAAAAAAACATTTTTTTATACATTAGTATCGTTCTATTTGCCTGCGGAATCGTCAATGCCGAGGCTAATAGTTTGCCGCAAATTGCTTCTTCGTCCCCCAAATCGGCCGATACGGCTGAAATTACCGCTGCAAACACGGAAGAAAAAACATTTACGCTCGGTTCTGTCTTAAAAAACAACCCTTACAAGCTCGAAATTGTGCTTACGACAAAAGGCGCAGCGCTGGTTTCAGCGACACTTCGCGATTACGACAACAGAAACCGTAAAAATCTCCAGCCCCTCGAGTTGTTAAATAGTGTTAATACGACAAACTCAATGGAATCTGCCAGGCTGCTGCTACCGGAACTCGGCAAGGCGTTTCCGCTTGATAAGCTTAACTGGACAAGCAGTGGGATAAATAAAAACTCTGACGGCTCTGAAACAATAAGTTTTTACGCGATTATACTGAAAAACAACAGTGAACTTATTAAGCTGACTAAAACCTATACGCTGAGGCCGGAAAATTATCTGCTCGATTGCACCGTTACTCTGGCCAATTTAAGCAATGCAGAAATCAAGACATCATTCAATATGTTCGGCCCTGTCGGGATATCGAAAGAAGACCAGAGAATGGACACCAGGACGGTAACGACAGGATTTTTGAATTCTCAGGGTCTGGTTGAAGTAACAAAATTAAATATTAAAAATATCGCCAAAGAACCTGACGGCACTGTTAAGCTGTTCCATAAAAACGTTGATAATAAATTTCTCTGGACATCGATATCGAACAAATATTTTACTTCTATCATCCGGCCTGTGCCGACAGAACCAAACCAGCTCTGTGACAACTGGACAGGCGCAAAATACGCAGTATGTTTCAACTTTGATGCTGTCGAAAAAGGCAATGAGAACATCGGCGTTATGATAGAAACACAAGCGGCATCGATAGCACCGCAGCAGAAACTTACTTATGATTTTCAGGTTTACATCGGACCTAAAGACAGGCATCTTTTCGATTCGACCCAGCTTTATAATAGTCTGGGCTTTATAAAAGTAATAGACTTTCAGGCGTGCATGGGCGATACGTTCAGCTCTTTGAGCTTCTTTATCCTCACCGTAATGGACTGGATATATCAATACATCCCCAACTACGGAGTTGTCATCATAATCTTTGTTCTTGTGGTGCGGGTATTGCTGCATCCGATTACAAAGAGAAGCCAGGTTTCGATGATGAAGATGGCCAAACTGGGGCCGAAATCTGAGGAGATAAAGAAAAAATACGCCGACAATAAAGCGGAAATGAACAAGCAAATGATGGGGCTTTATAAAGAGCACGGCGCATCGCCGATTTTGGGTTGCCTGCCGATGTTGCTCCAGATGCCTATCTGGATTGCGTTATACAGCGCCATTTACGCCGGCATCGAATTCAGAGGAGCGGCCTTTCTGCCGTTCTGGATAACAGACCTTTCAGGCGTTGACGCACTATTTTATTTTCCTGCCGCTGCCGAAAAAATTCCATTTATTGGTGCATTTATAGGCACAAGTTTTAACCTGCTGCCGATTCTGCTCGGCATTGCGATGTTTTTACAGCAAAAACTTATGCCTTCAACTGCTGCTCAGTCAACAAATCCGCAGGCAGCCCAGCAGCAGAAAATGATGCTGTGGATGATGCCTGTAATGATGCTTCTGTTTCTTTACAGGGCTCCGTCAGGCCTGAACCTTTATATTATGGCCAGCACTACCGCAGGCGTTGTCGAACAATATGTCATAAAGAAGCACATCCAGGAAAGAGAAGCCGCTGAAGAAATCGGTATGGTGCCGACAACAAGCAAGCTCGGCGGAAAATTAAAAAAGAAAAAACCGAAACCGCCGTATAAATTTTCATAAATAATTTATTTGACAGCATAAAATCTGCTGGAGATAATTACAGCAGATAAGAAATATAGTTATTGTAGCCGAGATTTGTGCGTAATTGCACAAATACGGGGGACCCAAATTTTGGGGCTAATTTCCCGTTAGGGGAAAAGGGTACTTTCAAACCCTAGCCCGTCAGCTAACCTCGTAGGCTTTTGAAAGGGCAATGGCACCAGTATGAACTGCCGCCCGGCAGTTTTTTATTGCGCCCCTCTATGCCCGCCATTAAGGGAAAACCTTATTGAACTTTTGATAAGAAAGCTCGGTATTTCTCTATTTGTAAGTGTTGTTTTATAAATATTCAGGTGGTAGAATTTACTTTGTATATGGAAGATAAAAATGGATAGCCTGTTTGTATTGATAATCATTTTACTGTCTGTAGTTTCCTTTGCGTTTATCGCGTTATGCGAAAAGGTTTAGGGAGATAATTTTATGCCCATAATTTACTGGATAGGCGGAATCGTTTCACTGCTGCTGTTTATTTATCTGCTGATTGCCCTTCTAAAGCCGGAGATATTCTCGTGACCTTGAATAATATTATACAAAGCGTTATTTTTCTGGCAGCGCTGCTTTTGCTGGTAAAGCCGCTCGGAATTTATATGGCTCGCATATACGAAGGAAAGCCTGCCGGCCTGAACGTATGGTTATCGCCGTTGGAAAAATTGATTTATCGCCTCTCGGCAATCAAGCCTCAAATAAGTATGACCTGGAAAACTTATGCCGCAGCAATGATGTTATTTAATATCATAGGCATAATAGTCGTTTACGCTCTCCAGCGTTTACAGGCACACCTTGTTTTAAATCCGATGTCGATGCCCGCCGTCCCGCCGGATTTGGCTTTCAATACGGCGGTTAGTTTCGCGACAAATACAAATTGGCAAAGTTACGGCGGCGAGACGACCTTGAGTTATCTAACGCAGATGCTCGGATTGACTGTGCAGAATTTTGTCTCCGCTGCGACAGGTATGGCAATCCTCGTCGCCTTAATCAGAGGCTTTGTTCAAAAGCAAATAGATACTATCGGCAACTTCTGGGTCGATTTAGTCAGGTCAACCCTTTATATCTTATTGCCTCTGGCGATTATACTGTCGCTGGTTTTGATTTCGCAGGGTGTTGTCCAGACCTTTGAACCCAGTGTGAAAGTTTCATTGCTTCAGCCGACGAAAGGCGCTGACGGAAATGAAATCACAGAGCAGGTAATTGCTCTCGGACCTGCCGCTTCACAAGTCGCAATCAAGCAATTAGGCACAAACGGCGGTGGATTTTTTAATGTTAACTCCGCTCATCCGCTTGAGAACCCCACGCCATTATCTAATTTTCTGGAAGTTCTCTCGATACTTATTATATCAGCCGCTTTATGTTATACTTTCGGGTTTATGGTAAGAGATACTCGTCAGGGCTGGGCGATTTTGGCCGCTATGGTGATTATTTTTGTTCCCTGTCTCTATTGCTGCATATACTTCGAACAAAAAGGCAATCCTCTGTTAGCTGGTTCAGGTGTTGACCAGAACGCGACTGCATTTCAATCCGGCGGAAATATGGAAGGTAAAGAATCTCGCTTTGGAATTGTAAATTCCGCCATCTGGGCGACAGCTACTACAGCCGCCTCCAACGGCTCGGTCAATTCAATGCATGATTCCTTTATGCCTCTTGGCGGTATGATTCCGATTTGGCTTATGCAATTGGGCGAAGTGATTTTCGGCGGCGTAGGCTCAGGCCTTTACGGTATGATTGCGTTTGTGATTATCGCCGTTTTTATTTCCGGCCTTATGATTGGCCGCACGCCCGAATATCTGGGCAAAAAAATAGAATCTTATGAGATGAAAATGGCTGCTATTGTAATTTTAATCCCGCCCATTGTTGTTCTTGCCGGAACTGCCGTTTCAGTTGTATTGCCGCAGGCAAAAGCGGCAATCTTTAACCCCGGCCCTCACGGCTTTAGTGAAGTGCTTTACGCTTTTTCCTCCGCTGGAAATAATAACGGCAGTGCGTTTGCCGGTTTATCGACAAATAATCTTTACTACAATATTGCGCTGGGCCTGGCGATGTTCTTCGCTCGCTACTTGCTTGCGATTCCGATGCTTGCCGTTGCCGGTTCGCTTTCGAAGAAAAAGATTGTGCCCCCAGGACAGGGTACTTTACCGACGCATACGCCGTTGTTTATTTTATTTTTAGTTATGATTGTTTTGATTGTCGGTGCGCTGACGTTTTTCCCGGCGATTGCACTTGGTCCCATTGTCGAGCATTTAATGATGACTGGAGGTTTACGATGAGTAAATCTCATAAATCTAAATCTTTGTTTGACCTTTCAATCATAGGCCCGGCAATTATTGATTCGTTCAAAAAATTAGACCCGCGACATCAAATCAAAAATCCTGTGATGTTTGTGGTCTTGATTGGCAGTGTTTTGACTACCGGCTTATGGCTCCAGGCGATTATTTCGCAGCATGGCGAAGCGCCTGCCAGGTTTATTTTAGCCATCTCTTTATGGCTGTGGTTTACGCTGATTTTCGCCAATTTTTCTGAATCTATGGCCGAAGGCCGCGGAAGGGCCCAGGCTGCAAGTCTCAGGCGTGCCAGAAAAGATACTCCCGCAAAAAAACTTTCAAAGCCCAAATTCGGTTCGCCTTTCCAGACAGTTTCCGCGACAATCCTTCGAAAAGGAGATATTGTCCTCGTCGAGGCCGGCGATTTTATTCCTATGGACGGTGAAATCATTGACGGCGTCGCCTCTGTCGATGAAAGCGCCATTACCGGCGAAAGCGCTCCTGTCATACGCGAAAGCGGCGGAGACCGCAGCGCTGTTACCGACGGAACACGCATTCTTTCAGACTGGCTCGTGGTTCGCATCAGTTCAAATCCCGGCGAAACTTTCCTTGACCATATGATTGCTATGGTCGAAGGCGCAAAGAGACAAAAAACTCCAAATGAAATCGCTCTCAGCATTTTACTTGCCGTATTCACGCTGATTTTTCTTTTAGTCACAGTAACGCTTCTGCCGTTTTCCATTTATAGTGTAAACTCAGGAGGCCTCGGTCAGCCTGTAACGATAACCGTCTTAGTTGCGCTGCTTGTATGCCTTATTCCGACCACAATCGGCGGCCTGCTTCCAGCCATCGGAATTGCAGGAATGGACAGAATGATTCAGGCCAACGTCATCGCAACTTCCGGCCGCGCGGTCGAAGCCGCCGGCGATGTGGACGTTTTGCTTTTGGATAAAACAGGAACAATTACGCTGGGCAACCGCCAGGCCACGGCTTTCATTCCCGCTGGGGGAATGACCATCGAAGCGTTGGCCGATGCCGCTCAGATTGCTTCTTTGTCCGATGAAACTCCCGAAGGCCGAAGCATCGTCGTCTTGGCAAAAGAAAAATACGGTATCAGGGAGCGAAATATTCACGACCTCCAGGCAAAATTTATTCCATTCACAGCCCAGACTCGAATGAGCGGCGTTGACTTGGGCGACGGCAGGCAAATCAGAAAAGGCGCCGTTGACACCATCGAGGAATATGTGACAAAACTCGGCGGTTCTTTCCCCGATGATTTAAAATCCGCTATCAATTCTATTTCCAGAAGCGGCGGAACTCCTCTGGTAGTCGCCGAGCACAAAAACGTCCTTGGCGTTGTGCACCTTAAGGACATCGTTAAAGGCGGCATAAAGGAGCGGTTCGCTCAGCTTCGCAGTATGGGAATTAAAACTGTAATGATTACAGGTGATAATCCCCTGACCGCCGCGGCGATTGCCGCCGAGGCAGGTATGGATAATTTTCTTGCGCAGGCCACGCCGGAGACAAAGTTAAAACTCATCCGCGAAATGCAGGCCGGCGGAAGGCTCGTCGCTATGACCGGCGATGGAACAAATGATGCCCCGGCTCTTGCGCAGGCCGATGTCGCCGTCGCTATGAATACCGGAACTCAGGCCGCAAAAGAAGCCGGCAATATGGTTGACCTCGATTCCAATCCGACCAAGCTCATCGAAATAGTTGAAATCGGAAAGCAGCTTCTTATGACTCGCGGCTCGCTTACAACTTTCAGCATTGCCAACGACATCTCCAAATATTTTGCGATTATTCCCGCCGCGTTCGCGGGCACTTATCCTGCCCTTAAAGCGCTTAACATTATGCACCTTGCCACGCCTGACAGCGCAATTTTGTCAGCGGTTATTTTTAACGCTATTATAATAGTATTTCTTATTCCGCTCGCTTTGCGTGGTGTCGCTTACAAGCCAATGCCCGCATCCCATCTTTTGCGGGATAATTTACTGATTTACGGCGTAGGCGGAATTATCGCTCCGTTTATAGGAATTAAATTGATTGATATGATTCTGGTTGCTCTGCATTTGGTCTAATAGGCGAAAAAATGTTTAAAGAACTTAAAACTGCGATTTTAACTTTCCTGATTTTGACAATCATCACGGGAATTTTCTACCCGCTCTTTATTACCGGCGTATCTAAGGTATTCTTCCGCAGTCAAGCCGACGGAAGCCTGATTTATCGAAATGGAAAACCAGTCGGCTCATCGCTCATCGGCCAGTCTTTCGACGACCCGAAATATTTCTGGCCGCGTCCTTCAGCGACATCACCGGCTTCGTTTAACGCTTCCTCTTCGTCAGGTTCCAATCTCGGCCCATTAAATCCCGCGTTGACCGATGCGATAAAAAATCGCGTCAAGGCATACAAAGCCGCCGACCCGAACAATACAAGTCCTGTTCCCATCGACCTTGTTACTTCTTCTGCAAGCGGCCTTGACCCGCACATCAGTTTAGCTGGTGCATATTATCAGGCACCTCGTGTCGCGCGTCTGCGGAATTTACCCTTGGATACAGTCAGGGCTATTATCCTTCAGCATACTAATAAACGTTTCCTCGCGGTCTTAGGCGAACCGGTAGTAAACGTATTGGAGCTTAATCTTTCGTTGGACGAATATAAAAAATAGTTAGCACAGAAACCGGATTAAAGGTATCTTAATAAGATATGGACAGGCCTAATCCAGACGAAATTTTGGCAAAGGTAAAAGCCGAAGATACGCATCGCGGCAGGCTTAAAATCTTTTTCGGCGCCGTCGCGGGTGTAGGAAAAACCTACAAAATGCTCGAATCCGCCAGGCGTATGAAAAAAGAAGGCGTTGATATTGTTGTCGGCTACATCGAAACTCACAAACGCTCCGAGACTGAAGCGCTTCTTGATGGTCTCGAGATTCTCCCGCCCAAAATCATCGACTACAAAAATGTCAATCTTCGCGAGTTTGACATCGACGCCGCCTTAAAAAGAAAACCAGCCGTTATTCTCGTTGACGAATTGGCCCACTCCAACGCACCCGGCTCGCGCCACCTCAAACGCCTGCAGGATGTTGAAGATCTTCTTGACGCCGGCATCGACGTTTATACAACCTTAAACGTCCAGCATTGCGAAAGCGCGAACGACATTGTCGCACAGGTCACCGGCGTAACGGTTCGCGAAACAGTTCCCGATACGTTTATCGAAAAAGCCGATGAAATAGAGCTTGTGGATATTCCAACCGAAGAGCTGCTGAAGCGCCTCAAGGATGGAAAAGTCTATCTCGGCCAGCAGGCCGAAAGGGCGGCTCATCATTTCTTTCAGCCGGGAAATTTAATCGCGCTGCGTCAACTCGCACTGCGTTACACCGAGCGCAGCATCGATTCCAAATTGCTTTTATACAAACAGGCACATTCTATTTCTAAAGTATGGGGTGTCCGCGACCGATTTCTGGTTTGTGTAAGTTCGAATCCCGGTGCTGTACGCCTCGTCAGGGCTGGTAAACGAATCGCCGCCGATTTAGGCGTCGAATGGATTGTCGCGCATGTCGAAATGCCTTCTCATATGTCCGCCGAAGATAGGAATAGAATATCTGAAATGCTCCGCCTGGCCGAAAGTTTAGGTGCTCAGACGGCAACACTTATCGGCCAGGAAGTTGCCGAGACATTGATTTCCTATGCCCGCTCGAAAAACGTGACAAAAATAATTGTCGGCAAACCCGGCAAACCCCGCTGGCAGGAGCTTATTTTCGGCTCCATCATCGATAAAATGGCTCGAAACTGCGGCGAAATTGACCTCTATTTCCTTAGCGGCGAAGTTTCAAAAAAGCATCTCGTCAAATCCAAGCCGCCCGCTGCTCGCGCCTTCCCATGGCCAAGTTTCGTTTGGACTATCTGCGTAATTGCGTTTTGCACTTTTGTTAATTCGCTTATATTTAGATTTATCGCTCCCGTAAATTTGGTAATGATTTATCTGCTTGGCGTAACATGGATTGCATATCGCTATGGCCGGCGGATGTCGATAATAGCTTCGTTTCTCAGCGTCTTGTTTTTTGATTTCTTCTTTGTCCCACCGTATTTTACTGTTGCCGTTTCGGATGCTGAGTATTTTATAACATTTATTATTATGCTTGCCGTAGGCTTTGCCATTGCTCAACTCACCGGTCGTCTTCGCCGTCAGACTATGGCCATGCGCATTCGCGAAGACCGCACACAGGCCTTGTATGCCTTAACGCGGGACTTGTCGAAAAGTTCATATCCAGACGAGCTTTTTAAAATCGCTATCAGGCACATTCAGGATTTTTTCCAATGCCAGGCTATTATTTTAACGCCCGCCGCGAATAAACTTGAGATTCGTTTTGAGCTGTCCTCAAAATCGGATTTGAATCCTGCCGAATATGCCGTTGCTCAATGGTCGTACGAGCACAAAAAAATCGCCGGCAAAAATACTGACATTTTGCCCGGCTCGACCGGCGTTTATTTGCCTTTTATTGGTTTGGAAAAAACTGTCGGCGTTGTCGGAGTTTTCCCAACTGATGATACTCAGTTCACCGGCCCCGATCAGTTTCATCTGCTTGAAGTATTTGTCGGCCAAACCGCTCTGGCCGTTGAAGGCGCTCAGCTCGCCGCCTCCGCTCTCGAGGCCGAATCCAAAGTTAAAAATGAGCGAATCAGGGATTTGCTTTTGACTACTTTCTCCTACGAGCTTCCCGAACCGTTAAAAGCTATTTCCCACACCGCCTCCGAATTGTTAAAGCCTGAAAATATTAATGACCCCTTAAAACGTGCCATTTTAATTCAAACAATGCGTGATGAGGTGGACCGCATAAATAATCTCGTCACCGAACTGCCGAAATTAATCAACTGGGACAACTAACACTAATATTTCTAATTTGACAGGCATAACTTGTATAATATAAATGACACAATAGTTGCAGTGTCCAGCGGATCGGCGACTTCGGTTAAAAAAATAGTCCGTGTTAGCGGTGATAAAACTTTCGATATTTTAAAATCCTTCG
>Ga0187886_1004417_pt1 | contig 10122 bp, 8 predicted proteins | sample June2016WEW_20_1_FD_133001 | JGI IMG/M metagenome (GOLD analysis project Ga0187886, IMG submission 133001) | Peatland microbial communities from SPRUCE experiment site at the Marcell Experimental Forest, Minnesota, USA - June2016WEW_20_150 | ecosystem: Environmental > Terrestrial > Soil >... | reverse complement strand
CCTGTCAACCCTTTGCCTGAGCAGCTTGAGCTGTTCCTGTCCGTCCTGGTCGAGCTTGTCGGCGTAATCGGTTGAAATCCAGTCAGCCAAGGTCTTTATCGCACGCAGAGGCGCCTTGAGGTCGTGGCTGGCGATATAGGCGAAATCCTTCAGCTCCTGGTTGACGCTTTCAAGCTCCTTAACCAGCTGGGCCTGTTTGGACTCCTCTTCCTTTAGCTGCTCATTTGTTTCTGTCAGTTCAGATGTTCGTTCCTGGACCCTTATTTCAAGGTCGTCTCTGGTTTTTACCAGCTCGAAGTCACGATGCTGAATTTGTTCAAGCATTTCATTGAATGAGTCAGTGAGCAGGCCGACCTCGTCGTTGCTGGTTTTGGAGGCGCGTGTGGTATAATCCTTCTGTTCGGATACCTCGCGTGCAACTTTGGCGAGATTGAGAATGGGCGAGGTGATAATTCGCTGCAGGCGGGACGAGATAAGGTAGGCCGCAAAAGCAGCCAGTGCGAGCACCGCCGCGGTGTTTGTGGCATTATGCCTTAACGCCGAATACAACGGGCCCAGGTCGGAGCGCAGGCACACACTGCCGATTATTTCCTTGTCCTGACAGATTGTTTCGAAGACGGTGAGCGTTGTCCAGGAAAGCCGGTATCCCGGCTGCGGCTGCTGTTTGATTGTCAGGCGTGTTTTATCGGTTTCGTTTGCGGCGTAGCTTGCGAAAACTTCGCCGTTCCTTTTGTAAACGCAGGCGAACAAAATAAAGGGGTCCGCCTTGAGGCCTTTTAAGACCTTCTCTGCGTCTTTTGGGTCCTCAAAGCTTATCGAACCTTCGCAGTTATAGGCGGTAATTTGCGCTTTAGTCCGAAGGTCCTCAATCATATTGTTGATTCGGCTTTTGACCTCAAGAACCACGAAGGCGCCGCCCACCAGCAGAAGCGCAAGCACGCAGGTAACCATAACAATGGTAATGAGCTTACCTTTTATGGCCATATTCTGGGCAATTTTCATAGTCAATTGCCCTCCTGTTTGGCAGCGTTTTTGGCGGCGGGGGATTCCGTAACCACTCTTTTGGCGAGTCGCAGGAGCTGTGACCTGATTTTCAGGCCGGTTTTTTCGGCGGCGCCCTGATTTATGTCGAAGCGGATTTTATTGTCTTCTGTAAAGAAGTTGATAATACCGCCCGCTTCGATAAATCCGTCGGCGTCTGCGACGGTCAGGACGCTGCTGTTACGCACGATTTCGATAATGTCCCGTACTTGTTTCTGCTCGGACTGGCAAATGAACAGAAGATGGCAGCGTTTGAGCGCCTCCATCTGTTCGTTTCTATCTTTTTCGGGCATTTTTTTGATTTGCTCGATACCTTCGAATCGTTTTACCAGCAGTTTGTGCTCTTCGATGGACTTGTCTTTGAAGATGTCGGCACCCGGGCCGAATGGGTCTTCTCCGATAATGCCGATAACTATCTGGCTGTTGTTGCCTGCGGTTTTTTCCTGAGGCCAGTCAATAAACTTGAGGAAATTAAAAATAAAGGCGGCCTTGACCTCATATTCCTTGTATTTGGCGGAAGTGGCGTCGGAATACACGTCCGACGGCATAAACAGGGTAAGCAGGACAATAACTATACCGAGCAGACAGCCGATAGTGCTGGCTGTCGGGCCCGCTGGTCGCGGCCGGGTGCCGGTAACATTAGTATGTCTTTGGCGATTCATTTAAGTCAGGTTGCTCCATCCGGTTAGAATTTATATTCGACGTAAACGCCGACGGCGGGGGAGTGAGAGCGGAAATCGCCATTGCCCACCACCTCTATGTAATTGCGTTTGTTGAGGTCTTTGTCGAAGATACCGAGTAAGTAATAGCCGGTGATGCCGATGGTAAGATTATCGTTCGGCTTGTATCTCAAACCGAGGTTCAGGTAGTAGCTGCCCCGGTATGCTCTTTCCCAGCCGTCTTCGACTACTGGGGAGGTGCTGCCGGGGTATGTATATGGATAATATTCGTCAAAGCTCTTCATTCCCGGGAATCCCCAGTAAATGCGCAATGACGAGTCGAAAGTCCATTGAGCGTCGAGTTTTTGCTCAAGAGTCAGTTTGGTTATATGGTTGGACCAGTTGGTCAGGTCGTCGCCGTAACCATAGGGTTTGGCGGATATATACGTTGTTTGACAGGGGTCCAGCGTGAAGTCGATTAGCTTGGTATAGGAGTGAGATATTGACAAACGTGTCTTTTCAGTATGGTAAGCCGCTTCAAGCTCGACACCCCATTCCTTTTGCTTGCCTGCCAGCATACTTTGGCTGAGGGTCTGGTTCCAGGCGAACGCCTCCAAGCTGTAATGAAGGAAGAGCGATGCCGCCAAATCCAGGTTTTTGTTTTGCTGTCTTTCGTATCTAAGCTCGATGCTGTCGAGTTTTTCGGGCTTGCTTTTTTCGCCGGTGGCCATATCGAGGCGTTTCATTTCCGCCTCAAAGTTTGCCCGCACGGACCTTGCCCACATCAGTTTGAGGGTATCAATGTCGGTTGGTGTAAAAACAACCGACGCGTGAGGCGAGAACATCGGGTCGGTAAATGTATGGTTATCGATTCTGGCGCCGAGGAAAGTGGTCCAGTTGTCAGTGATTTTCCACTGCCATTCGCCTAATAACGAATACAGATTGGTTGACCACCGCGGCATAGGCTCATAGCTGGCATCTGTCGAAAATTCCTGGCTTCCTGCATCAATATGCGGATATCCTATACTGTTAAGCCCAAGCAAGAGATGATAAAACTCAAAGCCGCCTGCCAAGCTGTGCGCATCGCTGGGCTGCCAGCGTAACAGGGCTTTGACGTAATACTGCTCTTCCCTGAAGGTGTTGATTGGGGTCCCTTGTCTGATGCCGTCGAAATCGGTCAGGTTGTAGCTGAACGCCAAATCGGCGTCGAGTTTTTCAGTTAGCTGCGGTTTGTAACCGACCCAGCCGGTTGCCTGCTGATAATCACAGAAGTTGCCTTTCCAGACTTGGCTGCCCCATCCGTAAGGATTTCGCGCCAGTTGGCCGGTGGCAGGAAGCATAGTTTTGCCGCCTTGTGTGTAACGGGCCCACATATCCAAGTTATCCTTTATCAATTCGCCGTATAACTTTAGGGAACACAATCCCCTGGCATCCTGCCCGTCGCGTCCAAGGGGTGCATTAGTCATAGGTTCACCGGCTTGTGTTCCATTGCCGGGATAGCCGGGCGCCGGCGAGAACGAAAACGGGTAAATCTGGGGAGCGTTTTGAAGACTAGCGCCGACGTATTTACCGACGCCTGCGTAAACAAAGGCGCTGCTGTCGTTGTTGTCAAATTTTTTGCCGTGTTTAATTTCCGCCGAATAGAATTCCTCAACTGCGCCTAATCGTCCGGTGATTTCCGTGCCCTGGAAGGTCTTGCCGCTGTATGTAACGATGTTAATGACCATTGATACCGCGCCCGGGCCATACAAAGCGGAGCCCGGCCCCCTGACAACGTCGATATGATGAATATCGCGTAATTCTACGAGGTCCAGCTCAGTGATGGCCCCTGAGTGGGTGTGCTGGTTCATATTGCGGCCGTTGACCAGGAGGAGGAATTTGTCGTTTCGGTCGTTAATAATTCCGCGAAGCCCCAGGGCGTCCGGCTCCCAGTGATGGCGAAGCCATTCGAGGTCGGGGACGTAAATATCAAGAAGCTCATACATACTGCGAGCGCCGGAGGCCTTAATCTGTTCGGCGGTTATTGTTGTTACGGCGGCGGGAACAAGGCGCGGCTTGGTCTCGGTCAGCGTCGCGGTCGAGACGACCTCTATATTCATAAGCTCGTCCATCGACAGCTCCGTAAGGTCGGCCGGCTTTCCATCAGCGAACGCAGGAATATTCAAATACGTTATTGCGGCAAAGAAGATAAACAGGATGCTCATTTTTAAGCAGCTTTTTTTCGTTTCCATATCAAGTTCTCCGATACGGGACCTGTTTTCCGGGCAGTCAGGTCCGGTTGTTGACCGATAAACCAGGGAATTTATTTGTTGTTTGCCTGTGAACATTTTTCGAGTTTCTCTCTTATGGTTTTGCCTAATTGCATTGGGTTAAAGGGTTTTGTTATATACTCATCGGCGCCCGTTTCGAGCGCCTCGGTAACATCGCTTAGCATACCTTTGGCGGTAAGCATAAAGACGGGAATATGCTTTGTGTCGTTATTGCTTTTAAGCTCGGCAAGGACATTAAGCCCGCTGAGGCGGGGCATAAGCCAGTCGAGCAGTATTACATCGGGGTGTTTTTCGCGTGCCATACTGAGTCCCGCGGCACCGTCCTCTGCCAGATAGACGCCGAAGCCGTCCAGATTGAGGTTGTATTCCAGCACTTTTCTGATGTGCGGCTCATCCTCGACAACCAGAACCATTATTTGCTCGCTCATATTTCGGCACCCCGGCATTAACGGATATGCCATATCAATAATATATTTCCTGCTTTACTTCCCTGCGGAAGAGGATATGCAGGAATCCGTAAACGCATTAAATACAAAAATTTACCGTCTGTTTAATCGGCAGGTTTGGAGGCAGGTTTAACCTGGAACAGGTTTTTGAGTGCAGATGAAATAAAAATAGGCCAGGTGAGGTTATCGGACTTTAATTAAATATAGATGATACGAGTAAGTCCCTGAAATTAAAGAAGTTAGAGGCATTAACATAATTAAGGCGCTATGTCAGGTCCGAAAAAATCTGGTTTGATTCGGCGTTGAAAAGAGACGTCAATACAGGAGACAGATAAAAAAGTTGTTTTGTTGAGGCGAGGGCGGAATGGTTTTTGGATACGGAAGCGAATTATTGGCTGAAAGTTCGAGTCGAACCCGGACGCAAATACGTGAACAAAACCCCTTGCATTTGGTTAATAACGTTATTAAAATACATAGCTCGACTGGACATCGGTAATATTATGGGCAGCGCAATTCGGCTGCCTTTTTTGTGATAATTTAAGGAGTATCAAGTATGGGTTGTAACGTAGCTATAGCGGGCGTAACAGGCGCCGTAGGCCAGGAATTTTTGAGAATCCTGGAAGAAAGAGATTTTCCCTTCGATTCGCTGAGGGTTCTGGCGAGCAGCCGGTCCGCCGGCAAGACAATTCCGTTCAAGGGTAAGGAATACGTCGTCGAGCAGCTTACCGACAAGAGTTTCGACCGTGTCGATATCGCGTTATTCAGCGCCGGGGCCGAGCGCAGCAAAATTTTCGCTCCGCCGGCGGTAAAAGCGGGCGCAGTCGTCATCGATAACTCGTCCGCTTTCAGAATGACCCCTGATGTTCCGCTGGTTATCCCTGAAATCAACCCGCAAAAAATCAAAGACCACAAGGGTATAATCGCAAACCCCAACTGCTCGACCATTATAGGTATCGTGCCGGTCTGGCCCCTGCACAAGGCAAACCCGGTAAAACGTATGGTTGTCAGCACCTATCAGGCCGCAAGCGGGGCGGGACAATCAGCGATGCTCGAACTTGAGCAGCAGGCACGGGAAATTTTGGCTGGCAAGAAACCGACTATCAAGGTCCTGCCATATCAGCTTGCCTTTAACGTGTTTAGCCATAATTCCTCTTTAGACAACACCGGCTACAATCAGGAAGAAGTCAAAATGGTCAACGAGACCCGCAAGATTTTCGATTGCCCCGATATAGCGATTACAGCGACCTGTATTCGCGTCGCGGTCTTGCGGGCACACAGCGAAAGCATCAATCTCGAATTTACCGACCCGATTACCCCCGATGAGGTCAGGAACCTGCTCAAGGATGCCCCGGGCGTATTGCTTCTCGACGACCGCGAGCATAATCGCTTCCCGATGCCGATTGACGCGACCGGCAAAGACGATGTTTTCGTAGGCAGAATCAGGCAGGATTTCTCGATTCCCGAAAATCGCGGCATCAATCTGTGGGTGGCAGGCGACCAGCTCCGCAAAGGGGCGGCGCTGAACGCGATTCAGATTGCTGAAAAACTGTTATAAAACAAAAAATGAAGAAAGCCCCCAACTTTATGTTGGGGGTTTTTTATTCCAAAAATGGCGCTGCGTAACGTAAAACTGACCATATCCTACGACGGCACAAATTACCACGGCTGGCAAATCCAGCCCGGCAAACGAACCATTCAGGCAGAACTCGTCAATGCCGTAAGCGATTTGCTCGGCTGGCGGACGAGGGTAACCGCTGCCTCGCGCACCGACGCAGGCGTCAGCGCCAAAGGCCAGGTCGCCCTTATCCAGATTGATTCCCCCATCCCTACTAAAAATATGGCCAAAGCCATAACCGACCGGTTACCCGCCGATATTGCCGTCGTTGAGGCCGTCGATATTCCTATGGGCTTCAATGTTATAGGCGACCCCAAATGCAAACTCTACCGGTATACTATTTTTACCGGCCGGGCACGACCCGTCTTTGAAATTCACCACTGCTGGCATTTAGCAGAGGCCAAACTCGATATTCCCGCGATGCAGCAAGCAGCGAAACTATTGCTTGGCCAAAAGGATTTCAAGTCCTTTGCCGCCGCGGACGACCATCGCATCGACTCAGTCCGCACAATTTTCCGCTGCGAGGTGTATTCGTCGAAATTCCCGCCTCAAAACTCCAGCGACGCGCCTATGATAAGCGACGAGTGGTTATTCGTTGATGTCGAAGGCGACCGTTTTCTTTATAATATGGTTCGTAATATCGTAGGGACGCTTGCCGAGGTCGGCGTCGGCAGGATGAAACCCGAAAAGATGGTTGAGATAATCGAGGCAAAAGACCGCCGGGCCGCAGGCCCCATCGCCCCTCCCGATGGCCTTTGCCTGATGTGGATTAAGTATTGAAGATAGTTCATATAATAACCCGTTTGATTTTAGGCGGAGCTCAGGAAAATACGCTGATTACCTGTAAGCTCCTGGCCCAGCGGGGCCACGAGGTTACGCTTATAACAGGGCCTGCGCTGGGGCCTGAAGGCGACCTGTATGAGCAGGCCACTGGTCAGGGCTTCAACTTCATAATCCTCGATGACCTCCGCCGGCAAATCAATCCTCATTATGATGTCCCGGCGTATTACTATATTAAAAAAATTTTACACGAGCTTAAGCCCGATATTGTTCACACGCACTCGGCCAAGGCGGGTATTTTAGGCCGATATGCTGCATATAACATTTGCCGAAAGCCCCCAGGTTCATCCTGGGGGTTCAAGCCGCAAATCGTCCATTCGATTCACGGCCTTGCGTTTCACCCGTATCAAAATAACCTGCTCAATAAATTTTATATCGCAGTCGAGAAGGCCGCCGCGAAGCGCACTGACTTTTTTATAAGCGTGGCTGACGCGATGACTAATCAAACGCTTGCCGCAGGTATCGGCTCACCCGACAAATTCATTACCGCGTATTCGGCAATCGAGGAGGACAATTTTCTCAAACCCATTCCTGTCGAACAGATTAACGAGTTTCGCTACAAATACGCGATTATGCCCGATGATATAGTGCTCGTTACTATCGCACGATTGTTTCATCTTAAAGGCCACGAGTTCATAATTGAGTCGGCCAAACGGTTGGCGGAGCGATTCCCGAAGGTAATCTGGCTGTTCGTCGGCGACGGGATTCTGGCCGACAAATACAAAAAATGGATTCACGACCTGGGACTTGGCCATCGTTTCCGGTTCACGGGCTTGTTGTCTCCTGATAAAATTCCGCTGGCGATTCAGTCATCCGATATTCTCGTCCACTGCTCGCTTCGTGAGGGCCTTGCGCGAACGCTTCCCCAGGCGATGCTTTGCGGAAAGCCAGTTGTAAGTTTCGACGTTGACGGCGCAAAAGAGGTTGTTAACGAGAATACAGGCCGATTGATTGAGCCGAAAAATATCGAGCAGTTGACCGCCGCCTGCGCTGAATTATTAGGCGATAAGTCGCTTCGTGAAAAACTCGGCAGCCAGGGACGCGAAAGCGTTAAAACCAGATTTGCCCCTGATACGATGGTTGACACAATCGAGGCGGTTTACCGTCGGTTACTTTCCTGATTTTCCTTTGTTTATTGTTTTTTTGGGTTCGCTTGTTGTTTTGGCGTCTGATTTTGCCGGCGTTGCGGTTGTTTCTTTTTTCTCGCTGCTTTTGGCGCTTGATTCTGACTTTACCGACTGTTTATAACCTTCGCTTCTGTAATCGGTGGCGTAAAAGCCGGAACCTTTGAATATTATTCCCGCCCCTGTGCCGATAAGGCGTTTCAATGAGGATTTTCCGCACTTTGGGCATTTGTGAATTGCTTTGGCTGTTATGCCCTGCATCTTCTCGAACTGATAATCGCAATTTTCGCACCTGTATTCGTATGTAGGCATATCTTTTCTTCTGTTCTGCGTTCTATGTTCTGTGTTCTGCCTTCTATTCTTTCCTGATACCCTGATTATCTGATGCTCTCTTACTGCGTGTCCTTTGTTTCTTCTTCTTCCGATTCTTCCTGTGATTGCGATTCCTCAGCAGGCGATTGTCCCGCGTTTTTCGCAGCGAGCTTGTTGACTACGACCCTGCTTGCCCGAATCACCCGGCCATTTAGCATATAACCTTTTTGCAGCTCTTCCAGAACAATACCTTCTTCCTTACCCTCTTCGGCACGATGTGTAATTGCCTCGTGGTGCGCCGGGTCGAATTTCTCGCCTGCCGACTGAATCTGCTCTACACCCTGTGCCTTCAAAACGCCTAATAAATGGTCGTAAATGATTTTCACGCCCTTGAGTAACGCTTCATCCTGGACTCCGCAGGATGTATTTGTAAGTATGTATTCGAAATTATCCAGCACGGGCAAAAGCGTCCTTATTATCTTGTCTTTCTCGTATGCGATACTATCGGCTAATTGTCTTGCCGAGCGTTTCTGATAGTTATCGTAATCGGCCGCTACTCGCTGCAACCTGGCAAATATGTCGTCCTTTTCCTTTTTCAGCGACTCAATTTGCTTTTGCAGTTCTTCCGCGGGCTGTTTTCCCTTGGGGAGTTCCTCTTTCGGCTGCTCAATCGATGCCGGCTGTTGCTCTTCTTTCGAGTTTTCCTTCTTTTTTGCAAACATCATTACTTGCCGCCAAAATACTTTTTCAGCTTTTCCACAAAACCCGTCGCCTTGGGAAACACGCTTTTGTTTTCCGTTTTTGCGAATTCCCGAAGCAATTCTTCCTGCTTTTCGTTTAATTTCGTCGGCACCTCGACCATAATCTGCACAAGCTCGTCGCCTGTGTGCCTCGTTCGTAAATCGGGCAGGCCCTGGCCCCTTATCCTGAATACACTTCCGTGCTGCGTTCCGGGCGGCACTCTCAATTCTTTCATCCCGTTCAAACTCGGCACCTCGATGGTCGCTCCGAGCGACGCCTGCGTAAAACTTATCGGCACAGCCGCAATCAGGTTGCTGCCGTCGCGTTCGAGAAATTCGTGCGGCTTAAGCCGGACGTAACAATACAAATCGCCCCTTGGCCCGCCGTCTCGCCCCGGCTCGCCTTCTTCCGCAACCCGGACTCCCTGACCCTCGTGAACTCCCGCCGGTATCCTGACGCTGACGAGCCGCTGTTTCGGCACCCGGCCGCTGCCCCCGCATTGTTTGCACGGGTTTGTGATTACCTCTCCCGTTCCGCGGCACCGTGGGCAGGTTGATACCATTTGAAAGAACCCGCCGCCCCTGGCGACTTGTCCTGCTCCGCCGCAGGTCGGGCACGTTCCGGGTTTTGCACCCTTGGCGCTGCCGATTCCGTTGCATTCTCCGCATGTATCCTGTCGCGTAAATTCAATGGTCTTTTCTGTTCCTTTGGCGACTTCCTCCAAGGTCAATTCGACCGCCGTTTCCAAATCATAACCCCTGGCAGGGCCTCGTCTTGCTCCTCTGCGTCTGCCGCTACCACCTATGCCGAAAAGGTCGCCTAAATCGCCGGACCCAAAAATGTCCTCGAAAGCGCTCCCGATATCCTGCCAGCGCATATGCGAGTAATCCCGCACACCAGCCCCTCGCAAACCCTCGTGGCCTAACTGGTCGTATCGCTGCCGTTTTTCATGGTCGCTGAGGACCTCGTATGCTTCTGCGCATTCCTTGAATTTTGCTTCGGCCTCTTTTTTGTTGTCGGGGTTTTTGTCGGGGTGATATTTTATCGCCATACGCCGATACGCCCGCTTTATGT
>Ga0187886_1004416_pt1 | contig 10122 bp, 11 predicted proteins | sample June2016WEW_20_1_FD_133001 | JGI IMG/M metagenome (GOLD analysis project Ga0187886, IMG submission 133001) | Peatland microbial communities from SPRUCE experiment site at the Marcell Experimental Forest, Minnesota, USA - June2016WEW_20_150 | ecosystem: Environmental > Terrestrial > Soil >... | reverse complement strand
CCTTCGGGACAACCGGACAGGGGCCTCGGACCTCGACATCGTGCTTCTCGAGGTGAAACAGGGCGCGTCGAGCCTGTCCCCGTTCCAGAGGGCCATTGCGAAATCGGTCCAGGAAGGGCGCGTCCGTTTCGAGATCCTGCGGATCTCCGAGGAGGGCGCCCTCTCCTCTGAAACGTGGCGTCCGCGCAACGCTGCAAATCCCCGCGGCGCGGGGGAGCCGGGCCGGCTCCCGTGAGACTCAGTGGCGCCCTCGCCGCAGCGTGTCTCGGTCTCATCGCCGCGGGGGCACCGGCCCAGGAGCAGGTGACGACCCAGGAGCAGGGGACGGCGGCACGTCCTGGCAGGGAAGTGAGCCTGCCCGCCTCCGAGGTGAAGGACACGTTCTTCGCCTACATTCTGGGAATCATTCGAATCGGCGCGGACATGGATATCGACAACGAGGAAATGCGCGCGATCCTGGTCGAGTTCAAATCCACTCTCAACGTGCCCTTCGATCTCATTTCCCGCGTCAGCCAGCATGAGGATCCCGAATCCGCTGAGCGCACGATCGCGCTCGAGTTCCAGCGCGACGTCGTCATTCCGATCCCTTTCTCGATTCTCTTCTACCATCCCGGGCGCATCACATCGACCCGGCTCCTGTCCTTCGACGTGCATCGATCGTCCTGGGCTGATCCCGCCTCTTCGGCTGAGCCGGGGGAAGTCTTCGACCTCGTCCTGGCCCAGGGCAGCATTCTCGTGGAGATCGACGGCTGGCTGAAAGCACTGTTGAGCGGTCACCTGGAAGATACGTGGATCAGGCATATCGTGTTCTTCCGGTGGTCCGGGGACTGGATCGGGATGCTCGCGGGAACCGGACGTTCGACGGGTCGGGTGATTCGGGCCTACTTCGATTACACGAAAAACGCGATCCTCTTTCCCGCTCCCGATTCGCTCAAAGACGCCGGGCGCGAGCTTGTTCCGGATCCATCGCCTTGAAAAGCAGAGTCCTCAGACCGCCCTCATCGGTATCAGGATCTGGCCGGTGGATTCCGCCGGGACGCCCGCCGCGTTTCCCTCGTCGGTGTCGATGTGCATCTCCAGGTCGGCGTTCGCGGACACGCGCACGAGCACTCCCTCGGCGATCGTGGCCCGATCCCCGACCAGCCGCACGCTCACGTGCGCGCCGTTTGTCACGCCGATGCGATCAGCGTCGCCCGGCGGCATGTGGATGTGGCGCAGGGCGCGGATCACCCCTTCGGAGATCTCGTGCTCGCCCGCCGGCCCTCGCAGGAGGATCCCCGGCGTGCCCTCCAGCCACCCGGATTCCCTGACCGGCGCCTGCACCCCGAGTGAGAACTGATCCGTGCCGGAAATCTCCACCTGCGTCTGTGCCCGGAAGGGACCGAGGATGCGAACATGTTCGATGCTGCCTTTCGGGCCCACGAGCGTCACCGTCTCATTGGCGGCGAATTGCCCCGGCTGGTGCAGATCCTTGAGACGGCTCAAGGAAGCCCCGGGGCCGAAGAGCCGGGCCATCTCCTCCTGGCTGAGGTGCACGTGGTGCGCGGAGACCCGCACGATGACCTCGTGCACCCGGGCTTCGGACTCCCGGCCGGCGAGGATCTCCGCTGAAAAACGGGACAGGCAGGACGCCTTGGGGTTGCTCCGCACCTGGGAAAGGGCGGCGGCGACACGCTCACGGGCAAGTGACCCGTACTCCTCCCGGAAGCGCCTGTAGTAGTCCAGGATCCTTCCGTGGTCGCTCACGTAACGGGCCGGCATGGCATTCAGCGCCAGGGCATACAGATTGCTCCAGCACTGGCTGCAGGTGCACAGCGTGTCGGCGCGGATGGCGGCGTTCGTCTCCTCCCCGACGATCAGCTCCATGACGTTGTACGGAGAGAAGCTGGAGCCGGAGATCCGCCTCACGGCAGTCGCCGAGCGGATCCTGGCGAGGATGCCCGCAAGGCGCAGCCGTTCCGGCGTAGAGAAGCCGAGCTCGACGATGGCTTCGTCCAGGGTCTCGGACGAACGGGCGCAGCGGCGGCGCGCCTCCTCGAGCTGCGTCGGGGTGATCCAACCGAAGGAGACAAGGACATGCCCGGCATCGCTCTTGTCGATCTCCTCCTCGGCCTGGGTCTTCAGCGCCGAAGTGACCTGGTCCGCCTCCGCCCAGCCCCGGCGCACCGCGATCTCACCGAGCCGGGAGTGCACACCGACCGCTGCGTTCCCGCGCTGCTCGTCCAGGAGCATGCCCACCTGCTCCTGCCGCAGGGCCTGGGTCTCCACGAGGTACTCCCCCAGCCGGCGGACCGCATCGTCCCTTCCCGTGCTCATGCCGCACCTCCGTACACGCTTTCCACTGGTTCAATGGTGGTCCTCCGGGCGGCAGGGGTCAAGACGAGGACGGCGCGCGCCCGACCGGCCCTTGAATCGGGCGCGCTCCGGGGACTACCTTTGCCCCGGGAGGGACCGGGTGAAATCCATTCTCGCCTGCGGGCAGTTCGCGCCCGCCGCCGGCGGAATCCGGGAAAACACGGAGCATATCCGCGCGCTCGCGCACGAGGCGTCCGACCGTGGAGCTGGGATGCTCGTCCTGCCCGAACTGTGCCTCTGCGGCTATCCCCCCACGGCAGAGGCGCGGAGCTGGTCGGTTTCTCCGGGCGGCTCGGAGATCGCCGTGCTTTCCCAGTACGCGCGTGAGAACGCCATCGCGCTGTGCTTCGGCTTTGCCGAGCGGACACCGGACAGCGTCCTTCACAACAGCTTGGGATTCCTTGACAGCGGGGGCGTTCTGCGGTCCGTGTACCGCAAGGTCCACCTCTGGGTAACCGAGAAGGAGTGGGCCGTGCCCGGCCCCGGTTTCCAGGCGATGACGGCAGCAGGCATCCGGCTGGGCATGTGGATCTGCTACGACACGCGGTTTCCCGAGGCGGCGCGCACCCTCGCTCGTTCGGGGGCGACGCTCGGCCTGGTGGGATCCGCGTGGTTCGGGCCGGCGGAGGAGTGGGAGCTTGCGCTGCGGGCACGCGCGCTGGACAACGGCATGTTCGTGGCCGGCTCGTCGGTCCAGGGCTCCTTCGGGGAGGCGCCCTTTCGGGGAGCGAGCCTCATCGTGGACCCGCACGGCCGTGTGCTCGCGCAGGCCCGCGAGGGAGCCGAGGAGGTGATCTTCGCCGAGTACGACGACGAGGCGGTGGCATCCTTCCGTGCACGGTTGCCCCTCCTCTCTGATCTTCGTCCCGGCGCCTATGCATAGGGCGATGTCGGAAACCGACCTCGCGGGCCCGCTGTACGACTTCCTCTCCGAGGCCGGCTATGTGGTCCGCAGCGAGGTGAAGGACTGCGACATCGCCGCGGTGAAGGGTAAGGACCTCCTGATCATCGAGCTGAAAAAGACGCTGAACCTCGCACTGGTCGTGCAGGGGGTGCGCCGGCAGCGGCTCACCGATTCCGTGTATCTCGCCATCCCCCGGCCTTCGAACAAGTGGAAGTGGTGGAGGGAGAGCAGGGGCGCCCAGCACCTCCTCCGGCGGCTGGAGCTCGGACTGATCCTCGTGTCCCTTGAGCGCGGCAAACCGCCGGTGGAAGTGGTGTTTCACCCGCTGCCCTTCGCGAAGCGGAAGCGCTCTGCCCCGCGCCGGGCGGTGCTGGAGGAGATCGCGCACCGCACGGCGGACTACAACAGGGCAGGCAGCGCGCGAACGAAGCTTGCCACCGCGTACCGGGAGAATGCCATCCACATCGCCTGCTCCCTCCTCGTGACGGGCAGGACGAGCCCCGCGGCCCTCCGCGCCATGGGAACAGGACCGAAGACGCTCTCCATCCTCCGGTTCAACGCGTACGGGTGGTTCGAGCGGGTGGACAGGGGTGTGTACGGCCTTGCCGCGCACGCCGCCGCGGACCTGGGCGCATGGCCCGAGCTGAGGAAGCGCTACATGGCCGCGGCGCGGCGCGCTGCGCGGAAAAGGGCCCGGGTCCCGGGTTGAACTGACGGGCGACCGGGGATATTGTTGGGCCGAAGGGGAGAGATGTGGAGTTTCAACGCATTGAAGGGACCGACAAGGGAAGGATCGTCCTCTACACCCTGAGCACGTGCATGTGGTGCCGCATGGCGAAGAATTTGTTGAAGGATCTGGGCGTCTGCTACGAGTATGTCGACGTGGACACCCTCCCGGCGGAGGAGAAGGACGCGGTGAAGAAAGAAATCAAGAAATGGAACCCCGATGGTTCATATCCCACGCTGATCATCAACGAGAAGGAATGCGTGTCCGGCTTCGACGAGGCCGAGATCAGGGAGAAGATCAAGTGAGCGATTCTGTCGGGAAGGGCGAGGTGACCCGCGAGGAGGTGGAGCGCCTCTTCACGCGTCTCGACCGGGAAGCGGAGAGCGCCGGATATCATCTCAACCCGAACCGGGAGTTTACCCTCGGTCTCATCGAGGGGATGATGGTCAACGAGCGGCGCTACGGTTACTGGGCCTGCCCTTGCCGTCTGGCTTCCGGCGTGAAGAAGGAAGATCTCGACATCATCTGCCCGTGCGACTACCGTGACCCCGACGTCGCGGAGTACGGGACGTGCTACTGCGGCTTGTACGTGTCCCAGGACGTGGTCGATGGAAAGCGGAAGGTGACCCGCATCCCCGAGAGGCGGCCCCCCGAAGGAATGGCGGCGCCCGCCGACAGAATGGCGGCTTCCGTCGGCAGTATGGCGGTTTCCGCAGAGCCGGGCGGAACGTCCGGCTCGCCGGCCTCGACGCAGCCAAGCCTGCCCGACCTGTCCGGACTCAGGTACCCGTTGTGGCGCTGCAGGGTCTGCGGATATCTCTGCGCACGCGGCCAGCCGCCCGAGGTATGCCCGATCTGCCGGGCGAAGAAGGACAGGTTCGAGAGATTCCTATAGAGCCGGATCGGAGTGCACGGACTCCTCCCGGTCCAGCGCGGGAGCCAGAAGATCCCCGCGCGCAGGTTCTCGTGCCATGAGCGCCTCGACGCGGCGTTCCGCGGAGCCTTTCCCCGTCTGGATTTCCCCGACGAGCTCTTCGAATCTCCTCTTGTCTGCGAGACGTGCGAGAAACGGGAACTCCTGCCTCAGAACCCGGTATCCCCAGGCAGTGTCCAGCTTCATGCTCGCGGTGCGCGAGCTGCCGCGGATGCCGCTTTCAAGGCTGCGGAGGTGCCGGTACTCACGGTCGAGCTCCCTGCTCACTCCCCGGCCCGCAATGTGACGCACCACGTCCATGCGCACCTGCTCCATGATCCTGTCCAGGTTCGTGCCGCTCCTGAAGGTCACGGAGAGCGGAAGGGGGACGAGCATCTCACCATCGGCCGTGTAGCCGGTCATTCCCTCGGTGTAGTACCCCTTCTCGAGCAGCACCGGCGTGGAACGGGGGAAGAAGCGCAGCTTGCGATAGTCCTCCACGCGTTCGTGAAGGCCGCGGATCTCGTCCTGGAGCGTCCTGCTGCCCGGGCTTTCCGCGAGTTTTCTCTCCAGCTCGGGGAGGAGCTCGTTCTCCATGTAGAAAATCGCCTGCGAGAGGGGAAGCTTCATGCTTCGGGACGAATAGGTGAGCTCCTGGCCCTCCTCGATCCCGTAGGGAGGCTGCTCGGGATTCTCTCGAACCATCACGGGAAACAAAAAGAGGAGCGCCTTTCTCACGAAGGGCGGGTAGTCCTCCAGGTCCAGCGGCCTGGCGCGGTCGTCCACGCCGGTGAACTTCCGGATCGCGGCGACGATCGTCCGCGAGAGCAGCCGGCGCGCACGCGCATCGGCCTGACGGGCTTCGAGGAAGCCGCCGCCGCCCGCGAGGAGGAACTCTTCGAGCCGCGCCCTGACCTTTGCATATAGGGGATTCGCCTGGACGATGCCCTTCTGGTCTTCCGAGATATTCTCCGAAAGAAGGCCCTCCATCAGCCTGAGCGCAGACAGGGATTTCTCCGTGATCTGCTCCGCGGGCGGAGGGGCTGTCCTCATGAGCTGCACGCAGAGGGAAAGCTTCGCCGCCGCGAGGGAGAGCACCAGGTCGATGTCGCGGAGCCCGGAGAAGCTCTCTTCCGTACGATGCACCTCACTCTCGAGGCGCAATTCTTCTGCGCCCAGCGCCTGGATTTCGGCCGTGAGAAGATCTTGTGGAAGGGTGTCCATGCTCCCGTCCCCCGGAAGAGAATATAGAGGGGCGACGACGCTTTTCCAACCCATGCTTCTCTACTATAGTAGCGGGCACATGGATGAGCCATCCGCGGCAGCACGGGCCAGGTCCGGGACCTTTGCCGCGCTCGCCTATCCCAACTATCGGCTATGGTTCTTCGGCCAGACGACCTCGCTGTTCGGTACCTGGATGCAGTCCACGGCGCAGGGCTACCTCGTCTACGAGCTCACGAGGTCGGAGGCGTATCTCGGGTACGTCGGCTTCGCATCCGGCATCGCCGCCTGGCTCTTCCTCCTCTACGGCGGGGCGGTCGCCGACCGCGTGCCGCGCCGCAGCCTCCTCGTCATCACCCAGACCCTGAGCATGGTCCTCGCCCTGGTCCTTGCCGCCCTCACCTTCCTGCACGTGGTCGCGCCGTGGCACATCATCGTGCTCGCGTTCTCCCTCGGTGTCGTGAACGCCTTCGACGCCCCATCGCGCCAGTCCTTCGTGCTGGAGATGGTCGACCGGCCCGTGCTCACGAACGCCATCGCGCTGAACTCGACCATGTTCAACATGGCGATGGTTGTCGGCCCGTCCGTGGGGGGTCTCGCGTATGCCTTCTTCGGTCCCGGTTGGTGCTTCGTGATCAACGGCCTCTCCTTCGTTGCCGTGATCGCGGCGCTCCTCGCCATGAAGCTCGCGCCATGGCACCCGCCTGCGCGCTCCAGCAACACCCTGGCGGAGATCCGGGCCGGGCTGCGCGCGGTGGCCTCGGACCGACGGATCCTCGGGGTCATGTGCCTTCTCGGCGCGGTGAGCCTTTTCGGCATGTCATTCGTCACGCTGATCCCGGCGTGGGCGGTCGACGTCCTGAAGGGGGATGCGCGTACCAATGGCTTCCTGCAGTCCGCCCGCGGCATCGGCGCTCTCGCGGCGGCTCTCGGCATCGCCACCCTCTCACCGCGGCGCGCGCGGGGAGCGGTGATGACGTCCGCCGTGTTCATCCTCCCGGTTCTCCTCGTGTTGTTCTCCTTCACCCGCACGCTCCCGCTCTCCCTTGCAGTCCTCCTGGCCGTGGGTGCGGCGAACATCGTAGGGAACAACCTCGCCAACTCACTCGTGCAGACCCTCACCCCTGACCACCTCCGGGGCCGGGTGATGGGGGTGTACATGCTCACCTTCTTCGGCTTCGCGCCGATCGGCGCCCTGCTCGCGGGGGGGGCCGCAACGGCGGTCGGCGTACCCCTGACGGTGGTGCTCGGAGCCGGCGGCACGCTCGTCTGTGCGACGGTCATCGCGCTCGCCATACCCTCACTTCGGAGGTTGGAGTAGATGGAGTGGTTCGATCGCGTCGTCCTGGGATCGATTCGCGAGCTGATGCGTGCCGCCCGCGAGAGCTATGGCGTCGATCCCGTTGCCTTTCTCGTGATCTATCTCGCCTCGGCACCGATCTTCTATTACTCAATCTTCCGAATGGTGCGGGCCCTGGCGCAACGGAAGCAGCAGGAGATCCTGCTGTGGAGCATGGTCTTCCTCGGCTCGACGGTAGCACCGTTCCTCTACGTGCTCGTGTTCGGGCGAAACATGCCCTGGTGGGTGTACGTGGTGATCGCCCTGCTTATCGGGCAGGGGGTCTATTCCCTCATCCGCCGATTGAGGAAGAAGCAGGCATGAGCCGGCCCGTGGCCGGGCATGCCCCGCTCAGTCCCTGACCGCGTCCACCTCCAGACGGATCATTCTCACGGCGACGTTCCCCTGGGCATCCGGGGGATGGGCCTGCACGTACCTCTCGCTCGCTTCCCGAACGAACGCCTCACGACGACCGGCAGGGACCCTCTCGGTGTAGGGCATCCACGTCGTTCGGATCCATCCCGCCAGCCCTTCCGCGCCCTTCTGGAGCATGGTCCGCGGAAGCAGCTCGATCCGGCGCACCCTCAGTCCTGCCGCGGCGCACCAGGGAGCGTACTCCTCGGAGGCGTAGAAGCCCCAGGGAAACTGGAAGCCGGCGAAGTAGCGGCCCCATTCCTCCGCGGCGGTCATCTGCCCTGCCACGTCGAAGATCTCGGACCCGTTCTCCCGGCCGCCCATCTGGAAAAGTATCCTCCCTCCGGGCCTCAGGCTCCGCGCGGCCCCCTTCAGCACCGGGCCGTGATCTTTCACCCAGTGCAAGGTCGCATTCGAAAAGACGACGTCGAACTCCTGATCGAAATCGAGCGCCCGGGCATCGCCGGGCTGGAATCGGAGATTCAGGTGCGCGGACGGGGGAAAGGCCGCGCGCGACAGGCGGACCATGTCCTCGGAGCTGTCAACGCCGAGCACCCGGCCGTCGGGAACGCGGCGTGCGATCTCCGCGGTGACTTTCCCGTCGCCGCACCCGAGGTCCAGCACCGATTCATGTCCGGAGAGCCCGATCTTTTCGATGAGCTCATGGGCCCATTCCTGCTGCGCTGCCGAATTTCGGGCGTATTCCGCCGCATCCCAGCAGAAGCCTTCCCCGTTCATCCCGCGCCCCTCGCGACGGCGTCAAGGGTCTCGACGAGGCGCTGGATCTCCGCTTTCGTGTTGTAGTGCACCGCGCCCACGCGCACCATCCCGCCCGATCCTTCCAGTCCGAGGCGTCGGGTCACCTCAGGCGCGTAGTAGTTGCCGTCCATCGCGTAGATGCCCGCCGCGTCAAGGGCCTGGCAGATCCTCTTCGGGTCATGCCCTTGCGTTGTGAAGGAGAATGTGGGCACCCGGCTTCTCAACCGTGACGCGTCCACGATTCCCCTGATGCACAGCCCCTTGACCGACATGAGCCCCTCGCGCATTTCCGTGCACAGTCCTGACTCGCACTCCTGGATGCTCTCCATGGCGGCGCGCAGCGCTGCGCGCCTCGATTCCCTCCCGCCCGTACCGAAGGATCGGCCCACCCACTCCAGGTAGGAAAGAGCGCCGCGCACGCCCGCGATCCCCTCGAAACCCTGCGTGCCGGTCTCCCACTTGTGCGGGGGCGTATCCGAGGCGGGCCGCACCTTGTACGCCGCCAGCCGGTCCAGCAGCTCGTAGCGGCCCCAGAGAATGCCGGTGTGCGGCCCGAAGAATTTGTACGCCGAGCAGGCAAGGAAGTCGCAGCCGAGTGTCGAGACGTCGATGGGTCCATGCGGCGCGTAGTGCACGGCATCCACGAAGCACAGCGCGCCGGCCTGGTGGGCGATGCGCGCGGCCTCGGCAACGGGATTGATGGTGCCCGTGGCGTTCGAGGCGTACCCGACGGCGACGAGCTTCGTCCGCGGGGTCACCTGCCGGGCGAGCGCTTCGACGCTCCAGGTGCAGTCCGCCAGGTCGAAATCCACCCAGCGCACGACGCAGTCCCGGTCCCGGGCGGCCAGGAGCCACGGAGAGATGTTCGCGTCGTGATCCAGCCGCGTCACGACCACCTCGTCACCCGGGGAAAGCTCGCGGGCGATGCTGCGGGAGAGGTGCAGAGTGAGGGACGTCATGTTCTGTCCGAAGCAGATCTCCTCGGGCCGCGAGGCGCCGAGGAAGTCGGCGAGCGCTGCGCGGGTCTCCGCCACCATGGCGTCCGATTCGCGGCTGGCCCGGAAGGCGCCGCCGTGATTCGCGTTGCGCGTGACGAGGTACTCGTTGATGCCCGCGAGCGCCTCGGAGGCGATCTGCGTTCCCGCAGGGTTGTCGAAGTACACCGGGGCAATGCCGCCGTGGGAGACGGGGTCGAGCGCCGGAAAATGGGAGCGCACAACCGAGTTGTCGATCACGGGGACCTCCTTCATGAATCCCCGGCCACAATACAGGAACGCCATCCCGTTCGTGAAGGGGCGCCCCGCAGGCACAACCCGCAGGTCGCGGCGGCCGGATATGATGTGGCAGATGGGCAAGCCTTGATTTCCCCGCTATAGTCGGTCCATGGAGAGCATGAAAAGATCAGTGACCTGCGGCGCGCTTCGCGCCGGCGATGCCGGGGCGGCCGTGACGCTCAACGGATGGGTGCACCGGCACCGCGACCACGGAGG
>Ga0187886_1004414_pt1 | contig 10125 bp, 9 predicted proteins | sample June2016WEW_20_1_FD_133001 | JGI IMG/M metagenome (GOLD analysis project Ga0187886, IMG submission 133001) | Peatland microbial communities from SPRUCE experiment site at the Marcell Experimental Forest, Minnesota, USA - June2016WEW_20_150 | ecosystem: Environmental > Terrestrial > Soil >... | reverse complement strand
TCGGCGCAGTTCTCCCCGGCGGAGCCGTGCAGGTCGAGATCGACGTCGTCGTCAGCCTGCCCTCGTAGGGAGCGCGGAACCAGCGGTCACGCCAACGGGGCTGGACGATCCAGGAGCGAAAGGACATCCCTCGGGTCCGAGACGAGTACCTTCGCACCGGAGGACACAAGCTCTTCGGCAGTCCTGAAACCCCAGAGCACGCCGACCGGGAACATGCCGGCCGCCACGGCGGTCTTCATGTCCGTGTTCGTGTCTCCAAGGTAGAGAAATGCTTCAGGCGGAACGCCCAGTTGCCTGCTCACCTCGAGCGCCGCACCGGCATCCGGCTTGATCGGGACATCCGGCCGGGCTCCGAGCGTGGAATCGAATTTCCACCGGGGAAAGAAGTGGGCCACGACTTCCATCGTGGCCGGATGAGGCTTGTTCGAAAGTACCGCCATGCGGAGCCCACGTGCGGAGAGCCCGTCGAGCAGCGCGGGGATCCCGTCGTAGGGACGGGTCTCCGCCTTCCATCGGCGGGAGTACTCCCTCCGCATGAGAGGCACGAGCTCGTTCACGAGCTCGTCGTTTTTCCTGGAACCGGCGGGCAGCGACCGGCGCACGAGGTTACGGACCCCGTCACCAACGAACGCTGTGTAGGATCTGATCGGATGTGTGGCATATCCTTTCGCCGCGAGCACGGCGTTCATCGAATCCCCGAGATCATCGAGGGTGTCCAGGAGCGTGCCGTCGAGGTCGAAAAGCACAGCTTTGTAGATCATGGCGTGTGCCGGGAACTATAGCGAGGCGCGCTCGAATTGACAACAAAGGGGAGAACCTGCACTATGCCCGGCATGAGTGCACCCGCACCGCGGTACCCCGCGGATTCATTACTGACAATCATGGAAACCGAGATCGGTGAGCAACCCGGCGCCCTTGCTCGGACGCTGGAAGCGAATGCCGCAGAGATCGAGGCTCTCTGCAGGGACATCCGCGGCAGAAATATCACGACCGTCATGATCGCGGCCCGGGGGAGCTCGGACAATGCCGGAGTGTACGCCAACTACCTGTTCCAGGCCTACAACGGTCTTCCCGTGGCCATGGCCACCCCTTCGCTGTATACGTTCTACCATACCCCACCCCGGCTCTCGGGAGTCTTCGTCCTGGGGATTTCCCAGTCGGGTCAATCCGAGGATATCGTCGAGGTCATGGCAGAGGCGCGCCGACAGGGGGCCCTCACGGCGGCCATCACGATGGAGGAGAGGTCGCCCCTTGCAGCTCAGTCGCACAGGGTGCTGCGGCTCGAAACGGGCCCCGAGAAGGCGGTCGCGGCGACCAAGACATTCACCTCGTCCCTCGCGCTCATTGCAGGCCTTTCGGTTGCATGGGAGGGGAGCAGGGAGCGCGCGTCCTCACTCGCCCGACTCCCCGAGCTCGCGGCAAGGACCCTCGAGGCCGCCGCAGGCCCCGCAGCGGCCAGGGCGCCTGCCTATCGGTCGATGAACAGGTGCGTCGTGATCAGCCGTGGTTTCTGCCACGGAGTTGCGATGGAGATCGCTTTGAAGCTGAAGGAGCTCACCTACATCACCGCTGAGCCCTACTCCTCGGCGGATTTCCAGCACGGCCCCATGGCAATGATCGAAGAGGGATTCCCGGTCATCCTGCTGGGCCCCGGTGGCGTGCTCCATGCCCACATGGTGGAGTTCGCCCGCGGGCTGAAAAAAAGGAAGTCTGACCTCATCGTGATCAGCGACTCACGGCAAATCCTCGAGATGGGAAACACGGCCCTCCCGATCAGTGAGGGCGCTCCCGAATGGCTTTCCCCGATACTGGCCGTATTGCCCGGCCAGATCTTCGCCCTGCGGCTTTCTCTGGCAAAGGGCATCGACCCCGACGTACCGAGAGGACTACGGAAGGTGACTGTGACCCGCTAGCCCTGAGGGGTTGCGGGCCTGGTCATGCCTTGACGTTTTGCTGTACGTGAAAGAAGAGGATTCCCCCCTGATTCTCGAACGAAAGCTCCCAGAGGGCCGGATCGAAGACCGACAGTATTTCCTTGACCAGATCCGGCTCGATGGGTCTCTCGTTGAAGATCTCATCCCGCGACGGCTGGATGAAAACCGTCCCGAACACAACCCCGTCCTTCTTGAGCACCCTGTGGATCTCGGTTGCGGCCCTGTGGGGGTTGGGAAAAACGTTGAAGGTCATGAGAGCCAGGCAAAGATCGATGCAGTTGTCAGGGAGCGGAACGCGCTCGGCGTCTATGATCCAGAGCGCTGCGTTCAGGTTTTCCCCGAGCAGGGCCCGGGCATGCCCGAGCATCTCCAGGGAAATGTCCATCCCGAGGTAAATCGAGGTTTGAGGCACGAAAGATCCGACAGGAAATGCTGTTCCGCACCCCACGTCCAGGATTACCTTTCCCGAGGAGTACGCCATGAACGCCTCCAGCCTCGCGGTGTAGGTCCCCCAGGGACAGGAAAGACTCTCCACGAGACGCACGATCGCGTTGTCGTAGGACGCGGCGACCGCGTCGAAGGTCTGCTGGACGATCTGCTGCGCATCGGAAAGTGGCAGGGAGGTGAGGAAATCGACCATGCCGTTCTTCAGCGGGTACACCCTCCCGCATCGAGAACAGGTGAACGAATCCCCGTTGCGCGCAAGATTCTCCCTGCAACTCGGGCAGAAGGGCGAGAACAATTGCATGCGGGCGATTGTAGGCTACCTTCCGCCGCGATGTCAAACCTTTTGTATGACGTTTTGCCATTCGTGAAATCAACTGTCACCATCAGCAGGCATTTGCCCGTCTCAAGACCATGAAGCTGGAGATTTCTTCGAGGCTCAACGAAATACAGGCTGAAGCGGTCAGGTCCTCGGATGGCCCTCTTCTGATCGTCGCCGGTGCGGGATCCGGTAAAACGCGTGTGATTACCTGCAGAATCGCCTATCTACTGGACAGAGGCGTGCCCCAATCGGAGATCCTTGCGGTCACCTTCACCAACAAGGCGGCACGTGAGATGTCACAGCGGGTCAGGGAGCTCATTCCCAGAAAACTCACAGGGCTCACAGTGTGCACATTTCACGCCTTTGGCGCTAAGATTCTCCGCGAAAGGCACGAGTTGCTCGGCTACAGGGCAAATTTCAGCATCTATGATTCACAGGACCAGGTTTCCCTCCTCCGCGAGACGTCACGGGACCTGGGCACAACGGGCGCGACCCTTGATCTGGCAGCAGCGGTACAGGTCATCTCCGCGGTCAAGACAGGCAGGGCCGCGTGGAACAAGGAAAACAGGCATCTTCGGCCGCTTTTCAAGGAGTACCAGCGGAACCTTCGCATCTACAACGCCCTCGACTTCGATGACCTGATCATGCTTCCCCTCCAGCTCCTCGCCTCCCACCCCGCTGTGCAGGGAGAGTATCACCAGAGGTACCGCTACCTGCTCGTCGATGAGTTCCAGGACACCTCTGCGGCGCAATATGAGCTGTTGAAGCTGCTCGTCGGTCCACCGGGAAACGTCTGTGTGGTCGGGGACGACGATCAATCGATCTACTCCTGGCGGGGTGCAAGCTACGAAAATATCCTCCGGTTCGAGCAGGATTTTCCGAAGTTCAGGGTGATCACCCTTGAGCAGAACTATCGCTCCACCGGGACCATCCTGCGGGCGGCAAACGCACTCATTGCCGGCAACACCCGGCGCAAGAAGAAGGCACTCTGGACGGGGCTCCCGGAAGGTGAGCTGATCGAGGAATATGCAGCGGAAACGGAAGTTGACGAGGCGGAGTTCATCGCATCCCGCATTCGCACTCTCATGATCCGCGACTCGTTCCGTTTCGAGGACTTCGGCGTCCTCCTCAGGGCCAACCACCTCATGCGGGCACTCGAGGAGGCATTCAGGAAGGAGAACATCCCCTATCTTGTCTCGGGAGGCATGAGCTTCTTCGAGCGTCAGGAGGTGAGAGACATGCTGGCGTATCTGAAGCTCGTCGCCAATCCGGACGACGATACGAGCCTCCTCCGCATCGTCAACACACCGCGCCGGGGCATCGGGAGAAAGCTGCTGGAGAAGGCTGCCGCACATGCCACCGAGCATCACTGCTCGGTTTTCTCTGCCATTGCCGCAATCGGCCGCCAGAAGGGCCATGGCCAGGAAGAGAAGTCCATGACCGCTGCCGCGGAGTTCACCGGGCTGGTCGAAGACTTCCGGACTCGGTTTCTCTCCACGCTGAGCTCTCACAGTCCCTGCAGGAGCTCGTGGAAGAGATCGACTACTGGGGTCACCTGGTTTCGGAAAACAAGGACGCGCGGGACAAGGACGTCGTGAAGTGGAAGTTCGGAAACGTCGAGTCACTGATCGGGTCGATCGCCGACTTCGAGCAGGATCCGGACGCGGTGGACCCGACCCTATTCGACTACCTCACGCGCGTGTCCCTCGCCGGCAGGGACGACCTCGACGTCCACGAGGAGGGCGGAAGGGTCAACCTGATGACGATCCATGCGGCAAAGGGCCTGGAGTTCCCCGTCGTATTTGTGGCCGCCGTGGAGAAGGACGTCATTCCCCATGCACGCTCCCTTGAGGAAGCCGATGCAAACGTCGAAGAAGAGCGCCGTCTATTCTACGTGGCCCTCACGCGTGCCCAAAAGAGGCTATTCCTCAGCTTCTGCTCTACCCGGAGGCGCATGGGCAGGCTCGTCGAGGCTTTCCCCTCCCCTTTCTTGGACGAGATACCTCCCGAGTGCCTCTCATCACCTGCGGAACAGAAGGATTTCGTACCTGATTTTCAGGAAGCCTGGAAGAAAATAGCCCGGGACTGACAGAAAGAGGCGCCTTTCAGCGCCTCTTCTCAGTTTCGAATGGAAGTTTCTACATATATGCCCGGAGCGTATGGCTGCGGGAGGGGTGCTGGAGCCGCTTGATGGCTTTCTTCTCGATCTGGCGGATCCTCTCCTTGGTGAGCTTGTACATGCTCCCGATCTCTTTCAGCGACATAGGCCGCTTGCCATTGAGGCCGAAGCGGTATTGAACGATCTCCGACTCCTTCTGTGAGAGCGAGGTCAGGATCCCGTTGATATCCTGCCGCAGCGAGTTGGAGATGGCTACCTCGTCCGGAGTCGTGTGGTTTTTGTCCTCCACGAAGTCCCCGAGCAGGGACGAGTCCTTCTCCGAGTACACAGGCGTGTCCAGCGAGATCAGCTCCCGTGAGATGTTCAGGAGGTCGGAAACGTGCTCCCGGTCCAGGTCAAGCTTCTTGGCGATCATGTCCGTTTCCGAGACGAGGAACTGCTCGCCCTGGAGATCCTTCCTCACCTTCTCGATCTGCACCAGCTCGTTCGCCCTGTTCAACGGCAGCCGGATCATCCGCGATTTCTCGCAGATTGCCTTCAGGATCGCCTGACGGATCCACCAGACCGCATAGGAAATGAAGTGGTATCCCTTCTCCACGTCGAATCGCTCGATGGCGTTCATGAGCCCGATGTTGCCTTCGCTGATGAGATCAGCGAGCGGAAGGCCCTGGTTCTGGTACTTCTTTGCGACGTTAACGACGAAACGCAGGTTCGCACGAATGAGCTTTTCTTTCGCAAGGTTGTCGTTCTTCTCGGCCCGGCGCGCGAGCCTCTCCTCCTCTTCCCTCGTGAGGAGGGGAATTTTGTTGATCTCCTTGAGGTAGAGGGAGAGAATGTTCTCGTCAGCCCTGGATGTTTTCTTCTCCCTTTCGATCATGACTGCATTACTCATGTTCACCTCTCGGGAATAAGGAATGCAAGGAACGTGCCAACGGCTAGTATGGGTGAGTACATAATTATTTACGGATTAAATAATTAGGATTGTGCGGCAGCCAACATAGCAGAAATTTCCAGGAATGTGTCAATATGACTCGTTTTTGCAGAATCTCCTATTTTGTGGCTCAAAAACTACCACTCAGAAGCTCTTCCTTGCCGGGAGTGCGTCCGCAGCACAGCATAAATGGCATTCCAGAGCCACAGGAACACCGGTCGTTGAGCCCGACCCTCTGTTTTGTCTGGAAATTCACCGTGATTATGGGCCCATCGAGATGTGGTTCCGCAACTACAAAAGTGGGGAACACGATGCGGACGGCATGGAACGCCTCGAGCTTCATACATCCCGACATGCTTCCGAGATCAGCTGACCTGCGCAGCTCGCCCCAGGAATCCCTGATCAGGTCACTGATCATGTCCTGCTCCGCACGGGTGGAAAACGTCCTCTTGTTCTTGCCAAGAAGGTACCGTACGGTCTGGATCGACGAGAAGGCCTGCCAATCGTCCGCCTCGGAGGAATCCTGCCTTTCCATTCCATAACAATTTGTATACCGCGACAACATCTTCCGGGTCGGCCCGCGCTTGTTCAGCCGCTGGCACGATATCCAGCTCTTGATCGCGGACTGGGGAAAACCGACGCGCTGGAGGGCAACCCCGAGAAAGAGGCAGATCTTGTACAGGTCGTGGGCCTTGGATGGCGGGCAAACCTCCAGCGCAGTCTGCAGGGCTTTGACGGCCTCCGCAGGCCTGTGACGGGCGAGAGAACCGAGTCCACGATCATAATGGCGGGACCACTTTCCTTCCAACATCCTTCAATAAGGTACGCCCCGGCGCCGCCGGACGGCAAGGGGAAAGATATCCTTGACGATCTCACGGCTGTGTGGCTATATTGAGTTGAAAATCACGTCACATGTAGTGCGAGAGCGCTATATACCAGAAACCATGTAAGGGAGGAGTACTGGACATGAAGGTCACACCGCTCGGAGATCGCATCCTCGTGAAGATGGTGGAAATGGAGACAAAGACGGCTGGTGGGATCCTCATCCCTCAGACCGCGCAGGAGAAGACGCAGGAAGGCGTCGTTCTGGCCGTGGGGGATGACGAGGCGATCAAGGTGAAGGCCAAGGACCGCGTCATCTACGACAAGTACGCGGGCACAACGATCAAGGTCGCCGGCGAAGAGCAGCTCATCCTGAAGGCGGCCGACGTTCTCGCGAAAATCGAGTAAGGGGCATTTCAGCCACTCAGGAGGGAGACGTTCCGTCGTCTCCCTCTTTTTTTTGCCGAAAGAATGATGCAACCTCGCGCAGGACGTCCGCCGCGGGACCGATGACGCGCCGCGCTGCCGGGAGACTGTCCAGGAACACCGCACCGTACTGCTTCGTGACTATTCGCGGATCGAGGATGAGCACGACACCCGAATCGTCGTGTCGCCGCATGAGGCGGCCGAATCCCTGGCGCATCCGCACCACGGCATCCGGCAGCGAGAGCTCACCGAAGGGGTTGCCTCCGCGGGCCTCGATCGATGCCATGCGGGCCCTGAGCACCGGCTCCGAGGGAACACGGAAGGGAAGCCGGCAGAGGATGACGATGTGCAGGGTGTCACCCGGCGCGTCGACACCCTCCCAGAATGAATCGGTGGCGAAGAGGACGCTCGAACGTTCGGCGCGGAAGGAGTCCAGGAGACGCGCCCTGTCCGCATCGCCCTGCTTCATGAGCCGTATCCCCGCTCGGGCCAGCTCGGGCTGGACCGCCTCGTACATCTCCTTCAGGAGGCTGTAGGAGGTGAACAGGACGAGCCCCGCCCCTCGGCTTGCCAGCAGCGCGCGCCCGAGGATCCCGGCCAGGAATTCGCGGTGCCCGGGGGCATCGGGGGCCGGCGCATCGGTGGGCACGCCCAGGAGCACGTGCTCGCGGTAGTTGAACGGAGAAGGAAAAGACTTGAACACGGGTTCCTTCCCGTCCACGGCGCTCAGACCAAGACGTCCAGCCCAGTAGGAGAAGCTCCCTGCCACGGTGAGAGTGGCTGAAGTGAACACCGCCGTGCGAAGGGGCTGGAACACCGCTTCCCGCATCAGGGGCCCCACCTCCAGGGGCGTGATCACCAGCCGCACGGCCTTCTCCGTTTCCTCAGAGCTGCGGCGGCCGCTCCTCAGAGATTCGAGCCAGAAGATGTCATTCTCCCCTGCTTCCCCAAGACGGAACCGGTCGATCATGTCCGCAATCCCCGAGAGGCGCGAGAGCTGCACCCGGCAGTCCCACGCGATTGTGTCCTGCGGGGAATCCTCCGATGCCCCGGGGCTCGCGGTTGACTCGAGTTTCTCCAGTATCTCGGTGAAGGCATCGCAGAGCTCGCGGATCGAGAACGAAAGGTTGCCCAGCTCCGTGCCTGCTCCGTCGCGGAAATCCGGCATGCTGCCGGAATCAAGCAGGAGCGCATTTTCCGCCCCGAGAATGCTGATCACCGCCGCGTCCAGCTCACCGACCCGGTCCTGGACTGCCTGGATCAGGCCGGGCATCCGGCCGGCCAGCGGCGTTTTCCCGAGCAGACGGAGGACGGCAGGCAGGTGGCCGGTGACCCTTCCCTTCCGCTTGCGGTACAGACGGCCGAGGTGGCGCATGATGGTGAACCGGGAGAAGCTCTGCGAGAAAAAGGATGTGGCGGCCTTCTCCACGTTGTGGGCCTCGTCGAAAATCACGCGCCGAAACGGTGGAAGAACCGCGGGGTCGTCGAATCCCGAGCCGCCGAGGCGCAGGGCGAGGTCGGCGAAAAGAAGGTGGTGGTTGGCGATGAGAATCCTGGCAGACGCGGCCTCCCGGCGCGCCTTCAGGACAAAGCAGCCCTCGCGGTGGTTGCAGCGCAGGCCGAGGCATGCATCCGCCTCCGAGCAGACCCGGGACCAGGTATCGTCCGTGGGATAGAAAGAGAGGTCGGTGCGGCTCCCCGTGTCGGTGGTGCGGGCCCACTCCCTGATGGAGAGAAGCTCGGGATCCCGCTCTTCGAAGAGGCCCATTTCCTCCAGGGCCTCGTTGAGGCGGTGCAGGCAGAGATAGTTTCCCCTCCCCTTCACGAGCACCACCTTGGGGTCTTCGCCCAGGACCTTTTTTGCCAGGGGGATGTCCTTCTCCAAGAGCTGCTGCTGGAGATTGATCGTGTTCGTGGAAACGACCACCCGCTCGCCGTTTCGTGAGGCCCAGGCCACGGCGGGCACGAGATACGCCAGGGATTTCCCTACTCCGGTGCCCGCCTCGGCAGCGCAGATTTCGTCGTTGTTGAACGCACGGCAGACCTGGCGGAGCATCTGGGTCTGGCTCTCCCTTTCCTCGAAGAGCGGATAAACCCTGCTCAGTGCTCCCCCCGGTGAAAGGCCGGCGGCCAGCTCCTCCTCATCGAGGGAGACCGCCCGATGCGGCTGGACTGCTTCAGCCACGACGTAGATGTCGACGAGGTCGTTGCCCACGATGTAGAAGCCGATTCCCTGGTTGCCGAGCCGGGATGCGATGGCGAGATCCGCGTTGGAGGGACTGATATTGGTGCGGCCGCCCGACGAGGGTCTCTCGCGGCCCTTCGGTCCGCTGCCGACCGGGGGATGGTTGTGGATGACCGCATCGCCCTCATCCAGGTGAGGGCTCAGCACCGGCACGGCCTCGTCGGTGCCGCGCGCACCGACTGTTACCGCCGATACCCTGCCGTCATCGCCCAACTTTCCGACAAGAAACACCTCGTTCCCGTCCGCGTCCGCAATGGCTTCCCGGATCTCCTCGATGACGCGGGGGGTCAGCCTCTCTTCAGCCCGCACCCGGTTCGCTCTCCAGCCGTGCGAGGATCCCGCTCAGCAGCCGAACAAAGCGGGGTCCGGCCTCCTTCCCCGCCCTGATCACCTCCGCGTGGTCCAGCGGCTGCGGGAGTATGCCCGCCGCCATGTTCGTCACGCAGGAAACCCCCAGGACCCGCATGCCGAGGTAGGACGCGGCAATCACCTCGGGCACGGTGGACATGCCGACGAGATCGGCGCCGATGGCCGCCAGCATCCGGATCTCCGCAGGCGATTCGTAGGAGGGGCCGGGGAACGCTGCGTAGACTCCCTCTTTCAACGGAACCTCCGACACCGCCCGGGCGAGGTCCCGCAACACCGGGTCATATGCGGTGGTCATATCGGGAAACCGGGGGCCCTGCCCTGGATTCGGCCCGCGCAGCGGGTTCACTCCCATAAGATTGATGTGGTCGCGGATCAGCACGAGCTCACCGACGGCAAACGCGCGATTCACGCCTCCCGCCGCATTGGTGACCACCAGCGTGCGCACGCCGAGCCGGTGGAGGAGAAAGACCGGCAGGACCACATCCTGGATGGGATGCCCTTCATAGTAGTGGA
>Ga0187886_1004413_pt1 | contig 10126 bp, 13 predicted proteins | sample June2016WEW_20_1_FD_133001 | JGI IMG/M metagenome (GOLD analysis project Ga0187886, IMG submission 133001) | Peatland microbial communities from SPRUCE experiment site at the Marcell Experimental Forest, Minnesota, USA - June2016WEW_20_150 | ecosystem: Environmental > Terrestrial > Soil >... | reverse complement strand
CATTGCCTGTGCGTACATGATCCTACAGGCTTATGAATTAGGTTTGGGAACGTGTTGGATTGGGGCTTTTAAAGAGGATGAGACGAAGAAGATTCTGAGCATTCCAGAACATGTTAGGGTTGTAGCCATGACTCCATTAGGATATCCAAATCAACCACCATCTCAAAAATTCAGAAACAGCTTGGATCAAATAGTTTGCTATGAGAAGTACGAATGAAAAGGAGGCTGGCTTAAAGCCTTACTACAGACATATCAGGTGGTCCGGTAATTTCTTGCTTCTGAATTTCAGTATTGACGAAAAACTAAAGAGATTGTAAGGTTACAGGAGTTGCCCCTGTAGCTCAGGTGGATAGAGCAACGGATTCCTAATCCGTGTGCCGCCCGTTCGAGTCGGGCCAGGGGCGCTATTACTATCAAGGCTTGCAACCCTGCAAGCCTTTTTTATTTTTCCTCTCTACCTGCTTTTATCCCCCATCTGTCCCCCGAAACTAAACAAAAGACCCCTCCATAAAGAAAGTAGATCAGTAAGTTACTTGCTGATCCTTCCCATATGCTAAAAGGGAAGAAAAATTTGATGGAGGTTCAGCATGAGTAAATTTAACTTTAAATCCTTCAAAGAGAGATGGGCTTCACCTATCGTTGCGCGAGAAGAGATCCGCAATTTCACCGGTGGGGCAATCAATGAAAAGTATATGGCGAACCTGGATAGTCAGAAACAAGGTCCAGATGAGAGGTTTCATATGGGCCGCAAGGTGGTCTATCCAGTGGATAGTTTGATTCGCTGGCTGGAGAAAAGGTCTGAAGGCAATGAGGACGATGAATAAGGTAGAGGTTCTATTCATTCGATTGATAGGAGATGGCCGTCCACTGCGGGCCTTTGCGGATGTCCGAGTAGACGAATGGATCATTCATGATTTTAGGATCCTCAAACAGAATGGGCAAAAGGCGTTCGTTTCACCCCCACAGGTTTCCTGGAAGGATCCCGAGACGGGCCAGATAAAGTATAAAGGAATTTTAACAATTCCTCCTGAACAAAAGCAGAGGATCGACACAGAGATCCTTCATGCCTATCAGGAAGAGATGGAGAAAGAAAATGCAAAAAGAAAATGATGAACACTCTTTAATTGATTTCCTGAAGTCCATTTACCAGTATTGCAAACCTGATACTTACCTAAATCTTCGATTCCTTCCATCAGCAGAAAATCGTTTCCTCCCTTTGACAAAAATTAATACCATTCCCTTTATAATTAATTCTCATCGGAGTCAGAATTGTTATTTTGCTCCCGCGACCCGTAGAGATGGAGATGGTAGCAAGGAGGGCATCGAAGAGATTCCAGCCCTTTGGTGTGATGTCGATGTCGTTAAAGGATCTCCTGCTTACGATCAGTTCAAACAGGTCTATAAAGACTTTCCTTTAAAGCCTTCCATATTGGTGGAGAGTGGTGGTGGATATCATCTTTATTGGCCGCTTAAAGAACCAGCCCCGAAGGATGATATTCCCAGGGTGGAGGATCTTCTTAAAAGGATCGCTATCCATCTGGGTGGTGATAAGGTTGCCGCTGAAGCTGCACGCATCCTGAGAGTCCCCGGGACATACAATTTGAAATATACTCCTAAGAGGAAGGTCACGATCGGACACTTCCACCCAGAGAAACAGTATATCCTTGACGACTTTGATTTCCTTCCCCCTCTCCCTGCCGAGGAGAGGGCAGGCAGTAAGGACCAACTCCACCCACCAGGATGGCAAGAGGATCTCTTGAAGGGTGTTTCGGACGGAGAGCGGAACATCTCTATTACAAAGCTGGCTGGCCGATACATCGGGAAGGGCCTTTCAAAGGAGGAGGTCTTTCCCATCCTGATGGATGCCAACTCTCGGTTCAATCCTCCTCTTGAGACGAAGGAAATCCAAGCATGCTTGGACTCCGTCTTCAAAACCCACAAGAGAAACCACCCAGAAGATGATCCTGACGCAACAGAGAAAACCAGTGGACATCATTTCAATCTTATCTGGGCAAAAGATGTTGTTAATACTCAGGAGCCAGAGAGGGAATGGATATGGCAGGGGATCCTGATATCGGGGGGATCGTCTTTGATTGTCGCAAAACCTAAGATCGGTAAAACGACTTTAGCTACTCAATTAGCGGTCGCCGTCTCCCGTGGAGATATCTTTTTAGGCAGGAAGACGAGGCAGGCCACTGTCGTTTATCTGGCCCTTGAGGAGCACCGGGATGAAGTTCAAAAGAATCTTTCTAAACTGGGCGTGACGGATGAACCTTTATTTATTCATTTTGGGCCTGCACCTATACAGGCTATGCAGGAAGTGGAACCTCTTATCAGAGAGACTGGAGCCAAGTTATTAGTAATTGACATTCTTCAGAAGTTTTGTCGAGTAAAGGATTTAAATGATTATAGTCAGGTGACCAGGACGCTCGAACCTCTTATGGCCGCTGGAAGAAATTTAGATTGCCAAATATCTCTAACTCATCATGCGGGAAAAAAAGATAGGGAAGATGGAGATGATATTTTAGGAAGCACTGGATTGCTTGGTGGAGTTGACACTTCGATCCACATAAAAAAACGAAATACGGATAGCAGGGTATTCTCCACCATCCAACGATACGGCACGGATATTCCCCCGACGGTTATCGCCTTGAAGGATGGTTGCCTCGTGATGGAGGGGAGCAGGGAGGAAGTCGAGATTCATGAAACGATGCCGCTTATTCTTGAGGCCCTGGGTGGCGGCCCATTGACCGAGAAAGAGGTGGGGGAGCAAGTGGAACGCAATCGCAATCTCATCTCAAAAGCCCTGAGAAAATTGGTTGAACAGAAGGGCATCGAGAGAGCAGGCAGCGGCAAGCGAGGTGATCCCTTTCGCTATTCTCTATTGCTTTATTCATATATATACGAAGAGAGCAATAGAGAAATGAAAGTCGAATCTAACCCATTGGAATCAGGAAAGAATAGCTCTATTGATGATTTTCAGAAAAATGAACCCCCCAATAGAGAATCCGATAGAGAAATTCCGAGTGAAAAACAGGCCGAAAATGACCCCACCAAGGGGGGGTTATATGAGGTGATGGATGATGGCCAGATCACCTATTGATGGCGCATTGGTGGAGATCGGTAGAGGATATCGGCAGGGGTTGCTGGCATGGTTGAAGGAATACCCCGATCGATGGGCGGGGCTCTTAGAGATTGAATCAAGTATCAACTCTACCACACGGGTGGGGGATGAGGCAGGGTTGAGGGTGGCACTCGAAGGATATAAGGACTTCTTTCAAGAGATGGTGGTGTTGTTCGACAGCAGAGGGTGACATGGTATTTAAAGTCTATGATAACAATCTCGAGCCGGTGCTTAAAGCCCTTAAAAAGTGGTTTGATTCGAGCATGCGAAGAGGTCTGCGTGAACATGAATATTTTGTACCCAAAACTCAGAAAAGACGAGAGGCAATCAGGAGAGCGAAGCGAGAGAGATGGCAACTTGAACAAAAGGAGCAAGGGAAACTAAGACTGAGGTAATCGATGCCCTGGGTCTTTAAGGTTTGCAAAGAACATAGTTGTAATAACCGATTCACCGATTTAAAGGAATCGTATTGTCTGGAGCATCGAAGGGTAAGGCAGCAGCGATATGATCGGACAGAGAGAGATCCCGAGATCGTAAAATTCTATAACTCTCGTGCGTGGAAAGCAGCAAGGACCATGCAGTTCAATTTGCATCCTCTTTGCCAGTTGTGTTTAAAGGTGAACATAATTCGGGAAGCAACCACTGTGGATCATATCGTTCCCATAGATATGGGTGGTGAGAAGTTAGATCAAATGAATCTTCAAAGTGTATGCGCATCATGCCATGCCAGCAAACACGCATGGGGCAAGGGTTAGGTCAATGGGGGGGGAAGGGCTATTGCATCTCTGGAGTGCCTTTTCTTCTCTACCATGCCTGGCTGTTTCGCGCACGCGCAGAAAACTAAAAACCTCTCTGGAAACTAAAAAATGAAGCAATCTGCGAAAACAAAAATCAAGAGAAAAAATAAAGGTGGTCGTCCGAGACGGCCAGATTCCGAACTTAAGCTGGAAGGTTATCAGCGAATCGGGAAAAGAATTAAGAAGGCAAAGATATTTTCTCCATTAAAGATTCCTAAATTCAGACTGGAATCTCAAAGAGTAATTTATTTTTTTAAAAACTTCCTTGTTCATACGATGGGTGAGTGGGCCAACAAACCATTTAACCCCCTGCCTTGGCAAGTGGAGTTCATTCAAAATATTTTTGATACCAAAGGTGAGGACAAACTAAGGCAGTATAAAAAAGCACTTCTCCTGATAGGTCGGAAAAATGGAAAAACTCTGACTTCTTCAGGATTATTACTTTATTTTTTATCAGTAAAGAGCGAAGAGATCCCCAACCTGAGAATTTATTCCGCAGCCGCAACCAAAGATCAGGCATCACTTATTTACGACGCAGCAAGCCAAATGATCGAAGCCTCACCCGAATTGAAGAAGAGACTAAAACCAATTCCACGGTATAAAAGAATAATCAACCACAAAACAGGGTGTAAATACGAAGCACTTTCCAGCGAAGTTAGTTCGCAATACGGATTTTTTAATTCAAGTTTTATTATCTTTGATGAGATGTGGTTGCAGAAATCTATTGATTTCGTTTCCGCATTGATGAAGTCCCAGGGCAATTTGAAAGAACCCCTCTTCTTGATTCTATCCACAGCTGGCAACGATAGAGAAAGCCCCTTGTTTGATTATTACACCTATGGAAAACAGTTAGAAAAGAAACTGTTCGATGATCCATCTTTTTATTTTAAGTGCTACGAATTGGATGAGGGAGATGATTGGAGGGATGAAAGCGTTTGGGTAAAAGCAAATCCTTCTATTCCGTTTGGAGTAAGAAAAATTGAGGAGATGAAGGCACAGTTGCGGATGGCTGTTCGGATTCCCAGGGAAGCGCAAGAATTTCGTCAGTTCTATTGTAACGAATGGAGCAATCGGGCTGAAGGATGGGTCAATATATCCGATTATCAAAAGTGCTATGATGCCGGATTTGATTTCGCCACGCTTAAAGGGGAGTCCTGTTACTGTGGAATTGACCTTGCTAAAACCATCGATTTCGCCGCCATTTGCCTTTTGTTTGAAATGAACGGCCTTTCTTACATCGTTCCTTCTTTTTGGCTCCCCGAAGATACTGTTAAAAACGCTCCAGAGATGGAGAAGGTTTTATATGAAGCCTGGGCCAGAGAGGGACACCTTATCTTAACTCCGGGCAATACAATCGATTACGAGGCCATCATAAACCACATCCGGGGGCTTGCCAAGACATTCAAAATCGAGGGCTTTGGAGTAGACCCTTACCAGTCAAATCATGTGACGATTCAACTTCAGCAAGAGTTCGGAGAGAAATATTTCACTGTTACGCAAACCTACAAGGAACTTTCCGCCCCTACACGGGAAGCAGAGAGGCTAATCGTTGGTCATTTACTTCGTCACAATGGCAACCGAGTTATGACATGGATGATTGACAACTGTTCTACTTCCAGAGATACGACGGGAAATATCAAGATTGATAGACGGTCCAGAAATTCAAAGGTCGACGGGGTTTCATCTTTAATCGATGCCCTTTGGGTGAAGTTGAGGAAACCAGTTCAAAGTTCGGTTTACGATGACCCTAATCACTCCATCTTCCTCGATGATCGACCGTCACGACAAAAACTGTGGGATGGTCTGGGGGTTCCTCCGATCCAGTATGTTGATGACGAACCCAGAGAACCGGATCTCATTCGATTCCCTCCACCTGGGGGATGGGTAGAAGTGGCCTGTCCCAAGTGTGGGAAAAACTTTGAGCCAGACGATTCTGATTGTGCAAGATGTGGTCATTATCGTGACTGGAAGGAGGATGAAGATGGGAAGGTATGATTTGCCCATCATTAGTTCTGCCGATCGGGCTGATGACGAATGGAGAGGAAATTTCGTTAGAGAGGAAACCATTCTGGGAGACTATACTCGGTTCTACCGAGTGAAATGGGGCTATTGTGGTCACTGTAAAAAGAAGATTCAAAGAGGCAAGGGTGGAGCTTATCAGCCGTGTGAATGTGGGTCAACGATCGTTAGTGATGGAACGGCGATCGCTCCAGACGATTGAAGTTTTTAACAACTAACGAAAAGGAGGACACACAAATGAAACTGTTTCAACCCGATTTCGAGAAAAGTGGAAGGCTGGCCATTCAGTATGCCTCGTTTGACGAGGAAAATAAGCCCACGGAACAGGATATTGAAAAGGCCAACAGAAAAATCCTTGAAGCCAAAAAAGATTTTGAGGAAGCGAAAATCATGGTACCTGAAAAGGTGCGAGAGTATTTTACAAAACTGGAATTGGCAGAGATTGAACGGAGGCAACTCCTGCAGAATTATCTCAATGCGAAGGACAAACTTGCTGTGGAACTGAGGGCGATCACCGGGCCTGTGATTGAAGGATTTGCCGGAGAGTTACTTCTTGAATTTAAACGGATTGATAGCAAGAAGACCTTTTTTGTGATTGTGGACAAGGAGGATAGGGAAAAGGAAGGGGGCAGAATTTTTAAATGTTCACACAACTACTTCAGTGTGCATGAAACGCAACAGGGAATCCTGGCCACGGTAGAGAAGATCAGGTCTATGGATTGTTCAAGCCTTGGAGAAATTAAAAAGGTATACGATGAAATGATAGATGCCATACCAGATACATTTGAGATGACGACGACCGAGGGGACCTCTGAATTTAGAACGTGGATTTTTGATAATCAACCAAATAGGATCAAACCTGCTGAGGTCCAGACCGTCTGGTTGCACCATACCCAATTCTTGGCCGACCTTGAAAAGAAAGTCCAAGACTTTGAAGCCAAAGCAAAGGACGGGGAAGTCGGGGAGTTGGTAAAGAAGCATCGGGGGCCGATCGAAATCGACATGACCTAAGATTTTACTCAGGTCCCTCACAGCGATGGGGACCCATGAGCCCCTTCGCGTCTTTTCTTCCCGGCTGAAGAGAAGAGTGGGGGGCCTGCTTGTGGCAGGCATGGGGCCGGGATTGGCGGATCTCCCTATTGTTTTAAACATTTATGAGGGTCATCATGATAAAGAAAGGTGGTAGTGGGTCAATTTAAAAAACAAAAAATCAAAAATCTTGAAAATGGGAGCAATTGGTATATAATCCTACTCATTATGCTCCTGTTATCAGGAAGTTTTATCGATAAGTGTACAAAATCCGCCGCTGATAATCCTTGGTCTGCGATTGGAGTATCTATTGCTTTTCTTCTTTTGTTGTGGGGAATGATAAGATGGTGTAGAAAGAAATACTTAATTACTTACCCCTTCAAAATGAGATTTTCAGACGACAGTAGAGAGAAGATTATTGAAAATATACCTGGTTTGGGTCATGAATCCCTGATATTGAAAATCAAGCTGAAAATAGAACGAAATTTAGAGGAAATTAATATACGTTTTGTAAAAAGAAAATGGTTTGGGTTACATTACCAAGATGTTCCTAAAAATTTGGTAAGTATACAAAAAGTAATTGACCTTATCACGGAAAAAAAACCCAAAGAAACCGGACGTGTTTTTTCCGAGAAAGATGATTCTGTGGGTGGGCGAGATGGTTATTATAACCGTCCTTATTTTTGTCCCAAAGGTGGTTATTTATCGTATGAAATAAAATTAAATATGAACCCGGACATAAAGGAATGGCACGGATATATTAGTCTCCAGCATCGTAGTGGAGACGAAAATAGATCATATGGGCGAGTGAAAATCATTATTAGGAATGTTTAGGGGCCTATATGGTGGGACGGATGGGAACGACTACGAAGGGGCAAGTCTCCTCTTCGCTTCCGCAACACGGCGTTTGAAGGTGCTGAAAGGGATAAGATCTTCCTTCGTAACCTTCCGAAGTTGTCTCTTCATCTTCTTTCCCTTTGAAATCAATATACCTTCTCTTTTATAATTTTCCCAATAGGGATCATCTTTATCTATGAATTCGGCTGTCCCTGCTTTTGAACGAAATGTGTCATTTCCCGGTTTGACAGCATAATTGCGTTTGATGTATTCCCATAAGCCAGTTTGAGTTTTAATTTTGCTCTTCTTTAAGGCTTCCTGAATAAGTAGATTAAGTACTTCATTTCTTCCGGTAGCCTTTCCACCTTTTGATGACGCCTCCCATCTCTTTATTGGATCTTCTAAACCAATATTAATGGCTGACGAAATAAGTTTCAGCATATTGATCGCTGCTTCCTTAACTATCCTGCGCGTCTCTTGCTCTTCCTCATCGTCAGTTTTTTCTGTCAGGTAACTTAATTGAGAAGCTGAAAGAAGGATATTTGCAGCGTGCCAGGTTCTTTCGTCAGCTCGTGGATAATTCTCGTTGAGTATATACCATAGGTCCGAAATGTCAGTGCTGTATCCTCCATGGATCAATATCTCCTTGGCTTCATCCTCGAACCATTTTAGAAAAACATCAAATGGAGTTTCTTTGAGGTTGTAACTTAGATCCTGGGGATCTCGGAATAGGATTCCGATCTGCATGAATTTTCTTTTCTTTCCCATATCTTTTCCCCTTTTCTTTTGGTTTACCTTGCCTGTTTAATTCCACGTTCGAACTCTTTCACGTCTTCCATCAATCTTTTATCGGAAAGATGACTGTACCTTTGGGTCAGTTCTATTGTGGAGTGACCAAGGAGCTGCTTCACATCATATAGAGGGACGCCTCTATCTACCATCCAAGATCCATAGGTGTGGCGCAGGCTGTGAAACGTCAGTTTTTGCCTTACGTCAGTGACCCCTTGATTGAGACCGAGGCCGTCGATGACGGCAGTAAATATCTTCGATGGCCGTTTGATTCTTTTTCCATCGGGATCAGCAAAAACTAATTTCTCTCTCATCCCTGGTTCTACCTTTGGGAAGATTCGACTCACTTCATCCGTCATCCTTCCAAACCTGGAGAAACCACCCTTGCTGTCACGGATGGAGATGATCTTTCTCCTTATGTCGATGTCTCCTTGCCGCAGGCTCGCGATCTCTCCAAACCTGAGCCCACAATGCAGGGAGATCATCGCCATCTCCCAATGAGAGCCATTTCTCTTTTTCAGTTCGATCAGAAAACGATTGGCTTCATCATGGGTGAAATACCTTGCCCTCTTATTGTCGAACCGATCCAGCTTGACCTTCTTAGTTGGAGAGTCCTCCGAGATGACGCCTCTTTCCTTGGCGTGATTCCAGACAGTCCTGATCGTGGAGAAGACATACTCAACGGTCCTTGGGGACCTTCCAGCAGCCAAAAGGTCTGTCTTGATTTTTTCTATTTCGAGGATGCCGATCTCATTGAAGGGCAGGGAGCCGATCACTGGCTTGATCCAATGGTTGAAATGAGATTTCTTCTCTTTGGTTTCCCTTGGTCTCTCGATCTCGGCCTGTGGGACGAATGTGTTGAGGAAGTAGGCTTCAAAGATGATCCCTTCCTTCTCCTGTCTCTCTCTTTCTGTCCTGGCAACTTCTCGCTTCCCCCGTAGAGTCACAGGCTCACCAGTCCCCTTCCTGTAAGCCTCTTGAAGTTCTGCAAGCTGGAGCGCCGCCTTCTGTGCCGTCCATCCCTTGCTGGCCCATCCCAGTGCCTCTTCAATTCTCCTACCATCCACGCGGTAACGAATAGCGAAGTATCGATCATTGACGATGCCATGCTTCCTTGTCGGATGCTTCCGGTATCTCACGCCTTCAAATTCTGTAGAATGCCATCTTGACATGATTACACCCCCTTTTATATGATTTAGTGGGTTGGGGGACTGTCCCCCAGAGAGAGTTGGTGGCGCACGGATTCTTATCCGTGTAATTTCTATCCCCCACCTGTCCCCCAAAAAGCCGATGAGTTAAAGGGTAGCAAAAGGAACTCATGGGAAAGATTGTATCAACTAAATTATTGAAAGTCAAGAGGAATCTTGTACTAAAAGGAAGTGTTGGGAAGTTATAGGAAAGTAGTCAAAACGGATTCCTAATCCGTGTGCCGCGTGTTCGAGTCACGCCAGGGGCGCTTTCTTTTTAATATTTTACAAATCTTAGATTAATCAAGGATCTCACTGATCTGTCGAATTGGGGTGGCATTGGT
>Ga0187886_1004410_pt1 | contig 10129 bp, 8 predicted proteins | sample June2016WEW_20_1_FD_133001 | JGI IMG/M metagenome (GOLD analysis project Ga0187886, IMG submission 133001) | Peatland microbial communities from SPRUCE experiment site at the Marcell Experimental Forest, Minnesota, USA - June2016WEW_20_150 | ecosystem: Environmental > Terrestrial > Soil >... | reverse complement strand
CGCAACCGGCCGTGGAGCTTGCCACGATGGACGATGAGTCCGGCGATCGGCTTCTGGGTGTCTTCCACGGTCAAGAGCGCACTGCCGCCGCCGGCCTCCAGGATCTCGCCACGGTCGCCGACCTGCCCGCCGCCCTCGCCGTAGAAGGGAGTGGCGTCCAGCACCACCTCGGCCTCGCCGTGGCCGGTGAGCTCCCCGTACTCGATGCCGTCGCGGAGGATGGCCACGACGCGACCCTCCGCCTCGGTTCCGTCGTAGCCCAGGAACCTCGTCTCGCCGGCGCGCCGCAGGATCGTCTGGTAGAGATCGCCGAGCTCGGCATTGCGGGCCAGATCGGCCTTGGTGCCCTTCCGGCTGCGTTCCTTCTGCTCGGCCATGGCAGCGGTGAAGCCGTCGCGATCGACGCGAACGCCGAATTCCGCGGCCATGTCCACCGTCAGGTCCACCGGGAACCCGTACGTGTCGTGGAGCCGGAAGGCGACTTCGCCGGGCAGGACCGGCGCACCGGCCGGCAGGGTCTCGGGCCGCCGTCCGACGGTCCGCTCGGCCGTCGTGAGAGGCGCCAGCGCCGTCTCCAACTGGCCCGTACCTGCCTCCAGGGTCCGGGCGAACTGGGTCTCTTCCTGGCGGATGACTTTCAGGATCTTCTGGCGCTGGTCAGCCAGGTAGGGGTATGCGTCCTCCATCACGTCGATCACCACGCCTGCGGTGACGTCGATGAAGGGCTGCTTGCGACCGAGGAGGCGGCCATGGCGGACGGCGCGACGCAGGATGCGCCGCAGGACATAACCGCGGCCCTCGTTGGATGGCGCCACGCCGTCGGCTACGAGGAAAGTGACGGCGCGCGAGTGGTCGGCGATGACCTGGTAGCTGAACCGCTCCGCCTCGAACGCCTCCGGGTCATGTCCCAGCAGCTCGCGCATGGCGGCGTGGATCGGGGTGAACAGATCCGTGTCGTAGTTCGTGGGGACCTGCTGGTTGACGCTGGTCAGCCGCTCCAGGCCCATACCGGTGTCGACGGATTGCATCGGCAGCGGGACGCGCGTGCCATCGGCGCGCTGCTCGAACTCCATGAAGACCAGGTTCCAGACCTCCAGCCAGCGCGGGCAGTACTCGGAGTGGTCCGGGATGCAGTGCGGACCCTCGCTGAACTCCACCCCACGATCGAAGTGGATCTCTGAGCACCGGCCGCACGGCCCGGTCTCGGCCATCCGCCAGAAGTTGGAGTCGTCGCCCCCTTCGACGTTCCCCCAGCGGGCGATCCGTTCGGGAGGCAGGCCTATCTCCTCGCTCCAGATCTTGTAGGCATCATCGTCGTCGGTGTAGACGGTGGCGGCCAGCCGATCGCCCGGGATCTTGTAGACCTCGGTCAGTAGCTCCCAGGCCCACTGGATCGCCTCGCGCTTGAAGTAGTCGCCGAAACTCCAGTTGCCGAGCATCTCGAACAGGGTGTGGTGGCGCGGCGTGCGGCCCACCTCCTCGAAGTCGTTGTGCTTGCCGGCCACGCGCAGGCAGCGCTGGTAGTCGGCCGCCCGGACGTAGCTGCGCTTCTCCCGACCGGTCAGGACGTCCTTGAACTGGACCATCCCGGAATTGGTGAAGAGCAGGGTCTGATCGCCTGGCGGCACCAACGAGATGCTCGGCACCCGGGTGTGACCGCGCTGGACGAAGAACTCCACGTAACGGCGTCGCACATCGGCCGCGGTGAGATAGGGAATCGGCAACTCAGGCATCGTCGCTAACGGTACCAAACGGCGACGCTCGGCCGCGCTCGGGATCGCCGGGTCGCGCGGGCACATCCCGGGCTTCGCCCGGATTCCGCTGCTTGGTCAGCCGTCCCGCCGCCGGCGACCCCAGATCGTCGATCCGGCGATGGCCGCCCCGGCGAGCGCGCCCAGGGCCAGGCCGCGCGCGAAGGCAACGAGCCGCGGGTCCGCGGACCGCGACGGCTTCGCCCGGAGGCCGGCCAGTCGCAGCAGCCACCCGATCACGGCCGGCGGCCCTCCGAATTCGTGGGACCGAGGATAGAGAGCACGGCCACGAACCCGATCCCGGCCCAGGCCACGATGGATGCGCTGATCAGGTGGAAGTCGCCGATCCGAAACGGGTCGATGCCCAACCTTCCGCCGGTCGCGTCGCCGGCCCAGGCCCCGAGGGCGGCGGCCACGAGGATGAGGAGGACACGGGCGTCCGCCCGGCCGCGCGCGAACACGAACAGCGCGGTGTGAAAACCGCCTACCAGCAGGGAGAGGACTGGAGCTGGGCCGATCGCCACACCCCGAGTATAGAGACGCGGAGCCCTCGACCGGTCCGCCGGGCGCAGCAGCGAACGAGCTCGGGCGGGAGTGTGCGATCAGCCGGCCGCGGGATCCTCCGAGCGGGCGATCCGACCGCCACCCAGAACCACGTCACCCCGATAGAACACCGCGGCCTGGCCGGGCGCAGCCGCCCAGACCGGATCGGCGGTCCGCACCGACCACCGTCCGGAGTCCAGTGGCTGGACCGTGGCCGCGACCACCCGCCCCCGGTGCCGTATCTGCACCTCCGCGCGCAATCCGTCCGCGGATTCGGGGGGCGGGTTGCCGGCGATGAACCGAACCTCTTCCACCTCGAAGCCGCACGTCTCCAAGTCCTCCCGACGGCCCAGCCTGATCGTGTTGGCGTCTGCGTCGATCTTCCACACATAGCGCGGCTCTCCCACCGCCACGCCGGTCCCCTGCCGCTGCCCGACGGTGTAGGAGGCGGCGCCGAAATGCTCGCCGACCTGTCGACCGTCCACATCGATCACCGGTCCGGGCTCGGCTTTCCAGCCAGCCCGCTCGCGCAGCACTTCGCGGTAGTCGCCGTGAGGCACGAAGCAGATCTCCTGGCTGTCGCGCTTGTCGGCCGTGGCCAGGCCCAACGCTCGAGCGGCGTCCCGGACCTGCGGCTTGGTCATCTCGCCCAGCGGGAAGCGCGTGTGAGCCAGTGCCTCCTGATCGAGGCCGTAGAGGAAGTAGCTCTGGTCCTTACCCGGATCGCGGCCGCGCAGCAGGCCATAGCCGGCCGATCCCATCTCGCCGGGGGCGGCCACCCGAGCGTAATGGCCCGTAGCGACGGCCTCACAGTCATACAGGAACCGAGCCCGTCCGAGCAGCGACCCGAACTTGACGACGGTGTTGCAGTCGACGCAAGGGCTCGGCGTCCTTCCGCCCAGGTAAGCGGCGGTGAACGGCTTCACCACGCCCTCGTCGAACTCACGCTCGAGATTCACCACGTAGAACGGGATCTCCAACTGCGACGCCACCCGCCGCGCGTCCTCGGCGGCGTCGAGCGAGCAGCAGCTCCGCTTGAACTCCGAATAGCTGTCGGCGACCGCGTTGAGGCGCATCCACACGCCGATCGCCTCGTTGCCGCCGGCCTTTATCAGGGCCGCCGCGACCGAGGAGTCCACGCCGCCTGACATCGCGACGAGAACTCGAGTCACTCGCCCGTCGCCTCCACCCCCGCGATCGCCGGCGTGGCCGCCCCCAGGCCGGCCGGCGTCCCGACCGGTCCCGAGAGCGCGGCGGCTCGCTGAGCTGCCAGCCCGCCCACCGCCTCCCGTTGAGAGTCGATCGTGCCGGCGATGAGGCGCGCTGCCTCCGCGATCTCATCGGCCGTGGTAGTCCGGCCGATCGAGAACCGCAGCGCTCCGGCCGCCTCATCCTCCGGATACCCCATCGCAGCCAGCACATGGCTGATCTCGTTGGAGCCGCTCACGCACGCCGATCCGGTGGAGCAAGCCAGGCCCGCCAGATCGAGCGCTATCGTCACCGCGTTGCCGTCCAGCCCACTGACCGTGATCGACAGCAGGCCCGGCAGGCGTTCGATCGGGTGACCCGTCTCTTGTATTCCCCCGAGGGTCCGCAGATTCGTCGCCAGCGTCTCTCGCAGCTCATGGAGCCGCGGGGCGGTGACGGCTCGTTCCGCGACCGCCAGCTCCAACGCCGCCGCCATCCCTACCGCGCCGGCCACGTTCTCGGTGCCGGCTCGCCGATACCGCTCCTGCGCGCCGCCCTGCTGCTGAGTCAGGACGTTGGTGCCGTGACGGACGTACAGTGCGCCGACGCCTTTGGGACCCTCGAACTTGTGCGCGGCGATCGACAGCATGTCGACGTCCAGAGCCGCCACATCCACTTCCAGATACGGGGCCGCCTGCACTGCGTCCGTGTGGAACAGGACGCCCTTGTGTCGCCGCACCAGCTCCGCTATCGCTGCGATCGGCTGGATCGTGCCCACTTCGTTGTTGGCCAGCATGATGCTGACCAGGATCGTCTTGGGCGTGATGGCCGCTTCCACGTCGTCGGGATCGACACGGCCGTAACGATCCACGGGCAGCTCCACGATCTCGAACCCGAACTTCTCGAGGTAGCGGACCGCGTGGCCGACGGAGTGGTGTTCGACCGAGCTGGTGACAATCCGGTGGCCGCGCGCCTTGCCGGCCCAGGCGGCGCCCTTGATCGCAAGGTTGTTCGCCTCAGTCCCGCCCGAGGTGAGGACGAGCTCGCGTGCCGTCGCGCCGAGGGACCTGGCCACTCGCTCATGGGCCTCGTCCAGCCCGGCGCGGGCTCGACGGCCGAACGAGTGGACGGAGGAGGGATTGCCGAATCCCTCGGTCAGCCAGGGCAGCATCGCCTCGAGGGCCTCTCGCCGCAGCGGGGTCGTGGCGGCGTGGTCGAGGTAGATCGGCATCACCTGAGATTGTACGCTCGGCCCGCTCAGATCCCCGTCTGCCGGAAAAGGCCGACCCGCTGGACGACGGTCTACGCCCCGGCCGGTTTCCTGCGGAGAGCGAGAACGACCCCCACGGCCGCGCCGACGTAGCACATGGCCCCGAGCCCCCAACCCGAGCTCGCCCCGTAGCCGTTCGAGTCCGACCACGCCGACATCAGTGGGATCGGACCGAGGCTCAGCGTCACGGAATGCAGATTCAGCACGGAGACGACGGTTCCGAGGGTCATCGTGAGGCAGATCACGACCAGACCGGCGAACAGGAAACCGACGACGCCGCCCTTTGCCGCTGAGATGATTCGCTGATTCAAGTCGATCCTCCCTCCGAGGTCGCGCTCCGCACGGAACGCCTCCTGAGCCCTCGGACGCCTTAGAGATTAGCGGACCCATCCCCGGACCACCAGTGGAAACGGCATCCGTCGACTGTCCTAGCGGCCGCCCTCGCGATCCGCGGCAATGCGCTCGTATTCGCGACCCGCGATGCGGCGCCGATCGTGTTGCGAGAGGACGCGCTTGCGCAGGCGGATCGACTTCGGCGTTACCTCGACCAGCTCGTCGACACCGATGAACTCGATCGCCGATTCCAGCGTCAGGTCGCGCGGCGGAGTCAGCCGAAGGGCCTCGTCGTGGGAGTGCGTTCGCATGTTCGTCAGCTTCTTTTCCTTCGTCGCGTTGACATCCATGTCATCGGACCGGCTGTTCTCGCCGACGATCATCCCCTCGTAGACATCCGCCCCGGCGCCGATGAACAACCCGGCTCGCTCCTGAAGATTGAACAGGCCGTACGCGTTCGAGCTGCCCGACCTATCGGATACCAGCACGCCGGTCATGCGGTGGGTCACCTCGCCGGCCCAGGGGCCGTAGCCCTCACCGATCTGATGCAGCAGCGCGGTCCCGCGTGTCTCGGTCAGGAGCTGGCCACGGAACCCGATCAGGCCGCGAACCGGAATGACGTACTCCATCCGAACCCGGCCGTCGGCGTCGGTGCTGATCTGGTCGAGGCGGGCCTTGCGATCAGCCAGGGCGGCCTGCACCGGGCCGATGAACTCGGGCGGTATGTCCACGGTGATCCGCTCGTACGGCTCCTGGACCTTCCCGTTCACCTCGCGAAGCAGCACCTCCGGTCGTGAGACCTGGAGTTCGTAGCCCTCGCGCCGCATCTGCTCGATCAGGATCGCGAGCTGGAGCTCGCCGCGTCCACGGACCTCGAACGTGTCGCCCGAGTCCGTCGGCAGGACCTCGATCGAGACGTTGCCCAGGACCTCCTTGTCCAGGCGCGCCTCGAGATGGCGGCTGGTGACGTACCTGCCCTCGCGCCCGGACAGCGGCGAGGTATTCGCCCCGAACGTCATCCGCAGGGTGGGAGCGTCCACGTCGAGCCGCGGCAGCGGGCGTGGGTCGGCCGGATCGGTGATGGTGTCGCCTATCGTCACGTCCGGAATCCCTGCGACCGCAACGATGTCACCCGGCCCGGCTTCGGGGATATCCACGCGCTCAATGCCGTGCGCCGTGGTCAGACTCGTCACGGTGCCCGTGAGCGTGACGGTTCGCCCGGGCTCGATCGCGCCGGCGGTGTCGTCCTCCTCCTCGCGGACGATCGCCATCTTCTGACCCATCTTGATCGTGCCGTTCCAAACGCGCCCGACCGCCATCCGGCCGACGTAGTCGTTGGCCGAGAGATTCGTCACGAGCAGCTGCAGAGGGTGGCCGGGTGTGTAGGCCGGCGCCGGCGTGTGCGCGATCAGAAGCTCGAACAGCGGCCGGAGGTCCGTGCCCGGGAGGTCCAGGTCGAGTGTTGCCGTGCCAAGCTTGGCGTTGGTGAAGGCGACCGGGAAATCGATCTGCTCGGCATCGGCGCCAAGGTCGAGGAATAGCTCGTACACCGCGTCCAAGACTTCCTTGGACCGAGCGTCCGAGCGGTCGATCTTGTTGATCGCGACGACCACCGGCAGGTGTCGCGCCATCGCTTTCTGGAGCACGTAGCGGGTCTGCGGCAGAGGGCCTTCGGCGGCGTCGACAAGGAGCAGGATCGAATCGACCATGAGCAGGCTGCGCTCGACCTCGCCACCGAAGTCGGCATGCCCAGGGGTATCGACGATATTCAGGCGGATCCCGTCGTAGTCGACCGAAGTCTGCTTGGCGAGGATCGTGATCCCCTTCTCGCGCTCCAGGTCACCCGAATCCATGACCCGTTCCACGACGACCTGATTGGCGCGGAACGCACCGGCCTGGCGCAGCATCGCGTCGACAAGGGTCGTCTTGCCGTGGTCGACGTGGGCGACGATGGCCAGGTTCCGGACGTCGGCACGAACGGCCGATCCGGCGGCGGCGGTGGGCGTGGCGGGGCGAGGTGAGTCCGTCATGGGCGGCGGCATTGTCGCACAGCGGCCCCGGAACGGCCGACGGGACTCGGGCGCCGGCCTGCGCCAAAGCCCCTGGGTGGCAGTACACTCGCCGGCAGGAGGTTTGCCGTGACCGTCGCAGCCATCGTCCTGGTCCCGGATGTCGAGACGGCGCTGTCCGACGCCGACGGCGAGCCCGCCATAAGGCGCCTGATCCACGTCGCGTGGGCCGGAGGGGCGCTGCCCATCGTGGTCGTGGCTCCGGCAGAAGCCTCGCCGCTGGCGCCGACGACCGCAGACCTGCCGGTGGTCATCGCCAATGCCGCGCCCGGCCAGGCACCCGGCATCGCCTGGTTCGCGCTCGGACTCCGAGCCGCGGCCAGGGCCGTCACGGAGACGTCCGCAGGCTTGCTGTGGCCGTTCCGGCACGCCTGGGTCGACCCGGAGACGGTCACGTCCCTCGTCGAGGCTCACGGCGCCGCCCCGGATCGGATCCTCCGGCCGGCCTTCCGGGGCCAACCGGGCTTCCCGATCCTCGTGCCGGCCGCTCTCGAATCGCGCCTCGGGGCCCTTCCGGGCCTTCACGCCGAAGAGGCCGTGGCCTCGCTCGTGGCCGAGGGAGTCCCGCTGCGCGTCCTGGAGCTGGGCGACCCGGGTATCGCCCACGACATCTCGACACCGCGCGCCAGCCTGCCCGGCTACCAGGGTCCGGAGGAGCCGGCCGCCGGCCCACCGCCGGAGTGGAACGCGGATCTGGCGGCCCGAGTGGAACGATCCGCCGACTCGAAGCCCTAGCGGCGCCCGCCTGGCCGGACCCGGCTCTACTTGCTCGGCGTCGCTCCCGCGGAGGCGCTCGGCGAAGGCCCCGGCACTTCGATCGTCTGGGGCACCCCTACGTTGGCGAACGTGTAGGTCGTCTCGATATCGAGCAGCTTCGTGCCGTTGGCAGCCAGGTTGGTGGCCGAGAAGACCGCCTTCACGGGTTCGCCGCCCGGCAAGGTCCACAGGTCGAGCACGACTGTCTCGGGTTTGAAGGCGAACCCCGAAGTGTCGATCATCGCGATTCGAGGGACGTCCGGGACCCACGACCTCGTGGTCTGGAGGTGGTTCACCGCCTGCCCATCAAGGGTTTCCGCTCCCACCAGCCGGAGCATCTCCGGCTTGGTGACTCGGAACGAGTGATCGATGACCAGGTAGGTCGGAATGCTCGCGGCGGTCGACCACCGCGTCGCGGGCGGCACCCTGACGAAGACGACGTTGCCGACGACCCGGTACTCGCGGGTGATTCCGGCCTCTATGACGATCCCGGTTTCGTTACCACCGGCAATCTGGCCCTTGAAGGACACGCTCTGCCTCTCGTGCTTGCCGAGAGTGGGGTCGTTCACGTCCGCAGCGCTCGCGACCACGACGTCGGCGCACAGGTTGGGATCGTTGAGCTGCTGGAGTGTCAGGGTGATGCTCGGCGGAAGGGTCGGCGTCGGGGATGGCTGGTCGGTCCTGGGTACGACGTATACGGGAGCCTCCGTTGGCCCGGAGCCGAGGCCCAAAGTGACCGCCAGGATCGCAACCATGATGGCCGCGACTATCAACGCCGCCCCGGCGCCGATCAGGAGGCCGGTCGAGTTGCGTCGCGGCCGGGCCGGTAGGAGTGCCGTCTGCGGCGCGGGCTCGAACGGAGTGCCGGCGTACCGATCTACGTACAACCCATCGATCGCCTCCGGCTGCGCGGGCGGCCGGTAGGGCGCGCCGCACTTCGTGCAGGGTCCGGCCTCGGCATCGAAGACCTCGTGACACCTGACGCACCGGACCATCTTCTCGGCCATGAGATGCCCTCCGCTCGCCGTGCAAGACCGCTCACTCGGCCGCGCCTCTCCGCGTCCGAACGTATGATTCTTGACCTACTCCTTGACGATTGCCCCGGGGGCGCCTCCGGTGGCCTCCAGGCCCACGAATCGCAGGCCCAGCTCAGAGTACTGCTCCGGATCGGGCTCTGAGGGGGCGTCCAGCATGAGATCCGTCCCCGACTGGGTCTTGGGGAAGGCCATGACTTCGCGGATGTTGGTCTGGTGGGCGAAGAGCGCGGCCCAGCGATCTATGCCCATGGCGATCCCTCCATGCGGCGGGGCGCCGAAGTCGAACGCCTCGAGGACGCCACCGAACAGCTCGTGCATCTTCCCCAGTGAATAGCCTTGGAGGGCGAAACTGCGCTGCAGCAGCTCCCGCTTGTGGATGCGAACGGAGCCGCCGCCTAGCTCCCAGCCGTTGAGGGCGATGTCGTACTGCATGGCTCGCGCCCGGCCGGCCGGGTCCTGTGGCGATGGCCTGTACGGGTCGCCCGAGGCCGTAACCAGAAGCCCTTCGTCCTCCGGCACGACACCGCTGAACGGGTTGTGGGTAGCGTCCCAGCGGCCTCGCTCGGCGTCCCACTGGTACATCGGGAAGCGGTAGATCCAGCAGTAAGCCAGCACGTCCTGGTCGGCCAGGTCCAGGCGCTGGCCCAGCTCCTGGCGCAGCCGACCGAGGACGTCCGCGACCAGCTCGTGGCTGGCATCGGCGCAGATCAGGATGAGGTCGCCCGGCTTCCCCCGGACGGCCGCCACGATAGCCTCGACGCGCTCCTCGCCCAGGAACTTGGCGACCGGCGAGTGGCCGGACCCGTCCGCGGCCACAGACACGTGTGCCAGGCCCCCGGCGCCATGGCGCTGCGCGAACGTCACCAGCTCATCTATCTGCGAGCGGCTCGAGTCTGCCATTCCGGGCGCGGCGATCGCCTTGACCCGACCGCTCGAGGCCAGGGCTTCGTCGAAGACCCGGAAGCCGCTGCTCCCCTCCCCCAAGGCCGCGGCAAGATCCACCAGCTCCATGCCGAACCGCAGGTCGGGCTTGTCCGAGCCGAACCGTTCGAGCGCCTCCGCGTAGTCGATTCGTGGGAACGGTGTCTGCTGGATCGGCCGATCCGGCACGACCGTCCGGCTCACCTCGACGATCATCGCCTCCACGAAGTCCATGACTCGCTGCTCGTCCACGAAGCTCAT
>Ga0187886_1004408_pt1 | contig 10130 bp, 12 predicted proteins | sample June2016WEW_20_1_FD_133001 | JGI IMG/M metagenome (GOLD analysis project Ga0187886, IMG submission 133001) | Peatland microbial communities from SPRUCE experiment site at the Marcell Experimental Forest, Minnesota, USA - June2016WEW_20_150 | ecosystem: Environmental > Terrestrial > Soil >... | reverse complement strand
GTTGAATCTCGCCTCTGAAGCTTCGCACTCGTGCATTCTGAATTTGCACTAAATCACCTTTTGCGATTGTGTCGATTTGATTATTCCATACCGCTAGCGGGATTTCACCCGTACCGTCTGAGAGCGTTAGATCGCATACTAAGAGTGGGGTTCCATCTTTTGATGTCACGGCTCTAACTTCAGACTTCTTTAACACTCTGGCTTTGAAAGATACGCCGCTCACTCCATAACGCAGAGTACCAATCGGGCTTACAGATGTTGGATCCATCTTTCTTGAAGGTAGCTCTTGGTCTTCCAGAAACCGTTTGAATTCGTCTGGCAGTCTCTTCAGTCGGGTGACGGAGTCATTCTTGATGCTCGCTTGCGCCAAGGCCTTTCCCTTAACGGAAAACATGTATGTGCATGAACTCTCGCCGCGTAATCGAATTTCGATTTGAAGCTCACCACACTTAGCTTTACTGCCTGCCCAAGTCTTGATCAAGGAATCATGGAGGGCTATCGCCGTAAGTTTGTGTTTCTTTGCGAGTTGCATAAGATAAATGAAATCTCTATCTTGGCCTCGCGTTTTCGGTCCTGGTTTCCAAATTGCTGGTATGATGGCTCAACTTCGACGTAATAGGGTATCTGAAGTAAATAAAGGGCCCGTAATTGATGTTAAAGAAATGGGGGGTGGGGGAGAAAACTCCCTCTGGTTTCTATTGGGTGACTTCGCCTATTGCGAATCTGGGTCCAACGGAGTTAATTTTAACCTTCACGTGGTCGCCAGGTTTGGTTTGTGGGATGAAGATTACGAAGCCTTCGATTCGTGCTACTCCGTCACCGCGACGGCTAGTCTCTTTGATGTCAAGCTCGTACTCTTTGCCTTCCTCAACTGGCTTGTTGAAGGAACGTTCCATGCTCATTCATTTCACCTCATTCAATTCGTTCAGCTAGTTTTTCGGGAGAAAACTTAGACGTCAACGTGGATGTTTACGGTCGGCGTTCGCTTCAGCCCTGATATCTAACCTAACTGCGAATATGGCATGCGCGTGTAATAAAGAGCATTTATTGGACCCTAGGACGGCCGGAGGAACATGACCGCATTCTTAGAATGATCTTTTCTCGGTAATCTCAAGAATTAGCAATTGCTCGACGCATGCTTTTGCCGCGACGAGATAAAGTGGATCTGAGTTCCTTGAATGGTTACTGGGATACTAGTGTGCGCAGTGCGGCACAAAGATGATTCGTGGAGTATACGAACCTCAGGCATTAGGAGAAGATTCGCCATATTCTCACTCTCTTACTCCAATACCTTGTATTACCTGACCAGACGCCCTGTTGTGAGGGGGTATTCGATCAAATTTGGCCCTCTCGATAACTTGATTTGAACTTGGATGCGCGAAGAAACCCCTTAGCCTGCTCAGGAGATTCGGTACGTTAGAGAAGAATTGGGGCATTCTCAACGAATAGTTGTCCTTTGCCTCGTATTTGCGTCCGTCACGGCTATTATGAATCTTATAGTCCAACCCGTTTTCTCGCAGGCTTACGAGACAACAACAAGCACCGTGACTAAGGTCATTGTTGGATATACAACAACAACAAGCTTCTTGACGGCGGTTACTATGGAGATTACTAGTTCTAGCAGCTTGTTGACGTATGTTACCATGGCACTTACTACTTCGACAAGTTACTTGACCATGGTTGACTTGACAATAACGAGTTCAACGAGCACGTATACGTACCCTGTTCCAGGTTTCAATAGTGTACTCGGTGCGATGGGCCCGACCGGTTACTTCCTGAATTTGCTGTGTGGGTTCTTCACTATTTGGTTGGCTATGCGTGCGAAGGCCTACTACGCAACATTACTGTGCATGGTTCGGCGAATCATTACGCCATGGTTACAGTAGTTCTTCTTCAGTTGACCTGAAATAATCGGATAGAATTCCTGAAGTTTTCTCTTCCTCCTTCAATCTGAGTTCGACCGACCGTCTTATTCTCAAGTACGTGAGAATTGATATGTCACCACATTGATGCTGACGTTATGAAACATCTTACGGTCGGCGTATTTCATGACGATACATTTTGTCGCGAGTTAGGTAAGAAGGGTACTGAGAGCGATATTGCCATGTTCAATCGTAAAATGGATGAGCACATATTCACTTTCTTGTCTCCTGTGGAAGACAAACTATCGCCGAAGAGTCAGATAATCTCCAGCATAGATGTGGCCATAGTTGTCTTTACCGGAATGACGAAAGAACTTGGCGAAACCATCGTGATGCTTGACTCGCTTTCCATCTCCAATGGAATAGCTGTAGCATCAACTTACGCTACACCTGAACAAATAACTACAATAATTAAAGACACGTCTATGAAATCCTTCATTGCCGAAAAGAAGGATGCAAGTAAGATTCTTGAAATTCTCAAGAGTCAGAATCCTGAAAGAGATACTCAGTCCTCAACCGTGACAGTTGTGGACCATTCCTTCAGTGTCGCTGGTGTAGGCGAGGTCATACTAGGAATCGTCAAGAAAGGAACCATAAGAAAACATGACAAGCTGATGCTTCTTCCGGCCAACAAGGAAGTTACCGTACGTTCTATTCAAATGCAAGATGAAGACTACGACGCTGCTGAAGCGGGATCAAGAGTGGGTCTAGCCATTAAGGGCGCGACCGTTGACGAGATGAAACGAGGCTCCATCCTGTGCGTCCCCGACAGCGTCAAGACAGGTACAAAGCTAAAGCTTTCTTTCAAGAAGAGTCCATTCTACTCCGACGATGTGAAGGAAGGCGCTTTCCATGCCACCGTAGGCATGCAAACAATCCCCATCACCATCACAGAAAACCAAGCGACCTCGCTGGTTATCCAATCTGAGAAACCGATCGCATACACACCAGAAGATACATTCCTCTTACTGGACTTAAACGCTAAGAAGATGCGCATCATGGGAAAGGCGCACGCACTGGAAAATCAGTAACCCAGATGCGCACTTGCTCGACAAGGACGCGTCGACTAAGTTGTATCAGTTTGTTTGAAGTTTCGCAAAAATAAACACTAAGGCAGCGGTGGTTATCAGATTGATTGACACCATTATCTTCGACGCTGATGGTGTCGTAGTAGATAGTGAAGCTGTTTGGGATCAATGCATGAGTGAATTTCTCAGCAGAAGAGGTTGTGCATATGGCAGGTCTAGGTTCAAACATATCTTGGGAGGTCGGTCCGCGGTTGATGGAGTTCGCATACTTCAGGAGGCTTACGGGTTTGATGGCGAGATTGAGGACTTAGTAAGGGAACGCCTATCCATCGCGCAGCGTTTCTTTGAAAGCAATGGTCCAAACTTTATTCAGGGATTCCAAAATTTTTACAAGATGGTCCGAGACAATTACAAGACGTGTATCGCAACCTCGATGGACAGGGAGTTGTTGGAGATTGCTGACGAAAAGCTAAGGATAATCTCCCTATTTCAAGGAAACGTATTCACGGTAGCGGATGTTGGATATGCCTCTAAACCGAAACCGGATCTTTCCTGTACTCTGCAACGAAACTAGGGTCCAGACCAGCTTCGTGCATGGTAATAGAGGATTCGCCAAATGGAATTGAAGCAGCAAAGAGAGCAGGGATGCAGTGCATTGCCCTTACTACAACTTACAATCGAGAGAAGCTGACCGAAGCTAGTTCAATAGTTGATTCCTATTCTCAAATTGATATGAGCCAGTTCTGAAACGCGTGTATATATAACGTGAAAGTTATGGTCACCATTCACGTTTTCTCAACTGAAAATAGTCTTCTTAATTCAGGCTTTACGACTTTGCCCATTGCATTTCTAGGTAACTCGGTCATAATCTGAATTTGTTTCGGCACCTTGTATCCAGCGATTCTCAATTTTGCCCATTCAGATAGGTCATGCGTGCTAACTTGTTGGTTCAAGATCATGGCTGCACAGACTCGTTCACCCCAGTAGTCGTCTTCGACTCCGACAACCGCGCATTCCTCTACGGCTGGGTGAGTTCTGAAAAGTTCCTCAATTTCAAGTGCGGAGACCTTGTATCCGCCTGTTTTGATTATATCGATGGATCTTCTTCCGAGAATTCTGTAATCTCCATCGACCTGGTCTTGAAGCGCCACGTCACCAGTTTTGAACCATCCATCCACAAACGACTGCTGGGTAATTTTCGGTAGTCCCCAATACTCGGAGAAGACGTTTGGTCCTTTTACGTAAATCTCTCCTGGAGCCCCCGCCTTCGGCGGAATGTCTTTCCCGTCCTCACCAACAAGTTTGACTTGAACGTTCGGTAAGGGTTTACCTACGAAACCTGGTTTTCTTTCTCCGTGAAGTGGATTTGAGAGGCCCATGCCGATTTCCGTCATCCCGTATCTCTCTAGGAGAACGTGTCCCGAAATCTTCCTCCATTCTTCCAAGACGTTTACTGGTAGGGGGGCTGAGCCTGAAACCATAAGCCTGAATTTTCGACAAGACTTTGAAAGCTCTTGTTTCGCTTGCTCAGATGCGCTATCCCAATGTGCAATGAGTCTGTGGTATATTGTTGGTACTGCCATGAAGAGCGTGAATGGCTCTTCGCTGAATTTCTTCCACACTAATTCGGCGTTGAACTTGGGAATCATCTCGCATTTCGCTCCTGTCCATAGGGCGCAGCTAAGGACGTTTATGATTCCGTGAACGTGATGCAAGGGCAACACGTTAAGAATGTAGTCGTTCGGAGACCAATCCCACGCTTCCACAAGTGACGTGATTTGAGAGTCGACGTTAAGGTGAGTTGAGACAACCCCCTTAGGCCTGCTTGTAGTACCGCTAGTATACAGGATCATTGCTCGCCTCTCTTCTCTAACGGTAGGGAGAGGCGTGCTGGATGAAACCGGCAGCTCGACGGTTGTGATAAACCGTCTTCCATTTGTCTTGTTTATGAGAGGATTCAGAAATTCTTTAAACTGCGGATGGTAAACGATCGTTCGCGCGTCGGAATCATTGATCACATACTCTAACTCAGGCAACGGATGAGTGGTGCAGAGAGGAACAGCGATGCCTCCTGCTCGCCAAATTCCCCACTGTATGGCCGCGTAATCGAAACTTGCGGGAATAAGCATGCACACTCTCTCCTCCTTAAGATCGAGCGCTCCGTTCAGTAAGCCGGAGGCTATGTTGCTTGATGTCTCCAAAAGTGATTCGAAGGTATGTTGACCAGACTTGTCGACAATTGCTATGTTACCGCTGAATTGAGTCGCACGATTCACGAGTTGTGACACGTGCAACCATACCCTTCAAGCTGATTGGTTCAGAGTCAAATACTAGTTCGTTGAGATTTGATACATCATTCACGATTGGTCAGGGTTTTTTTCGGTTGCTCTTGGCACTGCTGGAGATCGATCAGGCAGCTGGGAATAAATTCCATCCTTTGTCCGATAGAGAGCAAGTCTTCCAAGACTCATCCATTTATCACCCGAATTGTGTCGTATGTCAACTGCGAGTACTTCCGCGGTTGGATCTGATTTTCCAGCCCAAACTGCTATGTGAAGAAAATCTCCGTTGGGAAGACGACTTGAAAAACTCGCTTTCGGCTTAGACTTGCCTGACTCCAAAGTGGAACCGCCACATGAGATAGTCTTGGCAGTCACGATTTAACTTCAACGGGTGCGTATCTCCGGTTCCTACGTGCGGGTTACCATCTGTGAGCTGAAAAGAATCCGACCAAGTATTGCATTAGATCCGTGAGTCTCACTAATCCCGCTAGTTGACCGTTCTCCAATACGGGTAGTTGGCTGAAATTCTTTTGATGCATCACTGCAATGGCATCTAGAATGCTCGTCTCAGGGTCAACATGCACTAGAGGTTTGGACATTATAGTACTTACCAGAGTTGCTTGAGGATCTTTCTCCGCGCTCAGGACCCTGACTACAAAGTCGTTCTCTGTTACAATTCCAATAGGTTTGTTGCCGTCGGCCACAATTACGCAGCTTGACCCTCTATCCCTCATCACCTGAGTCGCCGTTGTCACTTTGGTTTCAATCTTTACTGTAACGACATCTTTGGTCATCAATTCTCCGACTTTCAAACCACGTGACCAAGCGTGCAAAAGGGAGTCGCGCTAGTTATCCGTTTGGATTGGCCTTGATATCGTTCTCTATTGGACAATGAGCAAGCGCTGAGCTCAGGGTCCATCAGGATATATTGTTCAAGAAAAGCCTAGAATCTAACATTTCATATAGCAAGAAGCAACAATTCTCCGTGGACCCTATGTCTTATCCAGTTAAAGATTACATGACCAAGGAGATCCATACAGTTGACTCTGAAGCTTCAGCTCTTGAAACAGCCAAGATTATGGCGGAGAAACGTGACGCCTACCTAATTGTTCTCCGAAAAGCTCAGCCAGCCGGCATCGTGACTGAGGGAGACCTTCTGCGAAAGGTCATGGCAATTGAACGAGATCCCTCAGGAGTTAAGATCTCGGAGATCATGTCCGCCCCCTTGATCACAATTAACCCAGACGAAGCTGTGAATGTGACGATTCAAATTATGGTAGATAAGGACATTCGAAGGATGCCGGTAGTTCGAGATTCCATTATTTACGGAGTAATTACAATGCGCGACCTAGTCAGACATTTGAATGATTACAACGAAAGGGTTGTAAAAGACATCTTCCGCAGCATGTCACTTTTTCATATGTAACCTGAGACTGGCGAGGCTGCTCTTAGCCCTGGTAAGGGTCTAGGTTGGAGGTCTGTAGGTTGTTTCGCCGGCTTTCTTTAACGCTTTGACTGCTTCTTCAGGAGTCAACAGAGGCGTGGTCCTAACGGCGCTGCATGCTCCGCCTGCCGCGTACGCTATTGAGTTCGCAGCAGCAGCCACGTTGTCAGGCATTTCCAAAATTATGATTACATCATACTTGCCAAACGCGAACCATCCGCCATGAAACTTACCCCCAACTTTTTCGACCGCCCGACTAACTGCATCTAAACGGTTTTGCGGATTCTTGACAAGAGTCTTCCACGCTTCAACAGTATACGACACTTCTACCAAGTAATACGGCAAGGCAGTCACAGCCTCTAGTATCACACTATCATAGTATTTTTGTCTTATGTGCTGGCAACAGGCTCACTAGAGGCCAATTCTGTGGTGACTATCTCCTAAAATGTCTCCATCATAACGGGTAGTATCTAGTCATCTGCTCAATTTAGATCATATAAAACGATTTTAATCGACCTCGGGTAAGGAGTTTCAGGGATAGAGACTTTGAGACAGACCACTAGGGATTGCAGGTTTTCAAAGATTCTCAATGCACCGCTTCGGTTTGTGTATTGTTGGTGCACTGACTACAGAGAAGATGACCATAAGATCACGGGCTCCAACTCACGAAGATTAATCATAGAGAAAACCAAACGAAGAGCAGTCTATGTTACTAAACAGAAAGGAAGCAAACGTGTGACTAGCGTTGGCATAGTTACGCTGGATCCTCCAGACAGGTGGCGTTTTTGTTCGATAGGTGGCCAAGTCATTGAGACAGGCAACTATCATTTGAAGAAAATTGGACCAAGAACAACAAAGTTGGAGGCAGCATTCAAGCTCAAACGCAATGCCAGGGCTTCCGCCAAGATGGAATTCATCAACCATCTCAATGAAGTTTGGGAAAAATACGGCGCCGCTCTCGAGAAAGATTACAATGGAAAATTAAGGTAAGCATACCATCCATGTACTGAGGATAATGCATGACTATCCTTGACATGTTGCATGCCCATCAAATCAACACCGTGAGCAGTGATGATTCAAGATTTGCCACGAACCTGTTAGGCAAGAAGCCACTGTTCTGTTTGACTATTTCGAATACTAGAGTGGCTGAGATCCCGGGAATAACTATAGCCGGCGCAAACCAACAACTCATTAAGTATACACCAATCGCAGACGCAGAACTATTGGAGTTTGGTAAATGCAAAAGCATATCCGGTGCCCCCGCTACACCGGATGGAAAACCTACACCAGCCCTTATCACAACAACTGCGCTACGACTCGGGAAGATACCGCACCTCATCGTGAACGCTGGAGCGGAGCTCAAACCCCAAACTCCATACCTCGATGTGGGAGCTGACGGCCCATCCGATAACATCATGATCAATAGAGCCTCACCACGAGCGATTGTTGAGAGAGTCTTCGAGAGAGCACGACAAGTCGGAGAGACACTTGCAACACTTGCTGACTACCTAATACTAGGAGAGAGCATTCCCGGAGGAACAACAACAGCGCTCGCTGTCATGTGCGCCTTAGGAATCGATGCAAGAGGCAAAGTAAGCAGTAGCATGCCAATCAATCCTCATGACCTCAAGTCCCAAGTCGTGAACAACGCTATGAAAAGACTCAACCTCAAAATAGGCGATCTTGAGGCAGATCCGCTAGAGGCGGTGTCTTCGCTCGGCGACCTCATGATGGCGGCAGTGTCAGGCATAGCGTTGGGTAGTCAAAAACGGAATACGCCAGTTGTGTTGGCAGGCGGCACTCAAATGGCTGCCGTACTAGCAGTTATACGAAAACTTCTCGGACATTCGCCGGAACAACTCGCCATCTGTACAACAAGATACGTTCTCGAAGATGCTTCAGCTAACCTCGAATCGCTAATCTCGTCTGTGGACAGTCATGTTCCGTTATTTGCTACAGATCCAGGTTTAGGTCAATCGTCAAAACAAGGATTGCGCGCATATGCAGAGGGCTTCGTAAAGGAAGGAGTTGGAGCAGGAGGCTCTATACTAGGAGCAACACTCCACTCAAATTTCAGTATTACAACGGGAACGTTGCTTCAACACATCGAGAAAAATTATGAGACAGTCATCGAAGAACAATCACAAATAGCCACATAGTCGTAGCGGGTAAGTCTAGTGGCTAGTTCAATCTCTCTTGCCCTTACAATCAGTCATAGGTTTTCGTGAATTTAGGGTTCAAGATACTCTTGTAGAACCTCATCCTTCGGCTCAAATCCTAAGCCATGTCCTTCAGGCAAGGTAACCCAACCACCTTCGGGTCTTGGTAGATCTTTGAAAATCATCTCGCCTACCTTCCAGTCCAAGTAGTGGAATTCTACTTGCGTGCCGTTTGCTACTGCTGCTTGTAGATGCATGTTATGATGGGGCCATCCACCACCGTTGGCAATTGGAATGTTGAAGGCCTGTGCCAAAGCGGCGACTTTGAGTCCTTCCGTGAATCCACCTACGTAGAATACGTTCGGTTGAATAATGTCAACTGATCCGTGAAGAAGAAGTTCCAAGTGGCGAAAACGTGACCCCTCATTCTGTCCTGCAGCTATCGGTATCGTTGTTTTTCTTCGTAGGTCGGCTAGAAGTCTTACGTCGTTCCCGTACAATGGTTCTTCAAACCAAGTCACTTGGCACGGTTCAACCTTCTTCGCTAACGAGAGTGCATTTGGGAAAGAGAATAGGTAATTTGCATCGATCATGAGCTCAACGTCTTCACCTATGCCTTCACGGACGGCTCTTACTCGTGAGGCGTCCTCAGCTGGGTCCTCACCGTTTCTAATCGCCACAACCATTTTCAACTTGTCCTGGCCTTCTCGAACAAAGTTGCGAGCCATTTCCACAAGTTGTTCCCGGTTAAACTCCAGAAATCCAAAAGTTATGTAAGCGGGAACCTTGTTTCTGGCGCCGCCCATTAATCTCCAGATAGGTTCCTCGAAATACTTGCCCTTGATGTCCCAGAGGGCTATATCGACTGCGCTGACTGCCGTACTCCAAATCCCTGTCTGGGAACGAGGGTTAAGCGTTAGATACATCTGATTCCATAATGCTTCTGTCTCGATCGGATTCTTACCCTTGAGAAAGGGCGCCAGCTCTTTGTTGATGAACTCCCTAACACCAAATCGCTGAGACTTACCCGCGGTTAGTCCATGTCCACAGATGCCTTCGTCAGTTTCGATTCGAACGAAGACCACTTGTGAGTAGAGATCCTTCTCAATTAGGGGGATGTGTATGGGTAGCCTGTGAGTTGTCGCCTGGACATTTTTAATTCGCATTTTTCTACATTCAACCCGTTTGTGCAGAACTGCAGAATATGAAGTCGCATTTTTAGTTACTTCGTATATACTTCGGAATTAATTATTCAGGAGAACTGCATCCTCAAACTTACATATTTGGTCCACCAC
>Ga0187886_1004407_pt1 | contig 10130 bp, 9 predicted proteins | sample June2016WEW_20_1_FD_133001 | JGI IMG/M metagenome (GOLD analysis project Ga0187886, IMG submission 133001) | Peatland microbial communities from SPRUCE experiment site at the Marcell Experimental Forest, Minnesota, USA - June2016WEW_20_150 | ecosystem: Environmental > Terrestrial > Soil >... | reverse complement strand
CGATGCGGTTGGACGATTCCGTGCTCTGGATGATGGCTATCTGTCTGAGGGTATCGAGCACCTGGGGCGTTTGCCGCACGTAAAGTTCCTGCTTTCCCCGGTACTCTCCCAACAGGCGAAGAGACCCGGCAAATTCCAGAGGAATCGCCTGTCGTTCGAGAAACTCACGATCGAGGGACTTCATCAGCGATGGTCTCCGTTGTTGTCTAGAAACGCTGTCAGTCTAATATCCGCCTCGAAAGCGAAAGCAGGCCGCAACCAAAACCCTTGGCCGGTCCGACGCCGGCAGCAAGCGCCGAACCAAACCGAGGCGGATCCATAATCTTCAGTATACCCTCGAAACGCGCAGTTTTTATGTTAATGCGATCCACACCCTTGGCCCTCTTCCTTATCCCGGTAACATAGCCCTCATCGATTGCAATAAAGGAGCCAAGCAATACTCCGGCGCCTTCCTCTTTCCTCTTGAGCCAGGCAGCTAGCGCTTCATCGCGTATCAAGCCATAACGCTTGCCGTCCCTTGCCACGACAGGATTGGCGCGGAGCCTGAATATGTAATGACGGCCCTCGGGGAACTGAGGAGTAAATTCCTTCGTATCGATCCTCAGTGCCCCCTTTCCCGTCTCATTCCTCCCGTTGCCCCATTCTGGCCTTACCAGACTCTGGACGAGAAGTCTCGCTCCGTTTCCTCTTGTCTCCGGCTCCAACCGGAATAGGACACGGCCTGGCTGAACATGCTTCGCAAATCCGGACATGACGAATTCATGAAGGCGGCAGATGTCGGACAATACCCGCATAGCCCGTCTGTCCCTCAGATCAAACACTATTTGCGATAGATACATTGTCATCCTCCCTTCGGGGAAAAGCGCCGACAGACACGAACTCCGTCGTCACGAATCGTTCGCGGAACACCCGCCGGCCGATGGAAAAGGAAACCGGCGTATCCATTCTGGATTCATGAGTTGGAATTGCAGATTCAAGAACCAAGCGTATCTTTTCTTCCCTTTCAGCAACAGACAGGAGCGGATAACCGAGAAGGGCCGCGCGAAGACCCGTGTTTGCCCACAAGCCGTCGGAAAGATAGAGTGGCACAGACGGCACGTACGATTTGCGCCCCAAAAAGAGGGGCCACACCGGGTTCAGCAGAGCGGCGTGGAGGCGCGTCAGGAGACCTTCGTCTCCTTCCAGCCCGACAAGAAACGCCGCGTCGGCAAGGAAGAAGCGATGTGAAATTTGATCTTCCCATGAACCACCGCTTGCCACGATCACCTTCTGGGTCGTCTGGAAATCCGGGCACAAACGCCCCTCTTTGTCGGTCCGCACCCCCATTCTCAGGTCGGCCAGATCGTTTACCGGCTCGGACCTGTCCCTGCCCAGTGCAGCGCACAGTAAACCGACGACACCGCTCTTGCTTGGCTCACGTTCCGTATCCCTTTCCTGGAACCGGCTCCGTGTTCCCCACGACTGCATCGGCCCCACAAGGGGCATAAGCAAGACGGCGGTCATGAAGATGCCTCCCCTGAAAGGGCAGCGGAGACTGTCTTGAGCATCTCATCGAGAGACTGGCTCTGCGGATCATAAAGGTTGATGACACTGTCACACGCGATCCCCGCGCTTCCGTAGGTCTTGGACAGGCGGTTGAAATAGTCCTCCAATTTGCCTATGGAATCCTCTTCTATCGATTTGTCATGGCTCGCTTTGACTGGTTTCAGGAACGCGTTTGCCAGGGACCAGGGGAAGCCGTCTTTTCTCACTACCACCCGGGCGTAACTCGCCGCGTTCTGCGCGGCCATGCTGTTCTGTTTGCCGGTGGGGATCGCCTTTATCGAGGACTCGATGTAACCACGAACAACTGCGAAGAGCAGATCTGCGTTGTGGCCAAGGTTCTCTTTCAGCTTGTTCAGATCTATCAAGGAATAGCGGTAGAAGCAGGAACTGTTGAACTCCACGACACCGATCATATCCGAACCTGATTCCTCTCCGGGAAGGAGATCGTCTACGGCCGTGAAATAATCCATTTCCATCTCAACCTTGTGGGTGGAAATTGCATGGGCGACTTGGCAGGCGGCATCGACATTCATGTTCTTGTTGTCCGCGACCATTCGGCCAAACAATGCGATATCGGCCGCATAACTCTTCATGCCCTTGCGGCTCTTGGACACAACAAGGGCAAGGGCCGGTTGAATTTTTTTCAACTGCGCGGGCACCGGTTCCTTTGTTTTCTTGCTCTTTTCTTTATCCAGATCGATGGCCCGTAAGGTTTCCCAGTCGGCGGCCGCAATTGCGGCGATCTCCGCCACTTCGTTTTCACCTAGGTAGAGGAGATACTCCGTCTTCTCTTGATCGCTCAGTTTCAAGCCCAGGAGATCGATGACGACAGCGGAGGCCTTCTCAGCCTCTTCGGCAGGCTTTCCGTATTTCTGCACAAACATCTCGTTCAGCCTTTTCTTGAGGCGTTTCGTTCGGATGCCCGTGTCTCCCCCGGCGTCTCTTACGGTCTTCTCAAATACCGGGTGTTGTCGCACCGATCTCTTTATGCACTGGCTGGAAATGCGGGCCCTTCGGCAGCCCCCGAATTCGCAGTCCTTCGGCGTATTGGAATCGTCGCGGTTCAGGTTGGATGGCGCAAAATTCTGGATCACGTGCAGTTCGACTATCATCGCTTTTCCTCCTTTATGTCATTTTCCCGGGCCAGGTTTTTCACGGCGCCCCAAAAATCACGCGCCCAGGCAAGTTGGACGAACCGGTCGGGGTGGTCCCAATACTTCATGTCGTAGAAGAGCCTGTGGTAATCGACCGGAATGTCCCTGCTTTTCGCAAGAGAAACTGCATGTCTGAGATGTCCCCCGATATCGGCGGGGTCCGCGGAGAGCAGGTTGGTGAACCTTTTCTCGATGCTGTCGCTTCGGTTATTTTCTTCCCACATTTTGGCGAAAACCGCTCCAAGTGAAACGCCCCGGGGTGAGGCCGCAGGGTGCATAGCAAAGAGAGACGCCACCAGGAAATATAGTTCTTTGTCGGATTCGGAGGCGGGCAGATACGGCACCACGTATGAGAACATTGCCGGTGTTCCGATTCGCTTGCCGAGCCCGCGTCTCAATCGTGCAAGGGCGGCCCTGTCCTTTGCATCCCGCAGCCTCTCCAGGCTTGAAACGAACGGATGTTCTTTCTGTTCCTTCATCTCTCACACCTCCTCTCAATGGTTCAATTCTGCCAGTTGCGCGTTCAGATAAGCAGAGGCAGCCTGCCATGCGCGATAGGAGCGGGCTGCTTCTCTATACCTGCTAGCGAGAGTTACGTCCAGAGACACGCGAGCGGCCCGCTTGACGGCACTTTCCCAGCGTTCGAGCGCCCTGTCAGGATCTTCCAGTTCTGATAAGAACTGATGAAAGTAACCTTCCATCCGGTCCCAATAGGTCCGGGTTGTTCCTGCCGAAGTCACCTTTTCACGTACATCTTTTGAGTTCGGAGGCAGATACTCCCGCATGAACAGCCAGGCAGCGCTGCCGAGTGCCTTCGCGCCGCCGTCCGACAGGGCTATAGCCCTGATCAGATACGCCGCCACGTTCTTGTCAGAAAGAAGGGACAGGGGTACATTCAGTTTCTCGCGGCTCCATGCCAGAGGATTGGCCTTGTCATTCGCAAGGGCGAAGGCTTGGCACACGTACCGACGTGCAAGGGACACCACGCTTCCCATGGCGCTGACGTGAGGGAATACCTGCGGCCGACGATCCGTCTCTCCATCGAACGCAAAAAGCGATGTGCTATCCCTCCAGACCAGCCTATCCACGTCGAGTTGCGGGTGATACCAGGAACCGTCTTTCTTCCTCTTGCTGATAAAGCCCGGATTATCAACCTCGGGAAATGCCTCGCCCTGAGCGATGTGGATATCATTCACAACGACCTCTCCATTCTCCTGGTGCGGTACAAGCAGAATATGCCGGCACTTGCACGTGAGAAAATCAAGGTATCCTTTCGGAGTTACTGCCGCGGTACCGCCGATGTCGGTCCGTTCCCACACCGGGCAATCGTCTTTTGTACTCGGCATGGGTTTGATATCGCTGTAGACGAGCAGGTTCAGCATGAGCGTCTCGAACAGGGACTTACTGTTCAAGGTGATGAAAATGCCGCTCACCATCGAGGCGCTCAGGAAGCTCTGCTGGTAGCCGAAGAGGTTTGTGGTCTTCCTGTTGAGTCCCGGAAGTGAGAACATCTGCGCTGTAATTAGCACAAGGGCCGCTTCTGCGGGCGACAGACTCACCGGATTGTTTCCCCCTGTGTGATCGAACAACGTCTTGGTATTGCCGTTTGCCCGCTCCAGCATGATTGATGAAATGCCCTGAGGGACGGGCTTGCCGTAAGAATCCACCACCAGCAAGCCGGGCGTCTGGTAAAACGGCGCCACCGACGAGAAAAGATCAAAGCGATGACGCCACTTTTTGAGGTACGCTGGTATGCGGTTGTCGAATCGGCCTGCCTGATACAGGGTCTTCCATTCCTGGCTCTTGCGCGGCCCATCGATGGCCCGATGAATTACCGCCAAAAGGACCCGAAGGAGCGCCGCTTCAGCGAGCGGATTTTGATGCTCGATAGAGCGTATTTCGTGAGCCCGCTCGAACAATTCGCGGATACCGAACGTTAAATGATCGCCTCCCAGGTCGGAGCACGGTATCCATGGTCGATCCACAAGATCGAAAGAAAAGCTGTTCATGATGCTGCCTCCGTCCTTCGCATTATTTGAAGCCCGATTTGTTCATCGTATGAAACAATCACCGTTCCCAAGTCGGCGCTACCCTCACTTAACTCCAGCGGATAGCAACGACGCAGAAGCGCATCCTCCTCCCATGCCTGAAGCGGTTCCTGGGCCTGAAAGTGCCGGACAAGGTAGATGTTATCGGTTACGATACTGCGGCCGTAGAGCCTCCTCGTGTCCGCTCTCTCTCGGACAGCCGTTTCTTGGCCCTTTCCGAGAACGATGAGCGTGACGTTCTGTCGGGCCAATCGCGAGCTTACGATTCGCTCTTCGTCCTCGTTGTTCGAGAGAGTCCCCAAGAAGTAGCAAGGGTCATCTTCAAAAGAAGACTGATCGTCGAGGGAAACGGCGCTGGCTGCGTATCGTTGGGCCATCTCCGCGCCGATGCGCGATTCAATCCACCGCTCCAGTTCCTTCTGAAATCTGTCCGATGAAAGCACTTGCTTGTCACCGTACACCTTTTCAATCGGCACGCTCACTCCGTGCGGGAGCTCAACCACCAATTCAGAGTATGCATTGTCCTTGACAAACAGGAGGGCCGTTCTCAGGAGTATGTCGGGGAAATAGACGAACTTGCTTTTTCCAAAATCAGGCGCCTTGAGAATGTCGGATATGACCACGTAAAGGACCCGTTCAGCCAGCAGGGGCGGACGTACGTTGTCGTGGCGGTGGAGCCGTCCCGCGCGCTGGAGGAGAAGATCAATGGGTGCGAGGTCACTCACCATGAGATCAAAATCGACATCCAGGCTTTGCTCAATCACCTGGGTGGCGATCACGATGCCCATGTGCGGTCTATTCTCTTTCCTGCCATACCGTGAAAGAATGTTTTTTTCGATTTCGAGCCTTCGCTCCAGCGTAAATCGGGAATGGAACAGGACAACATCCTTGGCATCGAGGGCCTCCCTTACGGCAGTATAGGTGGCTTGCGCCTCCGATACCGTATTAAGGATACATGCAGCACAGCCGCCATTGGCAAGCTTTTCTCTCAGAATTTGCACGATCGCCCGGACCTTGTTTTCTTGCAAAGCAATGAAAGGCGCCAGGGTAACCGAGGACGATTCCAAACCACGGATCTCTTTCGATGCCATCTTACCCGTAGTATCAAGGCCGATCACACATGGGTACCGTAAACCTGGGGGAGCGCTTGCCTCGGGAGAGAAAGCTGACAGGAGTTTTTCCCGTCGCGCTTTCGGCAGCGTAGCCGACAGGAGAACTACGGACGAATTGTTGTGGGAAAGCCATCCGATCAATCGTGATATCTCTTCTGTCATATAGGCGTCGTAAGCATGCACCTCGTCCAGGACCACCACCTTTCCCGAAAGACCGAAAAGCCGTACGAAGAAGTGGCGTACCTTGAGGATAGCCATGAGGGCCTGGTCGATGGTACCCGTCCCGAAGCTCGCCAAAAGTCCGCGCTTTCTGGCAAGGAACCAGGAAGAGGCGATGACTCTGTTCTCGACTTCGTCCTCCGGTTCCCCGATGTGTGAGAGCTGCAGCCTCTCGTAATCGGGATTAAGATCTGCATTGGCATGAAGAAGATGAAGTTCCGCCTGCCCTGTGAGGTCTAGTTTCTCAAGGAATGTCCTCATTCTGGTAAACATGGCATTGCCGGTCGCCTGTGTCGGAAGCGCGCAATACATGCCCCGCAGCCCATTCTGTGAGGCAATAGCTGAAAAAGCAGCCTGGGCTGCCTCTGTCTTCCCCGACCCCGTCGGGCTTTCTGCAATTACCAGCATCGGGTGTTGTAGTTGTCCCACGACTGAAAGAACCGCCTTCTGGCAAGCGTTTGCCTCAAAAGAAAAGAGTTGTTCAAACGGCTTGTTCGTGAGAAGGACCGAATCCAACTTTAGCTCACGCATCAGTGCTTTGGCTCGATCTCTGCGGTCCTCCATATACACGCGAACGTCAATGGGAGAGTGCCCGCCAAGGGGAAAGTGGAGCTCAGACGAACCCAGCCAGTCGGCCACGGTCAGTAGTCCGGCGAAGAACAAGGCGTCGGAGGAGGAGGGAAGGGCGACGTTGTCGAGACTGTGCACTCCGAACAGCCCGGCGAGGAAACGAACTATGGCTCTGCGGTAATCATCCCATGCCTTCCTTCCCACGACAACATCCGGCGATCCGACAAAAGCGCCGTGATGCGCCGCAAGTATTTGCGCCATGACAGTGGCCGTATCTTCGCGGCACGCCATCTCCTCCCGCAAGAGTGGGGGCAGGCAGCAGGCTGCAACCCTTCCGTGCTTCGTCTCTGCGTGCTTGGGAAAGTCAAATCCCTTCTCTATAAGCCATCGGCAAAGGTCCGGGCGTTTTATCTGAAAACCGGGGCTGATCTTTCCGATATCATGGAGGGCCGAGATAAACGCCAAAGTATCAGACCAGGCAGGACCGAAGAGCAGACCAAACCGGTCCCTCATCTGAGGCGGCTGTACGCAAAGCAGTTCTCTCGCGACTATGCCGACATCGAGCATGTGGCATATGGCCGGGTGATAATTGCCTGCGGGATCCGCCTTCCCCCAGTATCTGAAATAGCCCGGCACGTCATTCATCTCTTCTTCCTCATCCCAATCCACACCTGCGCCGTGAGGCGCGCGTCGTCGATGGCGCGGTGGCGTCTGGTTTCATCAACTGCTATGCCGAGGTGTCGCGCAACCGTTTCCAGCCTGTAGTTTCGCAGAAAAGGCAAGGCTCTTCGGCTCATTCTTAAGGTGCAGCGGTACCGGCAGTTGAGAACAATGCCCGCCCTCATGCACTCCCACTGAATAAAACCGACGTCGAAGGGCGCGTGGTGAGCGACCAGCATGCTTGTTCCGACGAAATCTCTGAAGCGAGCCACGACCTCTTTCGCCTCCGGATGTCCCGCAAGCATTTCCGGGGCAATGCCGTGTACCTTTCGCGCCCCTTTCGTAATCGGCCTATCGGTGCGTATCAGGCTCTGAAACTCTTCCCCCACTTCGGCGCCGTTCACCTCAACGGCGCCGATCTCGATAATCCGGTGGCCTCTTGCTGCGGAAAGCCCCGTTGTCTCCACATCGAACACCACATACCGGGATGCCGTCGAAGAATGAAGAGTGAAGTGGGAAGAGTGAAAAGTAAAAATCATCTCTCTTTACTTCCTCCCTTCAGAGTTATTCCTCGTGGCGGTGATAATGGATATCAGTATGGCCACGAGCTGATTAGATTCGTCAATCATGCCTCGGAGTTCTGATTCCGGCAAAATACCTGAGGCCAGGAGCAGCCGAAGCCAGTAGTGAGTTTCACGGGCCTCCTTGCAGGCTATGGAATATTTGGAAATGAAATCGGCGCGGCTTTGACCAGCCTGTGCTTCTTCGACGTTGGCCCCGATTGATGTGCCGGATCGCAACAATTGACCGGACAGTAGTCTATTTACACCCGGCGTCTCGTAGAGCGTCTGACACAGCCTGACTATCCGTCGCGCAAACTCAAATGTCCTTTCCTGCAAGTCCCGCCTTGGCTTTTCCATTTCTCCCTTCTCCCTTCCATTTGAGCCATTTCCTATACTCTACCACCCCACCTCCCCCATCCGATGTCCTACGTGTAGACTTTCATCATTTTTTTTATTTCCCTCGCCACCTCTTTCCTCAGCTCCGGCGGAGAGAGGACTTCTACGCTCGATCCGTACTTGAGGATTTCCCGGCGGACTTCTCTGAAATCGGACACTTTGAACTTCAGGTGGAGGCTTCCGTCAGGGTCGCGGTCGATCTCCTGCGCCTCGTGCCATATCTGCTCCGCGATCCAATCGGATACGCCGGCGACGAATCGCAGGCTGACCTCGATGGATACCTCGCCGCTTAAAACTCCGAAGGTGTTGCGCAGATAATCCTTAATGCGAGGCAGGTCGGCGGGCAGATCAACCGGACTGGACGACGTTTCGATGGCGCGGATGCGGGAGAGAGCGAAATCGCGCACCTCCCCTTTTAATGAACAGAAGGCAATGAGGTACCAGTTGCCCATGTAGCAGAGAAGATGCAAGGGCAAAATAATCCTGCGCGTTTCCTCGCCAGTGTAAGGCGTGCGATAGGTGATGTTGACGGGGCGGCCCTGAAAGAGGGCACCGACGACGAGGCGAAAGACGTCTTCTTTGACCTTGTAATATTCGATATTCTTGAGTGAAACCTTGTCCTCTACGTCCTGTAGCTTCGGCGGCGAGCCTATCGACCGGAAGCTCAGGAATTTCTCCAGCAACTCATGGAGCGAATTTTTCAGTCTGGCATCGGGTATGGCGTCGGCGAGGCGAGCGGCAAGGCAAAGCGAGGCTAACTCTTCCTCATTGAACCAGACGGGAGGAAGCTCGTAGCCTGAAGCGCTGTATTCGTATCCCCTATGTTCGGTATTGAAATGAAGCGGGGCACCGAGTCTCTCCCGCATGAACTCGATTTCCCGCTGGGCCTGCTTCTGGGATATCTCAAATTCCTCGCACAGCGTTCGCGCATTTGGATATCGTCCGGATCGGATTTGATGGTGAAGCCAGTAGTACCGTTCATACGAGAGTTTTTGCGCCATGAGTCAACCCTCTCGCGCCCGCAGCCCGTTGAGGATCGCTGCCAGGCCGGCGGTTTGTCTTAAAGACCACGCGCGCCACATATTTCTTCCATCCCTGCCCCTACGGAACAAGAAAATCAGATTGCCCGGCGACTTGCGATGTTGTAAGCGTTGAGGGTTCCCGGCAGCGAAGCGCCCTTAAGGCGATCTTACCAACTCGGTATTCTTAAAGCCTCCCTCGTCCACACGAGAGATACTTTCGACTCGCAATTGGCGGAGAGAGAGGGATTCGAACCCTCGGTACGGTTTTAAGCCGTACACTCGCTTAGCAGGCGAGCACCTTCGGCCTCTCGGTCATCTCTCCCACCCGCAGATTATACTTGTTGGGCCCGTAAAAAGCAAACCGGCCCTTCCTCAAATGGCTGGCCTTTCCCGTTCGGCTGTAATACTGCCTCGCGAAATTTTAACTACGAGGGCAGGCGCGTTGCCTTGGGGGACGCCTGCGGGGGAGCATAGATGAAGGCGAGGTTTTTAATCTTTATACTTCTGACCGCCCTGCTCGGTTTCGCGGCCGAAGGCCGATGCGGGGAGAACGGTTTTTCGCTCGGCTACGGTTTTGCTGCGTTCAACCAGGGAAGATCGGGCGGCAAGATCGAAGGCGGCAAGGATTACAATTTCGTGCAGGCGACATACCTGTTCGAGAAGCCCTTTTCATGGAAGGAGCTGGCCCTGCTTGTCGAGCCCTTCAGTTCTTATGTGACGAATCCGACAAGCGGCGTCGACCTCGGCGTAGGAGTGGGGCTCAAATACTACCCCGCCAGAACGGACAAAGGGGGGATTTATTTTATGGGCGGAACGGGAATGGCCTATTCGACTATCGGTT
>Ga0187886_1004404_pt1 | contig 10132 bp, 10 predicted proteins | sample June2016WEW_20_1_FD_133001 | JGI IMG/M metagenome (GOLD analysis project Ga0187886, IMG submission 133001) | Peatland microbial communities from SPRUCE experiment site at the Marcell Experimental Forest, Minnesota, USA - June2016WEW_20_150 | ecosystem: Environmental > Terrestrial > Soil >... | reverse complement strand
TTCTGTTGTGCGGGCAGTACCCGCTCAACGGTTTCGGCAGATAAGCTCAGCCTTTCAGGCCTCGCTTATCCTTTTATGTTGTGCGGGCAGTACCCGCTCAACGGTTTCGGCAGATAAGCTCAGCCTTTCAGGCCTCGCCTACCCCGCGGGTGGTGCAGGCCCTTCGGGCCTGCTCACCCTCAAGTGCTTCGCTACGCTCAGCCCTTGATGTTGTGCGGGCAGTACCCGCTCAACGGTTTTGGCAGATAGTCTCAGCCCTTCGGGCTTCGCCTATCCTTTTATGTTGTAGCGCTTCTTGAAGCGCTCCACGCGTCCCGCGGTGTCGACCAGGTGCTGCTTGCCCGTGTAGAAGGGGTGGCACTTCGAGCAGATTTCCACCTTGATGTCCTTCGACGTGGACTTGGTCTGGATCACGTTCCCGCAGGCGCAGGTGATGGTCGTGAGCTGGTATGTGGGGTGGGTGTCGGTTTTCATGGTCATAACCTCCTGTATGGAATCGTGCTGCCCGTCGTCAGCCATGGCTACGGCCCTCCTTCCGCGGGCTCTCGCCGTCTGCAACGCAGCCGGCTGCCGCCCTAGGCATCCATGCGCTCGTCGGGCCTCGCCTTCCAGCACCGCGCATCGCGCGGTGGGGCTACGCTTCTGTCACAGCGGATGTGTTCATGGATTTGAGGAAGGCCTCATTATTCTTGCTTTTCCTCAGCCTGTCAATCAGCAGCTCGAGGACCTCCTGGTCCTCCATGGGGTTGATCACCCGGCGCAGGACCCACATCTTCTGCAGCTGCTCCTCCGTGAGCAGAAGCTCTTCCTTGCGGGTGCCGGACTTCTTGATGTTGATGGCGGGGAAGAGCCTGCGGTCGGAGAGCTTCCGATCCAGTATCACCTCCGAGTTGCCCGTGCCCTTGAACTCCTCGAAGATGACCTCGTCCATCCTGCTGCCGGTCTCGATCAGCGCCGTGGCCACGATGGTGAGGCTCCCGCCCTCCTCGATGTTGCGCGCCGCGCCGAAAAACCTCTTCGGCTTGTGCAGCGCGTTGGAGTCAACGCCGCCCGAAAGGATCTTCCCCGAGGTGGGGACGGTCTGGTTGTACGCGCGGGCGAGACGGGTGATCGAGTCCAGGAGAATCACCACGTCGCGCTTGTGCTCGACGAGGCGCTTGGCCTTCTCGATGACCATCTCCGCCACCTGGACGTGCCGGGTGGACTGCTCGTCGAAGGTCGAGGACACCACCTCCCCCTTGACGTTGCGCTGCATGTCCGTGACCTCTTCGGGCCGCTCGTCGATCAGCAGGACGATGACGAACACCTCGGGGTGGTTCGTCGTGATGGCGTTGGCGATCTTCTGCAAGAGGATGGTCTTCCCCGTGCGCGGGGGGGAAACGATGAGGGCGCGCTGCCCCTTTCCGATCGGGTCGAACAGGTTGATCAGGCGCGTGGAAATCTCCTCCGTGGAGGTCTCCAGGTTCAGGATCTCGTCCGGGTACAACGGGGTGAGGTTGTCGAAGGGAACCCGGGTCTGCGCGACCAGCGGGGGATCGAAGTTCACCGTTTCCACGCGCAGCATGGCGAAGAACCGTTCGCCCTCCTTCGGGGACCGGATCTGGCCCGCGACCGTGTCGCCGGTCTTGAGGTTGAACAGCCGTATCTGCGAAGGCGAGATGTAGATGTCGTCCGGTCCAGGCAGGTAGCTGTAGTTGGGCGAGCGGAGAAACCCGTACCCGTCGGGGAGGATCTCAAGGGCGCCGTAGGCGTAGATGACCCCGCCGCGTTCCGTGTGGCCCTTGAGGATCTGGAAGATGATCTCCTGCTTCTTCATCGAGACCAGCGCTTCGTGGTTGACGCCCATCTTCGAGGCGAGGCCGCGCAGGTCCGGCATGCCCATCTGGCTCAGGTCGTTGATATGGAGCCGATTGTCGCTCTGGGTGAGAAGCTTGTCCTTCGACGCGGCATCCCCGTTCGTGCCGACGGCGCCGGCGCTCGCCGGAGCCGCGGCGGCCGCGTAGGCTGCCCCGGTCATCGGGAGGCTCCCCGGGGGCAGCGGCGCGATCGGCGCGCTGCTCGTTTCCGCCGCGCCTTCCTCCGCCGGGACATCCCCCCGCTCGTCGGGACCCATTGCCGGTTCCTTGATCAGCTCCACGCGGATCTTGCGGCGCGCAATGCGCCTCTTGCCCCGGAATACCTGACCATCCCCGCGATTCTGCCCCGATCTCAGAGGTTGCTGGTCACCGTTCTCCCCGTTGAGCAGCGAGTCGTTGGTCAGCTCCACGTCACGTGGTTGTTCGACGGGAGGCGGGGGTGAATCGTTGTCCTGATCGTTCGTTCCCATTGTGATGCTCCGTTTATCCTGTACGGTCGTCCAAGAAAGATTCGCGTTTTCCGGATGTGTGTGCACGCAGGCCCTGAAAGGCTGTCAAGTACTCTTTGAAGGCAAATATATTACCACTTCGCCCGAGTGTCAAGGAAGACCCGGCCCAGGAGGCGCGCCTCCGCAAAGAGCATCCCCGCCACGGCGGTCCGGCGTCGGATCATGTCGCGTGAACCGGAAAAGCCGAAGAGGCGCGCCTCGCACGCGCCGCCTTTCTGCGCCACGGCGATCCAGATCGTGCCCACCGGTTTCTCCGGCGTGCCGCCCTCCGGTCCCGCGATTCCCGACACGGAGAGGCCTGCCTCGACACCGGACGCTTCCACCGCGCCCCGCGCCATCTCGAGGACCGCTTCCTCGGAGACGGCGCCGTGTTCGGACAGCACATCCTCCCCGACACCGAGGAGTTGTTTTTTCGCCTCGTTCGAATACGCGATGAATCCCCCCCAGAGCACGCGCGAGCTTCCGGGCAGGTCCGTGAGGTACTTGCCGATGAGCCCTCCCGTGCACGACTCGGCGAGGGCGATCCGCGCATTCCGGGAGAGAAGCGCATCGGTGAGAAGCTGCGCCGGGCGAGTTTCGCCCCCGCGGATGCGTATCGGTCCCAGCCGGGTCACCAATGAATCGAAGAGCGCCGCCCGCTCCTCGGAGCGGCCGCCGCGGAGGCTGAAGACGATCCGGTCCTCGTCCACGCGGGTGCCCCATCGCACTCCCCGCACCCGAGGGTCCGCGCCGGCACCTGTTCGCAGGGCTTCCTCCAGGCTCGACTCGGGCACCATCAGCGCCGTGCCCCAGAGAACGTCCACCTCCGCGGCGGCCCCGAAACGATCGGCAACGAGGGGCAGCACGCTGCGGGTGAACATTGGCCGAAGCTCCGAGGGAGGACCGGGGAGCGCGACGACCAGCGCCTCCCCGAGCCTGCCCTGGAAGCCCGGCGCCGTGCCGTTCGGGTTCGGCAGAAGGGCGAATCCGCGCGGCGCGAGCGCCTGCTTGCGGTTCGCTTCGGACACGGTCCGGCCCGCGAGGCGGGCTCGCAGGGCGTTCCACGCCTCCTGGTGGAAATCCAGCGGCACGCCGGCCGCCTCCGCCACGATCTCGCGCGTGAGATCGTCCGAGGTCGGCCCCAGCCCGCCGGTGATGATCACGAGGCAGGAATCGGCGATCGCCCGGGCAAGCTCGGCGCGAAAGAGCGCCATGTCGTCCGGCACCTGCACGCCGCGGCGCACCGCGAACCCGAGGGAAGTGAGCTCGCTGGCAATGTAGCGGACGTGGGCATCCTGGATGATGCCCTCGGTCAACTCCGTCCCCGCCGAAATGATCACGGCGGTTTTCTGCTCACACACTCTGGACGTTTTTTTTGAGCTGATCGACGGGTCCCGAGAAGACATTGACGGCCTGGGGGTTCTTGATCATCTCGCACTTGCCCTCGAAGACCACGCCGTCGGCGATCTTCAGCTTGGCCGTGCGGATGTTGCCGAAAACCTTTCCCGTGGAGAGCATTTCCAGCTTTTCGGTGGCCTCGATGTTGCCCTTCACGGTCCCGCCCACGACGACCGACCCCACGCGGATGTTCGCGGTGATGGAGGCGCCCTGCTCGACGTAGAGGAAACCGGTGGACACGATCTCACCCGAGAATGAGCCGTCGATCTTCAGCGAATCCTTGAACCTCATGACCCCGTTGAAGTCGGTTTCCCGACCGAGGGTCGTGGTGATGCGCTCGACGCCTTTGTGATCTTCGTTCTTCGCCATACCGTCACTTCGTCTTCATGACGAACACGCCGTCCCAGTCCTCGGGAGGCGGGTTCTCGATGTAGTGCTTGCAGCGCGCGTGGTATACCTTCGAGGGGCCGTCTTCAGGATCGATCTTCAACGCCCGCGCGAAGGCGTCACGTGCATCCTCGAACTTCATGAGCTTATAGAATTTCCGACCCTCTGCAAAGAGCTCGAGGACCTTTTTCTTCTCTTCCGTGATCATGCGTCCGCCCCCTGCGCTGTCGTGTGCGCGGGCTTCTCCTGCCGCTTCCTGCCGTTCCGCAGGTGCTTGCGCAGCTTCCTTTCCAGGTCCGCGACCGAGAGATCCCCCTGCTTGAGCTTCTCTCCCCGGCCCTGCAGCTCGGTCACCTCGTCCTGCAGGCCCTCGAGCGTGGCGAGGATCTCCCCGCCCTCCTTGCGCAACAGGGCAAGCAGCTTTTCCACTCCGGAGGCATCCGCGCTGTCGGTCTTTTCCGCGAGGGCCAGCAGCTCCGATATCGGGGTGCGGATGTGCTGGGTGAAAAAGACCAGCGAGTTGTTGAGAGACTCCACGACCGCGATCCGCTTCTCCCGCCGGGTCAGCTGGCGCGAGAGCTCGCGGCTGCGAAGCACGGCGCGGATCCGGGCGAGGACCTCGGTGAAGTTGAACGGCTTCGTGATGTAGTCGTCCACCCCCTGTTCGAATCCCTCGATCCTGTCCTTCACCTCGTTCATGGCGGAGAACATGATGATGGGGGTGTTGCGGTAGCGCCGGTAGGCAGGGTCGTGCTTGAGGAGTCGGGTCAGCTCCCAGCCGGAGAGCTTTGGCATGATGTTGTCCAGGATGATGAGATCCGGGTTGACGGCCTGCACCTTCTCCAGCGCCTCTTCGCCGTCCACGGCTTTCTCCACCTGGAAGCCGAGCTTGCTCAGCATGACGTCGAAGAACTCGAGGTTGATCGGCTCGTCGTCGACGATGAGAATCTTTCCCCTCAGCTTCATGCGCCCCCCGACGATCATTCTGCCCGAGAACGCAGGACCTGTCAATTGTGGAGCAGGCGCCCATGACTCACGCCGCCGCGCACTCCCTGCCGTGGTCACTCCCGGCGCTTGCGGAACTGAAGGGCAGCAGGAGCCATCGGACATCTGCTCGGCTTCCGCTGATTCTGCCACGACATTCTGTTTCGAACAAAGACCGAAGTCATCCAGTTCCTGCTTTGCCACGAGTACTATCACTACTATCTGCACGAAGTGCATGGCGGGAAGGGGGGGCAGAAGCGGCCTGCGGTCGGTCTGCCCTTGAACACTTCAGGCAGCGCAAACTTTGAATCCGCTCCCTCTGAACGTCTGAGAGGGACTCTCCCTCGCTCCGCGTTGAAAGTTGACAAAATTCCAGATCAGGGCTATTTTCCTTTTGGAAACTATATAAACATAAATAGTTTCTAGTGGAGAGATATGGGACAAAGAGTTCCTGACGCTGAAAAGCGCAAGCAAATCATCGATCGTTCGAGGACCCTGTTCCTCTCGCGAGGGGTGAGCGCAATGTCGATGGACGAGATCGCCTCTCTGCAGCGAATCAGCAAGAAGACGCTCTACAGGTTTTTCCCGAACAAGGACGCCCTCCTCTACGCTGCCATCGAGGAGAGGATCGCAGAGGTCGCGGCTGAAGTGGCCAAGATCGGCACGGACCCGGATCTTCCCTTCATCAAGCGATTGAAGGGGATCTTCGGCACCGTCTCACGACAGATCGCGGAGCTCGGCGAGAACCTCATCAGGGACATTTATTACAACAAGCCGGAGCTCTGGGAACTGATCGACAGGTTCCGCAGGGAGCGCGTGTTCAGCATCGTCACCAAGCTTTTGGAAGCGGGAATGAAGGAAGGTTTCATCCGCAACGACATAGACGGCCGGCTGGTGCCCCTGCTTTTCGTGAACGCGGTGAGCTCCATCATGACACCTGCCCAGTTGGTCAAACTTCCGTTCCCGCCTGCGGCGCTTTTTGACGCCTTCATCCGCATTCTCTTCGTCGGGGTCCTGAGCGAGAAAGGGCGCCGCCAGTTCTTCACCCAGGAGGGGAAAAAATGAAACAGGTCCTGATCGCCGCATGCGCGTGCATCGCGCTGGCCGCATGCGCCAAGGCAACCGATGCCATCGAGGCCTCGGGAACCATCGAGGCGACGAGCGTCCAGGTCTCCTCCAAGTCATCAGGAGAAATACTCCACCTCGGTGCGGACGAGGGTTCGCGCGTGAAGCGTGGAGACATCCTTGCCGTGATCGATCATGCCAACCTGGACATCCAGCTGGGCCAGGAGAAAAGCGGCGTGGATCTTGCCCAGGCGCAGCTCGACCTGCTGACCAACGGCGCACGGGGAGAGGATCTCGCCCAGGCCAGGGAGGCGCTCAACGAGGCCACCGACACCCTGCGCAATGCCCAGGAGGACTTCCAGCGCATGGAGAGCCTTTTCAAGGTTGCCGCCGCAACGAAGAAGCAGCGCGATGACGCGGAGACACGTTACACAACGGCCAGGGCGCACGCCAACGCAACCGAGCAGGCGCTGAAGAAGCTGCAGAACTTCGCCCGGCCCGAAGAGGTGAAGGCTGCCCTGGCCCGGCTGGACCAGGAGGTGTACTCCGTGCGGCTGTTGGAAAAGACCATCCAGGATTGCACGGTACATGCTCCCACGGACGGGACAGTCACGGAGAAACTGGTGGAAGAGGGAGAGCTTGCCGCGCCGGGATCCGGGCTGTTCGTGATCACGGACCTGGACACGGTGAAGCTGACTATCTACGTGCCCGAGACAGACCTGGGAAACATTCGCCTCGGGGAGAAGGCGCGGATATCTGTCGACTCCAGTCCCGGAGCCGTCTACACCGGCGCGGTCACCTACATCTCACCTGTTGCGGAGTTCACCCCCCGCGACATCCAAACGAAGGACGAGCGCGTGAAGCTCGTGTATGCCGTGAAAATCGAGATCCCCAATCCCGAAGGAATTTTCAAGCCGGGCATGCCGGCAGACGCGGCATTCGACAGGATCGGAGGGCGGAAGCCGTGACCAACGCCACCTCGGGAAGCGACCCGGGCCCCGCCATCGAGACCTCGGGTCTTTCCCGCAGCTACGGCGCCGTAGAGGCGGTACGGGCGCTGGACCTGCGCATCGAGGCAAACGAAATGTTCGCCCTGGTCGGACCGGACGGGGCCGGAAAAACAACGACCATACGTCTCATGTGCGGGATTCTCACGCCGAGCGCGGGCGAGGTGCGGATCTTCGGACGCAGCCTGAGAAAGGACCTTCCGTGGGTCAAGGAACAAGTCGGTTACCTCTCCCAGCGTTTCAGCCTCTATGGAGACCTCACGGTGGACGAGAACATCGAGTTCTTTGCCCGGATCCACGGGGTGCGGGATTTCCAGGATCGCCGCCAGGAGCTCCTCTCATTCACCCGGCTCCTTCCTTTCCGAGGCCGCCAGGCCGAACGACTGTCCGGCGGAATGAAGCAAAAGCTCGCCCTTGCCTGCACCCTGGTGCATCGCCCGCGCATCATATTCCTGGACGAACCCACCACGGGCGTTGATCCCGTCTCGCGCCGGGAGTTCTGGATCATTCTCTCCCAGCTCCTGCGCGAGGGCATCACCATCGTGATGTCCACCCCCTACCTGGACGAGGCGGAGAGGGCCAGTCGGGTCGGGCTGATGAACGCCGGCCGGCTCATGGCCGCCGAGCATCCCGCCCGCATCAAGGCGGGAATGAAGGGGGCGGTGCTTGAGATCGTGTGCGAGGACATCCGGCGAGCGAGCGCAGTGCTGCGGCAGACCGGCCAGCTCAGCGAGGTTCAGCTCTTTGGCGACCGGCTGAACGCCGTTGCCCGCGACGCCGAAGCCGGCCCGCAGTCCGCACGGCAGTCACTTGCGGCGGCGGGCATACACGTCATGTCCCTGAGGGTCATTCCAGCGAGCCTGGAGAATGCATTCATTTCCCTGATCCGAAGCGAAAGCGAGGCGCCTCATGAGAGCTAGCATCTTCGCCGTCCTGGCGCTTGCCCTGTGCGCGGGCCCCTCCTTCAGCGCGGCGGCAGACGGCGCGCGCGTGGTGGATCTGGAGGAATGCATCCGCCTGGGCTTTGCCTATGACGCCGGGCTGCGATCGGATGAGCTGGAAACGAGGATAGCCGACGCTCGACTTCGCGAGATCCAGGGGCAGTACTTCCCGTCCGTGTCTCTCCAGGGAGGGTATTCGAGGCTGTCTGATGTGGCGGCCGGCAGCATGACTTCGAATGTCTCCCTGGGAGGTCCTCCCGTACCAGTGACGATCACCTTCCCGCCGCCTCTCGACAACAGCACAAGTGTCCGGATTTCCCTGCAGCAGCCGCTGTTCACGGGAAAGCGCATTGCGGCCTCCATCCGGCAGGCAGAGGCGCTGAGGGACTCAAGCAGGGGAGACTTGGGGAGCAGCCGGCTGGATCTGCGATACTCCATCACGCAGGCATACTGGAGCCTCGCCCGGGCAAAGACGCAGCGCCAGGCCATCGACCAGAGCGTGGCCCAGGCCGAGTCGCATCTCGGCGACGCCAGGAAGCTCCTGGACCAGGGAATGGCGACGAACAACGACGTCCTCCAGGCGCAGATAAGGCTGGAGGATGCAAGAATCGAGCTGTCCAGCTTGGAGAGCGTGCGCGATATGGCGCGTGTCCGCTTGGCGCTTCTCATCGGGCTCCCCTGGGATGCCGCCCTGGACATCGCGGAGGACACTCCCTCGCAGAGCGTCGAGCCTCCGCGGGAAAGCGTGGCGGACCTGGTGGCCCGCGCCATGGCAAAGCGGCCGGAGATCCAGGCCGCCCGCTCGCGGGTGACCGCGCAGGAAGCTTCAGTGGAAGTTGCGCGGTCGGGACTCTTCCCGAGCGTTTTCCTCACCGGCGACTACACCGTGGCAGACCCCAACCAGAGGGTGTTCCCCCAATCCGACCAATTCACCCCATCCTGGTCTATTGGGATACTCGCCTCGATCGACCTGGGCCGTTATCCGCAGGTCCTGGCCCAGGAGGAACAGGCGAGCAACAAGCTCACCCAGGCCCGCGAGAGCTCGCGAAAGATCGCTGACGCCGTGGCAGAAGAGGTCATCCGCGCATACCTGAGCCTCCGCGAAGCCGCGGGGCGGCTGGCTCTGCTGCACCAGGAAACCGCACAGGCCGAAGAGAACGACAGGGTCACGCAGGAACGCTACCGCCAGGACATCGCCCTGTCTTCGGAGAGCCTGGACGCGCAGACACTCGTGGTCCGCGCCCGCCTGCGGGAGGACGGTGCCCTGTTCGACTGCCTTGTCGCGAAGGCGGCGCTGGACAAGGCGGTGGGAGAATGAGCGGCGCCACGGGGTTGGACGGCGGAAGCCCGCCCCTAGGCAGGGACGCCGAGGGCGGGCGTGCCAGGGAGGGCGGAAGCCCGCCCGCCATCCGCACCATGCAACTCACCAAGCGCTTCGGCTCATTCACCGCGGTGGACTCGGTGTCCTTCGAGGTCGCGGCGGGAAGCATCTTCGGACTCCTGGGGGCGAACGGCGCGGGCAAGTCGACCACCATCCGCATGCTCTGCGGGCTTCTTGCCTCCAGCTCCGGCACCGCGGAAGTGGGAGGCGTCGACATCAACCGTAACCCCGAGGCGGTGAAGCGGCGCATCGGGTACATGTCGCAGCGCTTCTCCCTCTACGACGACCTGACCGTGGATGAGAACATCACGTTCTTCGGCGGGGTGTACGGGCTGTCCAACCAGGAGCTCGCCGAGCGGAAGAAGGAGACGGTCCGGCTGGCCGGGTTGGAGGGACGGGAGAAGAACCTCACGCGGGAGCTTGCCGGCGGCTGGAAGCAGCGCCTGGCTCTTGGTTGCGCCATGCTGCATCGGCCCGGCATCGTCTTCCTGGACGAGCCCACCGGCGGCACCGACCCAATATCACGTCGGCTTTTCTGGGACGTCATCAACGAGCTGGCGCAGGGCGGGACCACGGTGCTCGTCACCACGCACTACCTGGACGAGGCCGAGTACTGCAACGAGCT
>Ga0187886_1004403_pt1 | contig 10138 bp, 7 predicted proteins | sample June2016WEW_20_1_FD_133001 | JGI IMG/M metagenome (GOLD analysis project Ga0187886, IMG submission 133001) | Peatland microbial communities from SPRUCE experiment site at the Marcell Experimental Forest, Minnesota, USA - June2016WEW_20_150 | ecosystem: Environmental > Terrestrial > Soil >... | reverse complement strand
TGGAATAGGCCGGACAGTCATCTCACCGCGGCCTCCCTTGATCGAATCGCAATCTCCCTGTATAAGGATTGACACATATGGCGGACAAATTGAGAGCAGGTATCGTCGGGGCCACCGGGATGGTCGGCCAGCGCTTTGTGTCGCTCCTTGCGGACCACCCATGGTTCCAGGTCGTGAGCGTCGCGGCGAGCGCGCGCTCAGCGGGCAAGCCCTATGCCGAGGCCGTCGGCGGACGATGGGCCATGACGACTGCTGTCCCGGCTTCCATCAGCGGGCTGGTTGTGAAAGATGCATCGAAGATCAGCGAGGTTGCCGAAAGCGTAGACCTCATCTTCTGCGCCGTGGACATGCCGAAAGAGGATACCCGGGCCCTCGAGGTTGCTTACGCGAAAGCGGAGACGCCCGTCATATCCAACAATTCGGCGCACCGGATGACTCCCGACGTGCCCATGCTCCTTCCCGAGGTCAACCCTCATCACCTGGAGGTCATCGACACCCAGCGCAGGCGCCTGGGTGTGAAGCGCGGCTTCATCACGGTCAAACCGAACTGCTCGATCCAGAGCTACGTTCCCGCCCTCCATCCGCTGCGTGAGTTCGGCATCGAAAAGGTATTCGTCTGCACCTACCAGGCGATATCGGGCGCAGGGAAGACCTTCAAGGATTGGCCGGAGATGGTGGACAACGTGATGCCGTTCATCGGCGGGGAGGAAGAAAAGAGCGAGATCGAGCCGATGAAGGTCTGGGGATCCGTCGAGGTCGACGGGATCATGAACACCAGCTCTCCCGTCATTACCAGCCAGTGCATCCGCGTGCCGGTCACGGACGGCCATCTGGCCGCGGTGTTCGTTTCCTTTCAACGGAAGCCTTCCCGGGAGAGGATCCTGGAGCTCTGGAAGACCTTCGAAGGCAAACCGCAGAAGCTCGGCTTGCCCAGTGCGCCCCGGCCTTTCCTGCAGTATTTCGCCGAAGAGAATCGCCCGCAGACCAGGCTGGACCGGGATGCAGGCGCCTGCAAGGACAACCCCCGCGCCGCGGGTATGGGCATCACCATCGGAAGGCTTCGAGATGACCGGCTGCTGGACTACCGGTTCGTGTGCCTTTCTCACAACACGATCAGGGGCGCGGCCGGCGGAGCCGTTCTCACCGCGGAGCTGCTGAAGGCAGAAGGATACCTGACCCCGAAGTAGGTGCCGCCCGGTTACAATGGCTGCACGCTCTGCTGCGGCAGGGCCGGTTTCGGGGCGTCCTCTCCCGGAATGGCGACCTCCTCTGGTTCGGTATCGCTGTCCGCGATTTTGAACTGCTCGGTAAGCTTCTGAAGCTCCTGTGACATGCCGGCAAGCATTTCGGTTGCACGGGACATTTCTTCCGCGGCCGATGCGGCGCTCTGGGTCAATTCATTCACGTGTTCGACAGCACGGGAAACCTGCCGCGCATTGGTCGTCTGTTCATCCGTGGCCGCCGTGATGCTCCGGCTCATCTCGCTCACGCTGGTCAGAGAGCCTGCCATCTCCTTTGCCGCGCTCACCTGCAGAGACATGGACTTCGAGAGGCCCATGATCATCTCCTGGACCTGCTGCGACGCGGCCCGGATCTGCTCCATGGCGAGCTGAGAGCCCTTGGCCTTTTCCACGCCCTTTGCCACATCCTTCACGCTTTCCCGAATGAGGTTCGAGATCTCCTTGGTGGAGGAGGAGCTGCGGTCGGCAAGCTTGCTGACCTCCTCCGCAACGACGGCGAACCCGCGTCCATGCTCACCGGCGCGCGCCGCCTCGATGGACGCGTTGAGGGCAAGGAGATTCGTCTGATCGGCGATGTCGCTTATCACGTTCACGATCCCGCTGATTTTTTCCGAGCTGCCGGCAATGAGGTTGATCCCGTCCACGACGTCGGAGACAGCGCGCGCCCCTTCCAGTGCGTTTTCCACGGAGTGGCTGGCGAGCGTCGATATCTCGGAAAGATTTTTCGTGACGACTTCTATCGACTCGTGCACCTGCGTCATCGCGGCCGAACCTCGTTCCACCGCCTCCGCCTGGCCTCGTGCGTGGTCCGCCACCTGGTCCACCGACGCGGCGAGCTCTTCAACAGAAGCGCTTGTTTCTTCCAGCGTGGACGCCTGGCTTTGCGCTCCCTCCGACAGCTTCTGCGCGTTGGTGAATATCTGGTCGCTCGACTCCGCCACCGCGGCGGCATTCTTCTGCACGGTGGCAATGGCGGTCTTCAGCTTGAGGCTCATGCCTTCCAGGGCTTCCGCCAGGGCTCCTATCTCGTCCTTCTGGGAAATGTCCAGCTTCACGGTAAAATTGCCGCTCGCCACGGTCTGGGCAAACGCGACGCTCTGGGAGAGCGGACCCGTGATCGCGCGGGAAATACTCAGGGCGATGGCGATGCCCAGGAGCACGGCTGCGGCGAGGCCGATGAAAAGGAAAATGTTGGCCGTCACCAGGCGGGAAACGGTGAGACCGGCAATTGCCCCCGCATCCTTCACTCCTCCTTCCGACGTCTGGGTCGCGGCGTCGAGCACTGCCTGGGACGCCGCATCCGCTGATGCGCGGAGCTCGACCATTCTTTTCATGCCGGCAAGCAGATCGTTGCACGCCGCGGAAAGATCCTGCCCGGAGAACGGGAGTGGCTGGAGAGCTGCCTTGTCCTCCGAGTCTCCCACCTGGTCGAGCCTGGCGACCGCTTTGTCAAACGCGGCGAAGGCATCGATTCCTGCCTGCAGGACTGCAGGGTCGTTGAGCGTCGCTGACTTGTAGACCGCGTTCGCGAGCTCGTCTGCCATGGCGACGATTTCGCTCATTGTGTTCAAAGCGAGAATCCTGCGGTTTATTTCCACTGCCGCCCGCCTGTTCACCGCGTCCGCGAGCTTCCGGTTCTGCGATTCGAGGTAGGAGGCGCTCATTCTGTGCAGGGTGGTGACGGCCACCTCCTGGGAACCGCGCGCGGCAAGGATCGCTTTTGCCGCGAGCTCGATATCGCCCATGATCGTGTTGAGCTCCTTGAGCTTGTCGCTTGCGCCGGCCGCATTGTTGCGGAGCACGTTCAGCCGCGCGTACTTTGTGGAAAGCGCCTGTGCGTCGGCAACGGATTTGCCCATGTCGCCGAGAAACTGCATCGCGCGTTCGAAATAGCTATGGTCCAGCGTGAGGGAATATGACTGCAAGCTCGAGCTCGTCAGCTCCGCGGCGCGCGCCATTGAGTTCGCAGCGGCCACCTGGGGGACCGTCTCACGGTCGAGCCGGCGGACATCGCCCTGAACTCCCGACATGTTCAGATAGACAAGAACTCCGAGGGCAAGCATGATTGCAATGACCAGGCCGAACCCCACACCGATTTTTGCAGCCATTTTCAGGTTTTTCAACAGATCCCCCTTCCGAAGGCTACCCGTGTCGTCCCAATAAATAGTTACTACTAGTATAGGACCGTTGTCGGGACACTGCAAGCGAACCGAACTACGCCAATATGCCGCGTGCGTCAAAAAGAAAATCTAATTGCTAGTATCAGTGAGTTATACTAAATACGCTCTGCAACCACAGCGCGATGAGCGCCATAGGCTTCTCGTATCGCAAAGATCATGGCATATTATGATCGCGCAGGAACTGCACGCATGGCACGCGACACGCCGGCATGGATTCGATCAGCCGCTCTCTACCAGGTTTACCTCAGGAACTTTACACGGGAAGGAACCTTCTCAGCCGGAATTCCCCGGCTGATGGCAATCCGCGAGCTCGGCTTTGAAATCGTCTGCCTGACGCCCATCCATCCGATCGGCATGGCCAACCGCAAAGGGCTGCTGGGAAGCCCGTATGCCATTGCGGACCATCGGGCCGTCGACCCGGAGCTTGGCGGAATCGACGATCTCAGGCGTTTCCTCGCCGAAGCGCATGCCATAGGGCTGAGGGTCCTGATGGACGTCGTATTCAACCACAGCGCCTGCGATTCTGTTCTCCTCGGCACGCACCCCGAGTGGTACCTGCACGACATGAAGGGCCGGCCGACCCGAAAGGTTGCGGACTGGTCGGACGTGTACGACTTCGACTTTGCGCACCGCGCGCTGCGCGAGTACCTTCTCGAAACCCTCGCGTTCTGGGCAGAGACCGGATTCGACGGGTTCCGATGCGACGTCGCGAGCCTCGTCCCCCTCGATTTCTGGATTGAAGCCCGGGCACGGCTCAATGCAAAACGGCCGCTCCTCTGGCTGGCGGAGAGCGTGGAAAGCGGGTTCGTGAAATACCTGCGCGGCGCGGGATGGAATGCAGCTTCCGATCCCGAGCTTCACGAGGCATTCGACCTCACCTATGATTACGACGGATTCGGGTACCTGAAAGCGTACTTCAGCGGCTCGACCGGGCTGGACGCCTACCTGCGCCACCTGCTGGTGCAGGAGACCCTGTACCCGTCGCACGCGGTCAAGGCGAGATTCCTGGAGAACCACGACCAGCCGCGCGCGGCATCGGTCCTTCACGGAACCGATCGACTGATGAACTGGACGGTCTTTTCCCAGCTCCTGCCGGGCCTGATCTTTGTCTACATGGGGCAGGAATACGCAATGGCCGGCCGTCCCGACCTCTTTGCGAAAGATCCCGTTCCCTGGGCGCAAGGCTCCGATGAGTTCCTCGCCTTCTTCCGCAAGCTCCTCCCGATCTGCACGCGCGTCAAGTCAGATCACAGCGCGTTCGAGCTTGTCGAGCTCAGCGCCGGTGTGCTCGCGCTTCGCTGGCGCCACCCGGCGCGGAATATGCGCTGCACGGCGATCGTCAACCTCGAAGACAGGTTTGGCGAATGCACCCTCCCCTTCCCGCTGAAGGGACGCGATCTGTTGGGGGAGTCGGGCTCCAAATCCATCGAGGTCAGGGATGGCGCAAGAATGACGATTCCAAAAACGCCGCTCATCATACAAGAGAGCTGATTCGGCGCGCCATGCCTTTCACGCGGGAGCGCGCCGCACGTGTTGCCTCAATACTAAATCTAGCTGAGAGCCTGGTGGCTGCCTCATTAAGAATTCTAGTCGAATGTTCATGGTTGATCCAGGCCTTTTCACTGGGGCACTGCCTTCAACGTGCTGACCCGCCTCTGATCCTCCGCCAGTGCAAGGAGCCGACGCTGCAGTTGGGCCACCTCATCAGCCAGCGCCAGGGGATCCAGCTTGTTGCATACCCGGCGCACCTTTGCCTTGACCTCATTGCTGATCTGGGGATGTCTCAGCACTCGTTCTGCAGGGCTTCGGGGCTTGTCATAGCGCTTATCGACTCTGCTGCCGACGCGCTTTTTCTCCACGAGTTTTTGAGATGGCAACACGTAGTTCTGCAGCAGGCCTTGTACTCTGTACAGCTCGTTCAACGCCTGCAGAGCCTCAGGACTGCTGTAGCGTAGATAGCCGACCAGCTTGCGCACGGTATCGAAGTTTTTCTGCTCCACCCAGCAGTTGTCGTTCTTGCGGCTTGCCCGACTCCGACTGAGCTGCAGGTGATGGCTCTGGCAGTATCTCAAGAGATTGTGGTTTATGAACTCAGAGCCGTTGTCCGGGTGCAAGTGCTTCAGCGGGAAGGGCACCACCTGGCGGATCTCTTCCAGGGCCGCTTCAATCCAGCGTTCGGCCCTGTTCTGCACTCCTCGACGCTCGGTGCAGCCCGTGCACACATCGCTGAGAGCCAGGGAAAATGCATACTCCCCAGTAGCGCGGCCTCCGTCATGCCCCACAGTGTCCACTTGTGCATGCCCAGGAGCAACGGCGGAGAAGTCTCCGAATGTCCTCACAGGGATCAGTTGTGTCAGGGCCCCCGCACTGCGGGTGTGGCTGATTCCCTTCAGCCGCTGTTTCTGCCGTGCAGGCTTCAGCAGCCGATCGATTGTTGCGGCGCTGATATGTGCGAGTGCCGCACACACCTCGGCAGAGGGGTGCAGAAACCGATCATGACGAATCGAGTTGATACAACGGCCTATGACCGGCGCCAAACGCTTGCCACACAAATAGCCGAAGCGCCGCCACACATTCACAAGCACCCGTTGCACTGGCGCGTCGTACATAGGGGGACGACCACCCCCGTGACGCCTTCCTTTCGTCGTATGCAACCCCACTACCTCAGAGTCGTCACTTACCAGGCGTCTCTTGCGGTAGCCACGCAAAAGCATCGCGGCGTATGCGCGATTGTACCCTGTAGAATGACAGAATTGCTGGAGAATCCGACCCTTGGCAGTACGCCCAGCACCTCGGTATTCCTGAGCGGTTACCTCGGTCAGTTCCTTACGACTTCTCATGGACAACTCCATTGGCGGGCCCCCAAGGGCCATACTCTCGACTAGATTTCAGTTTTGAGGCAACCACGGAGCCAGAGCTAGAATAATTATGAGGCAATGCGTCGCATTGCGCGCGCGCGGCAATGGTGGTACCATCTGCGCACAGCCCACCAGAACAACGCGCTCGAATGCGGAGAAGGAGATCGGAATGGCAGATCCAACTCGATACGTGAGCCGCGAGCCTTACAAATTGTACATCGGCGGCGAGCTCGTTCCGTCGCGCTCCGGTGCGACCTTCGAAATCATCAACCCGGTAACGAACGAGTCATTTGCCCGGGCCTACCAGGCCGGAGTTGAGGACGTCCAGCGGGCAATTGACGCGGCTCGCGCCGCCTTTGATGAGGGCCCCTGGGGCTCGATGAGCGGCCAGGAGCGCAGCAGGCTCCTGTTGAAAGCCCGTGACGTGCTTGCGGCACGGGCTGATGAGTTCGCGCACCTCGAGACGCTCGATTGCGGGAAGCTATACCCCAGCGTGCGCTACTTCGAGGTCCCTAATGCCATCGACGGCTTCGAGTATTCAGCCGGCAAGGCTCGAGGCATCGAGGGCCGGGTGGTACCCGTGGGAGACGGGCCGCGCTGTCTCAACTACGTGCTCTGGCAGCCTGTGGGCGTGGTGGCCGAGATCCTGCCGTGGAATGGTCCCCTGATGATGGGCTGTCAGAAGGTGTCTGCAATCCTCGCGGCCGGTAACACGGTCATCATCAAGCCTTCTTCCTGGGCGTCGCTGAGCCTTCTCGCGCTCGCCTCGGTGTTCCATGAGGCGGGCTTTCCCCCCGGCGTCGTCAACATCATCAGCGGGCCCGGATCCGTCGTCGGTGATGCACTCACTGCAAGCCCGTCTGTCGACATGGTCTCCATGACCGGCGGCACCGAGACGGGCAAGCATATCCTCGCGGCAGCCGCACCGACGGTGAAGAAGCTGGCGCTCGAGCTGGGCGGCAAGAGCCCCAACATCGTGTTCTCCGACGTGGATGTGCCCAATGCGGCACGATGGGCCGTTTTCGGGTTCACGCTCAACGCGGGGCAGGTGTGCGTGGCGGGTACCCGGCTTATCGTGCACGAGGATATCTATGATGAGCTCCTGGCGGCGATCGTGGAGCAATGTCGCAGCCTGCGCCCCGGCAATGGGTTCGATTATGAGCGCGGCGTCAACTTCCAGTCCTTGATATCGCGGGATCACTGCGCGGCGGTGTGGCGGTACATCGAAGAGGGCAGGAAGGGAGGAGCACGGCTGGTCACCGGTGGGGAGCCGTACCGCGACCCGGCCCTCGCGAAGGGAAACTTCGTGCCTCCCACGGTATTCGCCGACGTGACCCCCGACATGCGGATCTTCCAGGAGGAGATATTCGGGCCCGTGCTCTGCGTGACCAGGTTCCGCACCGAAGAAGAAGCCGTGCGCCTTGCGAACTGCGTCCGCTACGGTCTGGCAGGCGCTGTCTTTACTCGTGACGTGGCCCGCGCCCACCGGGTCGCGGCGCGCATTCATGCCGGGCAGCTCTACATCAACTCCTACTACAGCAGGGGAATGATGGAGTCGCCGGGAGCGGGCTGGAAGGAAAGCGGGCTGGGAGACGCAGGGGTGTTGAAGTACATGCACCCCAAAACAATCTTCGTCGATCTCAACGAGAAAAGCACGCCGCCCCTGTAGGGAAAGGCTGCGTCGCCTCTTCAGTCTGAAGTTGGCTCCCGGCCTTCATTCTCGATCGCGCGAATCATCCGGACCCTGTCTGCATGCCGCCCTCCCTCGAACACCGCGGCAAGCCACTCGTCCACGATCATCTTGGCGAGCTCGATTCCGACTACTCTCGATCCAAGGCACAGTATGTTGGTATCGTTATGCTGCCGGGAAAGTCTTGCCGAGTAGGGCTCGCTGCAGACGACCGCTCGTATTCCCCGCACTTTGTTCGCGGCTATCGAAATGCCCACGCCGGTTCCACAGAATAGGATGCCCCTTTGGCAAATCCCCGCCGCGACTGCGCGTGCGACAAGAAGCGCGTACGTCGGGTAATCCGTCTGCGCATGAGAGGAAGTTCCAAAGTCCCGTATCTCGAAATTCAAGCCCGCCAGGTGCTTCTTTATCGGTTCTTTCAGCTCGAGCCCGACATGGTCGCATCCAAGCGCGATGACGCCCGGCAAGCTTTCCGCACCCTTCATGGTCTGCCTCTCCGCATCCGGCTCCTCATGGCGCTTCCTTGGCCATGGAATAAAACTCATCTTCCCTCTTCTCCCAGGCCCTGGCAATATCCGCGTCGAGATCGAACAGGCCGGAATTCCCTAGAACAAATACTTCGGTGCGCCCGAAACGTTTCCTCGAGGAACGCGCGCGGCATTTCCACCATAAGATGCGCATGGATCGGGGCTGAGGCAAACCCCACAAGATAAGAATCGAGAAGCGGAAAGTATCGTCAGAATGATCAAAGGCGATCAAAGCGGAGAGACGATCATCCTGCCGGTTAAGTTCTTGCCGCGCGGTTCGACCCGCTGAGACAGTCCGCGTCGCGGGGCTTGGTCGGGTCCTCAGTTGCCGTGCCCGAAACACCGTAAAACAACTTCTCTCATCGCAGCGGCGGCGGGACTCAGCGCGCGGGAGTCTCTCCGGGCCAGCAGGATCGTCCGGGAGGGAGTCGGGGGCGCAATCTCGACATAGGCGGGGCCATCGGCACGGCGCACCATTGTGGGGACCAGGCTGAGACCCAGGCCTGCTTCGACAAGGGTCTGCACGGTGTCGATACCGGCGCTTTCGTAGACCACGCGGGGCTGGACACCGGCCCGGGCAAGCGCGTCGAGGACGATCTTGCGGAAGCCGTGCCCGCTCTTCATGATGATAAGCGGCTCTCCGGATAGTTTCCCGAGCTCGATTTCTCTACGTGCAGCAAAAGGGTGTCCCGGAGGAACTGCAACAAGAAGGGGCTCGCGGAAAAGGGTTTCTGAACGCAAACCGGGGACCAGACCCGCCTCATCCATGATCGCCAGATCCACCTCGATTTCTCGAAGCGCTTTGCCGAGGATCGGTGAGGATTCCTCCCGCAATTTCACCTGGATGAGCGGGTGGGCTTCGCGAAATGTCCTGAGAATCACCGGCAGAAGATAGGCCCCTGTCGTGGGAAGACAGCCCAGAGTCACCTCGCCCCTTTTGAGACCTGACAATTCCTCCAGCTCGCTTCGGCCGCTCTCCAGTTGCGACAATGCCTCCAGCGCGCGCGGTCGAAAAACCAGGCCGCGGGGAGTCAGCCGTGAGCCCTGGCGGGAACGCTCGAACAGCGCGCCCCCCAGCTCAGCCTCCAGCTTCGCAACCTGGGCGGAAAGGGACGGCTGCGAGACGTGGCAGACCTCAGCCGCGGCGGTGAATGATCCGTGCTGGGCAATCGCAAGGAAGTAGCGCAGCTGGTGTATTTCCATAGCTTGCACCTATGCTATCTATAGATAACATATCTTTTACAAATAGTCATCCGGGTTCTACGCTCGCTCCATGGACACACAAGGAGGCCTCTGATGGCGGCAGGAACGCTCTACAACAAGGTCTGGGACTCCCACGCGGTGACCACACTGCCCACCGGACAGACCCAGCTTTTCATCGGCCTTCACCTCGTGCACGAGGTCACCAGCCCCCAGGCATTCGACATGCTCCGCGAGCGCGGCCTGCGCGTCGTCTACCCCGACCGGACATTCGCCACCATGGACCACATTGTTCCGACAAAGAGCCAGAAGCGTCCGTTCGCCGACGGTGAGGCCGAGATGATGATGAAGGCCATCGAGCGCAATACGAAGGACTTCGGGGTGAGCTTCTTCGATTTTGCAAGCGGTCGTCAGGGCATCGTGCACATCATCGGGCCCGAGC
>Ga0187886_1004402_pt1 | contig 10139 bp, 7 predicted proteins | sample June2016WEW_20_1_FD_133001 | JGI IMG/M metagenome (GOLD analysis project Ga0187886, IMG submission 133001) | Peatland microbial communities from SPRUCE experiment site at the Marcell Experimental Forest, Minnesota, USA - June2016WEW_20_150 | ecosystem: Environmental > Terrestrial > Soil >... | reverse complement strand
TGTAACTATATATCACTTTCTACTTCTGAATTCTTACTTTTTATTTGATTCTATAATCTCCTTCTTTCGTTTCAAAATCTGATTCGCCCGCCATGGTTCTAGGATAAACCATTGAGATGAATGAGAAGATTGAACAGTATATTTATTCGATGTTTTGTTAAACGAGAAGCGAATCTGTACACCTGCATACGTAACTATCGCCATGATCTTCGGCGATAGTGTGCTGTCAATAAAGTCGTCTGCTTGAAGATTGGAAAGTGATGAAAGAACTCCATCTATCACCGATTGTCGTGCCTTGTCTTTTCCGATAAGCCATGTACTGTCTTTGAATGTCATCGAAAATGTTGTATCCCCGTATTGGTACTGCACTTCTTTAATGCTTTCCTTCGGCGTTGTGAAAATCGTCTTATCACGCCACTCTTTTTCCGGACGGCTGAACATATAGCCGTATGCCCCTTCGATTAGGAGCACATCATTAGAATTAAGTTTGCGCGCATACGACTCGGCATAACTTGCCGCCATCTTACCAAGAACAAACGACGCCTTTTCAATTCCTTTTTCATACACCTTCACTTCTGTTCCTGTTTGATCAACTTGAAAGACTGAATGCTTTTCCGGTTTGCTGGAGATTGTGCTTCTAACTTCAAGGTTTTTTATCTGATGAATGATTTGACCGACAGTCGTTTGATTTGCTTTATAGTTGATCGGTTGAGTGATGTACCAATCAGTTCCACGTCTTTCTAATACAAGAGAAAACGTTGGTGTTTTGATTTCTATTTTGTCCACCGATACCGAATCGATACTGGTGAAGAAGCCCGTACTCGCTGAACTTGCGCTTTGTTCCCCGGGTTTTTGGAGAACAACATAGGCAACAATCAATAAAATAACGAACAACCCAATGAGAATATATGTATTCTTCTTCATAGCTCTTTACCTGCTACATTCTCCTACTCTATAGTTGATTTTCTAACGATCGTTTCAACGAGATGCGCCGTCTCCATCGCAGCAAACCATAACCAATAACAAGAAATGGCGGTAACAGGAGGACGCCGTACTTTAAAAGCTTCTTTGTTCCATCGGAGATCTGTTCCAATGGAGGCTGAGCAATATCCTTAGAGCGAATCGTAATCAAACCAGCGTCGTCGGCAAGGAAATCTACAATATTGACAAAGAAAGTGAAATTTCCAGGGTTGCCAGCAAAATCGTCTTTCATAAAATCGCCATCACCAACAACAACAATACGCGTATCCGGACTTTTCGTCGATTGCGGTACCAGCGCCTTTCCCTCAAAAAAGCTCTTAAATGAACCGCTCACGATTGCAGCCATCGGAATATTGGATTCTGCCAATTCTTCTGGTGCATAGCGATGAAACGGATCAATCATAACAAATCCACTTTGCCGTCCGCTGTGTTTGGAAGAGCGAACTAAGACTTCTGCTTTCAATCCTTTATTTGCCGCCAGGGTTGTATCAAGCGAGCTTACGAAGTAAAAAATCAATCCCTGCAAATCTTTTACAATTGGATTTGACCGGTCAACGTTGACAGCATTGGGAAGATAGGGAAATGGTATCTGACTTCGCATCTGAAATTGACCCTGATTCTGCATCACGGTTATGCTGGCGCATTGTGCATCTCGCACCAAATCGCTGTTGATATGGATACCATAATTCTCAAGCATGTCTTCCAATCCAATATCCACAGGTTGTGCAACCTTGTACTGAGCACTAAGATCAATATTCATTTTGTTAAGCAGGAACGCCACTTTCCCGCCGCGCATAAGATATTGATCGATTTGATATTTCGCTGTGTCGGAGAATTTCGTTTGAGGTGCTATGATAAGTAATACCGCAAGATCGTGCGGGATTTCTGTTGTGTTGGAACTGAGATCAACTGATACTGTTTCGTATTGTGCATTCAACTCTTGATTCGCATGTTGCATGCTGGTCAACGCCGTTTCCTGATGGCCGGTGGTATAACCGATTCGTTTCTTTTCGCGAGACGTTAGCCGTTTGATTGCCGAACTGATGTCATATTCCAACGAACCAAGATTTCGTATGACGGGCAAAACTTCCTTCTTGTCTTCGTACATCATTACCAGACCAAGGAATGCGCGTTTCACTTCGAATTTATCTTCCTTCACTATTTGCACTTCGACAGGGGGAATTCCTGCCTGCTGCGCCTCGCGTTCATTCTTCTCGCCTTCTGGATTGATGAATTCGTAATGCAGATTACCCTTCGAGTATGCCTTATAGTCATTGAGAATATCCAGCACAGCACGACGATTGTTATTATACGGTTCTGGGAGTTCTTCTGTGAAATATGCCTTTACTGTTACACGGTCATCGAGATTGCGTACCAGATTTTTACTTGCATCGGAAAGCGTGAACACACCTGACTTCGTCAGATCAAGACGGCTAAAGATGCGTACAGAAATGAAATTCACAAGAATGAGAATTCCGAGAATTAACAGTACCCGGAGAAGTGTCTGAGTCTTTTTAGTATTCATAGAATTTAATTCAAAATGAAAAATTTCAAAATGATAAAGTTATAACTCTAATCTACAATCTCGAATCTACAATCTAATTTACCACTTACGTCGTTCCAGCGAGATAACCGAGAGATACAACGAAAATCCAAGGACAGAAAGAAAATACACGACATCTCGCGTATCTATTACTCCTTTTGCAATGTTGGAGAAATGGTAATCGACGCTCAGAAATTGCAGAACACCTGTTGCAAAGTCCGGCATGACGAACAACATCTTATCGATAAAGAAGAGAACGATGCAAAAAAATAAGCCGAGCATAAATGCAACGATCTGATTATCCGTTAGACTTGACGCCAACAATCCTACTGCTACATAGACGCCAGTCATGAGCATCAACCCTATGTATCCTCCGATGACAGGACCATGGTCGATGTCGCCAAGTAACGTAATGGTGAAATAATAGACAAGTGTGGGAAGCACCGTAATACCGACGAATGCCCACGATGCAAGAAATTTTCCAAGCACGATTTCTGCATCGTGGAGCGGCTTTGTGGAAAGGATCTCGATCGTACCGGATTTCCTTTCTTCTGCCAGAAGGCGCATAGTCATCGCAGGAATCACAAAGAGAAAAATAATGCCGGCATATTCAAACATATTCCGGAGTGTCGCAATATTGATAAGAAAAATGTTGCTAGCATAGAACCAGCCCATAAGAACAAAAAAGACCACGATAACGACGTATGCAATCGCCGAATTGAAATAAGAACGCACTTCCTTCCAAAAAATTGTGTTCGTATTGCTGAAACTTGGGAGCGCCTTCATGTAATTCTCTATATTCATTTTCAATTACCCATGATTATTATAATTCAACTACTCGGTAGTTGTCAACTTACGGAACACTTCTTCTAAACTCGTCGCTTTGCGCGACATTTCCAATAACACCCATCTTTCAGATACTGCACGTCGGAAAATTTCTTCACGAATATCGCTTCCTTTGATAGTATGAACGGAGAACTTGTGCACATCGCCTTCTTGTCCGCCGTACTCTACCGACTCAACCTGTGAAATTTCTTTAAACTTTGGATATATATCTGTCATTGCATTGATCATCTTACCTGCTGGTAATTTCAATTCAAGCGAAATCTTTTCTGAGCCTCGGAAATCTTGCTGTAATTGCTCCAGCGTCCCGTTGGCAACAATTGCTCCATCATTAATGATGATGACGTGGTCGCATGTTGCTTGTACTTCCGTGAGAATATGCGTGGAAAGCACAACAGTTTTTGCACGGCCAAGTTGACGGATAAGATTCCGGATTTCTACGATTTGATTTGGATCGAGGCCGCTGGTCGGTTCATCAAGAATCAAAACTTCAGGATCATGAATCATTGCTTGTGCAAGGCCTACTCGCTGGCGAAATCCTTTCGACAATTCGCCGATGTCTTTGTGTCGGACTTCGGCAATTCCGCAGACGTCGATCATCTCTTTCAAACGACTTCTTAATAATGCATTTTTCAGACCATATAAACGCGCAGAATATTCAAGGTATTCCAGAACATTCATGTCAAGATAGAGCGGATTCATTTCCGGCAGATAGCCGATTTTTTTTCGCACTTCAAGCGAATGCTCGGCGATATCGAATCCTTCTACTTCCACCGAACCTGAAGTCGGCGGCATGTAGCAGGTGATAATCTTCATTGTTGTGGTCTTCCCTGCGCCATTGGGACCCAGAAAGCCGAGAATCTCGCCGGTTTTGACATCGAACGAGATGTCGTTGACCGCTTTCTCGGTATCATAGTATTTTGTCAGGTTTCGTACTGCTATTGCCATAGTTGTCTTACAGTTTGTTGTTCAAAGATGACTCGGTCACTTGGAGTGCATTAAGTTTAAGAAAAATGAAGCACATTTTCAAGAACCAAATACAGATTTATTATTATAAATATTCTCATCAAAAGCATGCGAGGAAAACGATATAGCCATCTGTGTATGAAACTCAATAGACATGTATTGAGCGAATTTTAATAGACGCAGGAAGGTTTCGCAAAGTTCCCGCCTTAATGAAAATATTTTTGCTCAATGAGCAAAGGCACTTCGCCCCTATTCTATAGCTCATATGCTCAAATACTCCACTACTCATCGACTCAACTACTTATAGGTTCATAGACTCCATCCTTCCTTGCTTCTCCTCATAAAAAATACTACACTTTACTCAAGTGGTTCCCGTACTTCCTGACTTTTGGAGATTCGCTTTATCGTTCTTCACGTGAACCAAAAAGTAATCTCTTTGAAATAATTACTGTCGTTTTTATAAGAATATCACATTTATATGCGAACGTTCACACAAAAAGAATATGTTAAACATTATGAGTTGATACATACAAATATTTGTGATATTTCTAGTTTTCTGTCTAGTTTTACAAATGTTATATGAAATATAACTATGAAAAACATTTTTGAAAAATATATTCAATCTGTCTCTAAGAAATTCTCCTACAAAGAAACCAGTGAAATGGGATATCGCGCTGATTTCGAGATTCTGCTAAAAGGAATCTTCGAATCGATAAATGTAACGCGATTTGATCACGATGCGAGAGCTAAAGAAGGAAACAAACCGGATTTTGTCGTGGTAAATCACGACGTACCGATTCTATATATCGAAACCAAAGATATTGGTGTGGATCTGGATAAGGTCGAGAAGTCAGAGCAGATGGCAAGATATTATGGATATGCAAATTTAGTTCTGACGGATTATGTTGAATTTCGTTTTTATAGAGACGGTTTACGATACGAAAGTCCAATAAAAATAGCGAATTACAATCTCAAGAATAGAACCATTGCTCCTATTCCCGAAAGCTATGACCACGTTACTAAAACATTGATTGATTTCACTCAATCACATAAAGAGCCAATACGATCCGGAGAACATCTCTCAAAAATAATGGGAGGAAAAGCGCAAAGAATTCGAGATAACATCAAACAGTTTCTTTCTATTCAGTCAGAAAGAAATGTTGAGATAACTCGTATATATGATACATTTAAGAAACTTCTGGTTCATGATCTTTCAAAAGACTCCTTTGCAGATATGTATGCACAAACACTCGTGTATGGTCTATTCGTCGCCCGCTATCACGATACAACCCCCGACAACTTCACTCGTCAGGAAGCCCGCGAGCTTGTGCCAGCTTCGAATCCTCTTTTGAGACATTTTTTCGATCACATTGTTGGCCCCGATTTTGATAAACGGCTTGAGTATATCGTAAATGAATTATGTTTGGTTTTTTCTCATGCCAACGTTCAGGAATTAATGAAAGAGTATTATGAAAAAGATTCGTGGGGAAAAACCCATGAAGGTCCCGATCCGGTAATTCATTTTTATGAAGACTTTTTGAAAGAATATGATCCGGAACTTCGCAAGAAACTTGGCGCTTTTTACACTCCACTGCCTGTAGTGCGTTTCATCGTGCGTTCCGTTGATTATCTCCTTGAAAAGGATTTTAACCTTGCATCTGGTTTAGCCGACACCTCCAAGACAAGCACAGGCGTTCACCGTGTCCAGGTTCTTGATCCGGCTGTTGGTACTGGCACATTCATCAGTGCTGTTATTCGAATCATCTACGAACGATTGCTCAAGGGCGGCCAGAAGGGTCGCTGGCCAACATACGTGCATCACGATTTGCTACCGCGCTTACACGGTTTTGAGCTTATGATGGCGCCATATACGATAGCTCACTTGAAGTTGAGCATGGCTTTTAAAGAAACGGGTTTCTGGAATTTCCATCGTCGTCTTGGTATCTATCTTACTAACTCGCTTGAAGAAAGCGTTAATCGTGAAAATTTATTCCCTGGTTTTGGCTTTGCAGAAAGTATAGCTGAAGAATCTAAAGAAGCGACGGTTATTAAAAACGAAACACCGATTATGGTTGTTATCGGCAATCCACCGTATAGTATTAGTTCTTCAAATAAAGGTGAGTGGATACTGAATCTCATCAAAGATTATAAGAAAAATCTCAATGAACGAAAATTAAATCTTGATGATGACTACATCAAATTTATCCGTTTTGCCGAGCATTTCATTGAGAAAAATAAAAGCGGCATCGTAGCGATGATAACCAATAATTCATTCATAGATGGCATTACACATCGCCAGATGAGAAAACATTTGCTCGAAACATTTGATGAAATTTACATTCTTGACCTCCATGGCAATTCAAAGAAGAAAGAAAAAGCGCCGAATGGCGGCAAAGATGTGAATGTTTTCGATATTCAACAAGGCGTTGCTATCTCTATTTTTATCCGTAGAATAGGCGAGAAAAAAGAGCTTGGAACCGTTCATCATGCCGAGATTTTTGGAGAAAGGGAAGATAAATTCAAAACTCTTTCTGAGAGTAATATGCAAAATGTAAAATGGAAGAAACTCAGTTACTCCCAGCCATCTTATTTCTTTGTGCCAAAGGATTTTGGATTAGATGAAGAATACAAAAAAGGATTCAATTTGAACGATTTGTGTGGTACAAATAGCAGCGGAATTGAAACTCAGAATGATATGGCTAGCATATTTTTTGTCCAGCAAGATGCGACAAATATTTTAAATGACATCAAGAATTTAAATGAGAGTGAATTAAGAAATAAATATTCATTCAAAGACGGTAGAGATTGGAAGATAAAAAGCGCAAAACTTGATTTGATCAATAACGCTGTCTTAATTAATAGAATACAATATCGACCTTTTGATTCGAGATTCACTAATTATACAGGTATTACGAAAGGCATTATGGCGTATCCTCGTTTTGAGGTGATGAAAAATTTAATAAACAACAATATTGGGTTAATTTTCAAAAGAGGATTTGATGAAGAAAACTCGTCCCCAGTATTTGTGAGTAAATGCATTATCGACAGAAGAAGTTGGAGCAGAGCGGGAATGCAGGGTGCGGAAGTGATAGCCCCACTTTATTTATATTATAACGACATATCACGAGTACCAAATCTCAAAAAAGAAATAGTTGCTGAGATAGAAAATATTGTCGGCAAAGTTTCTCCAGAAGATGTTTTGGATTACATATATGCTTCTCTTCATTCTCCAAAATATCGTGAGAAATACAATGAGTTTTTAAAGATCGATTTCCCGCGCGTGCCATATCCCAAAGATAAAGAAAGCTTTAAAAAACTTGTCAAGCTTGGCACTGAGTTACGATCGCTCCACCTTCTTGAGTCACCGAAAGTAAATCAATTCATCACCACCTATCCTGTCGGAGGTTCAGATGCCGTCGAGAGATTGGTATACAGTAAAGGCAATGTCTATATAAACAAAGATCAGTACTTTGGCAATGTTCCCGAGTCGGCTTGGAACTTTTATATCGGCGGCTATCAACCCGCACAAAAATGGCTCAAAGACCGCAAAGGCCGAACTCTTAGCAATGCTGATATCGAACATTATCAGAAAATAATTGTGGCACTCATGGAGACAGATAGGATTATGAAAGAGATTGATAAAATTTCAATTTGTTAAATTTGATTTCCAAAATAAACTCCTCTTCTCAATAGTCACTCCCGCCCGCCTGCCAAAGCGAAGCGGCGGGCAGGCGTACGCGGGTATGACAAATATGATTTAGGGGGAAGTTCCGATGCAGTTTAATCGGAACGGGGGATTCAAAAAAGCAATGGCAAGAATCTGTAACAGAAAAAATGTACAGGAGATTGATAAAATTGTTTAGATCTCGATTTTAATAGAACTCTAATTTGTTGGGCTAAATGGTGGAAAACATACAACCATCATTGCCAAAGTGTTGTCATTATACTCAATACTAAATATGGAATACTGAAATGATGCTCATACCCTATAAATTAGAAACGACATTTACACGCATACCCTACGCAAATGCCGCTCTCATTGCTATCACGTCCATTATTTTTTTTCTTCCCGAACAAATATTTCCAATGGCGGATAAGCAATCTCTTGTCCTCCACGATTGGGAAGTTTCTAGTTTATTAGGAAACATGTTTTTGCATGGCGGTTTTTGGCATTTGCTGGGAAATATGCTATTCCTCTGGATTTTCGGGAATGCAATCTGCGCAACTGTCGGGGATTTTGCGTATATCTTTCTCTATCTTTGCCTCGGTGTTATTGCGGGAGTTGTCCATCTTGTAGTCGACGGGCATCCGGCTATCGGAGCGAGCGGTGCAATTAACGGTGTTGTTGGCATGGCATTAGTTCTTTTTCCGCGTAATAAAATACACAGTTGGTACTTTCTTGCAATTCCTTTCATCTGGTTATTTAAAGCGGGAAGGTTTGCAACGAAGGCATATTGGATGGTGCTGTATTGGCTCGTGTTCGATATTATAGGCAGTATGGGATCACCGGATGGTATTGCGCACTGGATGCATCTCGGTGGATTTGCAGGCGGTATGATCATCGCCCTCTGTGCACTGAAATTTAATTTAATTGAAACGTACCATCTGACGTTCTTCGATATGCTCGCAGGAAGGACAGAAGAGGATGAGCTGGCCCGCACAATGGCTTTAGAAGGGCAGTTTGCCATCGGAACGCCCGCGGGATTTATCGCACCGCAGCTTGAAGAAACAAGTGATCCGTTTTCTACCTCGCCGGCTTCACCCGCTCCTCCTCCGCCACCGATTCCGATAGTTCCGGATATTCAATTGAAACGATGTGTCGGAAGCGGTACATTGATTACACTTTATATTGTCAACACCGGTGCTTCGATGAACTCTCTAAGCTTGAAAGTTCCCCAGGGAGTAACAGCACAAATAAGTCAATCGAAATGTCTGCGCCGAGGAGAATCAGGGTGGATTCGATTCAGTACCACTGACACTTCCATCGACAGCATCGAATTCATTATTGCATATCGAGATTCGGCAAACACACCGCATAAAATACGATTTCGCTGTATACCGCAGTCATCATCTCTTGAGGTCGTATCGACAGCTTAGACTTTAGCGGCAATTAATGGTTCTAGTTGTACAATCGGTTCGTTGGTAAAACGAGTCGGAAAAGCAATCGGATTCGATGGATACACCAAAGTACTGAAAGAAATAACTTTCCTTAGCCAGTCTTCTTTTTTATCCCTTCATTGCTGCATCCAGCACACACTGATTCTTCAATCCTTCTTCGCCGGCAATAGGTGATATAGTGTTCTTCAGGATACACTCCGAAAAAAGAGTTACTTCCTTTTCATAAAGATTCGGTACAACGATTGCTTCTTCACGCGAATCGGTTATTTTATCGTTCGAACCGAGCATCATTTTCAGTGAAAGCGTATTGCCGCTCCACGAAAAATTTTCTGCTGAGAGAATCCCTTTTTCACCAATGACCTCTATATATGTACGTCGTATAGGGGCGGCATATGAGCAGAATATACTTGCCGTTGTTCCACGTGAGAACTTTAAAGCAAGCTGTGCTGTGGATTCAGTTGTTTCCGCGGATGGTATCGGATCGAGCTGGCTCTTTACCGAAATTACTTCGTCATCAAGTAAAAATCGAGTGGTATCAAGACAGTGTACGCCGACATCAAAGATCGGTCCGCCGCCAGCAATATTCCGATCAACTAACCAAGACCGATGTGAAAGTTGCCCATCATAAATAAACTCCGACTTGATACATGTGAGTTTACCGATGAATCCCGACTGAATCAACTCCTTC
>Ga0187886_1004401_pt1 | contig 10139 bp, 5 predicted proteins | sample June2016WEW_20_1_FD_133001 | JGI IMG/M metagenome (GOLD analysis project Ga0187886, IMG submission 133001) | Peatland microbial communities from SPRUCE experiment site at the Marcell Experimental Forest, Minnesota, USA - June2016WEW_20_150 | ecosystem: Environmental > Terrestrial > Soil >... | reverse complement strand
CCTCTTTCTCTTCTAACCGTGTCTTGTGAGTCCGCAATGTGCTTTAACTCTAAAAGGATGCTTTCCAAAATCACGAAAACGCCGTTTGTAAGTCCCAAATGAATAACATCGAAAATCCGACCGTCGATTATTGCCGAAGTGTCTAAAAACATTGCGTGTTCAATTTTTTTGCTTTTCTTTTTTTTGGGGGCTCTGTGAGGAAGCCTTCTGACAACTGTTTTTGCAACTTCGTCGGCCAGCATGCCCACAAGCTTAGGCGGAAACAAAATCGACCTGTCCATTGTTACCGGCTGGGACTGTTGTTCTTGTTTTTTGTCTTTTTTAATTTTCTTTGCCATACATTGATTGTAAAACTTTATTTAAAGAATCAAAAGTTTTAGGCGTAATTATTTTGGAAAAACCAAGTTTCTTCGCCTGTTTTATTCTTTTGTCTAAAAAAGCCGGAGTTCTTAGTTCTCCTAAAAGTCCAACCTCGGCAATACCAACGGTTCTGTTAAGGGTTAAGTTTTTAACGCTACTAAAAATTGCCAGACAAATTCCCAGATCGCAGGCAGGATCGGATAGTTTTAATCCCCCGGCAACGTTTAAATAAACATCCATTTGTTCGACAGGTAGTCTGCAATGCTTTTGTAAGACCGCTAAAAGCAGTTCTAAGCGTTTATAATCCACCCCTGCGGCAACACGTCGCGGCATCGGCAGTTTGGAATAAACAGCCAGGGCCTGAACCTCAACTAAAAATGCCCTCGTCCCTTCCATGGTCGACACCAGAACCGAACCCGGCCCTTTTGTATTAGTTAAAAATAGCTCTTCGGGATTTTTGACTTCCTTCATTCCAGCTTCTTCCATGGCAAAAATCCCCACTTCATCGATCGGTCCGAATCTGTTTTTAAGGCTTCTTAAAATTCTGGTCCCGGTATTTTTGTCGCCTTCCAAAAACAAAACTGTGTCAACCATATGCGATAAAATCATCGGCCCTGCCACCATCCCCTCTTTAGTAACATGACCGACTAAAATCATTGGGATATTCAAGGTTTTTGCCACTTTGATAAACTGCGAGCAAGCGTATCTAACCTGGCCGATGCTTCCCGAAAGTCCGCTTAAATTTTCCGACTCCAACATTTGAATTGAATCAATAAAAACCAAATCCGGTCTTAGATTACTGACTTCAGAGACAATCTGATCCGAATTCGTGATTGAGGTAATTAAAAGATCTGATCTTGAATTTTTTGAAATCCTGGCGGCCCGGATTTTTATTTGCGTTTCGGATTCTTCTCCCGAAATATATAAAACTTTTATCCCTTTTTGGGAAATGTTCAATCCTGCTTGCAAAAGTAGTGTTGATTTTCCAACCCCTGGATCACCCGCTAATAAAATTACGCTTCCTTTTACAATTCCCCCGCCTAAAACCGTATCGAATTCATTAAACTGAGTGGAAATTCTTGACTTTTCCTCATATTTTATTTCCGAAATTGTCTGAGGAGACTTAGACGGTTGCAAAGGAGCTGCCGATTCCAAAAAATTAGTGCTTACTCTTATTTCCTTTAAACTGTTCCACTCTCCGCACTCGGGGCACTTGCCTAAAAATTTAGGCGAATCGTAGCCGCATTCCTGACAGACAAATGAAGTTGTATTTTTAGCCATATTTTGCAAGCGACCTCAGAAAAACTACCTACCTGTATCCAATCGGTTTTTCCTTAAGAACAGGTGTTAAAACTACCTTTCTTCTTTTCTTATCAATCTCGGAGACTACGAGGTTAACGCTTTGGCCTTCCTGATAAACAACAGTTGGCGGTATTTTTTCTTTTTTAACGATTCCTTCTGTTCCGTTTCCAAGATCAAACAAAACTCCCGCGGATGTAATTTTTAAAACGTTTGCCTGAATTTTTTGATCAACTGCAAAATCTTTTGTTTTTGCTGTAAAAGGATCCAAAGTTAAAGCCTTAAGCGAAAGGTTAACTCTTTTTGACTGGGTATCAAAATCTTTGACGATGGCTTTAATTCTATCGCCTACGTTAAAAGTATCCGGGATTACCACTAAAGAATCCCAGGAGATCTCGGAAATATGGATAAAACCTTCCACAAATTTGTCTTTAGCGGTTTCAATTGAGGTAAAAATTCCAAACGGCGCTATATTCGAGATGACTGCTTCAACTTCGGTTCCTTGTTTTAAGCTTTTGACCGCGTTTTCAAAATCTTCTGTTCCTAACGTTGCTTTTTGCGAAAAAATGATTTTTTTCTGCATCCGGTTTAACTCAATAATTATTGCCTTGATTGTTTTTCCGACCAGATTTTGCGAGCTTTCTAAAAAAACTGTCTGCGAATTTGGCAAAAACCCCGCCACTTTGTCTTGAGTTGAAACTAAAAATCCTCCCTTTGTCACTTCATTGATAGTAAGATCAATCGGCTCTTTTTTATCTTGTAACTGCGAAAGTTTATGCCAAAGTTTATCGTCGATAAATCTTCTAAGAGACACTACGGTATTGCCAAAATCCGATTCCGGATTTAGGACAAAAACATTAACTTTATCGCCTACTTTAAGACTTTGCAAAAGATTTCTCAAAAGCGCTTTGTCTTTTTCCAAAACTACTGCTTCTGTCTTTGCCCCAATATCAACCAAAATTTCCGAAGAAGTGAGTTTAGTAATGGTTCCTTCTAAAACGTCGCCTTTTTTGGGGCTGATAAAAACGGCTTTATACGAGGCTAAAAGCTCGGCCATTGTCGAAGGTTTTGCGGTTTTATTTTGACTTTTGACTTTTGACTTTTGAATTGTGTCCGCCACTCATTAAAATCTCCTTTTTTATTAGATAAAAAGAGTATACATCAAGCCACTTGTTAAAGCAAATTATTTTTGTGGTAAAATTCAAATGTTTATGAAATTTAAAAAATTAAAAATTGTTGTCTTTTTCCTATCCCTAATTTTTGCGCTCTTTTTAATGCTTAAGAATATTAACATTCCCTATGTTGGGCCAAACGCAACCGATCTAAATGTATTTTCGTTGATAGCCAGAAACTATAATAACTGGGGTTATCTAAACATAAAATTTGCTCCGATCGTTAGCCTCTCAAAAGAAGTTCCCAAAAACCCCGAAGTTTATCTTCATCATCCTATTTTTATGACTGTTTTTGAAAGCCTGGTTTTTCGGATTTTCGGCAACGATTTCTGGGTTGGGAGGTTCTCGGTTCTTATTCCGGCCTTCTTGGGGCTTATCATGTTTTTTCTTCTTGGAAAAAGTCTTAAGAATGAAAAATTCGGGCTGTTGTCTTTAGTTATTTCCGTTTTAGTGCCCGCTACTATTGTTTTTGGCAGAATACTTCACTATCCCGGAGCATGGACATTATTTTTTATACTCACGACTGCTTATTTTGCTTTTCAATTTATCAAAAACGATAGGAAAATCTTTCTTTTTTTGGCAGTAATTTCTGTAATTTTGGGAACCTTAAGCGACTGGCCGATGACTTATTTCACTCCGTTTTTGTTGCCGTTATTTATTAAAAATAAAAAAACAAGGGCGGGAGTTTTGCTTTTGTTAACCTCAACTTTTACCGCCATGTTCTTTTTAACTTATTCATATTTTATTTTGGGAAGCTTGAAAAATATTTTAGATGCAATCTTAAACAGAAGTTTGGGAGGCCTGCTTACCCTTTCTTTCTGGCCGCTTCGCTGGATATCGGTGCTTTTAATAAGATTCGTTTTGTATTTTAATCCGCTGTTCGTAATACTTGGAATAATTTATATTTTTGATTTTATAAAAAAGGCTTTGCAAAAAAAACTTGATAATTTTGATCTTTTGATTTTTGCATTTTTAGGAGTTGGTACAACCCAAATAATTTTGTATCCCGAAGGGTCTTTTGGTCACCCTTTTTGGATCTATCTTTTAGTCCCTTTTGTGGTTTTTGCTACGGCAAAAGCAATAAACCAGCGAATAAAAAAAGTGAATATATGGATGATTATTTTACTTATTTTGAGTATAATATTTGTTCTTAGAATTGAAGATTGGAAAACCCAGCAAGATTTATCAAATGTTTTTCGCTATAACTTGGCAAAAACAGTGAGCTCTTATTTTATACCTTACGATACAATCGACATTAACCCTAGTTCTTATGTTAACGCGGATTTGTACCAATATGCTTTTTATCAAAACACTAGGTCTGTTCAATCCCCGGTAAAAAGTCTTCGTGATTTAAAAAATGCAAATTATTATGTCTATTCCTGCATAGAATGCAGTTTGAATAATTTTGAAGTTAATTTTTTAGCCCAGAACTTTAAATTCAAAACTTATGATTTCCCGCCCGGAAGGGTGTATATCTTCTTTTTAAAACAAAAACAAGACGAGAAAATTTCACCGCCGATCGTAAATAAATCTATCAATATTCAGGTTGGTGTTGTCCCACAAAAAGAGAGCGTTTTAAGAAAAACTTATGAATTTTTAGTCGATCTCTTAAAAGCCCCGCAGCTTTAATTATTCCAAGGGGAAAACTTGATTAGAAACAGCCTCCACTCTTTCTCTAAAATAAGGGTCTCCTGTTATTAATTGGCCTGCCCGGCGCAATGCATGAATTGTAGTGGTGTGATCTGTTCTTCCGAGGGCAAAAGCAATAGCTTTTTGTCCTAATTCAGAATTCATATGCATGAGATGAGCCGCTAAAAACCTTGCCTCCACCAAGTCTGGTTTTCGCGAAGGACCAAGCATGTCTTCTACGCTTATAGAATAATATCCGGCAACAGCATTCACTACCGTATCAATTAAGGGCTTATGTTGCTCGATCGCCTCCGCAACGCGGTCAGGTTTTTTACTATCAAACAGGTCTTGATCTAATGTCAACTGTCTATATCTTTCCATAATTAAACAAGATGGCTATTATATCTTTTTCTGCTTCAAAAATCAACTATAAAAGCAGGGCTAAGAAGAAAGAAATTGTCAATTAGTCACAAAAAATCCCGGCGTGACCTATTGTCCCAAGGATGAAACCTAGTATCGTAAGCGCTGAAGCGTTTCACTTCTCTGTTCGGAATGGGAAGAGGTGGTGCCACTTCGCACAAACACCGGGAAAATTTTTCAATTTAAATTATAAGAGCTCAAATTACTTTGACCCCCTGAAAAGCGAAGAGAAAATCCTTTTTAAAAAGGATAAATGTCTTTTAAAAAATCTACTTTTAAACCATTAGTACGGGTAAGCTTAATGCCTTACGGCACTTCTACTGCCCGCCTATCAACCTCCTAGTCTAGAAGGGGTTTCATGCTTACGCAATGAGATCTAATCTTGAAGTCCGCTTCCCACTTAGATGCTTTCAGCGGTTATCGGTTGGGAATATAGCTACCCGGCGATGCTCCTTTTGGGAAACAACCGGCACACCAGGGATTCCCTCATCCCAGTCCTCTCGTACTAGGGACGAATCTTCTCAAATCTCGGCGGTTATACAGGATAGAGACCGACAATTATGTTACTCTCCAATCAAATTTGGAGGGCGTAATATTTCTATTACACTCTGCATATCGTTATGCAGTTCGGACTATATCTTCCTCACCTCACCGGCGGGTCTAGCATATAGTCTCTGAGGGTTGTCTCGATTAAATCGGGACTCTTCCCTGCTGATTGACTCCACCGAACAGATTATCAGTAAAAATACTACTGTCGGATACAGAGTTTTTCCAGCATATAGCTAGATTTATACCCCGCAATTGCGGGGGCCTTCAATTTCCTCTTCGGGGTTTTAGAACGCTTGAAGGAAGACAGCAACGGTCAATTTTACTGTCTTACGACGTTCTGAACCCAGCTCGCGTACCACTTTAACGGGCGAACAGCCCGACCCTTGGGACCTCTAACCTTCCATAATTACTTATGGGGTAAGACTATTCCATTGCCTTTTACTATATGTCACCATATAGCATTCAGACACAAGCCGTATGATAGTTTTAAAAAACTATCTCATCTCATTTTTCGGTAAAATGAGAATCAGTCGTTAGAGGAAGTATGTTCTTGGATCTTTGAAGCATAATTCTTTCGTCTACCAAACGATCGAACGTTATAGCTGCTTAAAGTATCCGCCAGACGAGCAACATATAAAAGATCTTCTTTAGATGTAATAGGTTTTTTGAGAATTTGTAAAGCAATTTTTACTTGCTCTCCTTTTCCCTTACTATACATTTCAATCAGTTCTAATATTTCTTTACAAAACTGTTGGTCTTTTACTACCCAGTCGAACGTAGTTCGATTTTTGGTAATAAAACCAACACCCAATAAAGATTGTATCCATTGCAAAAGTTCTGGTTTTTTCTGAGTAAGTTTTATTATTATCCTTACCCTAAACCCGAATTTTTTCTCTTTATGTGATTCTATTGAAGCCATAATGGCTCCGTCACCATCGAGAATACCCGCAATGTATGCTCGCTCAGCTTCAGAACATCCTTTTCCTACGGAACTAACCATATGATTATTGTACCAAGAACACTTGGGACCTGCAATATATATGGCCTCCTCCGTTTTGAGCTTGTTTCTTACCCTAATATTTCTATCAGGGAGAGAAGGTATGTTTTCTCCAGCCCCAGGATGTGATGAGCCGACATCGAGGTGCCAAACCGCATCGTCGCTGTGAACGCTTGGATGCGATCAGCCTGTTATCCCCGGGGTAGCTTATATCCGTTAAGCTGTGTGCCTACCACTAGGCATCACAGGATCACTAATACCTGATTTCTCACCTGCTCGACTTGTAGGTCTCGCAGTCAAGCTGGCTTATGTATTTGCACTATCGCTTCGATTTCTATCCGAAGCTAGCCAACCTTTGTACGACTCCGTTGCATTGTAGGAGTCAATCGCCCCAGTTAAACTGCCCACCAGACACTGTTCCTCTGCCAGATTTTTATGTGGCTAGAGGTAATGATTGCTTACTTCAAAGAGAGGTATTTCATATTTTGCCAAAGCTCCCTCCTATTCTAAACAATTAAAATAAACTTTCAAATGCCAAGCTACAGTAAAGCTCCCGGGGTCTTTTTGTCCATGTATAACTAGGCCGCGTCTTCACGGCCAACTCAATTTCGCCGGGTAAATGTTCAAGACAGTTACTAAATCGTTCTGCCTTTCGTGCGGGTCGGAACTCGCCCGACAAGGAACTTCGCTACCATAGAACAGTTATAGTTACTGCTGCCGTTTACTGGAGCTTATATCACAAACTTATCTCTTACGAAACGTCATTTACGATATTTGACTTACCAGCACTGGGCAGGCGTCAGCCCCTATACTTTAGCTTTCGCTTTTGCAGGGACCTGTGTTTTAGATAAACAGTCGTTAAGTAAACTTTCGCTGCGGCCTCGAAATTAATCGAGGCAGGGCATCTCCCATAGGTTACGCCCAGCTTTTTTGCCGAGTTCCTTGAACATCTTTCTCCCGATCGCCTTAGTCTTCTCGACCAACCCACCTGTGTCGGTTTGCGGTACGGTAAAAAATGAATTTTCCAAAACCTTGCGGTTTAGGCTAATGAGATTTTTCTCGGAAACTGAAAGCTGCTAAATCGAGATTATTGCTAACCTCTTTCATTTGCAGCTCAATTAAACACGATAACGGATTTGCCAGTTACCACTATTTCGCTGCTTAGACTCTACGAATAAAGCCTAGCTCTTCCACTTTCGTTATCCCCTTAGAATATTCACTTTCTGTAGTCGAATTTCAACGACTTGTCCATCAGGCTAACCCCCATTTTCGAGGAACACCTTTAGGGCCGACTAACCCTCCGCTGAATTACAGTGCGGAGGAAACCTTGGGTTTTTGGCGGCTCTGTTTCTTACAGAGCTTTCGCTACTCATACCGGCATTCTCACTTCTATCCGCTCCACCATGCCTTACAGCACAACTTCACCGCAAATAGAACGCTCCCCTACCAATCCTTACAGATTTTACGTCTTCGGTAAAAAGCTTAATCCTCGGTACATTTTTCGCGCCAAGTATCATCCTCCAGTGAGCTGTTACGCTTTCTTTAAAAGATGGCTGCTTCTAAGCCAACTTCCTGGTTGTCTATGAAACTTGACTTCGTTCAAAACTTAGCTTTTATTTAGAGACCTTAGACGGTAATAAGGGCTGTTTCCCTCTCGACCCATCGGCTTAGCCCGAATAGTCTGACTAGTAGTGTACTTACATCTGCATTCGGAGTTTGATTAGTTCCGACAACTTGCGTCGCCAGTAACCATTCAGTGCTCTACCTCAGTGTAAAGTTAAACTACCGCTATACCTAAATATATTTCGGGGAGAACCAGCTATCTCTGGGTTCGTTTGGCATATTGCCCCTAACCTCAGGTCATCCCAACCAATTGCTGCTGATACGGGTTCGGGCCTCCTGCTAACTTTCGTCAACATTCACCCTGCCCAAGGTTAGCTCACCCAGTTTCGGGTCTAATGACTGCAACTAAATCGCCCAATTAGGGCACGCTTTCACTTTGCCTCCCCTAGCTCAGCTAGGTTAAGCTAACGCTGCAATCAATAACTCACCGGTTCATTCTTCAATAGGCACGACATTACCTTGTTTTGGCTTGCGCCAAAATTTAGCTCTGTCTGCTTGTTAGCCGACAATTTCAGTTCTATTTCATTCCCCTCCCGGGGTGCTTTTCACCTTTCCCTCGCGGTACTAGTTCACTATCGGTAGACTTTGATATTTAGTCTTGGAACGTGGCCGCCCCAGATTCCCACAGGGTTTCACCGTACCCCATGGTACTTAGGAACAAACTATCGCAAATTTTCATTTCGCGTACGAGCCTTTCACTCTCTATGGAAGACCATTCCGGATCTTTCTGCTATAAAAATTTGATCGAATATCGTCTGCCCTACAACCCCACCACTTACGTGATGGTTTAGACTGTTCCGCTTTCGCTCGCCGCTACTGACGGAATCTCGGATGATTTATTTTCCTGGCGTTACTTAGATGTTTCAGTTCACGCCGTACCCGGCCAAAAATTATATACACCCTTACGGATGTATTTTCATTTCTGGCCACTCTGCAAAGCAGAGTGGGTTACCCCATTCGGAAACCGCTGGATCAAAGGTTTATGGCACCTCCCCAACGAGTATCGCCGCCGTATGCGTCCTTCCTCGGTCAAAGCCTCCTAGGCATCCATTATCGGCATTATGAGTAGATTAAAAATCTTCTCCTCATTTGTCAAAGAGCCAATGAAGCAGAGTTAAAACTCGCTTCATGGCCATGAAGTCATCTCTGATGTACTTCACTGGCCAACTCGTAATTCTCTAGCAAGTAGCGGCCACATCGTGTGGCAAGCGCTACGTGCTAAACATCATTCTCTTGTGCCATGGCACTGAGCGAATGAAATGAGTCGAATGTGGACCTGAGGAGACTCGAACTCCTTACCTCTTCATTGCAAATGAAGTGTTCAACCAGCTAAACTTCAGGCCCGAGAATCCTTAAATCCAATTATTAAAAAGAACTGTGAATGGGCGACTCGCACTGAGCTTGTCGAAGTGGAATTTTACCTTAGAAGACCACGAAAACCGCTTACGCAGTTGAAAAAGTTAATTTTCTTAGTGTCATCATAAAATAAATTCCTCCCGAACGAATCGGGATTCATTCACGTACAAATGATATTATCATAGGTTCAAATAGGTGTCAAGGGGAATCGGGGCTGGATTATTTCCCTATCGCTGAGGTGGATTAGGCAACTGGGCAACCGCTCCCTGCAAAATAGCTAAACTATGCGGGCTAATTCCTCTCGGACGCCATAGTTCATTTCTGAACATATTAGTAACAATATCGTTCATTATAACCCACATGTCTAATCCCAAAGCTACTCTACGTGCAACGTTGAAGACTACGATGGCAGAATGTAAGTCTTTAGGCTCTAAGCCTAGACCCGAAATATTAGTACCGTTTTCTCGGGATTCACCAAAAAAACCAATACCTTTTGACCACCCCGCTGGTGATAGTCTCGCTGGAACTACGTCCAAAATCGGTGTGGCAGTTGTGACACCTCTTTCGGCAAGAAATCTTCCGATTGGAACTCCAACTCTATCTCCTATAACCTTTAATTCTTCCGCTAATCTTTGGCTATTTGCTTCGATTATTGCCTGCCTAGCCCTAGCTGCTCTATCTTTTGCATCTAGTGCTTTCATTTGCTCAAGAAGCTTTGCGTCTTTAGGAGAAAT
>Ga0187886_1004398_pt1 | contig 10141 bp, 10 predicted proteins | sample June2016WEW_20_1_FD_133001 | JGI IMG/M metagenome (GOLD analysis project Ga0187886, IMG submission 133001) | Peatland microbial communities from SPRUCE experiment site at the Marcell Experimental Forest, Minnesota, USA - June2016WEW_20_150 | ecosystem: Environmental > Terrestrial > Soil >... | reverse complement strand
TTTGTGCTAGGATACAGGGGAAATTTGCGGGATTTTGGGAGGGAAGATGATTAAAGCAAAAAACGCCTGGTTTCTATTTGTGGTTGCCGGTCTGATGACAGCCTGCACGGTTTCTTATAGCTCTCCGTCAGGTTCGACCGGAGCCGCATCTCCATCCGGTCTCTCTTCAACTTCACCGGCACTCGCGACCATGAATGCGTTGCGGACCGCGTTTATCCAGCAGACCGCTCAGGCGCGGGGCCTCACTCCCGGCGGGGAGGCAACCAACACTTCCTCCTTCTCAACCGTAGCTGTCACGCCGAGCGGAACGCAATCCACACCGGTATCCGGCACTCCGACCGTCGCAACCGCTACCGTTCCTGTTGTACCCACATCCACTCCGGGTCATCCGGCAACCTATAAAATCAACGAAGGGGAAACCGTATATTGCCTGGGTCGGCGTTTTAATATCAGCCCGAACGACATCCTGGCCCTGAATGGATTGGGAGCCAACGATAATGTGTTTCCCGGAGACGTGCTGAAAATCCCGTCCAACGGAGGTCCGTTCCCCGGCGACCGCGCCCTTCACACGCACACTGCCAATATGGTATTTACGGTTTCGGCGACCTACGACACCATCTATAAAATCGCCTGCTATTTCGGCGACGTGGATCCGAACCGGATCATTGCGGCCAACAATTTGAAAGACCCCTATACGCTGACCTCTGGGCAGAAGCTCATCATCCCTTAGCAAACATATCCGATCCACAGGATATAAAAAGAAGCGGCAACAGGCCGCTTCTTTTTTTACGTTCTCTCTATTCCGCGCCGTCGATTTGAAGCTATAGCGGAAAAAAACAGAATGTGACTATCTCCCCGCGACGACTTTCTTCCATTTGGCGTAACGGGAAAAAAAGTGCACCCACCAGGGCGAGAGTAGGCCGAAGACCATGGCCTGCGGCAGCGCCGAACGTAATGTCGCGGCGTCCTGAAACGGCGGAACCTCCAACCCGGCGGCCCCGAGTTCGAACGCGGTATGCGCGTCGCTGCCGGCGGTTGCCGGGATTTTGTTTTCGCGCGCGAACAAATCCGCCCGCCGGTTGTCCTCGGCGAACAGGCAGCGGGCGTTGAATCCCTCGATCGCGTCGACTAAGGGAAGGATTCTCCGCAGGGCATCCACTTTCCATGCACCGTGCCGCAACCGGTCGAAGGGATGCGAGACGCTGATCGCCGCCCCCTGATTCCGCAGTTGCGCGATGGCGGCTTCCGGGGTCAGCCCCTTGGGAATTTCCTTTTGAAGATAGTATCCCAACAGTTCCCCTTCGGTGGTCATGATCTCTTCGCCGGGGATGATCAGATCAGGCGCGAGCGCCGCAGCCTCCAGCGCGCCGCGCAGCGTATTATGGTCCGTCACGGCCACCCGATCCAAACCGGCCCGCCTTGCGGCGGCGATAAATTTAGGGATGTCGGTCGAACCGTCGGAGGAATAAACGGTGTGCGTATGGAAATCCGCCCGTAAGAAATTTTTCATGGTCCGAGGGCCTTTCCTTCGACCGGGATTTTTTGCGCGGGAACGGGTGTGTCCGGCTCGGCCCGCTTCCACAACCGCGGAGTTGCCGCCCAGGCGATCAATCCGAGCGTCACGCCGAACCACAATGTAGCCAGTCGGATCAGCAGCGTGGCCGCAGCCGCGACCGCGTGATCGGAAGTCACCGTCAGCAGCAGCAAAGTGGTGATGCTGGCTTCGGCCGCGCCCAACCCCCCGGGAAGCGTCGAGACCGATCCGACCAGGGTGGAGACCGCCAGCACGAAAATCGCGTCGGCCAGCACCGAAGCGGATGGTGGAATTCCCAACCCAATCAGGATCAAATAAAAACCGACCCCTTCTCCCAACCAGGAGACGGTCCCAAGGCATACCGCGAAAAGCAGAGGACGTGGGCCGAGGAGGAGGTAGCCGGCTTCGTAAAATTCCCGCAGCGCATGGATCTGCCCTCCGATCAGCGGCACACGCTGCAGCAGATTCAATATCGCCATGGCCAGTGGACGAATTTGCGATAGCACGACGATCGAGAGCGAGAGAATCAGGGCGGCCAGGAACGCAGGCCACAGCGCGGGAACGGCGAACACGCCGAGGGCCGAGAGTGCGAGAACTGCCAATCCATCGCTGAAGCGCTCGGCCAGGACGACCGGCAGAGTGCGCGAAAAGGTGACCTCCTCGCTCCATTCCGAGAGCCACAATGCCTTCAATGCTTCGCCCACTTTTCCGGGCGTTACTGCCAGGGGGAAACCGGCCACGAAGAGGCGGGCGCTCTCGGCGGGGTATATATCGCGCACGCCGATCCGGCGCACGTAGTAATGCCACTTGCCGAACCGCAGGACATAATTAAACAGCGTGCACCCCAGCGCGAGGGGGAAGAATTCCCACCGAAAGCGGGAAAGAATATTCTCCAACGAGGAAAGATCGGACCAAAAAGCCAGAACCAGCATCACCAGGACGCCCAGGCCCAATCCGATCAACAGACGGTTGCGCAATGTATACAAAAGGGGATCCTTCGGCAGATCGATGTGATTTTACCGCATTCATTTTTGGGAAAGTTGAAAAAACTGCTTACGCTCTCGGAAGGAAGGAATGCCATATGCAAAAGGGCGGAATGGCTTGCCCCCTCGGGTTTTGGAAAAAACGGGTAAAACCCTTCATCCGGCAACGCCGGCCAAACTCCGGATCTCACCGCCAGCGCCTGAAAAATACCTCCAAAGCCCTTGCCCGGGACTTGGGTTGGATAGGGATGGATTTAGCGGGTATAATTTCGCATCCTTCATTATCTTTGGAATTACCGGAGGCAAACCGATGAGTCGCTTTTTTTCATTTGTCGCAGGATCCTTAATGGGCGCCGCCGTCGGGGCGGCCATTGCGCTGCTGGTTACTCCCTACTCGGGGGAGGAGTTGCGCGAACTCGCCCGCGAAGCGGCCTATGCCCGGCGCGAGCAACTCGAGGCGCGCATGCGCGAATTGAAAAGCTCCCGGAAGCGCTCGGCGGCTCCCGAGGAAGAAGTGTAAGAAACACGAGAGGCTGCGCATTGCGCAGCCTCTGATTTTTTACTCATGGACCCGCGTTAGGAAAGAACGATGAATTGGTAAGGAGCCTTCTGGTTGGTGAACCGGGCGGTTCCGATGACGATCAGATACACCTCCTCGCCCGCGTCCGCCGTTAGGGATAGGCTTCCGGACATGCGGTCGTCGAGCGGCATTTCCTCAACCGTTGTTTGCGATCCGCGGCGCACCACCAGCACCCGGTAGCTCTGCGGAAGAACATTCTCCAACCGGACGAAACCCTTCCCGTCCCAGCCGTCCAACCCGTCTTCGAAATCCGCCGCGTAGGATATTTCCGGAATACGGATATTGTCGACGATCAGCCCCGCGCCGTTGACGGCGGCATCGGTGATATATTCCCACCGGATCAAGACGTGTTTTCCGGCGTAGGCGGAGAGATCCGCCTGCTCATGGATCCAGGCGGGATCGCTCCTGCCGCCGCTCTCCCCGGTCCAACCCCATCCGGAATTATTGCCCTGGGGATTCGTGCCGGTGCCGGAAGGCGTGTGCAGTATCGTCCAGGTTTGTCCTCCGTCCGCCGAGGCTTCCAGGTAAACGTAATCCCAATCCTTCTCGACGTCATACCAAAGGTCGTATTGCAGAGTGGCCGCGGATCCGGAGGGCAGATCGAACCCGCGGGTGAGGGTCATGTCGGACTGGTCGCCGCGGTTCGACCAGACGTAATACTTCCCATTCTGCGGATCGACCGGAAGCGCTTGTTCCTGCGTCTGCCCGGAAAAGTAGATCCTCAGCGGACCGGAACATTGCAAACGATAGTAATCGATTCCGTATTGGGTCACGTTGGAATTTCTTTTATTCATGGGACAGGATCCGATTCCCTGCACGCTGTCAAGGGTCGGCAGGCCGGGGTAATTTTTAAACCCGTAGCGCCCGTTTTCGAACGAGGTGTCCTGCAAAAGCAGTGCAACGGCGAAATCCGCCATGACGTCGTCGGCGGTGACCGTTCGGCCGGTGGATGGGTCGGTTATGCCCAAGGTCCGCAGGGTGTTGTCGATTCCGGTCAGGCCGTTTTCGGGGTTATGCACTAGGGCTTTGGTGGCTTCGCTTCCGAAGCGATTAAGAAAGTAATCCAGGAAAAGGAAGGACGCGCCGTAGTGGGCGACATCATTCGGGTCACTAGGGTCCGTCCAAGTGTCCAACTGGAGGTCGGTGTTTTTCAGGTACACCGAGTCGGCGCCGCCGACATCGAAGCCGTTGAGCAACACCGCCAGTTCGGAAAACCCCTCGTTGATCCAGCCGTCCTCATTCGGGTCCCCGTACCAATGGATCATGTGCTGAAATTCATGAGCCAGCACAGTGAGCGTGTAGTTATCGGTAAGTTTCTGCGCGTCGGCGTTGATATAGAACATTTCATGCTGGTTGGAAAACGGATGGGCCATCCGTGAGACCTCGTCCACCGGGTTGTAATACCCGGCGATGGATTTACCCAATCCGTTCGCGTAGAGGATATATAGGTGCACATCCCCGTCTACGCCGGGGGTCCATTCCGTCCCAAAAAAATTCCGGTCGGTGGGGTAGATGGAATTTTCAAACTTGTCCACCAGGGCGCGGATGGCCCCATCGTTGGCGCTTGCGCTTTGGTCGACCCAGAAATAAACATGCCGTGTGGCGTAGCGCATGACGGCGGTGATCGAGCTTGTCTTATTCGTATCCTGGTTGGAGATAAAAAAGGAGGCAGACGTTCCGACCGTCACGGGAGCCGCGTGGTCGGACACCACGCGCGGGATGTTGGCGATACCCTTCAACCGTTCCGCCTGCTCCACCAGATCGCCGGCAGGCGGATCGCCTGCCAGCAAGCTCTGCAGGGTTTCCAGTGCAGCGGCGGAAACGGGATCGGAGAGATCCAACGGGAAGACCCTGGGAGTCTGGTTTTCCCCAGTGGGAGAAATGGTCGCCGTGGGATTGCCCACGGTCTCGGTGGTTGGAGCTTTCGTCGGAGGAAGTGCATTGGTACTTTGGACCGTCGGTTGCTGTTGCAAAAAGGCAAACGCGCCGATCGCGCTGCCGCCGGCGACTCCCAGACAACACAAACACACAACCAGCGCCAGACAGGCTGAAAGCAGGATTTTTAGTTGACGATCCATGAAGTTATTCCTTTCGACACCGCGGGTCGAATATTCCCCGACGGGGGTTCTGCGGAAACCCTCATCCGGTTTGGAATTATTGCTTGCGGCGGGGGACGGATAAATTGCTCGACCGCAACCGGGCGACGCACTCGATTTCAACGGCCGCACCTTTCGGCAGCGCGGCGACCTGAACCGTCGTGCGGGCGGGTGGGTCCTGGTTGAAAAATTCCGCGTAGACGGAGTTCATCTGGCCAAAATCATCGAGGGATAGAAGGAACACGGTCGTTTTGACCACATCGGCCATCGTAGCCCCGCCGGCTTCGATGAGAAGCGCGCAATTCTCAAGCGCCCTCCGGGTCTGGACCGCCGTTCCGCCCGGCGCCAGTTCTCCCGTCTGCGGATCCAACCCCAACTGACCGGAGGTGAAGATCCAATCCCCGGATCGGATCGCGGGGGAATACGGGCCGATCGCTTTGGGGGCGCGTTCGGAATGAACGGGTTTTTTGGGATTCATCTTTCCTCCGATGGTTGGATGCGGGGATGGGTGCCGACAGGTTTTGGGATGGAAGGATTTTCTTGGATACGGAGACATTCCCCTCCATCGTGCGGGCATTATATATACCGCATCTACCGGCGTCAATCACACGGGGCGGACAGATATCCGCGTGCTATAATCCGAGTAGGGATTCAACATGCGAAGGGATTTCTGGCGGGACCTGTATCCGATCTCGGAAACCCGAAGGCGGTTTGCGCGCGCCACGGCGATGTGGATTTACCTGCCGATCGGCGCCGGCGCGCTGATCGCGATCACCGCAGCCGCCGCGTTGATCGTGGGCGGCGCCGGGAGCGGTTTGAGCAGCTGGGCGCAAGTCGCTACAATCCTTTTTACCGTCCTCATGATCGTCGCGGGATTTGCGATTTGCCTCCTTCTTCTGGCGGCGATCGGCGGTCTCGAGTTGTTGCTGGAAACCCTGCCTTTTTTTTCCAGCCGCGTCCGATTACGGGTTGTGACCGGCGCCCGGGCAATCAGAAGAGGCCTGAACAGAATCCGGGAGTCGGTTGCCTTTATGGATGGAATATTCTTCTCCGGGGGGAAGGTCGCGAGCGAAGTTTGGCGCAAATTGGGAGGAAGAAACCATGCCTAAATCAAAGGCTTTGGTAGCACGCGGAAATAGAAATCCCCGCTTTGCGGGAGTGCTTCTGGTCGGTGGGTTGATCGGTGCATTAACCGGTGTCGGCGCCGCCTTTCTGTTATGGCAAGCCAGGGGAAAAAGGTCCCGAACGGCGGAAGCCGATGAACCGATAATTTCTACGGGCGAGGCGGTGAATCTCGGGATGATCCTGTTCGGGTTGTTGCGTCAAATCAATGATATCGCCCGGGGAAAATAACGGCGGTACGCCGCCGTGCCCGTCATCCCCAAAGAACCCACAACCCCCAGACTCCCATCATGACCAGGCCGATAAAAAATTTAAACCCGTAGGAAATCCCGCAGCCCGCCATAGCCGTTCCGGTGGACACGATGGCCTTCTTCCATGTTCGACGACGGCGGTACTCCAGTAGGGTCAACCCCAAGAGCGCGAGCAGGATCCCGACCAGCGGGGTAAATAGAATCGAACCGACCACTAAAAGCGCAAACCCCGCCAGCGTGGATAGGAACGAAGTGCCGGCGGCCCGCAGACCGAGGCCGGTGATCCAAATGTCGGATGAGAGGCCCAGGAGCAACAGGGCGGTGATGGCCAGAAACGCGGCCACTCCCCCCCAGGAAAAACCGTGGAAGATGCCATACCCCAGGGCGGCGAGCCAAACCAGCTCGATCCCGGGCAGGATGGGAAGAAACACTCCCGCCAACCCGATCAGCATGACCAGAATAACGACGTACAGCAGAATCAGTTCGCTCATGGGAGAGAGGGCACCCCAGCGGGGGAGGGAGGAAAGCCCTTCCCCCCGGAAAGTCCGTCGGCGAAAAAAATTATAACGTACGTTAAGGGGTTCGGGAGTCGCCGAGTCGGGAGGTTGCAATGAAAGTCGTTGTGATCACCGGAAGCACGCGGGGCATAGGGTTCGGACTAGCGCGCGAGCTCCTGCGGCGCGATTGCGGCATCGTCATTTCCGGACGAAAAGCCGATCGCGTGGGATGGGCCGTGGCCGAACTGGCGGCCGAATTTGGGGCGAATTGCATTTTCGGCCAGCCGTGCGACGTGACCGACTTCGCCTCCGTGCAGGCGCTGTGGGATGCGGCCGCCAAGCGTTTTGGGCGGATCGACATCTGGATCAACAACGCGGGCATCAGCCACCGCCAGATCGATCTGGCCGCGATTCCGGCGGAGGACCTGCAAGCCGCAGTAAACACCAACATTCTGGGAACCCTCTATGGCGCGTCGGTGGCGATGCGCGGGATGCGCGGCCAGGGCGGAGGGGAAATCTACAACCTGGAGGGTCTCGGCAGCGATGGGCGCCACATGCGCGGGCTCAACCTGTATGGGATGACCAAATACGCCGTGACCTATATCACCGATGGCCTCGCGCAAGAGGCGAAGGGCAGCGGCGTGATCGTCGGCGCCATCCGCCCGGGGATGGTCCTGACCGAACTTGTCACCGCGCAGTACACCGGACGGGACGAGGATTGGCGCCGGATGCAGCGCGTGTTCAGCTTTATCGCCTCGGATGTGAAGGATGTCGCCCCCTGGGTGGCCGAGCGGGTGCTGGCCAACCGTCGCAACGGGGCGCGGATCCAGTATGGTGGGATGCTGCGAATTCTGGGAAGGATGATTAAGAATTTTGGAGGGACGAAAAATGAATAAATCGCCGAGCATTCATCCCGGGCCGCCTCGGGCCCTATAGATTTGGATATAAAGACCCTTCATGAGTCACCGAAAAACAAGGACTTGTCATTGCGAGCGACCGAAGGGAGCGAAGCAATCTGGTTTTTGCGTCAGAAAGACCAGATTGCTTCGTCGCTTCGCTCCTCGCAATGACAAATCCTGACTTTTTCTAAAGGATATAAATCAACTCCGTTCATCCATGCCTATCGATTCGATCGTCCGCTCGCTCCGCTCCGATCCGCGCTTTGCGCCCAACATTACCGCCTGGGAGCGAATTCCTCCGCGCGAACCCCTCCTCGTCCCGCCGCCGGAGGGTCTGCGCTCAGATTTGCGCGAGGGTCTGCGCGCCCGCGGAATCGACCGGTTGTACGCGCACCAGGCCGAGGCGGTGGAAGCGGCGCTGCGCGGCGAAAACGTGGTTCTCGCCACCGGCACCGCCTCCGGAAAAACGCTCGCCTACAATCTTCCCGTTCTTCAGGCGTGGCTCGAGGATCCCTCCGCCACGGCTATTTATCTTTTTCCAACCAAAGCGCTAGCGCAGGATCAGGCGGCGGAACTCGCGCGCTGGGAGCAGACGCTGGATGCAGGCGAGCTTGGTGTGCGGCTCTACGACGGCGATACGCCGCAATCCCGCCGCGCCGATACCCGCCGCAGTGCGCACCTGCTTGTCACCAACCCCGATATGCTCCACCTCGGGATTCTTCCCCACCATACTAGCTGGGCCGAATTCCTCTCGCATTTGCATTTCATCGTGCTCGACGAGTTGCATGTCTATCGCGGGGTGTTCGGATCGCACATGGCCAACGTCCTGCGGCGGCTGCGCCGCGTGTGCGCTTTCTATGCCGCCTCCGGAGGGGCGACCGGGCCGCAGTTCCTGGCCTCCTCGGCCACCATCGCCAATCCGCGCGAACTCGCCGAGCGGTTGACCGGCGCGCCGGTGACCGCGATCGAGCGCGATTCCTCGCCGCGCGCCGTCAAACATCTGATCCTGTACAACCCGCCGCTGGCGGATCCATCGCTCGGAATTCGGAAGTCCTACATCCGCGAGTCGCAGGAACTGGCGATGCGGCTCATTCGTACCGGCGTGCAGACGGCGGTCTTCGCCCGCACCCGGCGGACGGTGGAGCTGCTGCTGGGTTTTCTGCGCGACCAATGCGCCGCGGAGGGGTTCGACCCGCAATCGGTGCGCGGGTACCGCGCCGGATACCTGCCGGAGGAGCGCCGCGCGATCGAAGCCGGGTTGCGTGGCGGGATTGTGCGTTGCGTGGTGGCCACCAGCGCTTTGGAACTCGGGGTCGATATCGGCACATTGGGAGCGGCGGTGATCGCAGGGTATCCCGGGACGGTGGCTTCCTTCTGGCAGCAGGCCGGCCGCGCCGGACGCCGCGAGGAAGAATCGCTCGCGATCCTGGTGGCCTCACCCGACCCGCTCGATCAATTCCTGATGGCCCATCCGGAGTTCCTGCTCGGCCGGTCGCCCGAGCACGCGCGGATCAACCCCGACAATCTGGCCATCCTGGCCGGACACCTGCGCTGCTCGGCGTTCGAAATGCCGTTTTCCCGCGGCGAACGATTCGGCTCGGAGAACGTGGACGAACTGCTCGCCGCGTTGGCGGAGGAAGGCGAATTGCACCGTTCGGAAAGCGGTGAAGTATCCTGGGTGGGCGAAGACTATCCGGCCGCCGCAATCAGCCTGCGCACGGCCGGAACCGACCGCGTGGTGGTGCAGGTTGTCGAAGACGGCCGGCCGCGGATGATCGGCGAGGTGGACCGCAGCGCGGCGCCGTCGTGGGTGCACGCGGGCGCGATCTACCTCCACGAGGGGCGCACGTATTTCGTCGACTCGCTGGACTGGGAGGCGGGGATTGCGATCGCCCGGCCGATCGAGACGGATTATTACACGCAAGCCTCGCTATCGGTGGACCTTGACGTGCTGGCCGTGCGCGATTCGAACGAGGGTGGCGTGTTGTGGCGCGCCTGGGGCGACGTGCGTGTCCGCTCGCAGGCGGTTGCGTTCCGCCAGCTGCGCCGGTCGACGGGCGAAACGATCGGCAACGGCGAGATCGATCTGCCGGCGAACGAATTTACGACGGTCGGCTGCTGGTTGTGGATCGCGCCGGAGAGCGTGCGGGATTTCGAAGGAGAGGCGCGCGAGATCCTC
>Ga0187886_1004397_pt1 | contig 10141 bp, 10 predicted proteins | sample June2016WEW_20_1_FD_133001 | JGI IMG/M metagenome (GOLD analysis project Ga0187886, IMG submission 133001) | Peatland microbial communities from SPRUCE experiment site at the Marcell Experimental Forest, Minnesota, USA - June2016WEW_20_150 | ecosystem: Environmental > Terrestrial > Soil >... | reverse complement strand
GCGCTCGGGGTGAGTCCTCGACGTACTGTTCAAGTACGCCTGCGGGCTCACCCCGTCGCGCGCCTTGAATCTGCCGGCCTCGCGCGGCGCCTCGCTTCGAACGGTGTGAGAAGATCGGGCTAGCCGGCTGGCGCGCACTCAGCGCACGGGCAGATGCGGCGGAGGTGCTCGTAGGAGTAGATCCCGGTCGAATGGCCGTCGTTCCAGCGCAGACGGACGGCGTAGTTGCCCACCGGCTCCAGGCCCTCGATCTTCAGCGCGGGCTGGTACATCTGGAAGGGGTTGCTCGTCTGCCGGCTGGCGCCGGAGGACGCGTCGTGAGCAGCGCTGCACTGGGCGCACGGGCAGTGGTCTCGCAGGTACTTCAGCTCGTAGTCGCTGTGGTGCCCACCCTGCCAGTCGATTCGAATGCCCTTGGATTTCGATACGGCGATGTGCTTGGGAACGAATTGATTCATGGGGGCGGATGAGCGGTGCGCCTCAGCAGCGCTCGATGTCGCGAATGCCTGGAATACGACGCATGGCGGCGACAATGCGCTCGAGTTGCTTGGTGTCCCGCACTTCGACGGTCATGTCCACGACGGCACTGTCCTTGTCGGTCTGCCGCGCCTCGAGGCCGCGGATGTTGCTGTTCTCATGGAACAGCACCGAGGTCAGCTCGCTCAGCATCCCCGGGCGGTCGTCGGTCTGCACTACCAGCTTGACCGGGAAGGATTGGCTGGCTGCGCGGGCCCACTCGACGTCGATGCGCCGCTCCAGCTCGTACATCAGGTTCTGCACGTTCGAACAGTTCGTCGAGTGCACCGCCACGCCCTTGCCGCGCGTGACATAGCCGACGATCGGCTCGCCGCGGATCGGGTTGCAGCACTTGGCGCGGTAGACCAGCAGGTCGTCGATCCCCTTCACCTTGATGACGACATCGCCCCCCTCGGCTGCGGCCCCGGCTGGCGTGGCTTCGGCCGCCGGCTGCCCGGACAGGGGCGGCTCCTCGGACTCCTGGACGGTGTTCGGCGCCAGCTTGTGCAGGATCCTCCGCGGCGAGAACTTCCCGTAGCCCAGCGCGGCGTACAGGTCCTCGACCTTGGCAAACCCGTACTCGGCCGCCACCTTCTCGATTTCGGCCTTGCCCAGCCTGGCAAGCTGCACGCCCAGCCGGCGCGCTTCCTTCTCCAGGTACTTCCCGCCGATCTCGATCGCCTTGGCGCGCTCCTCGGCGTTGATCACCGTGCGGATCTTGTTCCGCGCCCGCGAGGTCTTCACCAGCGCCAGCCAGTCCTTGCTGGGCATGTGGCCCGGCTGCGTGAGGATCTCGACCATGTCGCCGTTCCTGAGCGCGTACTTGAGCGGAACGATGCGCCCGTTGACCTTGGCTCCGACACAGGAGTGCCCGACCGCCGTGTGGATGGCGTAGCCGAAGTCGATGGGCGTCGAATCCCGCGGCAGCGCGATCACCTTGCCCCGCGGCGTGAAGGTGTAGACCTCCTCGCGGTACAGGTCCACCTTCAGCGTGGACATGAACTCGCTGGAATCGCGCATGTCCTGGATCCACTCCAGCAGGTGGCGGAGCCAGGCGATGCGCTGGTCGTCTTCGCCGCTGTCTTGCTTCCCCTCCTTGTACTTCCAGTGCGCCGCAATGCCCTGCTCGGCGACGCGGTGCATCTCCTCGGTGCGGATCTGCACCTCGAAGGTCTGCCCGCCCGGCCCCATCACCGAGGTGTGCAGCGATTGATACAGGTTCGGCCGGGGGATGGCGATGAAGTCCTTGATGCGCCCGGGGATCGGCCGCCACTCGGTGTGGATCACCCCCAGGGCGGCGTAGCAGCTCCTCACGCAGTCGGTGACGATGCGTACGGCGAGAACGTCGTAGACCTGTTCAATGCCGATCTTCTGCCGCTTGAGCTTTTCGTGGATCGAATAGGCGCGCTTGATCCGCCCTTCGATGCGCGCCGGGATCCCCTCCCGCTGCAGTACCGCCGCGATGTGAGCCTCGATGTGCTTGAGAAACTCCTCGTTGGCCCGGCGCCGCGATTCGATCGCCTGGGCGATCTCGTTGTAGCCGTCCGGATCGAGGTACCGGAAGGCCAGGTCCTCCAGCTCGCCCCGGATACGGCCCATGCCGAGGCGGTGCGCGATGGGCGCGTAAATGTCGAGTGTCTCCTGCGAAATGCGTTCCTGGCGTTCGCGCGACAGCACCTCGAGCGTGCGCATGTTGTGGAGCCGGTCGGCCAGCTTGACGATGACCACGCGCACGTCGTCCACCATCGCCAGCAGCATCTTCCGCACGCTCTCGGCCTGGCGCTCCTCGCGGGAATAGAACTTCAGCTTGCTCAGCTTGGTGACGCCATCCACGCACTGGGCCACCTCCTCGCCGAACTGCTTCCGCAAGTCCTCCGGCGAGATGCCCGTGTCTTCCAGGACGTCATGCAGCAGGCCGGTCTGGAGGCAGACCATGTCCATGTTCATCCCGGCCAGGATCAGCGCGACGTTCAGCGGATGGACGATGTAGGGATCGCCGGAGACGCGGAGCTGCGCGGCGTGCGCCTGGAGCGCGAACTGGTAGGCCCGCTCGAGCGGGGAGAGGTCCTCGCGAGGGCGGACGGCCCGGACCTTGGCCTCCAGATCGCGGTAAAGCTGCTCGGTCAAGGCGGGAGGCCCGCCTGCCGGCAGGGGCGATCGAACGACCTCGGTCGGCTCGGACGCCATGAGAAAGCAAACGGGCGGCCTGGTCCGCCGCCCGTCATTCATTATAACGAAGTGAGCGAGGTGAGCGCGCGCTCAGGACGCCACCCCGGTCCGCCGCCTCATGCGGCTTCTATCTACCTCGCGCCTCCCCCGGCAGGCATCGTCGTGGCCGGGAGGTTGGCCTTCTCCTTGCGCGTGTCCAGCGTCTTCTGCAACCAGGCGTCGGCCTGCGCGATGTCGGCCCTGTATTCCTCCGCCGTGGCCGCCAGGTCCGCCCGCTCGCGATAGAGGAGGTTGAGGTAGGCCATCGCTTCGTCGTACCGGGGATCCAGCTCCAGGGCGTGGTCCAGGCTCCCGATCCCTTCATTGATCATGTCCCAGTAGGTGGCTCGAAGCTCTTCCCGCAGCTTCTTGTCCTTCAGCGGACCGGGATCCTCCTGCCTCATGCCGAGCGAGTTGCGGGCCTGCTGGAGAATGGGATACCACTTGGCCCACGTGATCACGCCCAACGTGTAGAAGGCCTCCTTATTCTTCGGATCCACCCGGCCCAACCGCTGGTACCAATCCCGCGCTTCGTCGAGTTTCTTGAGCTTCTCCTTGAGCGAGGCGATGCCCTGGGTCTCGTTGTAGTTCGCGCTGGCCATGGAGGCTATGGCCACGGTGTCGTTCGGATCGTTCCTCAACACCTCCAGGAACTGCTCCTTGGCGGCGGCCAGCATCTGCTGGTTCTCGGGCGATTCGGCGCCCGGGATGTACTGCTGATAGTAGGCCATGCCCAGATACAGCCGCGCGGTCTTGAAGGTGGGGTCCAGCTCGACGGCTGTCTTGAAGTGCTCCACCGCGGTTGTGTAGCGCGCATTGCGGAACGCCTGAACGCCCTTGTTGAGCTGGTCGCGCGCCCTCAGCTTCTGGCACCCCGAGCTGAAGACAACGCCCAGCACCAGCGCGAGCGCCGCCATTAAACAAGTCCATTTCCGGTTCATGCTTGCTCCTGTCGAGGCCGGGCGCTTCACTGGCCGGCTTCAATCTTCTGCGTCATCAGCCCGACCCTGTCGATCCCGGCGCCCTTGGCCATATCGATGACCCTGGCAACCTCCCGGTACTCCAGGTCCGGATCGCCCTTGACGAAAACGACGCGCTCAGCGCGGATCTTGAAGATCTCCTCCAGACGCGACTGGAGCATGCTCTCCAGGACCGGCTCCTGATTGATCAGCAGCGTATGGTCACGGTTGATCGAGATCACTACCGTGCGCTGGTCGGACTGAGTCGGCGGCGCCCCGGGCGGAGTGGGCTGGGGAACCAGTGCCTCGAGTCCCTTGGGCGTAATGGGCGCAATCACCATGAAGATGATCAGCAGCACAAGCAACACGTCGATCAGGGGAGTGACGTTGATGTCAGCTTTGGCCCCGTGGGAACCACCCACTACCATTGCCATAGTCTCTTCTCCTTCTAACTCCAAACCCTCAAAAGCGCTCTCCAGACTGCCTGCCGCCGCGGCGCCGGAGGCGCGCCGCCGCGCGCGGCGCCTCACTGCCCGGCAGGGGCTGCCGCCCTTCTCCTCTCGTCCACCTGCTCGGTCATCAGCCCGAGCTGGTCCACACCGGCTGCGCGCAGGTTGTCGATCACCTCGACCACCCGCGAGTACCGGGATCGCTGGTCGGCCTTGATGTAGGTTGTCCTGTCGAGCCGATTCGTCAGCAGGTCCCTCACTTTGGGCGGCAACTGGTCCGGGGCGAGCAGGGTCGTGCCCAGGTAGGTCTTGCCGTCACGCGTGATCGCCACGACGACGGCATCCTCCTTCTCGGCATTGGCCATGTTGATGGGGTTCCTGGTCCGCACCAGGTCTACGCTGACGCCCTTGGAAAGCATCGGCGTGATGACCATGAAGATGATCAGCATGACCAGCATCACGTCCACCATCGGGGTCACGTTGATGTCTGCGACCGGTGGCGCCGCCTTGAACTTTTTCATGTTCGTATCCCCTGTCAAGCTCCGTCGAGCCGCGCCCGCGAGGGGTCCGGAATCCGGACCCCTCCAAGCCTCGGTTCAACTCGCTGGATTGAATCTTCTGGCGCGCTACCTAGCCGCCTGCTGCGACCGCTTCAGGAAGTAGTCGATCAACTCCGAACTGGAGTTGCCCATCTCCACGTCGAACGATTCCACCTTGGTGGTGAAGATGTTGTACATCCAGACGGCGGGGATGGCCACGAACAGGCCCACGGCCGTGGTCACCAGCGCTTCGGAGATGCCTCCCGCCACGGCGCCGATGCCAGTCGATTTCTCCTGGGCCATCTGCTTGAACGCGTTGATGATGCCCACCACCGTGCCGAACAGCCCGATGAACGGGGCCGTCGAGCCGATCGTCGCCAAGCCCGCGACGCCGCGCTTCAGCTCGGCGTGCACGATGGCCTCGGCGCGCTCCAGCGCCCGCTTGGAAGCCTCGATCTCTTCCCCGGGAATCTCGGAGCTGATCTGGTGGGCGCGGAACTCCAGAAGACCGGCCACGACCACCTTGGCCAGGTGACTCTTCTTGTAACGGTCGGCGATCTTGATCGCCTCGTCCAGTTTGCCCTCGCGCAGCGCGCCGGCCACCGCCGGAGCGAACTGCCGCGACTGCTTGCGAGCCGCGTTGTATGCCATCAGGCGGTCGATCATGACACCGATCGACCACGCCGACATGATGAACAGGGCGATGACGACAGCGCGCGCCATCCAGCCCATCTGCCGCCACAGAGCGACCACGTCCCAACCTACCGTGGAGCTTTCCTGCTGGAGCAGCAGCAATCCCCAAACTTGAAGTTGCAGAAACATGTGTCTATCTTCTCCTGCGAGTTGAAGTTATGTTACGGCTTCTGGCCGGGGGCCAACCCCTCCGGCCGCCAGTCCAAAAAGCTACTGACCACCCAACGTGAAGTTCACGTCGATCTGAGTAATCACCTCCACCGGCTCTCCGTTCAGGAGCGTCGGCTGGTACACCCACTGCTTCACCGCCTCTTGCGCCGAGGAAACCAGCAGCGGGTGGCCCATGACGAGTTGCAGATTTCGAATCGTGCCGTCGGTCCCGATGACGGCCGTGAAGCGCACTGTGCCCTGAATACGCGCCTGCCTGGCCAGCGCCGGGTAAGTCGGCTTCGGCTGGCGGATCAGCTTGGCCTGCTGCACGTTGCCGCCGACGCGGATCCGCTGCACAACCACCTTCTTCTCCTCCCTGACCGGCGGAGGAGGCGGTGGCGGAGGACCCGATGGAACCGAGCCGATGATGCCGCCGATCACGCCGCCCGGCCCGCCGCCCGGGACGCCACCCGGAACGCCACCCACGACGCCGCCCCCGGTCGCCTGCGGAACCTCATCCTCCTTGATCATGGCGATCTGCCTCGGGATCACCTTCGGCGCCGTCAGCCGGCCGGCATCGAACTGCCGCGGGATGGGCCTCGTCACCTTTGGCGCAACCGTCGGGCTAGGTGGCGGTGGCGGCGGTGGCGGCGGTGGCGGCGCTACCAAGAAACTGGTCAACTGCGTCCTCGGAAGAGCGTCGTAGTAGATCAGCGGGATCAGGACAGCCACGCCAATCAAGGAGCACTGGATAATGAACGACAGCACGATCGTCCAGGGCTTGTGCGTCTTTCCGGTCCCTTCGATGAAGCAATTCTCGAACATGTCAGAGTACCCTCTCGAAACCTTCTCCCTCCCGGCTTCCGCCGGGTCCAACTACTACTTCTACTTCACCGCCTTGGCCGAACTCCGCCGTCCCGCGGCGCCAGGGGCCGGGGCCGCCGGCATCGCCGCCGGCCGCTTCCGTCTTTCGACGGAACTCTGCCAGAATACCAGGATCGGGCTGGCTACGAATATCGACGAATACGTCCCGATGAGGATCCCGACCACCAACGCGAAGGAGAACCCGTGCAGCACGGCTCCGCCGAACAGGAACAGCGCCAGCACGGTCAGGAACGTCAAGCCCGATGTCAGGACCGTCCGGCTCAGCGTCTGGTTGATGCTCAGGTTGATGAGCGCGGCCAGCTTCTCGCGCCGCAGGATCTTCAGGTTCTCGCGGATGCGGTCGAACACGACGATGGTATCGTTCATCGAATAGCCCACCAGCGTGAGCAGCGCCGCAATCACCGTAAGCGAGACCTCCTTGTTGAACAGAGAAAACAGCCCGATTGTAATGATGGTGTCGTGGAACACCGCGATCACGGCCGCCAGCCCGTAGATCCACTCGAAGCGGACGGCGATATAGACCAGCATTCCCCCCAGCGCGTACAGCGTCGCCAGCACCGCCTGCAACCGCAGTTCGGCGCCCACCTTCGGCCCGACGATCTCCACCCGCCTGACGGCAAACTGCCCCAGGAAGCACTCCTGCTTGACGATCTCGAGAATCTTCGGACTGACACCGGCAGAGGAGGAAAGGTCCTCGAACCTGGTCACCAGCCCGGAGCGTTCCCGGTCGCGGAAGGTGACCATGGCATCCACCGCCTCGGACACCTGGGCATCGGAGGAGGCCACGCCGGCGCGGATCATGGGGTCGCGAAGCCGGCCGATCAGGACCTGGCGGCCGGCGTTGTTGAAATCCAGCTTGCCCCGGCCTGCTTCCGGCCCTCCGAAGGCGGCTTCCAGCGTCTGGGTCATCGCCGCCCGGGCGGCCGCCAGCTCTTGCTCGCTCTTCAGCTGCGTACCGATGAGGACCTCGTTGTCGGCCCCCCCCACGTTTTGAACCAGGATCTCCCCGCTAATGTGCTGGGACAAGGCTGACCGGATCTTGTCGGCCGGCGGCGGGCCAGCGAATTTCACGTCCATCATGGCGCCGCCACGGAAGTCGATGCCGTAGCGGGGACCGCCCTTGAGGCCCAAGCTAGCGAGGCCGGCGACGCTCAGCACAACTGACCCGATGATAAAGGGCCACTTGTTGCCCAGGAAGTCAAAGTTCGTCTGTTTGAAGATCTCCATGCAGCACGCCTGCCGGTATCTGAGACATTGGACACCGGCCCACTCTCGAGAGTTCCCAGTCCGCCAGCCAAAAACCCGCGGTCATGTATCTTCCTAAATACTGAGCGTCGTCACCCGCCGCTGGCGGCCGAGCGACCAGTCAAACATCGTCCGGGAGACGAACACCGCCGTGAAGAGGTTGGCGATCAGGCCGAAGACCAGCGTCACGGCGAAGCCCTTGACCGGGCCCGTTCCGAACATGAACAGGAAGGCGCAGGAAACCACCGTTGTCACGTGGGTGTCGATGATAGTCAGGAACGCCTTGCTGAAGCCCGTATCGACGGCTGCCAGCACTCCCTTGCCGGCCCGCAGTTCCTCGCGAATCCGCTCAAAAATAAGGACGTTAGAGTCCACGCCCATGCCAATCGTCAGAATCACGCCAGCGATGCCGGGCAGCGTCAAAACGGCGCCGGAGACGCTCAGGCAGGCCAACAGGATGACCGCGTTCAGGATCAGGGCCAGGACGGCGTTGATGCCGGCCGTCGTGTAGTAGACCAGCATGGCCACGACCACCGCCAGCATCCCAGGCAGACCGGCGCTGACCCCCTGGCGGATCGAGTCGGCGCCCAGCGACGGCCCCACTGTCCGCTCCTCCCGGTAAACGATCCCGGCCGGCAGCGAACCCGCGCGCAGCACCAGGGCCAGGTCCGAGGCGTCCTGCTGGTCCCGCATGCCGGTAATGCGCCCGGAGTCCTCAATGCGATTCTGAATGACCGGGGCGCTCTTGATCTGGTTGTCCAGGACGATCGCCAGCCGCTCGCCCACGTGCGACTCCGTATACCGGCCAAACCGGCGGGCGCCGTCCCGGTTCAACATGAAGCCCGTTTCCCACCGGCCCATCTCGTCCCGGGAAGGCCGGGCGTTACGCAGATCGCGACCGGTGACAACCGCGCTGGCGCTCACCAGGTACCAGCTCTCGCCCGACTCGCTCCCCTCGGACCGCGGGGCCATTCTCAGCATCTTCGTGTTTAGCGGACGCACGCCGCCGTGCTTGGCCAGCAGCGCCTCCTGGCTCGGGAAGGGGCCATCCAGCACCGGAGTGAGCTCCAGCATGGCGGCCGTCCGCATGATCTCCTTGACCCGTGCCGGGTCGTCGACCCCGGGAAGCTGGACCAGGATCTCATAGTCGGCATCCGCCCGGCCGCGCTGCTGGATCGTCGGCTCGGTCAGTCCCAGGCCGTTGATGCGGTTTTCGATGGTCTGGATCGAGCGTTCGATGGTATCGCGCTTCAGGGCGATCAGCTCGGAGGGCTTCAGGTTCAACCGGTAGTCGGTCGTGCTCCCCGGAACGAGCGAAAGCAGCCAGCTCGGGAACCGCTCGACCACCAGCGCGCGCAGGTCGCCGACCTTCGCCGGCGGCACGCCCTTGAGGGTGATCTGGATGGAGTCGGTTTGCGCCACCGTCTCGGGGCTGTTCCGGCTGATGTCGGCCCAATCGATGTTGGCCTTCCGCAGCTCCTCCTTGAGCGACTCGATGGTCCGGTCGGCCTCCGCCCGGGCGGCGTCCTGCACCTGTACCTGAAGAACCAGGTGGCTGCCGCCCTTCAGATCGAGGCCCAACTGGACGTTCTTGCGGATGTTGTCGACGAGCTGCTGGGGAGAAGTCGGGAAGCCGATGATGAGCACGACAGTCAGCGCGAGGACGATGACAATGATGATGGATCGCGTCGTTACGCTCATGTGGTCACTCGCTGGCGGTACTCACTTCTTCGCCTCGCCGGAGATGATGCTGGAGACCGCGCTGCGGGCCACGTGCAGCTTGATGCCGTCCGGCTTCACGCGCAGGATGAGCGTATCGTCGTCCTTGATCTCGGTGATGGTTCCGATGACGCCGCCGCTGGTCAGAACCGTGCTGCCGGCCTGCAGCTCCCGAAGCATTTGCGCCTGCTTCTTCCGCTGGCGCTGCATGGGCAGGAACAGCAAAAGATAGAAGATCGCGAAGATCAACAGGATCGGCAAAAAGCTGATCAGACCGGACGGGGGCTGGGAACTCGGGGCCGGGCTTTGAAAGAGGAGCAAACTCACGACCACTGTCGGCATCTCGTCACTCGTTTCCGGCGCGGTGTTTCGTCACGAACGCTCTCCCGACAACCTGGCGACCGTTGCCTGGCTGCGGTGACGTGCGTCCGGCGCCCGAAGCGCCCGGACCACGCGGTTAGCGCTCAAAAGGAAAAACAACGCCGAGGACTCGAACTGCGGAACCTATTCCTGCGGAGCCGGCACGGAACGGACTGACTCCACGTACTGGGGATACGTTCCTATCAGTATAGAGTGCCTGATCCGCTGCATGATGTCAAGGTAACGCCGGAGGTTGTGAAGGGTCGCCAGGGTGGCGAACAGCATCTCGCCGGCCTGGAACAGGTGCCGCAAATAGGCCCGGGAGAAGTTTCGGCAAGTATAGCAGCCGCAGGCCGGATCCACCGGCCCCTGGTCGTCCCGGTAGCGGGCCTGCTTGAGGATGACCCGGCCCTGGGAG
>Ga0187886_1004396_pt1 | contig 10143 bp, 8 predicted proteins | sample June2016WEW_20_1_FD_133001 | JGI IMG/M metagenome (GOLD analysis project Ga0187886, IMG submission 133001) | Peatland microbial communities from SPRUCE experiment site at the Marcell Experimental Forest, Minnesota, USA - June2016WEW_20_150 | ecosystem: Environmental > Terrestrial > Soil >... | reverse complement strand
TTACACTCATCTGCTTATTTATCGTCAACCACCTCAAAGTCGGCATTCTCGACTTTCTTGCCGCCTTGATCGCCGCTTGGCTGTTGTTGCTGTTGTTCTCCGCCCGGTTGTCCTCCGGCGAATGGCCCTTGCTGTGGACCACCAGCTCCCGGTGGCGGTTGTTGACTCTTCGCCGATTCATACATCTTTGTCGAAGCTTCATTCCAAGCATTGTTCAGAGCCTCCATTTTCGCTTTGATCTCGGATGCATTGTTCGTCTTGATCGCTTCCTCAAGTGCATTGGCGGCAGACTCTACCTTTGCTTTTGTGTCAGCCGGCATTTTATCAGCAAGATCTTTCAACTGCTTGCGTGTTTGGAAGACAAGATTATCTGCCTGGTTTTTTGTCTCTATTTCTTCTTTTCGTTTCTTATCTTCCGATGCATGCGCTTGCGCATCGTTCTTCATCTTTTCTACTTCTTCCTTGCTCAATCCGCTGGATGAAGTAATACGGATGGACTGTTCTTTATTTGTCGCCTTGTCCTTTGCTGAAACGTGCAGCATACCGTTCGCATCGATATCAAATGTCACTTCGATTTGCGGAACACCACGCGGTGCCGGCGGAATACCATCGAGATGGAATCGCCCGAGCGTGCGATTATCTATTGCCATCGGCCGTTCGCCCTGAAGAACATTAATCTCTACCGAAGGCTGGTTGTCCGATGCCGTCGAGTAAATTTCACTTTTCTTTGTCGGAATGGTCGTGTTCGCCTGAATCATAGGCGTCATCACTCCGCCGAGTGTTTCAATCCCGAGTGTTAACGGTGTAACATCCAACAAGAGAACATCGGTCACATCACCGGAGAGCACTCCGCCTTGAATCGCCGCACCAACCGCGACAACTTCATCCGGATTCACTCCTTTATGCCCTTCTTTTCCAAAAAGGTCATTCACTAGCTTCTGCACACGCGGAACACGTGTCATACCGCCAACGAGAATGATTTCATCAATCTGATTTGGCATCACATTGGCATCTTTCAGCGCTTTCTCAACCGGTGGAACGCACTTCTGAACCAGATCTTCGACGAGCTGCTCGAACTTCGCGCGCGTGAGTGTCATATTCAAGTGCTTCGGACCATCTGCGGTGGCTGTAATAAACGGCAGATTGATTTCCGTTTGCATCAATTGCGAAAGTTCCATCTTCGCCTTCTCCGCTGCTTCACGCAAACGCTGGAGCGCCATCGGGTCTTTGCGTAAATCAATCCCTTCTGATTTCTTGAATTCATCAGCTATATATTCCAATACACGCATATCGAAATTATCGCCGCCCAGATGTGTGTCGCCGTTTGTGGACTTCACTTCGAAAACACCTTCACCAAGTTCAAGAACAGAAATATCAAATGTACCGCCGCCGAGATCGAATACGGCGACTTTCGAATCCTTGTGCTTCTTATCGAGGCCATAGGCAAGCGCGGCTGCTGTTGGCTCATTGATAATACGGCGGACATTAAGTCCGGCAACTTCGCCTGCTTCTTTTGTTGCTTGACGCTGTGCATCATTAAAATATGCCGGCACCGTAATAACCGCTTCTGTGATCTTTGTACCAAGATAATCTTCTGCTGTTTGTTTCATTTTTTGAAGAATCATTGCAGAAATTTCCGGTGGTGAATAGACACGATCACCAATCTGAACACGCGCTGTGTTGTTGTCGCCTTGAACTACTTTATATGGAACAAGCTTCATCTCTTCGTTTACTTCATTGAAGAAACGTCCCATAAACCTTTTGATGGAGAATACGGTATTTTGCGAATTTGTTACCGCCTGCCGTTTTGCAGCCGCACCGATAAGCCGCTCTCCTGATTTCGGAAACCCAACGACCGATGGAGTTGTGCGCGCCCCTTCGATATTAGCGATCACGACCGGATCGTTTCCTTCCATCACTGCTACGACCGAGTTGGTGGTTCCCAGGTCGATGCCGATAATTTTTCCTGAATTTGCTGACATTATTTTTTATCCTTTCTTTCTTGCGGTTTGTACCGCTGGTTGGTGGTTTTGTATTTTCCTTCTATAACTACACTGTATGCTCCACAATAATCCCATTCGTCAATTGATCTCCTCCCCTCTTAGGGGAGGACTAAGGTGGGGTCATTTGTTCTTTGACCTTACCCTCCACCAAAAAATCTGCGGACGAGTAACCCTCTCCCCTGAGGAGAGGGAATGATTCCTCTATTTCTAAAAATACTCTTAGTGGTTACTTTCTTTTTGTTATTCTCAATCTCGTATTGAATACCATATTCACTACCTGACTCGGATTAACAAAATTTACATAAGAAAAGATCGGGCCATCCCACCAGATGACCCAATCCATTATGGTACGGACATATCGCGATTGGCCCGTACAAAGATTATTTCACCTTCACTTCGATCTGCTTCGGCTTTGCTTCCTCTGCCTTCGGCAAATTGATGTTTAGAATGCCGTCTTTGAATGAAGCATCGATCTTATCATTCTTCACCGTCGTCGGCAGCGTGAAAGAACGCTGGAATGAACCATACGACCGCTCAACGCGGTGATAGTTCTCCTTCTTTGTTTCCTTCTCCTGCTTCTTCTCACCGCGAATCGTGAGAATATTTGATTCGAGTGTTATTTTCACTTCTTCTTTATTAACGCCCGGTAATTCCATCTTGACGACATATTGATCGTCATGTTCGGCGATATCAACTGCTGGTGACCATGCTGTAAGAGCATAATCTTCATTGCGGTTTGTATCGTCGAAAAAATTATCGAACATCCTGTTCATTTCCCTCTGTATCCCGAAGAGGTTAGAGGGCCATGCCGCGAGATCGCGGGCTGGATTCCATCGAACGAGTGACATAGGTCTTTCCTCCTTTAAGTTTAATTATTTAGTTAATGGATATTTCCTTTGCCTTCACTGCTTCTGTTTTCGGCAAAGTTATTGTTAAAACACCGTTGCTCATTTCGGCAGATATCTTGGCTGCATCGACTTCAAATCCGAACTTCACAGAGCGATTAAAACCCGAAGCGCGGATTTCTTTCAGCAGAACGGTCGCCTTTTCTGAAACTTCGGCAGGTTTCTGTTCGCTGCTGAGAGTAAGGATATTATTTTCGAAAGTGATTTTAATATCTTCCTTCTTAACGCCAGGTAATTCTGCATTGACAACGATCTCATTTTCTTTTTCAACGATGTCCAAAGCTGGTACCTTGCAGCAATTTGGCAGCACATCGGATGAAAAGAAATTTTCGATCAGATTATCGTAAGTTCTTGGTGAATCGAATCGTACTAACATTTTTGTATCTCCTTTTAAATTTTTATTTGTGAACTGCTTTATCTACATCAAGCGATGTGCCAAACAGAAAATTGCGGATTATAGTTAATTTTGAGAGGTTGAATAACAACTTCTCAGCATTCTGGCAGTGTGTCTGCCAATGTTTCCGATAGAACAAGCATAGTATGGCAGGATATTAGGAAGAAACGGCAGAGGGAAAGGAAAAGGAAAACGGAAGAATATTTTACAAGGGGTTGTGAAAGAAGAACTGATGCTTGGCAATTTCTGAAGTACCTTTTCGATTCTTTTATACGGAGCGGAGAAGAAGAAATAATTGTGACACGCATTATTTAAATATCTGGAACGAATTCTTTATAAGCGGACTAAATAAAGTAACATCTACTACAGACTTTGACATACACCGCTGGAAGCAATCCGCCAAAAATATTAATTCATCAGTCTATAATAATAAAAAGAGTGGTTTGATTCATTAGTACACTTCCAGTTCCTTCATTAATGCTATCAATGCTTGAGATAAAAGTCCTGAAAAACCTTCGGAACGTATCCTTGTTTAGGCTCTGAAGACTTTCCGAAGGTCTCTTGATTCCTGTTCACCTTGCATTTCACAAGTTTTTTAACGTATCTTTTCTATCACCTTTTGTTAAGGAACAATTATGCGACGGTTATTTTTATTCTTACTATTATTCTTTGTATTTGTACACGCACAAGCCGTCGATCCGGCATCGAAGACCGGTTATACATCCATCAATGCCGCCAATCTTAAGGCAAATCTTACCGTCCTTGCATCCGATAGCCTTGAAGGACGCGAGACTTCCTATCCGGGCCAGAAAAAAGCCGCACAGTATATTGCAAGCATTTTTAAGAAACTTAATCTGGAACCTCGTGGTGATAACGGGACATACTTCCAGCATTTTGATATCGAGCTCTCACGGGTCAACCCAGAAACAAAAATCGTCACAGAAACTGCCGGCGTGAAAAAGAATTATCAATGGGAAAGAGATTTTATTTCAGAAGGAATAAGAGACACAAAGGTAACCGGTCCGGCGGCATTTGTGGGCTTCACCGATACTTATTTAGATTCTGCTGCTCAAGCGAAACTTGACGGACGAGTCATCTTTGTCTTTATCGGAAAAAAGGAATATGCCAATGATACAACAAAAGCGACAACGCTGCGACGACTTTATTCGAATCGCCGCGAAGCCGGAGCTCTTGCTACGCTGATGATTCCGGATGAAGAAGGGCCAGCCACATTCCAACTTGCACAGCAAATAATGCGCGATCACGGCTCAGAAAAAGGAATCATGCGGATGAAAACCGATATATCGCAAGTTCAACCGTCTATTATTCATTTTCTCGTATCGCAGGCTTTGGCTGAGGAAGTGCTGAGATCAGCAGGTAAATCACTTAAACAACTAAGAGATGAGGCGCTGAAAAATCAGAAATTTACGCCGATCTTCATCGATAATGCAACCGTAACTATTGATGCAAAGGTTATTCAAGAAACGAAACAAACAGAAAACGTGGTCGGTATTCTACCGGGAAGTGATCCTGATCTCAAGGCACAGGTTGTTGCTTTTACTGCTCACTACGATCATTTAGGAAAGACTCAGGATGGCGTTTTGTATCCTGGTGCGGATGATGATGGCAGTGGTACAGCTGCTGTTCTGGAACTTGCGGAGGCATTCACAAAGAATCCCATCAAACCAAAACGCAGTCTGCTCTTTTTGACAGTCGCAGGCGAAGAGAAAGGATTGTTAGGTTCGCAATATTATGTGAATCATCCTGTCATTCCTCTCGATCAGACAATTGTCGACCTAAATATGGATATGATTGGACGTATTGATATAAAGCACGAGGAAGATAAGGATACCAATTATATATACGTTATTGGTTCTGACAAAATAAGTCTTGAGCTCGACAGTCTGCTTCAAGCCGCAAACACGGAGTCGGGACAATTGACGCTTGATTATAAATACAACAGCGAACAAGATCCTGAACGATTCTATTACCGTAGCGATCACTTTAACTTTGCAAAGAACGGCGTGCCAATCATTTTTTTCTTTGACGGCATCCACGCTGACTATCATAAACCAACTGACACCGTCGATAAAATATTATTTGAAAGAATGGGGAAGATAAGTCGATTGATTTATGACCTCGGATGGAAACTCGGAAATTTCAACCGGCTGCTTATGAAGAAATCTACCCAAGAATAGGATACCACACGAATGTATTCAAAGGAAGAGCTTCAAAACGGACTGAACACGCGCATCTTTGGAAAAAAGATATTTATATATGATTCCATTGACTCAACGAATGCATGTGCGAAAACGCTTGCAAGTACCGGTGCTGAGGAAGGAACAGTGGTCATCGCTGAATATCAAACAGCGGGACACGGCCGGCTTGGAAGAATATGGCACTCGGAATCTGGAAGCAACTTATTGTTCTCGGCAATCATCCGCCCAACACTCGAAATCAACAAGATTGGACTGCTTCCATTCTTTGCCGCCGCTGGAATTGCATTGGCTCTTGAAGCTATCACTAGTTCGCGCTGCGAATGTAAATGGCCAAACGACGTACTCTTGAACGGGAAGAAATGCTGCGGTATCCTTATGGAAAGTTCATTTCAACATAATGTCCTCGATTATGCGATCATCGGTATTGGAGTGAACGTGAATCAGAAACTCTTCAGTGGAGATCTCAAAGACCGAGCAACATCACTCAGTCAAGAATACGGCAAAGAATTTGACCGAAGGATAATATTTCAGCAGATCATGAAATCATTAGAATTACTTTATACGGAAGTAAAAATAGGCAAGTTCGAGGTAACGCTTCATGAATGGAAAGCACGAACGAAAATGTTCGGGAAACATGTTACGCTTACTCAGGCTGGTGAGCCCCTGTGCGGTTGCGCAATGAGTCTTTCCTCTGATGGAGGACTTGTTCTTGCAACACCCGATGGCCAGCGAGTGTGTTATGCCGGTGATGTTACTCTTACATTACAAAGTTAAGGAATATATTCAAAGCAGAACGGGAAGACACTATGTTCATCGCAGTTGATATCGGGAATACTCACACGGTCATTGGTACTTACAAGGAAGAGGAGCTTAAAGCTGATGTGCGTATCTCGAGTACCCTCCAACAAACAGAGACTGAGATCCGTGCGCAATTGCTTACTATGCTTACAAGAAAAGGGATCGACACGGAAAAAATCGATGGCGTCGGTATATCTTCAGTCGTACCTCATCTCACTGATATCTATGTATCTCTATCCAAAAAGTGCTTTCACCAGAACCCACTCATCGTGAGTACAGATTTAAATTTAGGGATAACTATTCATTATGATGATCCGAAGTCCGTGGGCGCCGATAGGCTCTGCAACGCTATCGCCGGGTATACAAAATATGGTGGGCCACTCATCATTATTGATTTCGGAACAGCAACAACATTTGACGTTGTGGCATCAAACGGCGATTATCTTGGCGGTATCATTGCTCCCGGAATTGAAACATCGGCTGCAGATTTGCACAAACGAACAGCAAGATTGCCAAAGATCGACCTGCAGCTTCCAAAGAGTATTATCGGTACTGATACTGTGAGCAGTATGCAGACAGGAATTCTCTGGGGTGCGGTCGATGCAATGACAGGGATGGTGCATCGCATTCAAAGCGAATTACAGCTGATCGAAGCAAAGAAAGCTATAGTAATCGCTACAGGCGGTTTTTCAAAATTTGTCGCTGATCATTCGCAGCTCATTCAGCACGTGGAAACATTTCTTGTACTGGATGGAATTCGTTTGATATACGATCGAGTACACGGCATAGGGAAAAAACCGGTATAAATCAGATCGACGCGACCTTCTCTTCAATTTCCTGTTTTAACCGATCAAGCTCTCGTGCTTCTGCATGATGAGCATACAGCATTCGATAGAGCCCAAGCAATCCACGTACGGAAGTTTCTAAGGTTACTGCTTCATGTTGAAGCTTTTTTAAAAAATCATGGAGCTGTTCGCGTTGCGGCGAAGCCAAGTGTGTGCACAGCTCTTCACCCTGTGTTTCGATATCTCCATTAATATTCGCAAGAGCCGAGTTGAGTGTGGGTGTTATAGCATTGAGGACATCGCGCACTTTATCTGTCGCAAGCTTGTTCAATTTGATTTCCCGTGCACGCTCTTCTTCAAATGATTGTGTAACACGGAATCGGTGACGTTCAATCGTTGCACTGATAACAACACCGAGGTGTGTGAGGTCGAGTTGTTCTTTCCGCACATAATCATATGCACCAAGTTTCATCGCATCAACAGCAACAAGATCCGATCCTATAGCCGTTAACATTACTACCGGTGTCTCAATATGATTATCATTCATCCACTGTAAAAGATCAAGACCGTTCATCTCCGGCATATAGTAATCGGTAAGAATGATATCAAAATGGGAACCGCTGTTTTCAAGTATTTCCTTAGCCTGGCGGCCGCTTCGTGCAATAGTTACGTGATGCTGTAATTCGTCTTGGAGTTGACCTGCGACAATGTCTGCAAAGAATTCGTCATCATCGACAAGAAGAATGTTTAGAATTTGCTGGTCCAATGATTTCTCTGAATTGAAGATTTCAACGTTTTCAATCGTGGATAATCTAATGAAATCTGAACACACAAACAAATATCCTGCGTCACAAAACACAAACGCCTCTTAAAGACAACGAGAGGCATTTTCAGTCGAAATATTGACGAAATTTAACGAATACCGAACATTTGCACTGATGCATTTGCCCATTCTACTAACGGAGTAAAGTATAGCCCAAACAAGATTGTCACTATGACAAAAGCCAGAAGAAGAATCGCTTCTGAACGATGCAATGTGATCGAACTCGTTTGTCCTTCTGAATCGCGGAGGAACATATAGCGAAAAACTCGTGCATAGTAGTAGAGAGAAATGACGCTGTTAAAAGCACCTACAACGGCAAGCCAAATCCATTTTGCTTCCAGCAATGCACCAAAGAGATACAATTTCCCGATGAAACCGGCGGTGGGAGGTAAACCTGTTAGTGAAACGAGGAATATTGCCATCGCTACACCGACGAGCGGAGTCCGATACCCAAGTCCTCTGTACGCGCTAATGTCTTCGCTTCCAGTTTTGTTCGCGACCAGCATAACCACAAAGAACGCCCCGAGATTCATAACGAGGTACATAATAAAATAAATAAGAACTGCAGCAATACCTTGGTCGCTCAAAACAACAACACCCATCAGCATATAGCCTGCATGTGCGATGCTGGAATATGCAAGGAGCCTCTTAAGATTATCCTGCCAAACGGCAACGAGATTGCCGAGCGTCATTGTCAATACAGAAAGGATCGCCAGTAATTTATTCCATTCAAATCCGTACAGCGAAGTCCACATACCGGTGGGTGCAGCCAAGACCGATGTATCGATGAAGACGACCTTAAAGAACCGTATCATCATTGCAAAACCGGCTGCCTTCGATGCAACAGAAAGAAAAGCAGTAACGGTAATTGGTGCACCTTCGTATACATCCGGAGTCCAAAAGTGGAATGGTACCGCAGAGATCTTATATCCAAATCCGACAACAACGAATACGACAGCAGTTAACAGGGCAAGATGATTGGGTATATTCAACGAGAGTGATTGATTGATCCCTGTATAATCCATCGCTCCAGTTAATCCAAAGAGAATTGAAATACCGTATAACATAACACCGGAAGAGACCGCACCATAAATAATGTATTTTAATGACGCTTCACTCGAATCGGCTGCTTCCTTTGTATATCCTGCCAATATATAGGATGAAAGACTCGTCAATTCCATGGCAAGCACCATCATCAACACATTGGTAACACCAGCCATCAGGAACATGCCGAGTGTCATCGCAACAAGCAAAGAATAGTATTCTGCCATTCTTTTCATTGTTGTTTGAACTTCTGATGAAAAGATGGAGAACAAAAAAATGATCAGTGTGCAAACCGCTAATAGAGATTTGAAGAATACGGCAAACGGGTCGACTGCTATCATACCGGAGAAAATTTGCTGCGAGACTCCCACCTGCTTGACAGCAAACAACAATGCCGCTCCAACACCAACGAATACAAGCCAAGCAACGACCTTAGGAGTTTTTCTGAAAATGAGCCCAGTCAGTATTGCCAAGCAGAAGGTTGCAACCAATGCCATTTCCGGTAGGAAGTATCTCAAATTTTGTTGGACTTGTTGAATGAATATATTCATTGTTAATTTCTATTATCGAAGCAATGTGGCAGCCGAGCCATTCTGCGCAACAAGATTTACCAAATGATTCACTGATGACGTCATGATATTCAACATGAACGACGGATAAATACCAAGCGCAAGAATAATGATCACTAACGGCACAAGCATAAAAATCTCTCGCGCATCAACATCCGGCAATATGCCCCACTTCTCGTTCACCTTGCCGAGGAACACACGCTGGAGCGTCCATAGCATATATGCAGCCGTCAGGACGATGCCAAGCGTCGATGCAATCGTGATGATGCGAAGCTTATCGACCTGAAATGCTCCCAGGAATGAAAACGCTTCGGAAATAAATCCGCTCAAGCCCGGCAAACCAAGTGCCGCAAAGAATGCAACCGTTACAATGCCTGTATATTTGGGCATCGTCAATGCTAAACCACCGAAGGCGTCAAGGTCGTGTGTGTGTGTACGGTCATAAATCACACCGACGATCAAGAAGAGCATTGCCGTGATTGTGCCATGATTGAACATTTGGAACACCGCACCCATCATCCCTTGCGTATTCAACGCTGTCATGCCGAGCAGAACAATTCCCATATGACTTATACTTGAGTAAGCGATGAGTTTCTTGAAATC
>Ga0187886_1004395_pt1 | contig 10144 bp, 8 predicted proteins | sample June2016WEW_20_1_FD_133001 | JGI IMG/M metagenome (GOLD analysis project Ga0187886, IMG submission 133001) | Peatland microbial communities from SPRUCE experiment site at the Marcell Experimental Forest, Minnesota, USA - June2016WEW_20_150 | ecosystem: Environmental > Terrestrial > Soil >... | reverse complement strand
GTCAGAGTCGGAGGGAATAAGATAGATGAGGCGATAGCAAACTACATTAAAAGGAAATTTAACCTTCTTATTGGTGAAAGGACTGCCGAAGAAATCAAAATAGAGATAGGTAACGCGCTTTTGGACGACGTAAAGGTGTCGGATCAAAAAAAAACAGAAATAAGAGGAAGAGACTCAATAACCGGACTTCCCCGAACAATAGAATTAAACGAGGGACAGATTAACGAAGCAATTTCCCCCGTTTTGCTTGACATAATTTCCGCGGTCAAGGGGGTAATGGAGCAAACGCCGCCGGAGTTAGCAAGCGACATTATCGATAAGGGAGTAGTAATGGCGGGAGGGACATCTCTTCTGACAAACTTTGACAGACTAATGACAAAAGTAACCGGAGTACCATGTCATCTGGCGGAAGACGCAATTCTTTGTGTTGCCAGAGGAACAGGAGTGGCATTGGAAAACATAGAACTTTACAAAAGAAGCATAGCGAGAAAGTGAAAAGTCCTATAATTATTTCTGTTGATTGGGAGACGGTAAAACGAAAGTCGTTTTTAAATAGATTTTTCACAAGAATTAAGTTTATAGTATTTGGATTGACAGAGCGATATAAATTTGATTATTTGTAAACGCATATGCGTAGTTAACGCGTAGAAAACTTGGACAATAAAAATGCTCAAAAATACACCTTTCTCTATAAAATCAACATTTGAGATTTGCCTTATAGTAAAATGAAGACTTTCGCTAAAAAGTTTTTACTCGGCGTTGGCTTTTCAGACGTAGGTAAACGTGAAGTCCTAGAGTTTATAATTACAGGTCTACGAAAATCAGTCGAAAAGTACTATGTTGTTACCCCTAACCCCGAACTTTTGGTAATTGCCAACAACGATAACCGGTACAAGAAGATTCTTAATCGAGCAAGATTAGCCTTGCCGGATGGCATCGGAGTCATGATTGCGGGTAAAATCTTGGGTACCCCTCTTAAGGAGAGAATACATGGTGTAGATCTTGTAGAAAGTCTGTCTAAAGAGGTATCAAAACAGCCTATAACGGTGGGCTTTCTTGGGGCGGGACCAAATATAGCAGAGTTAGCTGCCGAGTGCTTACGTAAAAAATACCCCGGACTAAAAATAAATTTCACAGAAACAGAGTGGAATTTTGAAAAAAAATATCCCGAAACCGACATCCTTTTTGTTGCTTTTGGGTCGCCAAAACAGGAAATTTGGATTTTTGAAAACTTGGACATTCTGCCGGCGAAAGTTATCATTGGTGTCGGCGGGGCGTTCGACTTTATCAGCGGGAAAGTAAGACGGGCGCCACTCATTCTTAGAAAAATCGGTCTCGAATGGCTATTTCGGTTAATTACTCAACAGTGGAGACTAAAGAGACAGTTAAGACTTGTAAAGTTTATATTTCTGGTTCTTAAAGAAAAGTTCCTGACTAAATGATATAATTTTGAAATGAAGATACTATACCTATATCTTTTTCCTCTTTGGGGTAACGGCAGCGGAGCCTTTTTAAGGGAATTAACTTCGGAACTAGTTAAAAGAGGCCATGAAATAGCTATTGTTGCACCCGATAATAGAAAGCTTCCGGGAATAAAACACTATGTAGTTAATCCTCCGCAACTCGGCGTTTTTGTAGGGAATCCAGAGTGGCCAAATGCAAAAAGATACGCGGACATGAACGGTAGAGAGCTTGGTGAAATTTATAATGCTTACCTTAAGACAAGCATAAATGCGGTATCGAATTTTGAGCCAGACATCATACATGTTTTTCATACAGCATTTTTACCAAGCATTGCCAGGATTTTAAAAGTTCTGTACGGGATTAAGTTTATTATTACGACTCACGGGAGCGATTTGGAATACCTAGAAAACGACAGAAGACTTATCGGACTTATCAATGATGCAAATAGGGTTGTCCGCTACATTACGGCGGTTAGCGAATTTACAAAACAAAAATATTTAAAAATGTTTGGTACAAACCTAAGGCATAAAACAAAAGTGATTATGGGTGGCGTAAATATATCAAACTATAAAAAAAACATAAAAAAGAGAGCAGAAATTAATAAAAAATATAACCTCGAAGGCAAGAAAGTTGTTCTTTTCACCGGAAGATTAACCCAGAATAAAGGAGTTAAATACTTAATAAAAGCAGCAAAGGATATTAAAGGAACGGTTTTAATTGTTGGGGGAGGCAGGGAAAAGGAAAATCTCGAAAAACTTATTAAATCGGAGAGGATAAAAAACGTAATAATGGTAGGATATATAAAGCCTGAAAAATCCAATACTTTCCACGAATTTTACGAGAGAGCAGATGTATATGTCTCCCCAAGCATCTGGGAGGAGCCCTTGGGGCTAACAATTCTTGAAGCAATGGCTGCAGGAACCCCGGTCGTAGCTACAAAAAAGGGAGGAATAGTATCGGTAATAAAAGATGGTGAAAATGGTTTTTTTGTCAGAGCTAGGAACAGCAAGCAAATAGCAGAAACGGTAAATATGTTGCTTTCCAATGATGAGCTAAGGGCAAAAGTTTCCCAAAACGCAAGCAAAACTATTAGAGAGAACTTTACATGGGATAAAATAGCTTCACAATTTGAAGAAATATATAAAAACTTTACTTATTCAACAAGCGAATATCTAAGCGTAGTTAGAGGCAAAGATCCAAAATTGTCCAATTTTATGCGCTCAGTAAATCAAATTTTGCGCAAAACTACAAAGTAATATACACTGGGCGTATGGGTGAAATTTCTCCACAGATAAAAGATTCGACTTCTTCTTTAGACACTAGCGCTGGTCAAAACAAGATTGTAAGTAAAGAAGAAACTGTCAAAGCAAAAATGCCTGAGGTTAAAGAAGCTAAGAAGTCGGTGGATTTATTAATCGTGCTTGGTCAGGGACCGGTAAAGCCGCTTTTAAGAGAAGAGGATTTAGATCCTCAGATGAGGGAAAGATGGGAAAGTTTTAAAACAGATCCGTTACATTCAACAGAGCCTGATTTTAGAGTGGTTGAAGGAGATGTTTACCTTAGTCAGCTTGATGGTTTAGATCAGGCTCAGGTAAACGCCAGGCTGGCCGAATGGCAGAGACTCGGCAGGTTCGGTTTGAACAGATGGGGAAGACAAAATGCGCTAAGCGCAGGATACGCCTTGGTGTCTGGCTATACGGATAGGGTGTTGTTATCGGGAGGAAAAACAATGCCTGCTTGGGCGAAGGAAAGATTGCCTCAGGAGAGGCTCGACACCTGGCCTTCGGAAGCAGAACTTATGGCGGATATTATCAAAAGAAAGTTTGGGCCGATGTATCAGGAGCTTTACGGAAAATCCATAGATTCAGTCATTATTACTGAAGACCAATCTACTAACACTCTGACGAATTTTGCTCGCAGCATAAATTCGGCCGAAGGGCAAGAGATTCTTGACGGAATGATAAAAGCAGGTGTTTTGGCCGCCAATTTTCATGTTCCAAGAGGAGAAGATATTGCCACTCTTTTTGCGCCCGGAGTGAGTTTGGAAAAAGGAGTTCCGGCACAGGATCTGCTTTCGGAGCGGGTAATGGAAACCAAAAACGGAGAGGTGTACAGTAAAATACTTGATTGGATGAGCGATCCGCAAAATCCGGATTTAAGAGCTAGGGGAAGTATGGAAGAAGTCTGGTCAAAAGGTCTTAACGACCCCGAGTTTTTAGCCTATTGGCTTGGATATGTCGGAATGGTTAAGGATCCGCGGGTTTTGCAAGCTACCGTGCAAGGGCTCAACGTGGATCCTTTACGCAGAGCGCAGGCGGTTGAGGTTTTCAAAATAGCGGGATTAGACTATAATGGATTAATAGGGTTGGATTTGACGCAAATGCCACAAGCAGAGTTTAAGGCAATAGCGGATAAATTGACGATACTTGCAACAGCGGGGTACAGAAAAATGCCGGAAGTTCCTAAGGCATAAGATGAAAATTTTATTATCCTCAACAATTAAAAGAAACGTTACTAAAGATACGACGTATTCGAGATCAAAAATAATTTACCAAATCGCCAGCGGGTTGGCTAAAAAGGGCCACGACGTCTCATTGCTTGGTACCGGAGACAGCATTATCGAGGGCGTAAAAATCATTCCGGTAATAAACAAGGGCTTTGTCGACAAGCAAAAAGAGGAAGGTTATGAGAACCAATTCTATGTTGAAACAGGATATTTGGTTAAATTTGTCAAAAAACTGGAAGAAATAGGAGGAGAATTTGACGTTATTCACAACCATAGCTATCCTGAGTTTCTAAATCTTCTTGCAGGTGAGAGGATAAAAACTCCAATGGTTACAACCCTTCACGCCCAGGCAACAGCCGAATACGATGATGTTCTAAGTTTGTTTCCCAAAGCTAATCTAGTATCCATTTCAAATGCTCATAAAAATATGTTTAAAAAGGCTAATATACGCTTCGTCGTATACAACGGCGTAGATACGGGGGCTTTTTCTCTAGAAAAACAAAAAGACAATTATCTTTTATGGATTGGCAGACTAGGTCGTGCAAAAGATAAAGATGGGAATTTTGTCGATGCTAAAGGGGTAAAATGGGCTATTAAATTAGCCCGAGAAACAGGAGAAAAATTGTTGATTTCGGGAAACGTAGAAGATATGGATTTTTACGATAAAGACGTAAAGCCTTTCCTTGACGACAAAATCCGTTGGGTTGGGTCTGTTTCTTCCGAACAAGCACTTAGCCGTGGAGAAGTTGCAAAGCTTATGCAGAAAGCAAAAGCATATCTATTTCCAATCAATTGGGAAGAACCATTTGGCTTGGTGATGATTGAAGCTATGGCTTGCGGAACTCCGGTTATTGGGTTTGACAAAGGATCTGTTTCGGAGCTGGTTTTAGATGGCAAAACAGGATACGTTGTCCCGCCCTCCGAAGGGGTAGATGGCTTGGAAAAAGCTCTGCAAAAGATTTCGGTCATTGATCCAAACGAGTGCAGGAAACATATCGAGGAGAATTTCAGCATAGAAAAAATGATTGATAATTACGAAAAAGTTTATCAGGAGGTAGTTGCAAAATGAAGATTGGATTATTGCTCCCATCAGTATATATGGGAAGCAGGTATAAAAATAAAATTTTTGCTCCCAAAGAGCTATTTCTTAATCTTGCCGATGGGTTGGTTGACAGAGGACATGATGTTTACGTTTATGCATCGCCCGATACTAAAACAAAAGCGCATCTTGTGGCTGGAGAAGCAGACCTTATCGAGCAAGACTTTATAAGCCCTAAGTTTCGGGGGTTAGATAGGATATCAAAACTTAAAAATGCCCATGTTGTCACAAGATCTGAATATGAAATAGACTTGTCCGTTAAGGCATATCTTCACGCAAAAGAAAAGAAGATAGATATTATGCATTCTTACCACGATTTCATGGCTCATTACATGAGCCAACTCATTCCTGTTAAAACAATCTATACGATTCATAATCCAAAACCTCTAAAGGAGCATCTGGAGCATTGGCGTTTTGAGCATTTTAGGGATGATAACTATGTTTTTATCAGCGAATCTCAACTCAGGAATTTTAAGGGGATGGTCCGCTCCGTCGGCGTAATTTATCACGGAGTTAACACAGAAAAATTTAAGTTTGGAGAAGACGGAGGGGAATATTTAGCATTTCTTGGCCGTTACATCAAAGAAAAAGGCGTCGTAGAAGCAATTGCTGCGGCAAAAAAATCCGGCTTACCGCTTAAGATGATTGGCGATAGTGCTTATAGGGCATTGCCGTATTATCAAAATAAGGTACAACCCGAGCTTAAAAAGGGCTTTGTTGAAGATGAATCATTTTTTGGCGAAGGAGACAGATATGTTTTTTTGAGAAACGCAAAAGCCCTTTTATTTCCGATTCTATGGGAAGAGCCGTTTGGCTTGGTGATGATTGAAGCCATGGCTTGTGGAACTCCGGTTGTCGCTTATAACAGGGGGAGCGTTTCCGAAATAGTTAGAGACGGTTTGACTGGTTTCATAATTGATCCGGATGACGAAGATAGACCCGGCAAAGGAAGCTGGGTCATTAAGAAAAAAGGAGTCGAAGGGTTGATTGAGGCTATTCGCAGAATAAATTCCTTATCGGAAGAGGAACGCAGAAAAATGAGAAAAAATTGTCGCAGGAGAGTTGAAGATAACTTTACAGTCGAGAGAATGGTTGTCGGATACGAGAAAGTATATCGAGAAATTGCAAATGCTCCTAGATAGTGTTCGTAATTAATTTATATTGTTTGATATATATTTGCGGAGAATTAGAATAACATTAAAAACAGGTACCTTTCTGACGATTTATTTCGAAAAGAGCCTAGAGTAAGCAGGATTTCATAATTAGACTACAAACGTTCCAGTAAATTTCTAACATAGCTGTAATGAGGCTAGTTAGAGTTAATTACCGAATAATTACCGCAAAATATAAGTCAGAATTTGGATTAAAGTTGGAGCCCAAAATGAGTGATTAGTAATATCTAGAAATAATCCTCATTTCCTCAATAGACTTAAAATTTACGGAGCGACTTTTTTAAAAAAGCTCCCGAAATCAATGATAAACCTCTATTTATCAAATATAGCATTATTGATAAATGAGTGCCAAAAATGCGTGTTTCAAATCTTATAGTATACGTATCTGGCCCCATTTTAGCAGGGAGATAAAGAGTTGAAGCTAAAAGAGAAAGTTCGTTTTATTTTCGATAAAATATATGGTTCAAATTTTTCACAGACTTATTCGGATAGGGCTTAAAAGCTCAATAAAACCCAAGCGCTTGCATATTGTCCGCAACTTGTTGTTAAATAAATACAGAGGTAGATTTTATGGATTTTAAATTTATACAAAACGCAACTTCAGGTAAGTGGATCGTATCGGCTCCAAGGCGTGCAAAAAGGCCTGATGTCGCAAAAGGCGAGGAGCCTGCTTGTCCTTTTTGCGTAGGAAGCGGGTCGGAGGAAGAAGAAGTATATAGGATTAAAGGTGAGGGAAATGAGGGTTGGCGGGTAAGAGTCGTCAAAAATAAATATCCTTTCGCGCCCATCCACGAAGTTATAATCCATTCTCCCGACCATCACAAAAATTTTGACGAGTTGCCTCTTTCGCAATCGGAATTGATACTTCAAACTTATAGGCAGCGATTCCAAACGCATCAAGACAAGGGACAGGTGTATATTTTCAATAATCATGGAGAAGCGGGAGGAGAGAGTCTTCCGCATCCTCATAGTCAATTGGTTGTCGTTCCCGACTTTGTCAAACTCGAAATACCACCGATAGACTTTTCGAAACAAAGAGAAGATTTCTACGAGACGAATCATTATCTAATTTTTGCTCCGCTTAGTAGCGAATGGCCCGATGAGGTTTGGCTTGTACCAAAAAGAGAGAGTTTGTTCTACTCCGAGGTTTCGGACGAGGAAATAAAGGATTTGGCTAAATGTATGCATAGGCTTATTCAAATCTTTGACCTTCGCCACGGCCACGAATTTCCTTTTAATTTTTATATCTCACCATATAGAGGTTGGTATTTAAGAATCGTGCCAAGGCTAAAAAGTCTGGGGGGATTTGAAATTGGGACAAGTATTTCCGTCAATACCCAATTTCCGAGAGAAACAATAGCCTTCATTAAAGAACATTTTGAAAGCCCGGACGAGGAGAGAATCAGAACGGTCCACAGAGCACAATATAAAAGAGCCGTTTAGTTTCATTTAAGACTCGCTTAGCTTCAGTTCAAGGCAAATCTCATGAGGATTTCGTATGGATTTTTTTCCGAAGATAGAGAATCAAGATAATTAAAATTACTAACCCAATTCCGATTTTGCCGAAATCGAACATTCCCTGGGAGAAGAATTTGACGCTTGCCGAGAGTTTTTGATTTGTTTTGCCGAAATGAATAGAGATCTTTGCGGTGTATACTCCGGGCAAAAGCACTTTTTGATAAGTCGTTACGGTTGTGTCATAACGTCTGATGCTTTCGGGAAGGGCGTCAAGCGAACTAAAGTTCAAGCTTCCTTTGGCAACAAGATTTCCCAAAGGATCAAAAACCTGGACCAATCCGTAGGGAATTACGTGGACGTTGCCTCTGTTCTCAAACATTAAGATGTATGAGTTGGGGTATTCAATGCCGTCCCTAAGAGGTTTAAAATCGCTTATTTTGCCCTCTTCTATTTCCTTGCCCGTTGAGGCTCTGACGAACAGAAGGCTTGAGAGAACTGCTTTGATATTGATTTGTTGTTTATTTTCCGGTTGTTGGATTTGGGCCAGAATACTGGCGTAATGTCCGCCTTTGGTGATTCTATCTTTATCAATAAAGACTTTTACGGTTTTTTTCTCTCCCGGGTTAAGTTCAAAATTTTTATTTTCAAAAGAGATCCATGAAGATAAGGAATATTTATAGTTGGCTGCGTCTTTTCCCCGAAGAAAATTTATCTGATAGGTATTTTCAAGCTCCGTAAAGTCCTCCACGCTTAGCAAAAGATTAATCTGAGTGCCGGTGTTATTTAGATAGGTTAATTCATATTCGGGAGGGTCGGTAGCCAAATCAATGTGGGCGATTGAGGGGGTAACGGTAATACCCTTCTGCTGCTGAGCTTGGGCGCGGGCGGTGCCAGTAGCAAGTATTAAATAGAGAGAAGTAACTAGTAAGGTTAAGGCAATTTTCAATGAATTTTTAATCATCAATCATCAATAATCATACCAGATGTTTATCGGGAAGTTAATATTTGTTATTATATATTCATGAAAAAAATTATTCTTATAATCTTTCTTTTGCTCATCGCCTCGCTTATTCTCATTGTTTTTAACACATTAAACCACCCCTCAAAATCTTTAACCGAAAGCCAAAAACAGCAGGCGCTAAAAAATATTTTAGGCAGGCCGGTTGTTTTAACAGAGAAGTTGGCTGTGACAGGAAATGTTTTGCATAAAGGCAAATACGTTTCGTTTATGTATCCTAAGGTGGCAAAGGAGTTTGTCGCCCAATATAACGGAGCGGCGGTGGAACTTCCTGATTTGGAAAGCTTTGGTTTTGATTTGAAGGACCCACGCGCGCATGTTTTTACGGCTGTTTTGGATGGTTCTTCGCTTACTAATCTTACTGACAATCCAAGCGTCAGTCTAAGGCAAAGCCAGTCCGGCATTTATCATCAGCTTACGGTAACGGCTGACGGTCAATCCGGCTTGGCTTTTGAAAAATACGATATCACCGCAGGCTACGAGAAAACGGGTTTTTTTCTGGTGAATGGGAAAATTTATTCCTTTTCGGTCCAAAGCGCCGACCAACAGACAGAGGCGGATTTGTTTAACAAGATAATCTCAACCACAAAGTTTTTGGACTAAGCGGTCTTCATTCTTCTTCGGACCTCGCGGCTGATGTAGGTTTTTAAGAGCCACCTGGCTACAAAGAAAGCGACAACCAAGAACAAGATAATTGCAATGATTGCTTTGTATGGGAGCACCCAAAAACTTACTGTTCCTTCAAGCGGAATATCTCTTTTGCCATTGTCAAAAACCAATAAAAGATTAGCCGTGTATCTGCCGACTCTAAAGCTTGTTAGCTTATTCCAGTTGATTGTTAATTTCTCCAGTGGCTTGCCGTTTTTGTCCAATTTTGGCTGGCCATCTTCAATGACGGGTTCTCTAACCAGGAATCCGTCATTCCAGGAGGCGTTAAAGATTCTGCCTGAGTTGGGGAGTACGTTACCAAGGCCCGGGTTGACGTCCAAAATAGCTAAGCTTTTGTTTCGGCCGTCGCTTATAAAAATATTTCCATGAGGTCTAATGTGAATATTACCGGTGTTTTCAATCTTAACTGTAAAGTCTACGGGCAAATATTCGCTGATAAAGTCTTTTACCAGAAATTGCTGGATTTTTGCGTCGGCTTTTGCTCCCTCCTTCCTAACATTCAAAAGAATGGGAACTCCGGCCGCTCCGGTTAAGGATACGCCTGTTTTGGCTAGGGGGCTCGTAACGTCTTGGGTGAAGGTGATTGCCCAGTAGTAACCAAAAGCGGCATCCTTAGGAACATTGACAGTAAAGGGAATCTCGGTCCATTCTAAAGGCTTGGCAACGAATGAATTTTGGGAAAACTTAACCCAAGACAAGGTGAAATCATTCTTATCCTGTTTTAAGGTCAGGTTGCCATTGATATCTCCGGTTAGTTT